>Ga0105350_10000027_pt1 | contig 89803 bp, 73 predicted proteins | sample EN1Hudsemesocosm_FD_83506 | JGI IMG/M metagenome (GOLD analysis project Ga0105350, IMG submission 83506) | Methane-oxidizing microbial communities from mesocosms in the Hudson Canyon - EN1E Hudson Canyon | ecosystem: Environmental > Aquatic > Marine > Cold seeps | place: Hudson Canyon... | reverse complement strand
TAATCCAATTGTAATTTCTTTTCCAAGCCCAGAATTAGCTCCGGTTACAATCGCTATTTTTCCTTTTTGGGAAGGAATATTTTCAAGGTTAAAACTCATAGGCTGAACGTGTGTGGTTTGTGTCTAATTTATTTATGGGAAACTTCAATGTTATATTCTTAGTTCCCAGTATCCTACATCAATCCAATTATCAAACTTATAACCGACTTCTTTAAAATGTCCTACTTTTTCAAATCTAAATTTTTCGTGTAGTCTAATACTAGCTTCATTCGGCAAAGTAATACATCCCATTAATGCATGGAAATTTAATTCTCTAAGCTGATTAATTAATTCTTGATAGAGTAGTGTTCCCAATCCTTTTTTTATAGAACCGTTTTTCAAATATACTGTTGTTTCTACAGAATGTTTATATCCATCCTTTGCCTTCCATTCACTGCCATAAGCATATCCCAGTATTTCTCCGTTTACTTCATATACAATCCAAGGATATAGATTCATGGTTGCTTGAACCTTATTGTGAATTTCATCCATTGACGCATGTTCTGTATCAAAAGTTATGATTGAATGATCTACGTAATAGTTGTAAATATTCATTATTTGAAACGCATCTTCCAAGGTTACTTTTCGAATCATACTTGACGAATTTACCAATTTTAATGAAATGTTTAGCTCTATGGATTTTATCCATTTTTTTGTAAAGCAAAAATTATTTCAACAAACTTCCCGGTTCGGTATATGGAAAAATTTCATCGTATTTTAAAACAGCGTTCATACTAACTCTACGATTTATGTGTTTTCGTTCCAAATCAACTAAATTGGTGATTCCTGCAGCACCAGCTAACTCACTACAACTTCGAAGTGTTTCATCGTGAAAATTAGTAACTCTTTTAGCTTTGTTATCAACATCTAGCCCTTTCATAAGTGCAGCGTTTTGCGTTGCTACTCCTACTGGACAATGATTATCGTTGCACTTTAGAGCTTGAATACATCCAACAGCCATCATCATGGCTCTAGCACTACTTACCATATCTGCACCTAAAGCAAGTATTCTTGCAATATGAAATCCACTGAAAACTTTACCGGATGCAATAATTGTTATGTCCTTTTTTAAATCATAGCCAACCAAAGTGTCATAAACAAAAGCCACGGCATCTCTCAACGGCATTCCTAAAGAATTGGAGAATTCTACCGGTGCAGCTCCAGTTCCTCCCTCGCCACCATCAACCGAAATAAAGTCGGGTTTTATGCCAGATGAAATCATGGCCTTGCACAAGTCAATAAATTCCTGTTTTTTGCCAACACACAATTTAAAACCAATTGGTTTCCCTTCAGATTTTTCTCTTAATAGTTGAATGAATCCCATTAAACCATCAGGGTCTGAAAATGCAGAATGACTTGGTGGTGAATGAACACTAGTATGGGGTTTAACACCTCTAATTAAAGCAATTTCCTCAGTGTTTTTACTCGCAGGTAAAATTCCCCCATGGCCTGGTTTAGCGCCTTGAGAAAGTTTTATTTCAACCATTTTCACATTCTTTAGAAGCGCTTTCTCAGCAAATTTTTCTGCGTTAAATTCGCCTTTTTCGGTTCTACATCCAAAATAGCCTGTCCCAATTTGCCAAATTAAATCTCCTCCGAACTTTAAATGATAAGGGCTAATAGATCCTTCACCTGTGTTATGCGCAAATCTTCCTTTTTTTGCTCCTTTGTTTAACGCCATAATAGCATTCTTACTCAATGAGCCAAAACTCATTGCTGAAATGTTTAGCAAACTTGCAAAATAAGGTTGTTTGCAATCTGGACCTCCAACATTTATCCTCGGTTTGTCATTTATTTCCTTTTCACCTTTTGCATACATAGAATGATCCATCCATTCATAACCAGCGCTATAAACGTTCATTTGCGTTCCAAATGGAACGGTGTCATTTGTTTTTTTTGATCGTTGGTAAATGAGGCTTCTATACTGTCTGTTAATTGGTCGTCCTTCTGTATCTGTTTCAACAAAATACTGCATTATCTCTGGACGAATCGCTTCTAAAACATACCTTAACCTTCCGATTAAAGGGAAGTTTTTCTTGATGGTGTGTTTGTTTTGCAGCATGTCGGCAAGTCCCATAATGACTAAAGGTCCGATTATAATCAAACTCCAAAGTGCAGGTAACCAAAAATATGCTGCTGTCCCTATAGCACCCAATACCATAATTGATGCTGTAATAAATATTCTTCTTACATTCATAACTTCAACTTATTAAATTACAAAACTTTACTCTTGATTACCATTAATTTTTCTCTTGTCATTTCGTGCATAGAATATTGAATACCTCCCATCCCTATTCCAGATGCGTCTCTGCCTCCAAATGGCATCCAATCCACTCTAAAAGCAGTATGATCATTCACCATCACAGCTGTTGCATTTAATTTTTTGACACAGTCTAAAGCAATATCTAAATTTTCAGTAAACACCGCCGCTTGGAAATGTACGTCCAAACTATTTGCTATTTCAATTGCTTTGTCTAGTTCGGTATAAGAGTAAACACAAACTACAGGTCCAAAAATTTCTGAAGTAGAAACTTTTACATCCATCGGTGGATTTAATAATACTGTTGGCTGGTAACAAGTATCAGATATTCGCTTTCCTCCACATAGTAATTTTGTTCCAGCAGCTATGGCTTCATTTACCCATTGTTCAACTCTGTCAACTTCTCTCGGTAATATAAGAGGACCAACTTCAGTCGTTGGGTCCATTTGGTCTCCAACAATTAATTTGGATGCTAATTGACTTAACCCTTCAGCTACTTTATTGAAAATAGATTCGTGCACAAATACTCTTTGAACTGAAACACAAACTTGACCAGCATGATAAAAACCTCCTTTTGCCAAAGCAGGAAGCATTTCAGAAATGTTGGCGTCTTTGTCAACTATTACTGGTGCAGCACCACCATGTTCTAAAGCACACCGTGTTCCAGGTGATAATTTAGACCGTAAAAACCAACCCACTTTTGCAGAGCCAATAAATGAAAAATAATTTACTCTGGCGTCTGTTACTAATTGTTCCGCAGCTTCATTTTCACATACTATGGATTGACACCAACCTTTTGGTAATCCAGCTTCAGATAGTATTTCCACAAATGCTAAACAAGATAACGGTGTGGTTAAGGCAGGTTTAATAATTACCGGACAACCAGCTGCTATAGCAGTAACTGATTGATGAATTATTAAATTTAATGGATGATTAAAAGCACTTATCGAAGATACAACGCCAATAGGTTCCCTCGAAGTAAACGCGATTCTTCCTTCAGATGCTTTTGTTAAGCCCATAGGGATTTGTTCACCTTTTAATTGCCCAATGTGTTCAGCTGCTATTTTAACACCGTTAATCGCTCGCAAAACTTCAACTTTAGAATCATTGAAGGGTTTCCCTCCCTCTTTTGCTGCTGTAATTGTTAGCTCTTCAATTCGCGTTTTCATTATTTCTGCAGTACGCTCTAAAATGGCAATTCGCTCATGGGCAGGTATCCATTTAGATTGATCTTGAAACAGATCATAAGCAGTTGCAAGTGCATGTTCGACTTCAACTTTTCCTACAAGGGGGATTTCTTTTATTAAACTTTGGTCGTAAGGTGATACTACTTTTAACATAAATTTACTATTAATGGGCTATAAGATACAAGTTTTCTCCTTTAGTAAAACGTTTAATATAGAATGATTCAGAGAGTAGTCTACAGCTAAGTCGATTATGTGAAGGCCCTCCATCTTAAGACAGTTAGCAAGAACTTTTTTAAAGTTTTCATCCGAAGTAGGTCTGTGTCCTTTCGCACCATAACTTTCTGCATATTTAACAAAATCAGGGTTTTTATAATCCAGTCCAAAATTATCGAACCCCATTCCTTCTTGTTTCCATTTTATCATTCCATATCCACTGTCGTTTAAAATAATCACTACTATGTTGAGGTTTAACCTTACGGCAGTTTCAATTTCTTGAGAGTTCATCATAAATCCACCATCACCACAAACAGATATTACTTTTTTATCGGGATTAATTAATTTTGCAAGCATTGCAGATGGAAGTCCAGCCCCCATAGTTGCAAGCGCATTGTCTAATAGCAAAGTGTTAGGTTGGTAGCATTCATAATTTCGGGCAAACCATATTTTGTAAACACCATTATCGAGTGTTAAAACTCCATCTTCAGGCAATTCCTCTCTAATAATATGAACCAATCGTTGCGGTAGAATAGGAAAACGGTTGTCTTCAGAATACTTGGAAAGATGACTTTCAACTTCTGTTTTAATTCTATCAAAGTACGATAAATCCCAATTGCTAGTATCTTCAATATGCTTTGCTATTTGTATAACCGATGTAGCAATATCTCCAACTACATTTAATTGAGGGAAATAAACTTCATCAACCGCTGCAGGAGAAAAATTAACATGAATTACTTTAGTTCCCCCTTTTTCCATAAAGAACGGTGGCTTTTCAATTACATCATGCCCCACATTTATAATTAAATCTGCTCTGCCAATTGCACAGTGTAAAAAGTCGTCACTTGATAATGCTGCAGTACCTAAAAATTTATCATGACGCTCATCAACTACACCTTTTCCCATTTGGGTGTTAAAGAAGTGAATGCCGGTTTTTTCAATAAAAGCTGTAAGCGCTTGACTGGTTCTTTTTCGGTTTGCTCCAGCTCCTATTAGTAAAAGTGGCATCTTTGCCTGTTCAATCATTTTTGCAGCCTCTTGGAGCGCCATTTCACTAGCGTCAGGTCTTCTGAAACCAACAACATCAAATATTCTATCATCGCATTCTTCTGCGGCAATGTCTTCCGGTAATTCTAGATGCACGGCTCCAGGTCTTTCCTCCATTGCAAGACGGAATGACTCTCTCACCATAGATGCAATGTTGTTTCCGTTTACGATTTGCTTTGTATATTTTGTAATTGGGCGCATAAGTTCAACAATGTCTACAATCTGAAAACGGCCTTGCTTTGATTTCTTAATCGGTTTCTGACCAGTAATCATCATCATCGGCATAGCTCCCAATTGAGCATAAGCTGCTGGAGTAGTGAAATTGGTTGCTCCTGGCCCTAAAGTAGCTAAACAAACTCCAGGTTTCCCGGTAAGTCTTCCGTAGGTTGCTGCCATGAAACCAGCTCCTTGCTCATGTCTTGTAAGGATTAATTTAATCTTGGAGCCTTTCATGGAATTTAAGAAATCTAAATTCTCTTCTCCAGGAACTCCAAAGATATATTCCACTCCTTCATTTTCTAATGCTCTAATAAATAAGTCGGTTGCTTTCATTGGATTAAGTTAGTAAATTTTAGCTAGTTTCAACCCAATATCACTAGATGCTCCAGTAATTAATTCTGTTTTATTAATAAAAAAATTATTGAAAATACTTTTCCAATGCAGAAAAATAAGGTTTGTCTGATTTTAATAAAGCAGCGGTATTTCCCCCGTATTGTTTTGTTATGTATCCATTTCCATGAAGGAAGGATTCACATTTTTTAATGTTCTCATTAGATAAATGAAAGTGCTCGTAAATAATTCCAGTTGGTTTTATTTCCAAAGTGTTTCCTAAAAATAACTTAATGACTTCATAGTCAAACCCTTCCGTGTCTATTTGTAAGAAATCTACCTGACTAAGGTTATTGGATTGTAGTAATGTGTCTGTACTTGTAACCTGGATTTCTTCAGCAATAATTTGTTCTTCTTTGTTCGTAGGTATTGGTGTGTTGTCTACTCTAGCCCATTTTTCTACATATCCATTTTCAAATGCTTCTTCTAAAACTTCCTTATTGAAAGTTGCAAGCCCAGTGGCCCATCGAGAATTACTAAATCCAATTTTATATAGGTTTGTTTTTCCGTCTGAATCTCCTAATGCAGCATTTAAAGTTTTTATGCCTTTGTTTTTTGCGTACAATTTATCTAGTGTAGGAAATACATGTTTTTGAGGCTCGAGTAAAACACCATTCCATAGATCTCTCTTGATAAACTTGTGGATTGGGTCATGAGTAATGCCATCATTTGCTCCAATTTGTACTACGTTAACTGTATCATGAAATTTTGAGAATTCATCTAAAAAAGCAGAAATAGATCCTTTAGATGGAGAATAGAAATACTTATAAAAACCAATAAAAACAGGGTTGTTATTTGCACTCAGATTAAACCTGAATTTTTTGTATAATTTCTTATAAGCTTCTTTCATTGCTTTTATGCCATTTCCTTTTTGAAAATAGTCTGGGTAGGGAATGCAAATTCGAGACCTTCGGCATTAAAACGTTTTAAAATTTCAAGATTTATTTCTGTTTGCGTTTGTAATATATCTCCCTCTTTTTTTATGCGATAGACAAAAAGTATCCCTAAAGCAAAATCTCCATATGCATTGAACCCTATCGAAGCATCTTCAGTTTCTATTGCAGGATGAGCAATAACAATTTCTTTTAAAATGTCCATAGATTGTTGCATCTGTTCAGGAGTGGTGTCATATGTCATTCCCAGATTAAGGACTACTTTTCTGGTATGCTCAGCACTAACGTTAACAACTGTATTGTCAGAGAAAGTGCTGTTATTAATAATTAATAACCTTCCTTCTAATGTACGGACTCGAGTACTTCGTAATCCAACTTCTTCCACAGTTCCATCAAAACCATCAATTTGAATTCTTTCTCCAATTTTAAATGGTTTATCTAAAAAAATCATGATGCCTCCAAAGATGTTTTTAACCATGTCTTGGGCAGCAAGCGCTAAGGCTAAACCTCCAATTCCAAGTCCCGCAATCATTGCTGTAATGTCAATTCCAAGGTTATCCATCCCTATAATGATTCCCATTATCCAGATAACAGCTCTAATACCTTTTCGCATTATTGGAAGTACTTGGTCATCAAAGTCGCTTTCCGATTTTTCAGTTAATGGTACTACATATTCTTCAACAAGTGCATCGAGTATTCTAGAAATCATCCAAGTAATGTCAATTACAATAGCGAAAGTTGAAAGCTTGAAAAGAAATTTTTCCATGTGATTAATCTCTCCTCCAGGCCCTGTTGGGAAGTTTAAATAAGAAACAGCCCAGTAATAAGCAGCAATTATCACTATAAATATTACTGGTTTTTCTAGTTTGTCAATTAACAAGTCATCCAGTTGTGTTTTGGTTTTAGCTGTTATTTTTTTCATAACAGTGCTGGTAAACCAATAAAGAACCTTTGCAACGATAATTCCTCCAAGAATAATCCCTAAAGCGATTGACCATTCTAAAACTGTATTGTGGTAATATATTTTGTCTAAAAAATCCATTTTTATATAAAATTAGAGTACGAATTTATAAATAAAATCTGTTAATTCTTGTGGTATATAACAGGAAGTGTTGCGTTGTTATTTTGTCCTTCTAGTTTTAAGAAATAATACCCAGTCGCTATATCAATTAAATTGAGGTCGAATTGTATATGGTTATCACCTGTTTTTACCTCTTTTTTATTAAATGTATGTACTAGTTTTCCTGATGCCGAAAAGATAGAAAATTGTACCTCATCATTTTTTAAGGAATTAAAATTAATGTAAAATTTCCCTGATGTTGGATTTGGGTAGATATTTAAATTTTCAAGAAATTGAACATTCTCAATTGAGACATAACCAGCTACAACAATTGAAATTGTCGCGGTGTCATTAGGACAATTGTCGCTTGCGGCAATTAAAGTTACATCATAATCTCCAAGATTACTGTATTCATTCCAAGGATTTATATCTGTAGATGTATTTCCATCTCCAAAATACCATGTATATGAGGAAGAATTAATTGAAGTATTTGTAAATGCGACAACCCCATTTGGTAAGTATAAAGTGTCAGAATTCGCATAAGTGCCTGCAATTGGAGGAGAATCTATAGTAACTGAAATAGTTTGGCTACTTGTATTTATTCCTCCAGGTCCTGAAGCTTCTAGGTTGATTGTGTAACTTCCAGAATTAGTAAAAGATATGTATGGGTTTGCAGATGTGTCATTTGAAATCGTTCCTCCATTGGAAGTCCATATATAAGAGGTTGCATCGGTGGAGGTGTTTGTAATAGGAATACTATCTCCTTGGCATACGGCGGTGTTAGTTATTGAAAATGAAGATACAGGAGGATCGTTTTCAGGGATAGAGGTGTATACTATTTCCCATCCCGTAGCAGAAGTAGCACAATCGGAACGAAATTCTAACAACAAATCACCTCCAGTTGAGGTAATTGTACCGGGGCTTACAGTGCCTGTATATTTCCCGATTAGAGGGGCGTTTGGTGTGGATCCATCGTATACAAATAAGAAATCCCAATCTTGCTCTATGTCAAAGGAGTTAAAAGTAACTGTAACAGTAGCTACATTTGTGGGCTGAATTAAATATAGCTCTCTTTCATCGTCCGTATAATTACCTGTTGCTCCTCCGCTATCATATAAGTTTCCAGAACCAGCAGTGTAATTAACGTAGCTAGGCGTGTTGTTTATTAATTTATAAAATCCTTCCCAGTCCCAGTTGACTCCAGGATCTGTGTGCGTATTATTTGGGTAATGTTGATGTCCTTTAATTTTTGTACAACCACCCAAAACGTTAATTCCGATTGTTGCATCCCCGAAATAAGTCCTTAAAGGGTTGACTCCATATCCGCTTTGTGTTATGTCTCTGCATAAGTCTGCGGAAGCTTCGTATAAAGCGGCAGTGTACCAAGAAGGGTCACTCACATAACCATCGTGTTCAATTCCAATCGTATAAGGGTTTTCACTGCCAACATGCCAACCTTTATCAGCTTCTAAAAGCATTTGAGTTACTTGACCATCTGAAGACCTTATCACATAATGATAAGATACGCTTGCAGAACAGTTTTGTGCCCAAGATATTGCTCCAGCATAACTCCCTTGTATGGTATGGATGGTTACAGCTGATATTGCTGTACCATTTCTTGAACTATAGTTACAGGTTGGCGTTGAGACCCATAATGCAGGCCCGTATTCAGCGGTTTTCATTAAAGGGACTTCATACATAAGTCCATTTGGATTGCTTATTCCCGTATGCCCGAAAGTGTTTTCAGAACTGCTCAAAACTGCCAAGTTGTTTGCTCCAAAAATTTGTTCTAAGTCAATGTTATGATTTGGGAAATTATAAGCTTGTTGATTATTTGTACTATTTAAAAAGGTGTAAATACTATAAGCGTGACAATCCAAAGCATAATTATTTGTTACATTGTTGTCTTGTGGTATTTCCGAAAGAATTTCAATTATTTTAATTTGATTTTCGATTGAAGAAATCTGTAAACTGTCCATTAAGTAGTTGTATGTTGCAGCATACGCCATAATATTTATTTCGGGATTAGATTTTATAGCATTTTGTGGATATCCTGAAAGTCTAGAAACCATGCTGAGATTATTCTTGAAGTAACCTTGTCCATCTTCGGTAAGTCCCATGACGCCGTAAACATGTGGTAAGCCAAAACAACTTTCTGGGGTTGCATCAGTAATGTTACTAAAGTGTGTAGTCGTAAATGAAATTGCTTCAAGCATACCTTTTGGAATATCTGGGTATTGCTGATAAGCAAAGTCCATCTCTGCTTGGTAGGTATTAAAAATTGTTGTTTGTGCCTTAGTGTGCAGGGAAAATAAGATTATAATAATAAGAAAAAAATATTTCATAATGCAAAATTACATGCCAATACTGATTCCTATTCTATAAATAATTGGAGGGCCAAGGGCGCCAAACATGAAATTTCCTTGGTAAGGAGAGTTTATACTGTTGATAAAGTCATACAACAACATTATTTGCAAATTTACGGCGCCACCTATACTGTAATTGTATCCAGCCCCAGCGAAAAACATAGGGACATTTGCTCTGTCTCCTGTTTTAGGGCACGTTGGACAAATGGGAAGATTTGGATCAAGATAGTATGCTCTCAAAAGTTCAAATTCAGCATGAGCGTATAGACTTTCGTTAAATTTATATCTGCTAAACAGATTTCCTCCATAAACAGAATACTTAAAATTTGCTTGTTTGGAACCTATGTATATGTATTTAGCTCCTACACCTAACGAGAATTGTGGGGTCACTTTATATCCTACAAACGGAGCAGTTTCAAAAAAGTATATTGGTATCCCACTAATATTTGCAATATTAAAAGCAATATTTCCTCCAGTGTAAAGCCTGTCCTTAAAGGACAATTTACTTAGCGGGTTGATTCTTTCATCTGACTCTTCAGAAGTGTATTGTCCGAAAGAAAATTGAACACTTAATATTAGAACTAATAAAATTAACTTACGCATAAAAAGGTTAATTAACATGTAAAAATACAGAAAATACGAGATAAATAGACGTACTAAGCCTTGTAATTTTACTTTATTAAGACACCTTCTTTTTGAATGATTCTAACTTTGGTAAAATGCTCATCCTTAATAGTACCTGGAACGAACACGAATTTTTTATCGTAAATAATGTTGTCAATATAGAAAGTCACAAAATACTCATTAGATAAGCCAAAAACCTCTTGAGAAATAGGTTCAATTAATTGATGGGATTCCCTTTCAATCGATTCAAAGAAATGCCGAAGCGTTGAAGTGTTTACTTTTTTTTCATCCAATGTTCCGTATCCTTTCGATGAGATAAGAACATTATTGATTGGTTCTTTCTTATAGTTTATGAGGTAAACATTCCAGCTTTCATCATCCTCATTCGTATCTTTAATAATTGCTACTCCAATGTCTTCAACCTTTGGAATGTGAATGTCTTTTTTCATTTATTCAGCCCTGATTTTAGGATATTTAACTATTTCATGATTATTTTCTCTGTTTCTAAAAGTGATATTTTATAATAAGGGATACCTTTAGAGTCAATTACTTCAACTACATCTTTGTAATAACACTCTTTTTCTTTTCCAGTGAACTTGGTAACCAATAATGAAATAATTTCCGGATTGGTTTCCCCTATGGCGCATCCAGTTACTATATACATATAAGAATTCGGATAACCTTCAACTTTTTCAGATAATTCAAGTTGAATAGCTCCTCCAGCACAGATGTCTCCACAAATTCCTTTTTTATGATTAACGATGTATCCATTTACGATGATTGAGTCAGGTAAAGATGGTTCATCCTCATGGAGTATAATTTTATGATTACTACTAGTTTCAGATAGAGTCATATCAAAAATAACCTGAGCATTAAGGTTTACGCTTAGAAAAACAGCAACTAATGGAGTTAATAGTTTAAACAATTTCATAATTAAATACTTTAGATAAATTAATTTTTAATTTTTGTTTGACTTCGTTCATGTCAATTTCCTTACCTAATTCATGTTGAATTGATGTGACAGCTTTGTTATTAATACCGCAAGGTACAATATTTTTGAAATAACTTAAGTCAGTTTTTACATTTAGGGCTATTCCATGCATGGTAACCCACCTGCTGCATTTTACTCCCATTGCACATATTTTCCGAGCTGTAGGTTTAGTTCCATCAACCCAGACTCCAGTTAAGCCTTCAACCCGTTCAGCAGTAATATCATATTCTGCTAATGTTACAATAACAGCTTCTTCTAATAATCGTAGATATTTGTGGATGTCTGTAAAGAAATGGTCCAAGTCCAAAATAGGATAAGCAACTAGTTGTCCAGGACCATGATAGGTAATATCACCACCTCTATTTATCTTGTAATAAGTTGCCCCTCTAGCTTTTAATGAATTTTCATTTAATAGTAGATGCGTTTCTTTGCCGCTTTTCCCTAAGGTGAATACATGTGGGTGTTCGCAAAAAAGTAAGTAGTTACTGGTTGTTCTTTTGTTGTTTTCATCTCTCCGATTAGCCATTTTAATAGCAATAGTCGCATCGAAAAGTAGCGTTTGATAATTCCACGCTTCTTTAAAGTCAATCAGCCCAAGGTCTTCGTATATGACTTTTGGAGTCATTGACTTAAATGTCTTTAGCCAATTCTGATTTAAGGTGGTCTATAACTTTAACCTCAATGTTGTCAACATTTCTTAACTCTGATAAATAAACAGAAACCCAATCGCCTAATAATATAAAATATAAAGCTCTTTCTATGTTGGAATTTCCTTTGGAATAACATTCAATATATGTGGAGGTATATTTTCCAATAACAGATTTTTGAATATTCATTCTTGTTTGTGTGCGTGAATAATCTGTTTCATTCCTCAAAACAATAACAGCTTTTTCCTCATTTCCTCCAGCCCATCCAACTAATTCGTTGTGATTCATTTCTGGTAAAACATGATGCCAACATAAAACTTTAGCATTTTCATTTAGTTGTTGTCGAAATCTAATGGCAACTCCTTCAATGTTTGCTTCACTATATATTACTGCAGTTTTGTTTAAAATTGAATCAGTAATATTTTTTGCTTCGGTCTTAATATTCTCGATTTCCGCATTTAATAATTCAATTGCGGTTTGAATTTTTTGTATAAAATCGTTTTCAATTAAATTGTAATGATTTAATAAAAAGAACTGTTGTGTCAAAGAATACGATAACATAGCTCTTGGAGATTTTCCCAGAGGTATAATTATATGATTGTAGTTATTGCTAATTGCAATATCCAGCATTTTTCCTCCAGATGTAATACAAGCGATTTCCGCACCTTTTTCTTGAGCTTTAGAAAGCGCAGCTAATGTTTCTTCTGTATTACCCGAAAAGCTACTGGCAATAACTAATGTGTTTTCGTTTACAAAATTAGGTAGGTGGTAATCATTATTAATAATTACAGGAATTGATATATCATTGGCAACTAGCTGTGAAACAATTTTGCCGCCAATTCCAGATCCTCCTAGACCAGTTATAACAACGTTTCTAATTTCTTTACCACAAGAAGAAAGACTAGCATTCTTACCTATGTTAAGTGCTTCTGTAAGTTGTGAAGGAAATAAAGCGACTAACTCTTTCATTAAATATTAATTTTAAGAGTGCGAATTTAAGTATAATTCCTAAATTTTTACTTTTTTTTAAGGATTGCAATAAAATAATTAATTTTGCAGACCAAATGGAATTTATAAAATTATGAGTTTAAACCTTTCTGAGCAAGAACAACTAAGAAGAGAGTCGTTACAAAAATTACGAGATCTTGGTATTGATCCTTATCCTGCAGCACTTTATCCAGTTGATACTTTGTCGACTGACATTGAAACAAATTTTGAGGAAGGAAAAAAGGTGATTGTTGCAGGTAGATTAATGAGTAGAAGAATTATGGGTAAAGCGTCTTTTGCTGAAGCGCAAGATTCTGAAGGAAGGATACAATTGTACTTTAACCGTGATGAGATTTGTGAAGGAGAGGACAAAACGTTATACAACGATGTATTTAAAAAGTTTTTGGATATAGGAGATTTTATTGGAGTTGAAGGGGAGTTGTTTACTACCCAAGTTGGTGAGAAGTCATTAAGAGCCAAAAAGTTTTTGTTACTATCGAAATCGTTAAAACCACTTCCTCTTCCAAAAACGGATAATGAAGGGAACGTTCATGATGCTTTTACTGATCCAGAAATGAGGTACCGCCAGCGGTATGTTGATTTAGTCGTTAATCCACACGTGAAAAAAACGTTTATTACCCGGACAAAAGTGATGAATGAAATGCGTAGCTTCTTTAATGACAAAGGATATTTTGAAGTGGAAACACCGATTCTACAGCCAATCCCTGGAGGAGCTGCAGCTCGTCCATTTATGACCCATCACAATGCATTGGATATGCCTTTATATTTAAGGATTGCGAATGAATTATACTTGAAAAGGTTAATTGTTGGTGGTTTTGATGGTGTGTATGAATTTGCGAAAGATTTTAGAAATGAGGGAATGGATAGAACCCATAACCCAGAATTTACAGTAATGGAAATCTATGTAGCCTATAAAGACTATAATTGGATGATGGACTTTACGGAAGAGATGTTGGAAAGAGTTGCGATGTCTGTTCATGGTAAAACTGATTTATTAGTTGGTGACAAAGCAATTAGTTTTAAAAGACCATTTAAAAGAATTTCAATGACGGATTCTATTAAGGAATACACTGGGTTTGATATTTCTGGAAAATCTGTTGAAGAGTTATCTTCTTGGTGTAAAGACAACGGAATTGAGGTGGATAATTCAATGGGGAAAGGAAAATTGATTGATGAAATTTTTGGTGAAAAATGCGAAGGGAATTATATCCAACCAACTTTTATTACTGATTACCCAAAGGAAATGTCTCCATTGTGCAAAGCGCATCGAGATAATCCAGAATTGACAGAGCGGTTTGAATTAATGATAAATGGAAAAGAAATTGCGAATGCTTATACGGAGTTGAATGATCCTATTGATCAAAGAGAACGTTTCGAAGAGCAAATGAAATTGTCTGCCAAAGGAGATGATGAAGCAATGTTTATTGACCAAGATTTTTTAAGAGCGTTGGAATATGGGATGCCTCCAACCTCAGGAATGGGAATGGGGATCGATAGGTTAGTGATGTTGATGACAAATCAAAGTTCAATTCAAGAAGTATTATTTTTCCCTCAAATGAAATTAGAAACGTTTAGTGCTGAAGAAAATTTAGGCCCAGAATTAAATGAAAACGAGCAATTAATTTTTGATATTCTTTCCAAAGAAAATCCAATGGAATTGAGCGTTTTAAAAGATGCAGCAGGCCTTTCAAATAAACAATGGGATAAAGGGATTAAAGGATTGGCTAAACATGGTTTAACGAAAGTTACTAAGACAGATGATTCTTTGATGGTTGCTGTTGTCTAGTAGTTCCTTCGGTGTCTATAAAGAATTTATTACTAACAAAAAAAGCAGCTCCAGAGCTGCTTTTTTTGTTAGTAAATTTTAAAAGACTATTTAATTTTAAAAACCTTTTTAATTTTATTTACAAAGTCCAATTCTTCCCAAGGGAATAATTTCACTTTTATTGTTTTTGATTTTCCGTCAGGAGTAGTGAAAGTTTTGGTTACTGTTTCACATACTCTACCCATATGTCCATAAGCTGCAGTTTCTAGGTAGATAGGCGTTCTTAATTTAAAACGTTTTTCAATTGCATAAGGACGCATATCAAAAATCTCTTCTAATTTTCTAGCAATTTCTCCATCTGTCATATCAACTTTAGCAGTACCATAAGTATTTACATAAAGCCCCATTGGTTTTGCAACGCCAATTGCATAAGCAACTTGTACTAAAGCTTCGTCTGCTAAACCTGCAGCAACTAAGTTTTTAGCAACGTGTCTTGTAGCGTAAGCTGCAGACCTATCAACCTTACTTGGGTCTTTTCCAGAAAAAGCACCACCACCGTGAGCTCCTTTACCTCCGTAGGTATCAACAATAATTTTACGTCCCGTTAATCCAGTATCTCCATGAGGTCCACCGATTACAAAAATCCCTGTTGGGTTTATGTGGTAAGTAATTTTATCAGTAAATAGTTTTTGAATGGCTTTTGGAAGATGTTTTTTAACCCTAGGAATTAAAATATTTATTACGTCATCATTAATCTTTTTCAACATTTTCTTTTCGGTATCAAAATCATCATGTTGAGTAGATACAACAATTGCTTCAATTCTAACAGGCTGGTTTTTGTCGTCGTATTCAATAGTTACCTGAGATTTTGAATCTGGTCGTAAATATTTAATCGCTTTATTTTCTCTTCTCAATGCAGCTAATTCTTTTAAAAGAATATGCGAAATATCAAGAGGAAGCGGCATGTAGCTTTTAGTTTCGTTAGTAGCATAGCCAAACATCATTCCTTGGTCACCTGCACCTTGATCTTCTTTGTTTTCTCTTTCAACACCTTGATTAATGTCTGGTGATTGTTCGTGTATTGCAGAAAATACTCCGCAAGAATTACCATCGAACATGTATTCACTTTTATCATAACCAATATTATTGATTACTTCTCTTGCAATTACTTGAACGTCTAGATAAGCTTTAGATTTAACCTCTCCTGCAAGAACAACTTGTCCAGTTGTAACAAGTGTTTCACATGCGACCTTGGATTCTGAATCGAAAGCCAAAAAATTGTCTATTAATGCATCTGAAATTTGATCAGCTACTTTGTCTGGGTGTCCTTCAGAAACAGATTCTGATGTAAATAAATAACTCATTATTGTATTTGTTTTAATGTTAATCTTGTTAAAAAGAAAGGGAGAAAGCTGCGCAACTGTAGTAATAAACGTTTTAGCATTTTTTATACGTGGTTGCAAGCAAGCAAATCATTCCACTCTGATTTCGAGTGCGAATTTATAAAAATTAAATAACAGACAAATAGAATACTTCAAAAAAAGGTAATTATTTTTTTGAAGTAAGTTCTTTAAAGACGTTTTCTAACGATTCTTCTTCTTTTTGCATCGTTAATACCAGTATATTGTTGTCTTGTGCAAATTTTGAAATTTCTTTACGGATATCCTTATCCGTTTTCGATTCGAGCAGCCAAACATTGTCAGAAACTTCTTTTGCACTAGTGACACCAGTAATAGAATTTAACTTCGATTTACTAATGCTAGCGTCGAACTCAACTTTTATGACTTGCTTTTTAACAACTTTAGATTGAATTTCACTCGTTTTCTCATCTGCAACAATTTTACCGTCGTTTATTATAATGATACGGTCACAAATAGCCTCTACCTCCTGCATGATATGAGTAGAAAGTAAAATCGTCTTTTCTTTTCCAAAAGTTTTAATCAATTCTCGAATTTCAACCAATTGGTTTGGATCTAAACCACTAGTAGGTTCATCAAGAATTAGTACTTCTGGGTCATGCAACATGGCTTGCGCTAATCCAACTCTTTGTCGATACCCCTTTGATAAAGCACCTATTTTTTTATGCTGTTCCTTTTCTAGTCCAACAGATTTAATCATTTCAGCAACTCTTTCTTTCTTCTTTTTGATTTTGTGTAAACGAGCAAGAAAAAGTAAATACTCTTTAACATACATATCTAAATACAAAGGATTGTGTTCTGGTAGGTAACCTACTTTTCTTTTTACTTTTATTGGCTCGTCATTTACATCTAATCCACAAACTTTAACTTGACCATATGTTTGTGGAATAAAACAAGTAATGATTTTCATGGAGGTAGACTTTCCAGCGCCATTTGGACCAAGAAACCCAACTATTTCTCCCTTAGGTATTTCAAATGAAATGTTATCTAAAGCGTTTTGATTCCCGTATTTTTTTGTAACGTTTTTGACTGATATCGACACAACTTATGTTTGAAAGATGAAAATAAGAAACAAAGAAAACTAATTCTCCATTCATATTGCGAATATATCTATAATTAAGGAAAGTGAATTAGTTACCGGAAGCATTCATTAACAATTAGGTGTTTGATTGTGTTTATTATCAGTCATTTCGAGAATAGCCGAGAAATATTCTGGTTTTCAAATTCAAATAATGAAGAATTCTCTATTACAGTCAAAATGATATCTAGTTATGGATGAAATTATTAATACCACTTCATTTTTACTACTTTTACGAAAATGATTTTAGAAGGTGCTATAGTGATGCGATCAACAGGAAGTTGGTATTTAATCCGAACAAAAGACGGTGAGGAAGTTGAGGTCCGCATTAAAGGTAAATTTAGAATACAAGGGATAAAAACAACGAACCCGGTTGCGGTTGGAGATCTTGTGGACTTTACGTTAGAAATGGATAACACTGGGGTAATAACGAAAATACATCCACGAAAAAATTATATAATTCGTAAGTCGGTAAATTTATCCAAGCAGGCTCAAATAATTGCATGTAATATAGATCGTGCACTTTTGGTGGTTACTATTTCTAATCCAGTCACCCAAACGGGATTTATTGATCGATTTTTAATTACAGCGGAAGCTTATCACATTCCAGTAACAATAGTCTTTAATAAGATTGATATATACTCGGAAAAAGATCAATTAAAATTGGATGAGTTGATTATTGCTTATTCTAAGATGGGCTATCATTGTATGGATGTTTCTGCTGAAACGGGTGCAGGAGTGGCAGAAATTAAAAAGATGCTTACCGATAAGACAACCATGTTAAGTGGTCACTCAGGGGCAGGGAAGTCTACGTTAATTAATAAGATTGATAGCAATCTAGAATTAAAAACGGGTGATATCTCAGAATCACACTTTAAAGGAAAGCATACTACAACTTTTGCGGAAATGTTTGAATTGGAATTTGGTGGATTTATTATAGATACACCTGGAATTAAAGGATTAGGGATTGTAGATATTGAAAAGGAAGAGATGAGTCATTATTTTTTAGAAATGAGGGCTTTATTACCAGAATGTAAATTTCATAACTGTCAACATTTAAAAGAACCTTCTTGTGCTATTAAAAAAGCTGTTGAAGCTGGAGATGTGGAGAAGTTTAGGTATAAAAATTATCTTTCGATGTACCACGGAGATGATGAGAATTATAGAACAGTAGATTATTAATGAGGGTTCTTGTTCAAAGAGTATCGGAAGCGTCAGTTGTAGTTGAGAATGAAATTCGCAGTGAAATAGGCTGTGGACTGGTAATTTTACTTGGAATTGAAAATAAGGATAATCAAGAAGATATTGATTGGTTGTGTGCCAAAATTGCTAAATTGAGGATATTTCCAGACACTGAAGGAATAATGAATTTTTCATTGATGGATACAAACGGTGAAGCTTTAGTTGTGAGTCAGTTTACGTTGCATGCTAGCACAAAAAAAGGGAATCGGCCATCGTATATTAACGCTGCTCGGCCAGAAGTCGCAATACTTTTGTATGAAGAGTTTGTTTCACGACTGACTCAAGTTTTAGGTAAAAAGATTGAAACAGGAGAGTTTGGAGCGGATATGAAAGTGAGTTTAATAAATGATGGGCCTGTCAGTATTTGGATAGATTCAAAATCAAAAGAATAAGCTATATGAGAATTAGAAACTGGTCATTAGGCTATTTGTTTGGTTATATATTTACTACAATAGGAATCCGTTCCTTTTATCGAAAATATAAAGTAGTTGGAAAAGAGAATATTCCGAAAGGAAAACCAATTCTATTTGCTGGAAATCATCAAAATGCTTTTTTAGAAGGTGCTATCCTTGGATATGTAACGCGTTCACCAATATATTTTCTAGCAAGATCAGATATTTTCAAAAAGAAAGCTGCCAATTTTATTTTAACCAGTTTAAATGCACTTCCCATTTATCGAGAACGGGATGGCGCTGATTATAGAGATAAAAACGAAGAGGTATTTGAACAGTTTTATGATTTACTGAGTAAAAACAGAAGGATTGTAATATTTCCAGAAGGTAATCATGGGAAGCATCAGCAATTAAGGCCTTTGAAAAAAGGTATTTTCAGAATAGCAGTTGGAGCAGAGAGTAAGTATAATAACGAATTGGATGTTCAGGTAGTTGCGGTTGGAATTAATTATGGCAAATTTGAAAATATGGGTGGCGACTTACTCATTCAATTTGGTAAGCCAATAGCTATTAAAGATTACATCGCAGATAACTCAGCGAAGCAAGAAGAAAATTACATTGAGCTGGTAGGTGAGCTCAGAAAACGAATGAGTGATCAAATGATAGATATTCAGAAAATGGATTATTATGATTTGATTCATTACACTATGAAAACCTTTGATGCTGAAATTGGTTTGTTAGAACAAAATGAACGTAATGATTTAATTTCGGAATTTAAGAGACAAAAAGGATATATCGAAAAAGCTGAGAGTTACATTGAAAAGGATATTGAAAACGCGAATGTAGTCCTAAAAGTAGCTTTAGAATTTAAGGAAGTGGTTAAGAATGAGAAGTTGTCTTCTTGGTTGTTTAACAAAGAGAGTTACTCAGTTTTTGGTCACGCCTTTTTATTGATCCTATTTTTCCCATTGCATTTGTATGGAATTCTTAATAGTTATTTACCTTATCGAATTCCCGCTGGTTTTGTAGAGAAAAAAGTAGCAGATATTCACTTTCATGCTTCGATAAAGTTACTTGCTGGATCCATTTTGTTTGTGATTTTTTGGGGAATTCAAATTAGTTTAGTCGCAATATTTACAGATAATTATTATTGGGCAATGTACTTTGGGTCATTAATTATTTCAGCTTGGATTAGCTATAAATATTCGATTTCGTTCTTAAAATTTAAAGGGAAAATACGTTACAATAAACTCCAAAAGCAAAAAGGTGACACTTTTAAAAAGTTAAAAATTCAACACGAAAAGTTAAAGGAGTTTGTACACAAATCATATCAAAAATGAAAAATACCTTAGGCATAGAAGAGGCCCAGAAAAAAGTGGATAATTGGATCAAGGAATTTGGTGTTCGTTATTTTAATGAGCTGACAAATATGGCAATGCTAACGGAAGAAGTTGGAGAAGTTGCTCGTGTTATTGGTAGAAGGTATGGTGAGCAATCAGAAAAGGAGTCAGATAAAAACAAGGACTTGGGAGATGAAATGGCAGATGTATTGTTTGTGTTACTGTGCTTAGCCAATCAAACAGGAGTAAATTTGGAAGAAGCATTAGAAAAAAACTTAAATAAGAAATCTATTAGAGATGCAGATAGGCATCATAACAATGAGAAACTGCATTGACTTCGGCTACGCTCAGTCAACTAATTTAATGAGCTGCATCGTTACCAAAAATTTCATCTTTAACAACTGCTTGAGCTCATTTATAACCCTTTTAAAAAAGTTTTAAAAGCATCCCAGTATTTCTCATTACCTTCTGTAGTTTCCCAAAGTGCGCTTGAACCATGAATTCCTTCAAAGTCAGGTTGGAAGTGATTTGTCCAAACAGTGTCTATTCCATAAATAAGCGTTTTGGAAGCTTCTGTTTCTGTTTTAGAGGAGGTAATAAAAATGGGTTTGTCGTATCCTATGATTGAATCTTGAATATTTATTCCTTTAATATATTCTCCAGGGCTAAAAGCTGCTACGGCTTTTACTTTGTCGTTGTTTTTACCAATTAACAAAACCAGTGAAGCAGAGTAGGAGCTTCCTACTAATACAATGGACTGATTATCATTAAGCTTAAATAAATAATCAATCGCAGCCTCAATATCCTGTTTTGCGTCTATATATTCAGTAGGTAATCCCTTTTCCTTAGCTAGTTGAGCCGTTTTATTTATAATGTTGTTTGCTTCATTTCCTGATCTTTGGTCTATGGCAATACTTGAAAACCCGATGCTGCCAATTCTAAATGCAGTTTCTCGATATTCACCTCTACTAAATCCTGCTTGGTGACATAGAAGAACCGTAGGTTTACTATCTTTTCTTTCGTAGATATCAGCGAAGATTAATAAGCTATCTCTAGAAGGGAAAGAGTCGTGTTGTAGGAAGCGACTTTCTGATTGCTTTGAGATTGGAGTTGCGTCCATATGCAAACTGTCAAATTTGCCTTCGTCAATTTTTTCAATTGTTTTTTCCTTTGGTGGAGGTATGCAAGCAATAGCAAGAACCATAGTAGCTATGAATAGAATAGGTTTCATGTTACGAAAGTAAGATAAAATCGAATATGCTAATACAAGTAAAGAGTCGTTTAGTTCTTATAATTTAAATAAATTAACATTTGTTAGTATCAATAAAACCTACTTTTGACAAATATTGGGTTAAAACCGACCATTTATCACAAACTTAATGCAACAAAAACTAATTTATTGTTGTTTCGCAGTAACCAATGAAAACCTATTTAATTGCCATAACCTTATTTTGTAGTTTTAATCTTCTTGCTCAAAAAGACTCTACGTTTAAACGTAAAGTATATCATACTTCCTTTGCTACAACATCACCAAAAATTGACGCCCGTTTAGATGACGATGCTTGGAAAGGAGTTAATGCCGTTAACGATTTTAAGCAGGGATGGCCAGTGTTCGATACTCTAGTATCTCAGCAAACAGAGGTAAAAATAATATACGATAATACAGCAATTTACATTGCCGCTAAACTGTTTGATGAATCTTCAGACAGCATCTGTAAGCAATTGGGTAATAGAGATGATGACTTAAATGCTGGGAAGTTTCAAATATTATTTGACACCTACAATAAACAACAAGATGCGTTTGCATTTACAGTTTCTGCTTCTGGTGTTCAAGGAGATTATCGGTTTTTGGATGAGAACTATAATGCTGTTTGGGAAAGCGCTGTAAAAATTACTGATGATGGGTGGTATGCCGAGATTAAAATACCTTATTCGGCATTGCGTTTCCCAAATGTAGAAGAACAGGAATGGGGGCTACAAATCGAGAGAAACGTAACACGTAATGGAGAGCTTTCACAATGGGCAATAGAACCTAGAGCTGTACAGAATCCGCAGGCTTATTGGGGAGTGTTAAAAGGGATTAAAGAGATAAAAGCTCCTATTCGATTGTCTGTAACTCCTTATGTTACATCTTATATGTCTCATTATCCTGCTAATATTGAGGGTGAGAGTAATTATGCTGCTAATATTGTAGGAGGAATGGATTTGAAATATGGCATCAATGAAAGTTTTACATTGGATGTGAGTTTATTACCTGATTTTTCACAAGTTCAAAGTGATAATTTAGTTAAAAACCTTGGTGCATTTGAGATACAATACAATGAACAACGAGCGTTTTTTCAGGAGAATACTGATCTGTTCGGAAAAGCAGATTTATTTTACTCAAGAAGAATAGGAAGAAGGCCAACAGAATATTACAATGTGTATAATAATTTGGCAGAAGGTGATGAGGTAATTAGTAACCCAAATGCTTCAAAACTTTTAAATATTACGAAAGTTTCGGGTCGGACAGTGGATGGCTTAGGAGTAGGTGTTTTGAATGCTGTTTTGGATAATACATATGCTGTTGTTAGGGATTCGGGGGGGATTGATAGGAAAGTATTAACAGAGCCGTTTTCAAATTATAATATAACGGTGTTTGATAAACAATTGAAGAATAGTTCGAATGCTTATTTAATAAATGCTAATGTTAAAAGAAGGAGCGGATATAGTAGTTCAAATGTTACTGGATTTGGTGCTACATTAAATAATAAGAAAAACACGTATGCAACTGATTTACATGGAGCCGTATCCAATGTGTTTATTCCTGACACAACAACAAAAGTTGGATTTGGGTATTTTATTGGAGCTAGAAAAAGTTCTGGAAAATTTCAATTTGGTATTCGGCAAGAAGCCCTTAGTTCTAAATTTGATAAAAACGATATAGGTATCAATAGACAAGTAAATTTTCTAGAAACGGGAGTCGATGTAAGTTATAATGAATATGTACCATTTGGAAAATTTATCAACGCTGGAGTTGATGCAAATTTTGAAACGGTACATCAATTTGATGCGGGATCGTTGAATGGAATTCGATTAGGTTTTAATACTTATGCTACGTTAAAAAGTTTCTATAGTTTTTCGTTTGGAGGCGAAGGAAACCCCGTTGGGATAAAAGATTATTTTGAGCCGCGAACTGAAGGGTGGTATTATTTCAGGACACCAAATATTTTTATTTATGGAGGTTTTAATTCTGATAACCGGAAAAAATTGGTGGTTACTGCTGGTTTTTGGGGAGGTAGGACTGGCCTAATTTCGGAATCAATAGGAAATAATCCTTTTTTCGGTCTTAGGCTTGGACCTACTTATCGAGCTAGTGATAAATTGACAATAAGACTAAACGGGAACTATTCTGAGGACAATAAGGATAGGGGATATGTTAATACAGATTCCAATGGAGATATCATTTTTGGAGTTCGCTATAGAACAAACGTATCGTATGATTTAAATGTGAAATACATTTTCAGAAATAATTTAGCTTTAAGCTTTAATGGTAGGCATTACTGGGATAGAGCGGATTACGTAAGCTTTCATAATTTGTCTGAGGGTGGTTTAATGTTGGACGAAACTGCATACGGTCAGAACCATGATTTTACATACAATGCTGTAAATATTGATTTGCTCTTCGAATGGCAATTTGCTCCAGGTAGTTTTTTAACCTTGTCTTGGAAAAATAACATTGCCCAAGAAGCGGGTATTATTGTTCAAAAATTTTCAGAAAATTTTCAGAATACTTTTAAAGCAGATCAATTGAATACTGTTTCGTTAAAAGTCTTGTATTTCTTTGATTATTTGTATTTAAGAAAGAAAAACGTTTAGCTTATCTTTAACTTCCCTTTTATTTCCTTAGATAAAGCATTTTTATGAAGTAGGATAGAAATAGTATTCATTCTAAAGTATGCTTCTGAGACAAGAACATGTCCTTTAAAATCTTCCAAACCTCTTTCATCTCCCCAAGAATTTTTGACAATAAAATAATTTTTCCCATCTATTCCCCTTGCCATACCTACGATGTGCATTAAGTGATCATCACCAACTGTATAATTATCATAATTCACTTGTCTGATTTCTTGGGTAACTTTCATTTCTTCAGCAGTAGTAACAAAGTTTGGTTTTTCACCTTTCAATGATTGGAGGGCGATTCCCGCTTTGGAGTTAAATCCATTATTACTTACGTCAGCATCCCAATCTAATGTAAACCCATCTTTTAAAGCTTTTTTAGCAGTTTCTACCATTTCATCTAATTGAACGTTGTAAAATCGACCATTGTCCCAATTATCAGGGATGTCCAATACAAAGTTAGAGTAGAAAGGTTGGTGCGTATAAGAAGTAAGCGTAATGTAGTTTTGACTTGAAATGCCTAGCTCTTTGGCAAAACTACTAGGGGTGTAGGTTTTATCATTGTAATTGAAGTTATCAGGGTAAGTACCCAGGTAAACATTCAATAATGCACTATAACCTTCTCTCCACATTGGAGTTAATTTTCCTCCTTTGTTTGCTATAATAGCTTTTAAAAACCCTTCTAATATACTTGCCAGTTCAGCATGATTGTGCTTTTCTGTTCCCATTTGTAGTCCGTTAAAAACTGCATTTGGAACAATTCCGTACATGTCAACGGCATTTAATAAATCGTGCCCCAAACTACCTTCTCCAAACTGTGTTTTGCCATGTCTGCGCACGTAGTTTTCTGCTTTGTTGATGTATACTTGTCTTGCAATAAAAATTTCGGAAAGATTGTGGGTTCCTTTTCCCATTCTGATTAATTCAGATTCTAAAAAAGACGAAGCTGAGAAACTCCAACATGTTCCTGTATGTCCTTGACTTTCTACAGGGTTTGCATCCCATTGAACCACTTTTTCGAATGATAGAGTGTCTTGTGCTATTGTATAATTAAATGTAAAAGCTAGGGCAATGATGATTATTCTTTTCATGATTCTCGTTTTGGTTGGCCAAATTTAGGAAAGTGTTAGCGGTTTACAAATTAAAATGGTACGAATGGTTTTGCTATACTGCTGGAGTTAAAACAAATAGTATGTTAGGGTCTGAAGGGTAATCTTCAATGTAGTCCATTGCTTGATTCATGCTTCGCCCAATAAAATCAATTATTGGTTCTCCAGATTGAAATTGACATTCCCAACCATCGTGATTTTTTTCGATAGCTCCATCCATTAATTCGAGTACATCTCCTTTTATAATTGGAACACCTATTCTTGCAAGTTCATTTATAGCAATTAACGCATCTGATGTTTTAAAAGCCCAATTTTCTATTCCAATTTCTTCTAAGGAAAACCCTTTGTTTAAAATTGCAATAACTGGAAGAGGCCATACTTTAGTCATGGGTTATTTTTTATGAAGGTAAGTATTATAATAATAGCTTGTTTTTTTATTAATCTCTTACAGAAATGAATTTCTGACGATCTTAAATAAAAAAAGCCAGATACTTTCGTATCCGACTTTTTATTGTGGGCCCTGTAGGATTCGAACCTACGACCCCCTGCTTGTAAGGCAGGTGCTCTGAACCAACTGAGCTAAGAGCCCTCTCATTTGAGGAGTGCAAATATATATCTTTTCTGTCTCTCACCAAATAATTAGGAAAAAAAATCATGAAGTATTTCAGATACTACAAAAGTGCTTCCACCCACTACGATTAAATCATTTGAGTTTGCAGATTTCATAGCCGATTTATATGCTTCTGAACAAGACGAAAAGCTAATTTTAGTTTGCTTTTCTGCGAAGGATTTTTCTAATTCTGTTGTGCTTAATGCTCTAGGAATATTAGGCGTACATAAATAATAATTAGCATTTTTCGGAAGTAAATTAATGACTTTATCGACCTCTTTCTCTGCAACCATTCCCCAAATAATATGGAGATTATTATAAGTTTCTAATGTTAGTTCCTTTACTGTTTGTTTAATTGCATGTACATTATGTCCAATATCAACAATAACTTTAGGAGAATTTTGTAATGTTTCCCATCGCCCTCTTAAACCTGTGTTTTTCTTTATGGACAGTAATCCTTTGCTAATGGATTCAGAAGTTATTGTTGGATATGTTTCTTGGATCAAATCAATAATAGTTAACGTAGTTGCGACATTGTTTTTTTGGAAGTCGCCTTTAAGACTAGAAAGAGGTTGGTTATTGTTTTGAGTCGCTATATGTACTGGACAGTTGTTTTTTGAGGCAATTTTTTCAAAAATAGATTGCTTTGCAATTCCTTCACCTAAAATAACAGGAACGTTTGGTTTAATAATACCTCCTTTTTCTCTTGCGATGTCTTCTAAGGTGTTTCCTAAGTATTGTGTATGATCTATTCCAATGGAGGTAATAATGCTAACGAGAGGAGAAATTATATTAGTAGAATCTAGTCTTCCACCTAAACCAGTTTCGATAATTGCAATATCCACATTGTTGGATTCGAAATAATCGAATGCCAATGCTGTACTCCATTCAAAAAAGGATGGTTTAATATTATTGAAAACAGCGTTGTTGTTTTTGACAAAATCAATTACATAGTTTTCAGGAATAACTTCTCCATTAATTCTTATTCTTTCTCTAAAGTCCAATAGGTGAGGAGAGGTGAATAGACCAACGGTATAACCCGATTCTGCCAGCACAGATGCAAGCATATTACAAACAGAGCCTTTTCCATTTGTTCCTGCAACATGTATTGTTTTGAACTTGTTTTGTGGATTGTCTAATAATTCACAAATATGAATGATGTTATCTAACTTGCCATTGTAAGCTTTACTTCCTATGTTTTGAAATTGAGGAAGTTGTTCGAAAAGAAAATCAACCGTTTCCTGATAAGTCATTTACTGAATACAACTAGTTAACTTTGAATTCCAATTTGAGGGTTTTAACATCGTATTCTGTAGAAGCGTTTGTCGGTTTGTATGTGAATTCTAATGCTTTCTTTTCCGCTAGCTCAATAATAGTTTTATCTGATGTATTGGTAAAAGAATTTGATAGTTGAGCTTCAGACCAGTATACTTTACCGTCCTTATTGATTTTAATTTTGACAGCTACTTTGGCAGGAGTAGTAGTTAAGTTATCTAAGCTAGGAACGTTCTTTATTTTTCTACTAGAACCATCACCAACACCTTCACCATTTCCTAAGCCATCGCCACCTCCGGTGCCCCCATCAGATCCACCTTCACCATCACTACCTTCTTCACCGCCTCCAGAACCTAAAACATTACCTAAATCATATTTGGCTTCTTGCTCGTCAGCTTCTCCATTCCCATCAGAACTACTTGATTCTTGCTGCGATTCAGCTGATACTGCAGATTCTTCTTCTTGTGTTGCTACTTCATCTTCAGAACTCTCGTTGGTTTCTTCGTTTTGCTCCTTGGCACTTTGAGAAGTTTCTTCACTTACCTCTTTGCTTCCACCTGCAGAACCACCGCCAGCATCCGTAAAATCCATTACCATAACCACTTCTTTAGCAGGATATGGAGGATCAGCTTGCTTCATTGAAGTGAAAAAAATCAATAGAAATAAAAGAAGTAAAAGGATAGCAGCTCCTATAATACCCGCTTGCTTATCCTTTTTATTAATGGTTGCTAAATGTTCCATGAATAAATGAATTAGTTATGGTTTCGTCTTTATAACGATTTTTAACTCATTTTGTTTCGCAATATCAATAACTCCAACAGAATATTTCCAGTCAGAAAGCTGGTCGCCAACCAATTCAATGGTTTTTTTATGATCTACGTATTGCATTATTGTATTTTTCAATTCTTCCAATGAAACCTCTTTATCGACATCCATTTTATCATTTTTAATCCAAATGATATTGTCTTTATTCACAAATACTTTCGTAATCGATTTATCGGTGGTAGAAGCAGGACCTGACTTTGGTAAGTCTATACTGTGTCCAGCTGTTACCATAGTTGAAAGGATAATGAAAAATATTAATAACAGAAATACTAAATCTGTCATAGATGACATTCCACCTTCAATTTTAATTTTATTGGACGATCTTAAACTCATCTTTTACTATTTACCTGGTGCGTCTAGTATGTCTAAAAACTCGATAGAACTACCTTCCATTTTTTGAATAACTTTTTCAACCTTACTTACTAAATAATTATAAAAAACATAAGCTATAATACCAACAATCAATCCACCTACAGTAGTTATCATTGCTTCAAAAATACCACCAGAAAGACTTTGAATTTCAACTCCTTCGTTACTCATTGTGTGCATTACCTGAATCATTCCCAATACAGTTCCTAAAAAACCAATCATTGGTGCTACACCAGCTGTAGTAGCTAATATTGATAGTCTTGTTTCTAATTTGTAAACTTCAATTTTACCAACGTTCTCAATGGAAACAGCAATATCTTTCATTGGTTTTCCAATTTTAGAAATTCCTTTTTCAATCATTCTAGCCATCGGGTTGTCAGATGTAGTACACAATTGTTTCGCTGCATCTAATTTCCCATCATTAACATATTCTTTAATCTTAGCCATGAAATCTCTCTCTTCATTCAACGCTCTTCGAATTGCAAGGAAGCGTTCGATAAAGATATAAACGGTTAATGCAGAAAGCAGAAATAACATAGACATGATGATAATACTTGTCCAACTGTACTCTCCAGTTTCCGTATCAAATCCCCATATTAATTCCCAAAGAGAAATGTCTGTTGTTTTAGTTAATGTGTCTGATACGACATCACCAACCTCTATTTGAATTTTATTTATTAAATCGAAAATATTCATATTCATTTATTTTTAACGTATAGTTAAGTTCAATTGTTGTTTATGACATCAATAAGAATACACCTGCACCTGCAAGATATCCAAATAATGCTAACCAAGCCATGTTTTTTAAATACCAAAAGAAAGAAATTTTTTCCATTCCCATTGCTACAACTCCTGCAGCAGAACCGATAATTAACATACTTCCACCTGTTCCGGCTGCATAAGCAATAAAATGCCAAATATGGTTGTCTATTCCTACTTCATGTACGTCAAACATTCCCATACTGGCAGCGACCAATGGCACATTGTCAATAACAGCTGAACCAGCTCCTAGTAACATCACAAATACATTGGTATCCATTGCTGCATTAACATCTTTACCGAAAGTAAAGATCAAACCTAAAGATTCTAATGCAGCTACGGTCATTAATATACCTAAAAAGAAAAGAATAGAAGGCATTTCAATTTTTGCCAAAGCTTTGAATGTCGGACTGTTATGACCTCCGTCGTCTACATGATCTATCTCATCTCCTAAATTTGTCATGCTAAATTGACGTGCTGTAATTAATTCTGCAACCAATGCAACAATAGAAAGAGACAGCATCATGCCAATGTAAGGAGGAAGGTGTGTAACCGTTTTAAAGATAGGAACAAAAACAATTAATGACAACCCTAAATAAAGCATCAAAGGCCCTTTAGAATTCTCATTTCCAGCTGCAGGAGGCGCTTCAAAGTGTCCTTGAAATGGTTTTAAGAAACTGGCTAGTATAGTAGGTATTAACATACAAACTAAAGAAGGTACTATTAAGTATTCTACTAATTTCATAGCACTTACTTTTTCTCCCATCCACAACATAGTTGTTGTTACATCACCAATTGGAGACCAAGCACCACCTGCGTTTGCAGCGATTATTATTAAACCTGCAAACCAAATTCGATCTTTATTGTCTGGGATTAATTTTCTTAGAATTGTAATCAATACAATTGTAGCCGTTAGGTTATCTATAATAGCAGAAAGAATAAATGCAAGAACACACATAATCCAAAGCAATGTTTTTTTCTTATTCGTTCTTACGTAGTTCTTAATAGTACTAAACCCGTCAAAATGATCAATTATTTCCACGATAGTCATTGCTCCTACTAGGAAAATTAGGATTTCACATGTTTTACCAAAGTGATGTAAAAGTGTATGTTCTAGCCATCCAGCTTTGGAGGCGCTATAAGGCGCATGTCCTTCAACATGTTCAGGTAATGTAGCAAAAACATCCACCATTTCATGGTTCCCAGAATCAAACCATTGTGTAAAATCACCAAGTCCAAATGCAACAGCTGCCCAGGCGAGAGCCATCATTAGTAATGCAGGAACTAACTTATCTACTTTTAAACTATGTTCTAAGGTGATTGCTAAATAACCTAAAACGAATATGACAACAATTAATACTTCCATAATTTAAACAAGTTGATTTAAAGCAACTTCAAATGCAGTTTTTGCAATTTGAGTTTTACTATTGTTAATGTTGTAAGCATTCTCAAGTGCTTTTTGGATTGTTTGTGAGGTGTCAATAAAAATTGCATCGTCCTCAATTTTATCTAGGTCTGTGCTCATTAAGTACGCAAAAACTCTAGCCATACCACAGTTGGATATGAAATCCGGAATAACGCTAATGTTATTATCTGTGTAGTTAGCAATTTCTCCAAAGAAAATTTCAGGGTCCGCAAATGGAACATTTGCTCCAGCTGCAATTACTTCCATTCCCGCATTAATCATTCTGTCTACTTGATCCTTTGTTATTAAACGAGAAGCTGCACACGGAAGAAAGACTTCTGCCTTTAAGTCCCATATTTTATTATTTACCTCCTCAAAAGATAACATGCTTGGAGCATTCAACGCATTTCCATCTTTTTCTAAAAAGAGTGTTCTTATTTCCTCAAGAGAAAAACCATCTTCTTTTATCAAGCCACCAACACGATCAATAATACCTACGATAACCGCACCTTCTTGGGCTAAGTAATATGCTCCAGCGCTTCCAACATTTCCCCACCCTTGTATGATAACTCTTTTTCCTTTAAGTTCTCCACCATAGATGTTATAATAATGTTTTACCGATTCTGCAACGCCATATCCGGTAATCATATCCGCTACCACATATTTACGGGCAACTGATGGGCTGTACATTGAATTTTCAATGGCTTTTATTACACCAAGTCTTAATTGACCAATACGGTTTATTTTTTGCGATTCTCTCGGTTGAAAATGACCGTTGAAAACACCTTCTTGCGGATGCCAAACGCCACAATCTTCTGTTATCGGAATTACCTCATGAATTTCGTCAACATTTAAATCTCCACCTGTACCGTAGTAATGTTTTAATAAAGGAGTAACTGCTTTATACCATCTTTCCAATACTCCTTTTTTACGCGGATCATTTGGGTCAAAATTGATTCCTGATTTTGCACCTCCAATAGCGGGTCCTGAAACGGTAAATTTTACTTCCATGGTCTTAGCCAAAGATTCAACTTCACGTTTGTCTAGGCCAACCCTCATTCTTGTTCCACCTCCAGCAGCTCCACCTCTCAAAGTGTTAATTACTACCCATCCTTCAGCCTCAGTTTCTTGATCTTTCCACTCAAAAATAATCTCAGGTTGTTTATTTTCAAACTTCTTTAGTAATTCTACCATTGTGTTGTTTCAATTCAAGCAAAAGTAACAAAATTTAATAGTTATCAATTTCAGCATTTTGTTTTTTTTAAAGACATGTTGTTAATTAATAGTAATCAATTGATTTAAAGTATTATTACAAATAAATAGTTCCGCCAATAGAATCTTCTTTCGCTCCTGTTGCTGAGGCAAGACAATTAACGAGTTGTTTTTTTCGTAGAACTCCCAAGAAGCCGAAAATTATAGCCTCTTTATATTCTATTATTTTGTTTTCAGGGATAATTATTTGTGCGTTGGTAGTGTTTTTTATCTCTGAAACCCAAAAAGTATTAAATGCTCCGCCGCCTGTTATTAATACTTTTTTATCAATAGTACTGGAGAGTATTTTACAAATTTGATGTGCTAAGTGTTTTCCAAATGTGTTTAGCTTATTTGCGTTTGAAATGTCATATTTATCTAAAATAGGTTTGAAATTATTAATAAAGTTTTCTTTACCTAAAGACTTAGGGTGTGATTTTGAGAAAAATGCGATCGCATTTAAATCATTATATAAATTTTGATTAAAACTCCCTGAAGCACCTAATTTACCTTGGTCATCGTATTCAATTCCTTCCAAGCTGCAAATATAGTTGTTAACCATATTTGCCATTGCGAGGTCGTAGGAGATTCGTTTACCTTTTGCTTTAAAAGAAATATTGGCAATTCCCCCAAGGTTAAGGCAGTAGTCATATTCGGAAAATAGTAATTCATCACCGATAGGGACTAGTGGAGCTCCTTGTCCTCCAAGAGCAACGTCTTTTGTGCGGAAATCACAAATTGTTTCGATCCCTGTAGTAGCCGCTATTTGAGCTCCACATCCGATTTGAGTAGTTAAATTCTTTTTAGGCTGATGGAATACAGTGTGTCCATGTGACGCTACGAAATCGATATTTGTAATTTTGTTTTTTTCAATGAATTTATTGACTTCATTTCCTATTAATTTCCCAAATTTAGTATGAATTAGTACATAATTTATAGCAGATTCATTTTCTAAATTCGCCAACTCATGTTTTTGTTCTTTGGAGTACGGAACTGTTTCATGATGCGTTAAATTAAAATGCCACTTGTCGGCAAAAATAAATTTACAATGGGCTATGTCTAAACCATCTAAAGATGTGCCTGACATTAATCCTATGACGTCGAAAGATTCCATAAATTAACTTAAAAAAAGTTGCTCAAGTGAAGATAACAACTAATTTTGAAGTATAAATTAAAGATTGAGTTTTAATACTAAATAGTTTATAAATGGATTTTAAATTAACAGAAGAACAGATGGCAGTTAGAGATGCTGCTAAAGATTTTGCACAAAACATGTGTAAGCCAGGAGTGATTGAAAGAGATGCCAATCAACAAGTGCCTATAGAGCAATTAAAGCAACTAGGAGAACTTGGTTTTATGGGAATGATGGTTGATCCAAAGTATGGAGGAAGTGGGATGGATACAATTTCTTACGTTTTGGCTATGGAAGAAATCTCAAAAATAGATGCTTCTGTTTCTGTTGCTATGTCTGTAAATAATTCATTAGTTTGCTGGGGTTTGGAACAATTCGGGACTGAAGAACAAAAACAAAAATATTTAATTGATTTAGCTTCGGGGAATAAAATTGGAGCATTTTGTCTTTCCGAGCCAGAGGCTGGTTCGGATGCAACGTCTCAAAGAACTACAGCAGTAGATATGGGAGATCATTATTTATTGAACGGCACAAAAAACTGGATAACAAGCGGAAGTACTGCTTCCACTTATATTGTAATTGCTCAAACAGATGTGGATAAGGGTCATAAAGGAATTAATGCTTTTATTATAGAAAGAGGGATGGAAGGTTTTATTGTTGGAGCTAAAGAGGATAAGCTAGGTATTAGAGGTTCTGATACACATACGTTGTTATTTAATGATGTAAAAGTTCCTAAAGAGAATAGGATAGGAGAAGATGGATTTGGATTTAAGTTTGCAATGAAAACACTTTCTGGGGGAAGAATTGGTATTGCTTCTCAGGCCTTAGGCATTGCTTCGGGGGCTTATGAAATTGCTTTAGCTTATTCTAAAGAAAGAGAAACATTTGGTAAGCCAATTTGTGAACACCAAATTATTCAATTTAAATTATCAAAAATGGCTTTGGATATTGAAGCTGCAAGAATGTTGGTGTTAAAGGCTGCTTGGCATAAAGATGAACACATGGATTATAACACTTCTGGAGCTATGGCAAAACTGATGGCGTCACAGGTAGCGATGGAAACGACGGTTGAGGCTGTTCAAATTCATGGAGGATATGGTTTTGTTAAAGAGTACCATGTAGAAAGGTTGATGAGAGATGCTAAAATTACACAAATCTATGAAGGGACATCTGAAATCCAGAATATCGTAATAGCTAGAAGTATATTGAAAGATTAACATTTTCAACCTATTTGTATAGTAGCTCTAGTTTCGAAAGAAACTCTCGCATTTTGTTGCGGTGTATAAGCTGTAATGTATTTAACCTAAAGCCTTATTGATGTCAAATTGATTACAGTCACATTTTCATTTTTACTACCGTCAGTGGTAAAAGAAACGAATTAAGCGCATAAAAAAAGAGCCTCAATTTCTTGAAGCTCTTTAAATTCTTATAATTAGTAGAGACTATCTTGGATCACCTAATCCAACAGGACTTCCAACTCTGTCCATAGCACATCTAAATCCAATGTTTGCTGTAGATAAATCGTCGTCTAAAAACCTTCTTGTTCCCGGACTTAACCAGTAAACTCTATCTCTCCAAGATCCACCTTTATATACTTTAGATTTATCAGATATTAAACTTGTTGGGTCTTGAGCCAACGCCAGTCCTTTCTCTTTACCACTTTGGTACATAACCCAATCTTCATTCATACTTCCAGCATTAATCTCTCCAACTCTACCTCCTCCGTTTGCACTGGAAGGGTAATAAATAGAAGAGTTGATGTCACCATCTAATTCATCAATATTATCCGCCACCCTATAGTTTCTACGCTTTAAATTCTCTTCCGCGGTTGTTTCTCTTACTTTTACGTTACCAGGGGTGTTTACTACATATTCTGAGATTCCAGACCTTAACATTGGTGAAATTTCCAAGCTGTAATCTATAAAATCAGGATTTTGTTGAATTCGATTATCAAAATCATCAAATACATTATCAAAAATTTCCCTAATTCTCCTAGAAGCCTCAATGGGTTGTTTCTCTTTGGAGAATTTAATAGCTTCATCTACATAAGTATTAACCTCTTTCAGAAGTTCTCTTTCCAATGAATCTAGTCTAGGTCCATGAGGATATTTAGTGTATTTTCTGTCAGCGGTTCCTAATCTTTCTAATTGGAATTCAGCTAAGTATTGTTTGATACCATAAACATCATACATTGTTTCGTCATACTTTTCTGCAATAGAACCTGTACTGTTTAAAACTTTAGTTTTGAATACATTTCCTCTAAACGGTCTGAATTCATCGTACTCTTCTCCGGATAAAGGACGGTAAACATCCATTACCCATTCACTAACGTTACCTGCCATGTTGTATAGACCATAGTCATTCGGCCAGTAAGAAAATACAGGAGCAGTTATATCAGCATTATCATTCAAGTTTCCAGCAACTCCCATCATGTCACCACGACCTCTTACAAAGTTGGCTAACAATTGTCCCTGCCATCTGTCATCTGGATTACGCACCCAATGACCGTTCCATGGGTAAACTCTTCTTTCTACAATTCTTTCTTCTAGAGTGTTTCCAATTAAACCATATGCTGCGAACTCCCATTCAGCTTCAGTAGGTAGTCTATAGCGAGGTAATAAAATACCATCAGACATTCGTACATTTCGCGTAACTAAATCTTTAGATTTGAATTTACCAGTTGAAGGGTCGTAACCACCTTTAGAAGGGTTCATGTCTGGAATTTGACCTCTCGGATTAACTCCTTGATCATATTGGCCAGCAAAGTAGGCGTCCGTTGAGAATGGCTCGTTTTGCTGGTTAGGGTTCATCATTAAAATCCCTTCTCTAATTAAAATCCACTCGTTAACACGGTCTGTTCTCCAAGCACAAAAATCACTTGCTTGTAACCAAGAAACGCCTACAACAGGATAATCTCTATAAGATGGATGTCTTAAGTAGTATTCTGTGTAAGGTTCGTTGTATGCTAATTTTTCTCTCCAAACCAATGTATCCGGTAGTGCTTTTTTATAAACCATTGGGAAATCGGTATATGTTCTTCCTATCCAATATAGGTATTCACACCAGTTAAAGTTCGTTACTTCAGTTTCGTCTAAATAAAAAGAAGACACCGTAACCCGTCTAGGTGTACTAGCGAAGTCTTTCATTAAATCTTCTTCAACTCTACCCATGGTAAATGTACCACCTTCAATTAGAATAAGCCCAGGACCTGTTTCTTGTTCTTCATAGGGGACTTTTTGAAAACCACCATTTCTAGGGTTATTATAATCCCAACCGGATACGCTAGATCTTTCGAATGAACACGCAGCTAATAATCCGATTAACGTGAAAGCTACTACTCTTTTCAATATGTTTTTACTATTCATAATGCGAGATAATTTTTCCTTATAACTGTGATTATAGAAAATGGTTACAATTAATTATATTTTTTTTTAGAAAGATGGGCAACTTATGGTTCTAAATGATCTTCTCTTAGGTCTACACTCAAAGTTGAATTGTAAGGATATTTCATGCGCTCCTCCGGTAGCCACAGAAAGTTTAGATACAGTTAAATCGTAACTGTAGCCCAATCTAATTATATCTGATTGTATTCCCATTAGAACAATAAAGGAATCTTTATTTCTATACCATACACCACCTACTAAAGGTCCTTTCTTTACATAGATTCCCATATTAAGTTGTGTAAAAGTACCTTGTCTTCTAAATAATATGTTTGGCGAAACCATAGCGTCATCTTCTTGATATTTTGAAGCTCTACCGGCTAAAGGAATCATAGCTCCAGCATGACCAGTTAATTTAGTTGGTAATGAGCTTTGTTCGTTTATTAACGATTCGTTTGGCTCTGTTAAATGGTGAGCAGCAAATCCAAAGAAGAATACATCGCTAAAGCCTAAAATACCGGCAGAGAAGTCGATTCCTGAAACCGTACCGCCCCTTGGTAAATCTCCAGTTTGGTAAACGAAACCTCTTCGCTCATCAATCATGTCGCCAAAAGTTAGCTTGCTCCAGTCTAGCGATTTTTGAAAAAATGTCGCTTCTACTCCTGTTCTAACAGAAAACTTACGGTTAATTTTAATTTGATAAGAATAAATACCACTAACTCTAGTAGTTCTTAGTGTATTTGCTGCTTGATCATTTGTTACTATTAATCCTAAGCCTCCGTATAAAGACTCAACATGTTGGTCATAACTAGCAGATGTGGTAATGAAAGTACCAGAAATCCCTGGCCATTGATTTCGGTAGTTTAGTGAGACTCTTGGGCATCTTGCTGTTCCCGCAAATGCAGGATTTAAATACAGGGGGTTAGCGTAAAATTGACTAAACTCAGGGTCTTGAGCTGTTACTTTGTTTGCTGCACTGCTACATATAATAGCAATCAATAAAAATAATACTTTAAAATACTTGCTCATAAGTTTATAAATGATTGTGCAAAATCGACCCAATATTACGAAAAAAAAATGGTTGGGTTACAATTTAATAGCTAGATTTATGCAATAAATGATATCGGGCTGTCGTTTTTTCGAAAATAAGTGTAATTAATCAGCCATTTAGCACGTTTATACAATGACTTATAAAATTTTGATTCTATTTTATTTTGTTTTCCAATTTTCTGTATTTTCAGGTTATTCTCAAACGGGTAAAAAAGTTATTGAAAATTTAGAATGGGAAGGTATCTATTCGATGAATATTAATGGAACGGACTTTACAAATGTGTTTCATTCAACTAATGGATACTGGGATTTTGAAAAAGAACAACCCTACTTGTTAAAGTATATTCCAATAAGCAATACATCTGTTAATTTTAATGTGACGAATACTGAAGTAATTCCATTAACGAGTTTAGAAATATCATTAATTGATGTTTCTAAAATTAAATCCTCATTTGATTTTAAAACAAATATTACAGACAAAAGGAAAAAGTTCTATGCAGTTGTTGAAGTTAATGAGGTTCGGAAAAATCCAGCATCTGGACAGTTCGAAAAATTGGTGAGTTATGAAGGGGGTTTAAGTGTTTCAGAAAGTGCATTAACAACTTTAAAAGCATCCTATTTGACAACTTCAGCTTTTGCGTCAGGTTCTGGAGAATGGTTTAAGATTGGTGTTGTGGAAGATGGAGTGTATAAAATTGATTATTCTTTTTTAAATGACATGGGTGTTGATATGTCTTCCTTAAGTTCGGATGCGATTAATGTTTTTGGAAATGGTTCTGGTTTGCTGTCTGAAAATAATAATGATTTTCGACATGATGACGTATTGAAAAATTCCATTCTTATTGAAGATGGTAGTGACGGTATTTTTAATAATGGCGATTACCTTCTCTTTTACGCTAAGGGTCCACATGGATGGAGTTTTGACGGTAATGTTTTTTCACATAAAACGCATGAATATTGTGATACCTCTTACTATTTTGTCAATATTAATAATGCTAATCCAGCGCCAAAACGAATGGAGGGTGCACAATTATCTTCTAGTTTAGAAACGAACTTTGTAACGACTTTTGTTGATTATGATTTTATCGAGGAAGATGATTACAATTTAGGGAAATCCGGAAAACAGTGGTTTGGAGATGTTTACGATGTTCAAACGTCCTATAACTACACTTTCTCGATGCCGAACATTGTTAATACAGATTCGATAAGAGTTTATGCTAAAATTATCGGACACGCTTCCAGTAGTGGTACAAGTTACACATTTGCCTCTGGAGGAAATTCACTGGACATTCCTGTTGGAACATCTGGCACAGGAACCTATGCTCCATTGGGGAAAAGTGTTACTGGAGTATTGGATTACATAGGTAATGGAAATAGCGTGGATGTTCAAATTACGTATAACAAAAATGGATTATCTTCTGCAAAGGGTTGGCTGGATTATTTAGAAGTAAATGTTCCAAGGGCATTGACAATGACAGGGAGTCAGATGGAGTTTAGAGATGTAGCCTCAGTTGGATTAGGGAATGTAAGTCGATTTTCTGTAGGAAACGTAAGTAATATACACCGAATATGGGAGGTAACTGACTTATCTAATGTCTCTATTGTTAATTTTAATACGGTTGGTTCCACAGCTGAATATAAAGTTAATACTGATTCATTAAGAACTTTTATAGCATTGGAAGATGCCTTATCAAAAGTTCCAGTATTCCATCATAAAGTGATATCTCAAAATTTACATGGACTAGGGTTTGCAGATTTGATAATAATTGTGCCCCAAGAGTATATGTCTGCCGCAATTGAGTTAGCAAGTTTTCACCAAGCAAATGATGGGTTAATTTGTCATGTTGTTACTCCAAATCAAATATATAATGAATATTCTTCCGGGGTGAGAGATGCAACAGCGATAAAGCACTTTTTGAGAATGTTTTATGTCAGAGCAGGTTCGGACCCGAACCTGCTACCGAGATATTGTTTGTTTTTTGGCGATGCTACTTATGATTCTAGAAATAGGTTAGGTCATAATATGAGTTTTATCCCTACCTATGAGTCTACAGAATCTTTAAGTATAACAGGCACTTATGCTACCGATGATTATTTTGCCATACTATCAGATAATGGTGGAATGAATAATTTTGATTTGATGGATATTGCTATAGGAAGACTGCCTGTAAATTCTTTAAGCGAGGCAAATGATATGGTTACTAAAATCAAAGGATATAGTTCAGTTTCTGCTACAAATCAGAATAATACATCTTGCTCTAATACGGAGTCTAATGCAACATTAAATGATTGGCGGAATATTGTTTGTTTGGTTAGTGACGATGAAGATGGAAGCCTTTATTTTAGTGATACTGAAGAAATGGCAGATACAATCCGTTTAAACAATAAAAGTATGAATATTGTTAAATTACACATGGATGCTTTTTTGGAAACCACTACGCCTGGAGGTGATGAAAACAAAGGGTGCGAAGAAGCCATTCAGCAAAGAGTTGAAAAGGGAGCATTTTTAGTTAACTATATTGGTCATGGGGGTGAAACGGGATGGGCTCACGAACGTATTTTAAGAGTTTCTACAATTAGAAGTTGGACTAATGGTGTAAAATTACCTGTTTTTATGACTGCTACATGTGAATTTAGTAGGTATGATGACCACGATCGAACATCTGGAGGAGAATATGTGTTGCTTAATCCAGATGGCGGAGGGATAGCCTTATTTACAACCACTCGATTAGTTTATAATAGTAGTAATAAGAGATTAAATAAGCATTTTCATAGTACAATATACGATAAAGTTGATGGAATACCCCAGCGAATTGGAGATGTGTACCTTGAGACAAAAGATCTGTATGTTCAAAATGGTGGAGGGGATATCAATTTTAGAAAATTTGCATTATTAGGGGATCCAGCGGTTAGATTATCTTTACCACAACACCAAATTGTAACAGACTCCATAAACGGGGTGTCAATTACTGCAGCAATTGATACGATGAAAGCACTAAGCATTGTTACTGTGGTAGGACATGTAGAAGATTATACTGGGCAAAATTTAACAAGTTTCAATGGGGTTGTTTACCCAACGATATACGATAAGAAACTCAGCTTGTTCACTTTAGGGAATAGTTCAGGTTCTTCTGTGGAGCCATTTGAAACATGGAAAAATGTTGTGTATAAAGGAAAGGCTACTGTTTTAAATGGTGTTTTTGAGTTTTCATTTGTGGTGCCACAAGATATTTCGTTTCAGTACGGCAATTCACGTGTAAGTTATTATGCTGAGAATGGCGAAGAAGATGCTCAAGGATACAACGAAGATGCAATAATTGGAGGAATCGACACCACTGCTGTTTCTGATGGACAAGGACCAGATATATCATTGTATATGAACGATGATAGTTTCGTTTCAGGAGGTGTAACTGATGAGAATCCTGATTTATTCGCCAAGGTATTTGATGAAAATGGAATTAATATGGTTGGTAATGGTGTTGGTCATAACATTGAGGCAGTAATTGATGAAAATACTTCAGAATCTATAATATTAAATGACTTTTACGAAGCTGACTTAGATACCTATAAAAGTGGTAGAATATCTTATCCGTTTTACGATTTAGAAGAGGGAAGTCATACGCTTAGCTTAAAAGTTTGGGACGTTTATAATAATTCGGAAAAAAGTGAAATTGAATTTGTGGTTGCTAAGGAAGAAAATTTCACATTAGACCATGTGTTAAATTACCCAAACCCTTTTACTACAAGGACGGAGTTTTACTTCGAGCATAATCAGTTGTGTGACTATTTAGATGTTCAAATTCAAGTATTTACAGTTTCAGGAAAATTGGTTAAATCGATTACCGAAAGAGTACATTCTGAAGGCTTTAGGTCGGAAGGGATAGTTTGGGATGGGCGTGATGAATATGGAGAAAAAATAGGTAGAGGTGTTTATGTTTATAAACTGAAAGTTTTAAACGAAGGAGGAGAAAAAGTGGAGAAATTTGAAAAATTAGTAATTCTTAATTAAGCTTGAACAATAATAAGTAACTATTTACGTATATTTGTTGTTCTTTTGAAAACCCAAATAATGAAAATGAGATTCAAAACAATATCAATAACCCTTAGTTGTGCTCTGCTTTTCTCAGCATCTACTAGTGCCCAGGTAAATTTAAGTGGAGCAGAAACGGGTTCGGATATCAATACAATAACAACTGCGGTTCCTTTTTTACTTATTTCTCCTGATTCTCGTTCTGGAGCAATGGGAGATGTTGGTGTAGCATTATCTCCGGATGCAAATTCTATTCACTGGAACCCTGCGAAACTTGCTTTTATTGATGATGATAAGGATATGGGTTTTTCTTTGTCCTATTCCCCTTGGTTAAGAGCTTTGGTAAATGATATCAACTTAGCTTACTTATCAGGATACAAGAAATTAGATAACAATTCGGCAATTGGATTTTCTTTGAGATATTTTTCATTAGGAGATATTACTTTCACAAATAATTATGGACAGGAAATACGTAATTTTAAACCAAACGAATTTGCTTTAGACGGAACATATTCAAGAAAGTTAGGGGAACGATTCGGCGCAGGACTTGCAGCTAGATATATCTATTCAAATTTAACTGGAGGAATTTCTTCTTCAGGAGCGGATGTGAAAGCTGGTCAGTCAGTTGCGGTCGATATCTCTGCATATTATGAAACAGAAACATTTGAAGTTTCGGGTAAAGATGCTAATGTTGCTTATGGGTTAAATATTTCAAATATTGGAGCAAAGATGTCTTATACTGATGCTGCAAATAGAGATTTTATTCCAACGAATATGCGATTAGGGACTGCTTTTAACGTAGATTTAGATGAATTTAATAAACTGACCGTTGCGTTGGATGCAAACAAACTGTTGGTGCCAACTCAACCTATTTACATGCAAGAAAATGGTTCTACAGTGTATGGCACAGATGGGCCGATTATATTTTCAGGGAGTGATCCAAACGTAGGTGTTGCCTCCGGGATATTTGGTTCATTTAGTGATGCCCCTGGTGATGTAGTTATAGATGAAGATGGAAACACAACTGAAGTTGTAAAAGGAACTAAATTTAAAGAAGAATTGAGAGAGGTAAACATATCTGTAGGTGCAGAGTATTTATACAATAATTTATTAGCAATAAGAGCGGGTTACTTTCATGAACACTGGTCAAAAGGAAATAGAAGATTTGTGTCGCTTGGAGCTGGTATTAGGTACAGTGTTTTTGAATTAGATTTATCCTATTTGCTAGCCTTAACGCAAGCAAGTCCATTGGCAAATACATTGCGTTTTACACTAAGATTTAACTTTGGTGACGTGGATAGTGAAAGTAGTATTTAAAGTAGTATAAACAAAGAATTGAAAAAAAAGCCACCCGCGATTAGCAAGTGGCTTTTTTAAATTCTGGTAAATGGTAAGGAACTAGGTATTACTTATACCTTCATCTCTAAAGTGTCCCTTTTGCTCATCTTCATTGTAATATATAAAGACCTGAGCAGTGTCGTTTAAGAAATTAATCTTACCTATCTCAAATCGTGTTATTGTTAAGCCCGTTCTGTTTTCAAGGTCAGCTAGCAATTCATCATGTTTTTCAGGTGTAATCAAGTCTATCTTTTCAAAAGTTATTACCTTTCTAGATTCGTGTTTTAAAAGCCAAATCTTTTCAAGACCGTATGTTACTCCTATAATTGCAGCATTGGTAAAAGCCAACTCAGCATAGCTCATTTTCTTATTCGATAGCGCATTGATAACAGAAACGCCTATCACTATAAATAAATAGGTCATTTCTTTAATTGGAATGGGATCTGTTCGATACCTAATAATCCCGAATATGGCAAATAATCCCAAAGCCATTCCCATCCCCATCTCAAACTTCTTCAGCGTAAAGCATATCATAAAAATGACAAGACTTATCATTATATATGTAAAGAGGTAGTCCTTTCTTTTAGCTATTGGGTAATAGATAGCCCGAACAATTATTAGAATGACACTTAAATTCATTCCGAATTTGAATGCCAATTTCCAAAAATCATTTTCAAATAATGGCACGCCTAAAAAACCACCAGAAGAAGTCTCTTTGGATTGTTTTATTACATCTTTAATTCCATCTGCGCTATCCTCGATAGTTTTCGCTAATCCTTTAATTGTTTCATTTGCATCTCCATCCATTAGAAAATCAAACATTCCAATTCCTACGTTATATATTTCAACTAACCAATTCATTTATTTTATTTATATGTAAATGTTTCTTTTTAAATCTATTGTTTTTTAAATCGGGATATAAAAGCTTTGCTCCTATACAATACTTACTAACCCGCATTGGTCGAACTCCATTTTCTTTTATTAGTTTCATAAAAGGAGACTTTCGATTAACTTTTTCTTGTTTCACTTCTCCAACTATAGTGTTCTCCAAAGAATGACTATTCTCCTTCCATTGAAAAGATAATCCAATGTCCAGCGTCAGCCTTTCTGTATCTGTTTTGTTTACAAGTGTAATTCTATGAAAGGAATTCCATAATTTCTTTACAAGTTTAATGTCATGTGGAATTAAATCATTCACAAAACTTAGTGAGTTGTCCGATATTTCTTCTTCAAAATCAGGTATTTGGATTCTTTTTTTCAACGTTCGCCCCTTTTTTTTATTCTTTATTTCCAGATAACATAAGTCAGAGTCAATATATTTTCTCATCCGGACTTTATAACGATTGGGCCAGCCATTATGATGATGTGTGTAAAAATCAAAATTATCAGTGTCAAAATAGAGTGTTTTATATTGAGCTACTCTTTTGTTTTTGATTTCTAAAACTTTGTAACTCTCCTTTAAAATTGGTAATATTCTGACAAATAGATGTTTTGGAATCACAAATTTGGTGTCAGTCCTGTTAAGTAATTTAACTGCGTCCATTTCCTTGAGGGAAGTAGGATCGAACGTTTGTAATATGTCTAAAATGGTATTCAATTGCTTTGTTTGCTAAAATATTAAAAATAAAGTAAAAAATACTGCTTAAATTAGCAGACTATATTTATTATTAACTACTAAGTATTAGTAATAGTTGCTTAATAGCAATACAGTTAATAAAACAATTTGGTTAATAATACCCCTACCTATAAATTGCGTTTTTATTTTTAGTGTAGATTAATCAGGAACAATAAAGGACATGAGAAAAGGAGATTTAAACATTAGCTATAGAATTTATGCCAACGTAGCAGAGTTAGAAAAATCCGATGCTGATTTAATGTTAGCTGCGGAAAAAAGCTTAAAAAATGCTTATGCTGTTTATTCAGGCTTTAGAGTTGGAGCCGCTTTGCTGCTTGAAAATGGTGAAGTTATTCTTGGTAATAATCAAGAAAACATTGCGTTCCCGTCTTCTTTATGTGCAGAAAGAGTTGCATTATATTATTGTAAGGCTAATTATCCTGGCGTTAAAGTTGTGAAGATTGCGATAACAGCTAAAGCCTCTTCCGTAAAATTGATTGAACCTGTGTCGCCTTGTGGGGCTTGCAGACAAGTGATGTCAGAGTATGAGCGAATTCAAAACGCAAATATTGAAATGATTTTAAAAGGAGAAGAAGGAGAGGTGTTTATATTTGATACTGTAACGGAACTACTTCCGTTGGCATTTGAAACTAAAGCATTGTAGAATGTTTCTAAATAGTAGTGGATAATACTTCAAAACCGATTAGAATTTAATTTATATTTGTGCACCAATATTAATAACCGATGGCGACAAAAACTATAGCGAAGAGCAAAACAACAGCGAAATCACCTGCTAAACTAAAATATAGCAAAAAGCAATATTTGAAATGGTACGAGGATATGTTGTTGATGCGTAAGATTGAGGAAAGAATAGGGCACCTGTACATTCAACAGAAATTTGGCGGATTTTGTCATTTATATATAGGACAAGAGGCGTTAGTAACCGGGACAGCTTCTGGTTCTAAAAAAGGGGATAAGCATATTACTGCTTACAGAGACCATGCACATCCAATTGCATTGGGTGTACATCCAAAATATATGATGGCTGAACTTTATGGGAAGTCTACAGGGCTCTCAAAAGGGAAAGGTGGTTCAATGCATATGTTTCATAAAGAAAGTGGTTTAATGGGGGGGCATGGTATTGTTGGTGCTCAAATTCCAATGGGTGCTGGTATTGCATTTGCTGAAAAATATAAAGGTACTAAGAATGTTACTTTTTGTTCGTTTGGTGATGGAGCAGCTCGTCAAGGAGCACTGCATGAGACATTTAATATGGCGATGACTTGGATGTTGCCGGTAGTTTTTATTATTGAAAATAATAACTATGCAATGGGAACTTCTGTAGAAAGAACAACCAATGTTATGGACATGTCTAAAATGGGAGATTCCTATCAAATGCCCTCTTTTGTTGTGGATGGTATGACTATAGAAGCAGTGCATGAAGCGATTGAAGAAGCATGTGTTCATGTTCGTGCAGGTAAAGGACCGGTATTGTTGGATATTAGAACTTACAGATATAAGGGGCATTCAATGTCTGACCCACAGAAATACCGAACTAAACAAGAGGTAGAAGATTTTAAAAACCAGGATCCAATTGATAAAGTTTTACATACAATTAAAACGAACAAATTAGCTACTGATAAAGAGATTGAAAAAATCATTCAAAAAGTGAAAGACGTCATTGATGTGTCTGTGAAATTTGCGGAAGATTCTCCAGAACCGGAAGCAAAAGAACTTTATGAAGATGTATATATAGGAGATTATCCTTATATAATAGAATACAAAGATTAAATTTAGCAAGGAATAACCTAAACAAACAATTTGAAATGGCGGAAATAGTAAGAATGCCCAAATTAAGTGACACCATGGTTGAAGGGGTTGTTGCTGAATGGCATAAAAAAGTAGGAGACAATGTTGAAACGGGTGATTTGTTAGCTGAAATTGAAACAGATAAAGCGACAATGGAGTTTGAAGCGTTTCAAGAAGGTGTTTTGTTACATATCGGTGTTGGCAAAGGTAAGGCAGCTCCTATAGATTCTATCCTTGCAATATTAGGTAAGAAAGGAGAAGACATCAAAGCAATATTAAAAGCAGAAGCAGAAGCTGCTCCAGTGGTTAAGGAAGAACCAGTAAAGGAAGCTGCTCCAAGCCCTGCATCATCCATAAAGAAAGAAGTAACCGTAAAAGCTCCAGTTCAAGCTGTAGCCAGCGCACCTGTAAAATATCCACCAGCAAGTTCTGTTAGCGCAGGGAAAGTTAAAATATCTCCATTAGCGAAAAGATTAGCACAAGAAAGAGGGATTAATTATTCTTTTATTCAAGGTACTGGTGAAGGTGGTAGAATTGTAAAAAGAGATATTGATAATTATCAAGGTGGTGGAACTTCATTTGTCGGAACAGAAAGCTTTACTGATGAGACTGTTTCTCAAATGAGAAAAGTAATTGCTGCACGTTTAGCCGAAAGTAAGTTTACAGCTCCCCATTTTTATTTGAACGTATCCATTGATATGGATAATGCAATGGCTGCAAGAGTGTCTATTAATAAAATGATAGCTCCACAAAAAGTGTCATTCAATGACATGGTGGTAAAAGCTTGTGCTGCAGCATTGAAAGATAACCCAGATGTGAATTCTGCTTGGTATGGCGATTTTATTAGAAGAAACAATCATATTCATATCGGAGTAGCTGTTGCGGTTCCTGACGGTTTGTTAGTTCCTGTTGTGCGTTTTGCTGATGGTAAATCATTAACGCAAATTGGAGCAGAGGTAAAAGAACTTGCTCAAAAAGCAAAAGATAAAAAATTACAACCTGAGGAATGGGAAGGAAATACATTTACTATTTCTAATTTAGGAATGATGGGTATAGAAAGCTTTACAGCTATTGTGAATCCACCTGATGCATGTATTTTGGCGATTGGTGGAATAAATGCCGTTCCAGTTGTTAAGAATGGGGAGATCGTTCCAGGTAATATTATGAAAGTGACTTTAAGTTGTGATCACCGTGTAGTGGATGGAGCTGTTGGTTCGGCTTTCTTAAAAGACTTTAAAAACTATATGGAAAACCCTGTATTGCTATTAGGTAAGCAGAGTATATAGCTTGAAAAATAAGTAACAAAAAAAGCCACTAATATTAGTGGCTTTTTTTATGCTTTGTAACGTGTTATTTCTTCTTAGCTGGCTCTTTTTTCGCAGCAGGAGCTTTTTTCTCAGCGGTTTCTTTTTTCGGAGCCGCTTCTTTTTCCTCTTCTTCGTTCTTTTCTTTTAACTCCAACTTATTGGCACTATGTAATAGGTTGTACCATTGAAATAATTTTTTAATGTCAGAAGTAAATACTCTTTCTTCATCATATTCAGGAAGAATACTTCTTAAGTATTTTTTTAAGTCATCAACGTTATCTTTGTGACTTGGTGCTTCTCCTCCTTTTTCTTGGTCGAAAATTGATTTGAATATGTCGGCTAGAAGCTCATCACCTTCGTAAGTATATATGCTAATGTCCTCTAAGGCACTAATTCTGTTTGATGAAAAAGCTGGAAATTTCTTTCCGTCAATTACTGATTCAACTATAACATTGTTTTTACTTTGACCAGCAACAGTGTACAATCCGCCTTTTCCAGAAATAGCAATAATCCCACTTAAATTCATAATTCGTATTAAAATTAAACTTTCTTACTTACAAAAATATAAATATAAATTTGGCAGGAAAACTTTTTGACTATTTAAGCACAACTATTTTCTTGTAAACTACTTGTAAATCGTCAGAAAGCAATAAAAAGTAGGCTCCTGTAGGTAAGCTTTGATACGTATGTATTTTTGATTCAGCTGCATATTTAGTTGAAATTAGTTTACCTAAACTACTATACAAACTTAGTGTAACGTTGTTTTGATTTGTTTCAATAGTGAAGGTTCCGTTATTCGGATTGGGGTAAATTGTTCCGTTTATTGTAGGTTCATTTATGCCAACAGTTGTAATGGTTGTAATACTCGAAAATGTACTGCACCCAAAAGAATTAAAAACTTCCACCTGATAATTCCCATTCTGTAGTACTGTGTAAACACTATCATTAGCGCCGGTGAGTAATACGCCATCTAAATACCATTGGTAACCTGTAAAACCACTCGATGTAGATAAAACAGTATTGTTATTTGTAATTATTGGTTGTGTTGGATTTGGCTGTTCTGTAACCGTAATAAAACAAGTGTCGCTTTTACAAGAATTGGTGTCGAGTCCTAGAATGTATCCATCATAGGCCTGAGTAAATACCCTTGGATTAATTGTCGATCCATCATTCCACAATACAGAATTAAAAACCCCGCTTTCTGTAATTGTAATGGACGTGTTTTCACAGAAATCATAAGTGTTTGTTAAGCATGCTAAAGTGGGTTTAGGTGCAACTGACGTAATGATATTCATTGTGTCGCTTATGCACCCCGTCGATAAGTTTGTAACGATAAAATAGGTGTCAATGCTGTCAGAAAAATATTGAAAACTTGTTGTGTCACCGGATTCCCATAGATAGGAAACATTACTTGAAGTAATGGAAAATTGGTTGCTATCACCTTCACATATTAAATTGTTTCCAGAAAAAGTTGCAATTTCTTTTCCATTTATCAAAGTGGAAAACCCATCCAATTTCCCAAATCCGAATGCATTGTTTGGCACTACTCCAGTAAACCCATCGGTATAGGCGGCATTTATTAGGGCATTGCTAAAATAACTAGGGTCTGCTTTTGGACATTGTTCTAAAAACAATGCAGCTACTCCCGCAACCACAGGACTTGACATGGAGGTTCCTCCATTTCTGTAATGCATCCCGCCAATTGCTAAAAGGCTATCAAGACCATTTGTGACAAAGTAATCAATGCCTGTTAAAGGGAAAGCACTGTTTGTCACCGCTCCAGAAGCAGCTAGTTCTGGCTTGATTAATCCTATACGAGTTGGCCCTTTGCTTGAGCTGGCTGCTAATTTACCTCTTGTTTCTCCTGGGGCGGGAGTCCATCCTCCTAAATTATTTACATACCCACTATCGTTTGCATAATTACCAACGGTAATAACATTGGGAGAACACTGAAATGAGCTTACAATTGTTTGCAATGTGTCCGGGTAAACGTATTTATTAATTTCTGAAAAACCAACAATCGTATCTGCTCGGTTTTCCATATCTGAAGTGCCAAATGTAGAGGTTGTCCATACATCGAAATTTCCGGTTCCTGCTGTCTCAAACCTGAAATGATATTGAGCTGAATCAGGTTCTTGCATGTAAGCTTGCAATAGGTATTGACCATCCCGAGGCTCCATCCAATACATAATGGTTCCTAAAATATCGGCATTAGTGTTTCTGATGGTGTCAAAAATTAAAGCGTTTAGAGGTGCCGAACCAGCATTGAAAAACTGTCCCCGCCCTCTAAAACTGTGCGTAGGAGAAATTTTATCAGCACCAATACTAAAATTAACATTGTTTAAATCTGCCGTGTCAGCCCATACTTCAAAAAATACAGTAGGAACTCCGAAAGCCGAAGTAGGATTTATTTTAAACCAAGTCATCGAAGTGTCGGTTACTTCTGTATGCAAATGATAGGGGTCATAATCTCCGGAATTTCCTGCTGCTGCAACAAATAAGCGTCCTTTCTTAGCATTAATAAGACTGTCAATATAAAGGGCATAAGGATCAAGGCCATCATGTGATCCGTAATATTCACCAACACTTGCGTTAATAACACAAGGTTTACCAATAGAATCTGCAATTGTGTAAATATATTCTACTGCATCTATAACTGTGGCAAGCCAATCAGCAGCGTTAAAATTACTTTCAACCATTATGATGTCTGTTTTGGGTGCAACGCCTTTGTTTTTTCCATTGGCAAATGCATTTCCACAAGCTGCTCCTGCAACAGTAGTTCCATGCCCCCATTGGTCAACATTGGTAGATAAACCTTGATTTATTTTAGTGCTGTCCCAATGCTGGCCATAACCATATTGCGCTGGAGTATATTGGTTAACGCCAAGTGTTTGGTCCCATAAATACATAACGCGCGTACTACTGTCAGGATTCATGAAATCTGGATGTAAAAAGTCGATTCCCGCATCAATGAATCCAACAATAACTCCATCACCATCCAAAGAAGTGTTTAAGGGCGCTGTACCCGCATGAATGTCATTTATACGGTTGTTTACCCGCATGGTGTCGTTTAACGCTGTTCCTTTATATGCTCTAAAATTGACATTTAAAATGTTTTGATTTTCAACAAATTCCTGTAATTCATTCGATGGAATTCGAACATAATGCCATCCTTTTACCGAACCACGGTAAATTCCGTTGTGTTGTTTTGTAATGTTTTTAATTTCTGAAAGATCACCTTTTACAAATAGACCTACTTTTTCAGAGGAGGTTGAATTTTCTAATAAGTATTTTTGGAGATAGAAATTACCCTCAAATTTGTTTTGGGAAAACCCCGTTATCCCACATCCTATAATTATTATAAACAATAAAGCTTTTGATATCATAATTTCAAAGTTACTTAATTTCTTTGTAAAAAGGAATGTCTTTTAAATAAGAAAAAGATGCATCTGCAAAATTTATTTTCCCGCAATACATGTCTAATCCGTTTGTTAGCAAAATATATGGGGCTCGAATAATAGAATTGTAACGCAATGCTTGATGCAAAGCGTTTTCACCTATTTTGATTTCTGGAGCCTTGCATTCTACTATAATTAAAGGCTTTCCAAGGTTGTTGTGGAGAACAATATCGAAACGTTTTTGAAGTTTGTTGACAAGTAAACTCTTCTCGACAGCTATTAGAGAAGCAGGATATCCTTTTTCTTCGGTTAAGTACCATACAACATGCTGACGTACCCATTCTTCAGGTTGTAGCACTACCCATTTTTTTCTAATTATATCAAATATTTGCAAAACATCAGCATCTCTTTTTACTTTAAATGGATAGGAAGGTAAATTCAGTTCTTGCATCTAATTGCAAAGATATTTGAATTTTTGAAATAGGAGTTTCTCCATTCAAAAGGAGTTCGTACCTTTCGCACAATAAAGAAGCAAATAGATGAAAACGAAAAAAGAGATAGTAGAGAATTGGTTACCACGGTATACTGGAGTGAAGTTGGAAGATTTTGGGAAGTATATTTTACTAACGAATTTTGATAATTACGTCGATATTTTTGCGGAATTAAACGGTGTAAAGGTAGATGGTAAGGATAAAGCTATGCCAAGTGCAACAGCGAATAAAATTACGATTATCAATTTTGGGATGGGGTCTGCTAATGCAGCAACTATTATGGATTTGTTGTCTGCAATTTCGCCAAAGGCAGCTTTGTTTTTAGGGAAATGTGGAGGTCTTAAAAAGAAAAATAAAATTGGTGATATGGTGTTGCCAATTGCCGCCATAAAAGGAGAAGGGGCTTCTGATAATTATTTTCCACCAGAAGTACCTGCGTTACCAGCGTTTAATTTACAAAGAGCGGTTTCGCATTCTGTACGAGAGATGGATTTAGATTATTGGACAGGTACAGTTTATACAACAAGCCGTAGAGTTTGGGAACACGATGAAGCGTTTAAAAGTTATTTAAGGAAAATCCGTGTTATGGCAATTGATATGGAAACTTCAGCCATTTTTACAGGTGGTTTTTCTAATTCAATTCCTTCAGGTGCTTTGTTATTGGTGTCTGATCAACCAATGATTCCCGAAGGAGTTAAAACAGATGAAAGCGATAAAAAAATCACAGGAGATTTTGTAAATAAGCACATTCAGATAGGAATAGATTCCCTGAACGAGTTAATCAATGATGGAAAATCTATACGTCACATGCGATTCGATTAATCAATGAAATACGAAGACATTATAAAGGAACTGAAAAGTGGGGTTTATAAACCTGTTTACTTTTTGCAAGGTGATGAAGGGTACTTTTTAGATAAGATATCTGACTTCATCGCTGAAAATGTTTTGGAAGTGTCTGAAAGAGATTTTAACCAAACAATTCTATATGGTAAGGATGTTTCTATGCAGGATATAATTACTACAGCCAAGCGGTATCCTATGATGTCTCAATATCAAGTAGTAATTATAAAAGAGGCGCAACATTTATCGAGAACTATCGATCAATTAGAGGCTTATATTACCAATCCGTTAGCTTCTACTATCCTTGTTTTTAATTATAAATATAAAAAGATTGATAAACGTAAAAAAATCGGGAAGCTACTTGCTTCGAATACCGTATTATATACTGCTGACAAAATAAAGGAGTACAAATTAGCAGATTGGATAGTTGGGTTTTGCAAAAGCCAAGGGTTGCAAATAAAGCCAAAAGCTTCTCATTTAATGGGAGAGTATTTAGGAAACGATTTAAGTAAGGTAGCTAATACAATTGAGAAATTAAAAGTAATACTTGAAGGAGAAACGGTTATAGATGAAGATGTGATTCAGAAAAATGTTGGTATCTCAAAGGATTTCAATATGTTTGAATTAAGCAATGCATTGGCAGAAAAAAACGTTTATAAATCGAATTTTATCGTAAATCATTTTGCCCAAAATCCTAAAAATTACCCATTACCAGGAACGTTGGGAGCGCTGTATAATTACTTTACCAGGTTAATGAAGTATCATTATTATGCACCTAATTTGTCAGAAAAAGAATTAGCGCGGATAGTGGGTGTTCACTCATATTTTTTAAAAGACTATCAGGTAGCGGCTAGACATTACACCAAAGCAAAGTTGGCAAGAATATTTGGGTACTTAAAAGATTATGACCTTCGCTCCAAAGGAGTTGGAAATGTATCCATCTCCGACGGGGAACTATTGAAAGAGTTGGTGTTTAAGATATTGCACTAATTATGTAGGCTTTTGGGTTGAATTAAAATATTGATTATTAAAAAGTGCCTACTCCTACTATTATTTAAACATCTCCAAAGAAATATTCAAACCCAAAAGTCAAACGAGGTAGTTCGTAGTTACCATTGGTCGTTTTATTATTAAAGCTATTGGAGTATCTATACTTAGCATATATTGCCCATACTCTCTTCCCAAAACGAATAATTGCTCCGTAATTTAGTTTTTCAAAATTTTGCAATTTTTTAAGGGTATAAACTGATTTTTCTTTACCTATTTTCAACGTTTGACTATATTTTCTTCCAAAATTATACCCACCAAAAGCTCCTATATCCAAATAGGATCCTAATTGGTTTCCTCTTTTAGGTTCAAAGTTAAATTGAAAGTAACTCGCTGCACCTATTGTATATAGTTGATACTTTGCTTTTTTTACATCAGGGGAGAAGTTGGCTAAAGCATAAGCGTCTTTTAGATTTATAAAGTGCGCGGAATAACCAAGTTCATAGTCAATACCAAACCCAAGAAATCTATTTACTTTTATTCTTGTACGTGTTCCAAATCTCATTTCCATTGATTTCCCATATACAGGTGAAATAATGGTGTCGATTTCATGGCTATATCCATTCGTATGCAATCCTAATGCAAAGTACGGGTAGGAGAAGTGCGCTCTGTTTGGTCCATGTCCATCGTCTATATCTTCAAAGTTCTCCGGTACCGTTTGTTTTATCAACACGGTTTGTGCAGCCACCAATGTGCAGCTGATAATTAGGATGAAAAGAATAATATGTTTTCGCACCAGCTTCATTCTATGGTTATTGTTTTAGAAGTCCCTTTATAATGAAAGCGGTATTTTTTCCCCATGTTTTCGCTTTTCTCTATCCTTAAAACAGCTTTTTCATAAACAGATAAAACAAAGTATTTATCTAAATAACCTGCATCATTTTCGATATGATAGTAGAAATAATTAGAACCACCTTTTTTAATATTACTGTCTAAAGTGCTATAGGTATCTTGGAGGTGCAGCCATGGAATTAAATAGAGCTTTTTAAATGGGTAGGGGAAATAATCAAAAACGATTTTATCCTCTATTGTGAAATGCTCATCTTTAATCGTTATTTGGATAAAGGACTCACTTTCATTTATTGTAAAAGTTTCCATTTCTTCCATTTCATTTAATGTCTCAGTAAAATACGTCGCTTGCGGAACTCCATAGCCATGTGCGTAATCAAAGTAAGGATGTAGGTTTGCACATTCTTCTAGTTTCTTGAATAGTTCCATATTTGTTAGGTTGGTGTCGCTTTGCCATACGCAAGCAGCAAATCCAGCTACCAAAGGACTAGAAAAAGACGTTCCTTGCGTTTCATGCACGCCAACACCTGGGCTATATCCCATAACATGACCAAAGGCAGAAAGATTTGGTTTTAGTCTATGGTCAGCTGTGGGTCCATAAGAACTAAAAGCAGTGTGCAAGCCAGTCCAAGGATTTATTCCTCCAACAGATAAAACGCTGTCAGCATCTGCTGGTGCTCCGATGTACTTCCAGTTTCCATCTCCGTCGTTTCCAGCAGCATTAATAACTAGGATACCCTTCCGCGCTGCAAGATTTCCAGCCTTAGAAATAATACACGTTTTCCCATCCATATCTTCAACGAAATGTCTTGCCGAAGTATATCCAAGAGAGCTGTTCACAATGTCAGCACCGTTCTTATCAGCCCATTCAATAGCCATCAACCAATCCTCTTCTTCAGCGTCTCCTTCATATAGTATTCTTTCCGTTCTTGCAAGTAAGAATTCTGAATCAGTAGCCAATCCAATTAAAACGCCATCCGTTTTTCCAGCTATGCAGGAGAGTACCGTAGAGCCATGGGAACTGTATTTATATATATCAGGCTTGTTTTTTTTGAAATCCCATGTATTTAAAATGCGATTATTGTCTCTAATGTGTTTGTAAACTGAAGAAGTGTTTACATCTGGGAAGCCAGCATCAATAATACAAATTCGAATTCCTTTACCGGTCAATCCTTTTTTTGTAAACTCTATCCCATGCATGGACGCAATTTGACCTTCCAAAAGACCTTGTTCACCTTTATGTAGCTCTTTATAACCATTTCCATCAGCAAATACTGTCTGGGTGCTCATTGGAGTAACCTCTTTTACAAAGTTGAGGTTTTGTATTTCAAGAAACTGGTGCGGGGTTAATTTACAGGCAATAGCATTAAACCACCTTGTGTGTCCACATATAGATTCTGCAATACTGGTAATTTTGTTCTGGTAATCAGTTCGCAAAGGTCTGTCCGTAAAATGATTTAAAGGGACGTTGTTTTTTATTCTCCTATTGATAGCCTTTTGGTCAAAATAAGCATGTGGATTAAATTCTACACCATCTTTGTCAGTAAGATAAACCCAATACTTTTCTTGAGAGAAGTAAGCGTTGAATAAAAGAAAGGAAAAGAGTATTAAAACTATCCGCATTATTGAATATTATGCTGTGAATTTAATTAAATTCGTTCAATAAACAGGATTAAATATGATAGACCTTCGAAGTGATACTGTAACGCTGCCCACTAAAGAGATGAAAAATGCAATGCAATCTGCTCCTTTGGGAGATGATGTGTTTGTTGAAGACCCTTCAATTAACACCTTAGAGGAAAAGGTTGCAGTAATATTTGGCATGGAAAAAGCGCTTTTTTGCCCTTCCGGAACGATGACAAATCAAATTGCAATTAGAGTGCATGTTGTGCCAGGTGATGAGGTTATTTGTAGTAGAGAATCGCATGTGTATTGTTACGAAGGAGGTGGTATAGCATCCAATTCGGGTGCTTCTGTTCGTCTTATCGAAGGAGAATCTGGAATATTAACAGCTGCACAAATCGAAGCAAATATTAATAGTGACGATGTTCATTTACCAAAAACAAGCCTAGTAAGTTTAGAAAATACATCCAATAGAGGAGGTGGAGTTTGTTACGCATTTGAAGCGTTTTATGCGATTAAAGATGTTTGTAAAAAACATGGTTTAGCTCTTCATTTGGATGGAGCACGAGTTTACAATGCGATTGTGAAAAATAATGAAGATCCAAAAAAATATGGTTCCGTTTTCGATTCCATTTCTATTTGTTTATCAAAAGGATTAGGGGCTCCGGTTGGATCTGTATTATTGGGGAGTAATGAGTTTATAAAAAAAGCAAGACGCGTTCGTAAAGCTTTTGGTGGCGGTATGCGACAAGCCGGAATGTTAGCTGCTGCAGCAGCTTATGCTTTGGATAATCATGTTGAACGTTTAGCTGTTGATCACGATAATGCGCAAAAAGTATTGGAAGCTGGGTTAAAGAATCAATGGGTTGAGGGTGCGTTACCAGTAGAAACCAACATTGTTGTTCTTTTGCTAAAAAATGGAATCACAAATACAGAATTTCTAGAAAAATTAAATAGTAAAGGAATTTTAGCTGTTGGCTTTGGACCGCAAAGAGTTCGATTGACAATGCATTTGGATGTTTCCGAAGCAGACGTTAATACCATTTGTGAAACATTACTTTCTCTTTAGGAAAAACGCTCCCGTATTTTTACATGCTTCTTCAATGGGTGTAAATTTAAAATCAATTGCTTGTTTTAACTTATCACTATTATACTGATTTATAAAGTGACTAGTGCTCACACTTTCTTTAGTAATTGCAGGATTTTTTCCACTGATAAAGGAAATTAAACCTACTAATCTCCATACAATTCCAGTAAGCCATGGTTTTGCCAATTTGGATGGTGCTTTTTTATTTAAGCTACTTGCTACTAGTTCAAAAAAAGTTTTAAATGTTAGATTTTCACCTACACATAAATAACGTTCTCTACTAATATCTGATTTGACAAGTTGGATTATAGATCTGGAAACATCTCGAGCATCCACAAAGCCATTGGTCCCTTTCGTATAATATTTAAGTCCTTTATAAATTGTTCCAAATAGAGTCCCGCTACTTTTGTGCATCTCTCCTGGGCCTAAAATTACTCCGGGATTTACCATTACACTATCTAATCCTTCTTCAGTACCACGCCAAACTTCATGCTCAGCAGTATATTTAGTTATTGCATAATAAGAGTTTTGCTTTGATGTTTTCCAAGTGTCTTTCTCATTATACCATTCTTGCCCAGCAGTTCTTCCTAACGAAGCAATTGAACTTATATACCCTAATTTTTTTACATTATTCGCAAGAGCTAGATTAACAATATTAGCAGTTCCTTCAACATTGATTTTATGCATCTGTTGTCGGTCTTTTTTATTGAAACTTACAATTGCGGCTGCATGATAAACGTTTTCAATCCCTATCATTGCTTCCTCTATACTAGGGATGTCAGTAATATCACCTAATACCCATTCGACGCAATTAAAGTTGGGATTGTTATAATGTTCAAATACACGTTGGACTAGTTGTATGTCGCTTGATGTTCTTTTTATGGCTCGGACAGCCTTTCCATTTCGAGTAAGCTCTTCCAGAATATGAGAACCTACTATTCCTGTTCCGCCTGTAACTAAATCCATAGGGTAAAGATACGGTTTGTTTTGAATTAGTCACGAACGCCAATTACGCGTACTTTCTTTGGTTCTAACTTCTTTTTAATTTCAAAGAAGGTTAGGTCAATAGACTGATAATCACCATTTGGACTTGGCTTAAATGCAGGAGCTTGCAATATTATTCCATCCGGATCAATGAGGAAATATTCAGGGAGGTTTTTTAACCTGTAATCTGTAATTAATCCAATATCGCCGTTGTAATGGGCAATATGCCACTTAAATTCAGGGTGCTCCTTTATGTATTGTAAATACGCATTTTCATCTTTATCCATCGAAACACTAATAAACTCAACATACTTGCCATAATCTTGGTAGAGCTTTTGTGCTATTTCCATTTCTAGTAAGCTTGACTCGTTCCAGGAAGCCCAAAAACCTATATAAATATATTTTCCTTTTAACGAATCAAGTGATATTGAGACCCCTTTTTTGGTTATGAATGAAAAGTCAGGTGCTTTATATCCAATTTGTAAATTAGTTAAAAGGGCTAGCGTATTTTTGGCAATAATTCTGTTTTCTGGAAATAAAGAAGTATTACCTATTTCTTCGATGAGTTTTAGAATGTTCTCTTTAATAAAGTTCTCATAGTAATATTCTTCACCAAGTCCTTTTATCATAATTAGTTCTCTCAATTTAGCATCTTTTAAGAATATATCATTAATAAATATATCATTTAACATGGATAGACTAGCATGGTTGTTAATTGCTAGATATAATTTGTCTTTACCTCCTTTTACAGGTAGTTTTAGCGTGTTTTCATAGAACTGATTTATAAACTCCATGTAGGCGTCGTTGTTATAAAGTATAGGTTTGTTGTTGATGTAGTTATTGAAAACGTTTATTCTATTTGTTACAATTTCTTTTCCAGTAGAAATTTGTTCTAGCGAAGCAATTGAATAACGGATATAATTATGGAAATATTTATTTTTAACGGGCTTATAGTATTCAATTAGCGAGTCTTTGAATTTGTCTAGTTGTATGCTGTATTCTTTAAAGTTATTCGATTTTATACACTTTAATACATACATGGAATCACCAAACATAAAGTGATCTGCTCTCAAATTATATTCTAAAACTAACGCATTTAAATCGTTGTCAGGGAGGTCTTCAAATACAAGTTTTACGTTACTTCCGGCTGTGTTTTTACTGCTAGGGATATGTATTTTATATAATTTAGTATTCGGGTCAATATATAAGATACTGCTCTTTTCTTCAATTTCTATAATAGCCTTAAAAGCTTTATCTACAGCTAATTTAAATGAAAACTTTCCTGTGCTATCAACTTTTTGTCTTCCATGGTTTTTGAAGGTATTGGTAACATAATCTTCTATTTGTAAAATGGAGACATACTTCCCTTTGAGGGAAGGAGCATTTCCATCTATAGATACTTGTCCGTATAAAAAGATGTTGGTACATAATAATATAGAAAATACTAAGTATTTCATAAATTCGAATTGTAATTTTTGTAGTTGTATAACCAAAGTGGGCTTATAAGGTTACTGCATTTGGCAAAAATTGCTCCACTTTCCCATTGTTTCGGATAATATCTCGAACAATAGTTGAGGAAATGTGACTGAATTCTGGCTCTGTAAGTAAGAAAACTGTTTCTACGTTACTGATTAATGACTTATTCATTTGGGCAATACCATATTCATAATCAAAGTCAGAATAGGAACGAAGTCCTCTTAGTATAAAATTGGCATTTTGAGCTTCGCAAAAGTCAACGGTAAGTCCGGCATAAGTTGTAACCTCTACTGTAGGATTATTAATAAAGGTGCTTTTAATCCAAGACTTACGTTGTTCTAAGTCGAACATTGAATTTTTTCCAGCGTTTATTCCTATGGCAATTATTATTTTATCAAACAATGGAATTGCTCGTTTTACAATAGATTCATGTCCCTTTGTTATTGGGTCGAATGAACCAGGAAATACAGCGATACGTTCCATAATATAATTTTTTATGAAGTTACTAAATTATTCAACAGGGTGCTTAAAAAAAGAAAAGTTGACTTTGCTATAGTTTCGAACATCAACTAGGTTGGGGTGGTTCTTAAAGTCAGTTTCTTTTCCGTGCTCAACGATTAATAAACCGTCGCTAGACAGCAGAGAGCTTTGCAATACTAAATCTGGAATTTTATCAATACCATCCAGTGCGTATGGAGGGTCAGCAAAAATAATATCGAACGTTCCAACGGGTTTTGCCAAAAATTTAAAGACATTGTTCTTAAATGCTTTTATCGGAAGTTTCCATTTCTTAGCTTGTTCGTTTACAAACCTTACTGAAATATGCGAAATATCTACCGCTATAGAAGACTTTGCTCCCCGTGATGTAAATTCAAATGAAAGGTTCCCTGTCCCTGTAAATAAATCTAAAACAGTAGCGTCAATAATATCTATTTTGTTTTCAAGAATATTGAAAAGACCTTCTTTTGCAAAGTCTGTTGTTGGTCTAGCTTTAATTGCTTTAGGGGCAGTTAATCTATGTCCTTTATATGTTCCCCTGATAATTCTCATATAATAGAGCAAATTACTTTGTCCTCTTCAGTGATATTTAAGTCACATTTATTCGAAGAAGTTATTGTTATTTTATTAAAGTATTTATCCAGCTTTGTTTTAAAAGAAGCAGTACTGGATAATATTACTTGAAGGTTTTCCACTTTTATTTTTGATTGTTCCAGGGTCAGTAGTAAATAGTAAAGCGCATCTTCATCTCCGTTTGTATCAAATTGATTAGCAATTTGGAGTTCTTGGTTAGTGAATAATAGGATAGAAAGACTTCCTTTCAGCGAATCAACAAATAAAGTGTTGTTTTCCTCATTTTCGTTCGTATTTTCCAGCTTCCTTGCAATTAAATGGGTAAACGTACTCCCAGGCCAATATTGAATGATATTGTTTTTTAACGCGTTTTTCAAATACCAGATGGTGTTCAATGAGAACTGCTTGTTTTTGGAAATTATAATAGTACAATCTTCAAGGGTTTCGGTACTGAAATTTAAATAAGAAGCTGCTTTTTCTTCATTAAAAATGCTTTCTGGAATTAACGTAAATTGATCATCTACAACAATGACATGAACATCGGAGAATGTAAATTGGTTAAATCCGATATCCGCAATTGATCCTACCTTGTCAAAAGCTTCTATTTCTTTAGATATTGAGTTTATTGCGAAAGCTACTATTTCCGTATCAAGAACAATAATTTTCAGTGCGAACTCTGATTTATTTTTGTTTTTGAAATTTTCAGTAGATAGTAGCATAATGAGTAAGAAAATCCCTTCTCGATTTTTCGTGAAGGGAAATGAAAAGCCTGAAGAAAGTACCGTCTAGTTTTCCCCCCAGTTTCCTGTGTTTTTAGATTCTGTCATCGATCCCATCATTAACGTGTCTTTTGTGTTGAATGGATCAAAAGGATATGGGTTTTTTACCAAGAAAACAGGGGTTCCTCCATCTAGCGTGTCTGCGAACATTAAAAATTTACTTGAATCGCTTAATGGAACGTTACTTAAGTTGCTTACTTCAAACATAAACTCTCTTTCCTTTTTAAGAGCGCTTTCATTATCAAAGATAACACCCATAACGCCTCTCCAGATTGTATCGTTAATAAATATCCCGACCTTAAGCGCTTCTAGTTCATCATAACTTTCATAAAGTGCATCATCTCTAATAGGATCATAACCCAGTAAAACCCCATGTTCTAAAGTAACCCTTCCGTCAGGCATTCCATTTGGGTAGTCGTCTCCGTTACTTCTTAAAATGTCCATTATAGAATCTTTCAGTAAAAAAACTTTTAAAGCAGGAAAGGAGGATGTATATACGCCATATTTCTTTTTATACTCAACTTGAATATCTCTAATATCTGAAAGGCCTTGTTTGATGAACTTATCCGTTTTATCTTTAAGGTCCATTTCTGCAATGGTATCATTTACAGAGTTGATTGTCATAATCCCCAATCCAATGGTGGAGCAAAAAAGAATTGCCATAAGCACTAAATGAACTATTCTGTTGATGATTTCTAAAATATAGAGTAAAGTAATAATTCCCATTAATAAGATAGCTAAGCCACCATAGAGAAAGCCTCCGGTTTGCATAATGTTTGTTTCAGCATCAGCTGACATGCCTTTAATAACTACGAGCAGTCCGGCAATGATAATTATAATTGGAAATAAGAATTTTTTTGCGATTAGCCCAAATTTTTCTAACATGTGATATTTCTTTTCTTCGTTTAAATCTACTTGCGATACAAAGCTAATATTTTTTTCAAAAGTTAATAGCCTGTAGCGGGTTATTCTATTAAGTGGACGAAAATTAACGAGAACGGGGTGTATTTATTACCAAGCAACGTAAGATTCTATACCTTTACACTTATAGCTAAATAAAACATCTCCAGACGAAAGAATTAGTAGACATATTTGAGGAAGAACTGGTGTTTGCACCAACGAAAGATCAAAAAAGGGCGATTAAAATATTGTCTGAGTTTGTTTTGAATCCTAATTCTCAAGAAGGTTTCGTGTTTCAAGGATATGCAGGAACCGGTAAAACGAGCTTGATAGGTGCTTTAGTAAAAGCTTTAGGAAGCGTAAAATTAAAATCTGTTTTAATAGCACCAACCGGTAGGGCAGCAAAAGTAATGGCAACCTACGCACAAAAAGAGGCATTAACAATTCATAAAAAAATATATTTCCAAGAAGATTTTGATGGTATGATGCGCTTTACCCTTGGAAAGAACTTACATACAAATACAGTATTTATTGTAGATGAAGCTTCAATGGTTAGCTCAGATGCAGGTATTTCAAATGGAATGTTTGAACAGCGAAATTTATTGACAGATCTATTTAGATATGTATATAATGGTAAAAACTGTAAACTTATTTTTGTTGGAGATTATGCGCAATTACCACCCGTTGGGTTAGCAATAAGTCCAGCTTTAGATCCAATTTATTTGGAAGATAGATTCCATATTCCATTTATATTGTCAGAGTTAAAAGAAGTTGTACGACAAGAAAAAGAATCAGGGATATTATTTAATGCAACCAATTTAAGGACGCAGATAGAGAAAGAAAATAATTACGAATTAAAGATAAATCCAAATTTCCCAGACACTTTGCGTATTTCAGGAATGGAATTACAAGATGAACTAGAAAGTTGTGTAAGTAAATATGGAATAGAAGGAACAATGATAATTTGTCGTTCCAATAAAAGAGCAAATTTATTCAATCAACAAGTTAGGAATAGGATTTTGTGGATGGAGGATGAACTAACGTCTGGCGATTTAATGATGGTTGTGAAAAATAACTATCATTGGTTAGATGCCAATTCAAAAATGGGGTTCATAGCAAATGGAGATATTGTAAAAATACTGCGTGTAACTCGTTACGAAGAGCTATATGGATTTCGATTTGCAGATGTGACAATTCGGTTTTTGGACGCAAAAGATGAAAGCGAGTTAGAATGTAAAATTTTATTGGAAACAATTGATGTGGAAGGACCTAATTTACCGCGAGAACGAATGAAAGACCTCTTCTTTGCAATCGAAGAAGATTTTATGGATGTCAAGAGTAGAAAAAAACGATATGATTTAATTATGAAATCTCCTCATATGAATGCTTTACAAGTTAAATTCTCGTATGCCGTTACTTGCCATAAGTCTCAAGGAGGGCAATGGCCTGCTGTATTTATAGATCAAGGATATTTAACAGAAGAAATGTTAGATAAAGAATACATGAGGTGGCTTTATACGGCTGTAACAAGAGCTACGGTTAAATTATACTTTGTCAATTTTAATAAAGTGTTTTATGAAGGCGAAGAAGATGTTTAATATCCTTGATTTTAGGAATAATATTTCTTATTTCGTCGAAAACTCAAAAGTTAAATTGTATTTTTTACTATATTGCAGTATATACAATAAGCATAAATAATATTTATTGAAATAAAGTATGGCAACTGTGGCGAAAGAGAATAAAACAACCCTTAAAGGAAAAGTAGATAAAGCTATTTTATTGGAGGCGTATCAAAAGATGTGTGTTGCCAAATCTTTGACAGAATTATACGAAGAGAATAAAGCCATCACAGCAAAATACGTCCATGCAACATCAAGAGGGCATGAGGCTGTTCAGTTGGCTTTAGGTTTGCAGTTGAAACCACAGGATTATGTTTCTCCTTATTATAGAGATGATTCAATTCTTTTAGGAATTGGAATTACTCCTTTTGAATTGATGCTTCAAGTTTTAGCAAAACGATCAGATATATTTTCAGGAGGGAGAACTTATTATTCTCACCCTAGTTTGAACCGTGAGGATATGCCTAAAATACCACATCAAAGTTCTGCTACGGGAATGCAAGCAATTCCTACTACAGGAATTGCAATGGGTATTCAATACAAGGAATTGACAGGTCTTACAGATTACAAATCAGATGATGAAAAGCCGGTGGTTGTTTGTTCATTAGGAGATGCTTCTTGTACAGAAGGTGAAGTAGCGGAAGCGTTTCAAATGGCTGCTTTGAAGCAAATGCCAATTATATATTTCGTTCAAGATAATGAATGGGATATTTCTGCCAAGGCTGATGAAATTCGAGCACAAGATATTTCAGAATATGCTAAAGGTTTTAAAGGAATTGAAGTTCGTTTATTAGATGGAACCAATTTTTCAGAATGTTATAACGAGTTAAACGATGTTATCTCAATTGTTCGTAAGGAACGCCGTCCATTCATTATTCATGCAAAAGTTCCTTTATTAAATCACCATACTTCAGGTGTTCGTATGGAATGGTATCGCGATGATTTAAAGGAAGCTAATAAAGAAGATCCATTTCCAAAATTGCAAAAAGAGTTACTAGACATAGGAGTTGTCCAAAAGGAATTAGAAACAATATTGGCGGAAGCAAAGAATTTGGTAGAGGTTGATTATCAAAGATCTTTGGTTGAAGAAGATCCTCATCCAGAAGATTTGACCGATCATATTTTTGCTCCAACTCCTATTACAGAGGAGCAAGGGATTAGAGAGCCGGAAGGAAAAGAGAAAACCGTAATGGTAGATTCTGCTTTGTTTGCTATTCGAGAGCTAATGACGGAGCATCCAGAGTGTTTGTTATATGGGCAAGATGTTGGAGGAAGATTAGGCGGTGTTTTTAGAGAGGCTGCTACGCTAGCTGAAACTTTTGGTGACGACAGAGTGTTTAATACACCCATTCAAGAGGCTTTTATTATTGGAAGTACTGTCGGAATGTCGGTTGCGGGATTAAAACCAATTGTTGAGGTACAATTTGCAGATTATATCTGGCCTGGACTCAATCAACTTTTTACAGAAGTAAGTCGTTCTTATTACTTATCTAATGGCAAATGGCCTGTTAGTATGATTTTACGTGTCCCGATTGGAGCATATGGTTCAGGTGGTCCTTATCATTCTTCAAGTGTAGAGTCTGTTGTGACACAAATAAGAGGTGTAAAAGTTGCATACCCTTCTACTGGTGCAGATTTAAAAGGTTTGTTGAAATCAGCATATTACGATCCAAATCCAATTGTTATATTAGAACATAAAGGTTTGTATTGGAGCAAAATCAAAGGAACAGAAGGTGCAATGACAGTTGAACCTGATGAGGATTATGTAATTCCATTTGGGAAAGCTCGAACAGTTTTAGAAGCTAATCCTGAAAAGATTAACAACGGTGAATCTCTGGCCATTATTACCTACGGGAGAGGTGTGTATTGGTCTTTAGAGGCTGAAAAACAATTTCAAGGGCAGGTCGAAATTATTGATTTACGAACGTTAAATCCATTGGATGAAGATGCAATGTATACGTCAGCTCGTAAACATGGTAAAATAATGGTCGTAACAGAAGAATCTGTGGAGTGTGGTTTTTCTTTAGGGTTAATGGCACGTATTCAAAAGAATTGTTTTAAGAGTTTAGATGCTCCCGTTGAATTAGTAGGCTCTGTTGATACTCCTGCAATTCCATTAAACTCTACATTAGAGTTTACATTGTTGCCCAGTGGAGAAAAAGTTGCTGCTGCAATTGGAAATTTATTGGATTACTAGAATGGACCAAAAATCTAGATTATATATAGGTGTTTTTACAATTGTAGCGGGTATTATTTTGATTATTTACGCACTAACTGCGGAATCCACTTATGATCATCCAGTAAAGGATAAAGAAATTTTAATTGGTGCTCCATTATTGATACTGCTTGGAGTCTATCGGGTTCATAGCTATTACAGAAGTGTCCGGAAAGATAAATAAAACCCGTATAGTCTTTATGTTGTTAAACCTCAAGTTCAACATGGTTGAGGACGCAATTTCGATTCTGTAATCCACCTAATCAGTAAACTGATAGTGGCACGCCATAGGCGAAACAATTAACCCCCAATTTTTAATTTGTTAAGTTTAAAAACTGTGCTATACGGGTCGGTATTTCTACCTGCTTCAAGCAAGAACTTGTCTTGTTGAATACTGATATAAATGTACATATTTATAGTTTTAAATCAAAATAGAGATATCAACAATTAACTAATTAACTGTTGATTTAACGAAAAAAGGTTAAACAATAACAGATAATAAAAAGAGGTAAGTCATTTCTAGGATAGTTGGTAATTTTCTAATGTATTAACATTTGGCATTGAAAAACTAGGGTTAGATCGTAGCGTTTTAATGAATAAATAAATCAACTTTACAGATAATTGATGAGGGCTGTTTTTATAATATTGCTTTTTGGGTTATTAACTGGGAATCACTATTCTCAGGACTTAGATTCTAACACTGTTGTTTTCTCTATTTCTGGAGGTATTTATCAAGAAACGATTCAATTGGAGTTATCTACTTTGGGAGAAAAGATATATTATACAACTAATGGAAAAAAACCATCAAGCAGTTCTAAAAGATATTCGGACACCATAAATTTAGATAAAACGACACCCATAAGAGCAGTTGCTTATAAAAAAGGAAAGCCTGGAAAAATTGTTACGCAAACTTATTTGATAGGCAGAGAATACAATATGGCAGTAATTTCTATTACTGGAAACCCAGACGATTTTTTCAGTTTTGATCGTGGCATATATGTGAAAGGTTGCTGTGCAGATTCAGTCCCTCCCTATAAAAGAGCCAATTTTTGGAAAGGCTGGGAGCGAAGAATTAATATTGAATTTTATGAGCCTACTGGAGAGCTAGGTTTCAATCAGCGAGTAGGAGTGAGAATATTTGGAGGTTTTAGCAAAGGTTTACCTATGAAGTCTTTAGCAATAATCTCTCGGAAAAAGTACGAGAAGAAAACGATTAAATATCCAATATTTCCAAATAAGGAGATTAAAAAATATAAGTCGTTTGTGTTACGAAACTCTGGAAGTGACTTTAACAATACACAATTTAGAGATGCGTTATTAACGAACTTAATCGAGCCTTTAGATGTCGGTATTCAAGCATATCGTCCTGCGGTGGTGTTTATAAATGGAAGTTACTGGGGCATTCATAATGTTCGCGAGAAGATAAATGAATATTATCTAAAAAGCAATGCAGGAGCAAACCCTGATAGTGTGGATATAATGAAACATCGAAATGATTTGTTGGCGGGGAAAAGGGATCATTACCTGAAAATGAAAAAGTATATTAATAAAACGGATTTTAAGGATACTGCCGAAATACTGCATCTTAATACTTTGATGGAGATAGATAATTTCATTAATTATAATATTACAGAAGTGTACGTAGGTAATAGAGATGCTGGCGGAAATATTCGATTTTGGCGGCCGCAAACTCCCGAAGGAAGATGGCGTTGGATTTTATTTGATACGGATATTAGTTTTGGCATTTCAGGCAAAACATCCTACAAAAGAAATACCCTTAATAAAATGACAATTAAGCATAATGAAGCTTGGCCAGATCCTGCGTGGTCTACTTTAATTATTCGAAATTTATTAGAAAATGATAGCATAAAAAATCTATACATAAATCGATTTGCAGATCATTTAAATACTCTTTTCTCTGCTAAAACTGTCAATTTTAAAATTGATTCTATTCAAAACATGTTGAAAGATGAGATGCCATATCACTTTAAGAAATGGAGAAGTTCAAATATTGAAAGGTGGGGAAGGAATGTCCAAAAGATGAAGGATTATGCTTCTAATCGTCCTTACTATGTGCGCTTGCATTTAATGGATCGATTTGACTTATCAGATACAATCACTGTAGATATTCAAAATCAAAACCCTGAAATGGGATATGTTCAAATAAATTCAATCCAAGTAGACAAATCATTTCAAGGCGTGTATTTTAAAGACGCTTCTCCTTCTGTAGAGGCTATAGCCAAATATGGATATGAATTTGTGAAATGGGATGAATTTGACTCAGTTTCCACTGCAAAGTTTCTTTTAAACGAGAATGCTGTTCTTAAGCCTATATTTCAAGAAAGAGAGCTAAGTCATTATTCTTCAATTGTAGTAATTAATGAGTTGAGTGCACAACAAGATTCAATGGTTACTCAAGGAGATTGGATTGAACTTTATAATACCTCGAAAGATGCAGTGGATTTATCTGGATGGAAGGTTGTTTCGAGTGGTAGTGAATTTATTTTACCGGACTCTGCAAGTATACAGTCCAAAGATTATTTACTTTTGTCAGCCAATCCTCAAGAGGTGGTTTTGACTAGTAAGGATGGTAAGGTTTTGAATATCTCGCTTGGTTTCGGGTTATCATCAAAAATAGAAAAGATACTCTTAATAGACGCAGCGAATTACATAGTGGATTCATTGCGTTATGATATGGAAATTGATTTTCCAATTTTGACAGAATCTGAAAATAAGAATATTGAAAGAGTTAATCCAGTATTGGATAATTGGGAAGCCTCGACTAAACCTTCTCCTGGAATGGAGAATGTGTTATATGAGCCAATCAGAACCAAAAAAATAAAAAAACAAGGGAATTCAGTTTTTTATATAGGAGGAGGAGTGGCACTGGTTGGATTGTTGCTAATGAGTGTATTATTTATTAGGAAAAAAGGAATGAATAAGGACTGAGAATCAGATGTGTGATCTCGTCCTGTTTTTAACAAAATTAGAATGAAAATTATTTTTGGAATAGTGTTATCCTGTATAGCTTTTTCTTCATTTTCTCAGATGAGTGCAGAAACTGAGAAATTATTAAAAGACCAGAAAAATGGCAATTCAAGCAGTGACACCTTGTGGAAAACCGGTGGCTTGGTAAATGTAAATTTTTCTCAAGTGTATTTATCAAATTGGGCAGGGGGTGGTCAAAATGCTATATCAACACAAGGAATTTTAAGTCTCTTTGCAAACTACAGTAAGGGCAATACTTCTTGGGACAACTCTATTGATTTGGCATATGGGGTAATTAAACAAGGTGAAGCGAAATCGACACCATGGTTTAAAAATGACGATAGAGTAGAGGTGAATTCTAAGGTTGGTAAAAAAGCATCCGAAAAATGGTATTATTCTGGCCTGTTTAATTTTAGGACTCAATTTAATTATGGATATAGTAAGGTTGGAGATACTGTGCATATTTCAAATTTTATGGCGCCAGCATATAGCATTGTTGCATTGGGAATGGATTATAAACCAAGCAAATATTTTACATTTTTTGTAGCCCCGTTAACAAGTAAAATGACACTTGTAACGGATGATTATCTTTCTGGAATAGGGGCCTTTGGAGTGGATTCTGGTAATGTTTTTCGTTCAGAAGTTGGAGGTTATGTTAAGTTAGCGATTTTTAAGGAACAGCCTTTTAAGATGGAAGGTGTAACTTTTAAAACGAACCTAACGCTCTTTTCGAACTATTCAAATGAGCCTGGAAATTTAGATGTAACATGGGAAACATTAACAAATGTTAAACTGAATAAATATATGACCATAAGCTTGTCTACATATCTTATTTATGATCACGATATCGATATTGCAAGGTATAATACAGATGGTTCTGCGCGTTATTATCAAGATGTCAATGGGGATAATGTCCTAGGTCCTGACGGAAGTTTTGTTCAAGTTAAAGGGCCAGTAATGCAATTCAAAGAAGCTTGGTCAGTTGGTTTTGCATATAAGTTTTAGGAATAATTATTTTTGTGAATTTTCCGAGCTTGCACCTTTATTTAGTTAGCATTGTGTAAATAGCCACATGTGTTTACAATCTAACCCCAATAACACAAACATCATCAATTTGCTCTAAGTCACCTTTCCAAGTTTCAAAGGTTTCATTAATGGTTATTTTTTGTTCTTCCATTGCTTTATCTTGAATGCTCAGCAGCAATTCTCTAAAGGCTTTAGCTTTAAATTTCTTACCTCTTTCACCACCAAACTGGTCTACATATCCATCAGAAAAGATATAGATAGTATCACCTTTTTCTAAATCAAAACTATGTGTTGTATAGGGTTCAGAGTTTTCAAACTGGCCGATAGGTTGTTTATTTGCTTTCGTTTCAATTACCTCACTATTTCTTATAATCCATAATGGATTATAAGCTCCAGCGTATTGAAGCTTCATTCCTTCAATACTGCATAAAGCGATGTCCATACCATCTTTTACCTCTTCTTCTGATTTCTTAAATTCTTTTACAACTATTTCACGTGTTTTATCCAATATCTCACCAGGAATTGTTAAACCATGTTCTCTCACACTTCTGTTAAGTCCATTGTTACAAACTACGGATACCATAGCTCCAGGCACGCCATGTCCTGTGCAGTCTGCTGCAGCAAACAATACTTTGCCATCCTTCTGTTCCATCCAATAGAAATCTCCTGCTACAATGTCTTTTGGCTTATATAATATAAAGCTGTCATTTAAGTATTCTTTTACCACTTTTGCTGGAGGTAATATGGCAGATTGAATACGTTTAGCATAATTGATACTATCTGTAATGTCTTTATTTTTTTGGTTCACTAATTCTTCAGCATCCTTTTGTTTTGTAATATTGGTATCAATAATTATGTAATTGGAAAGGGTTCCATTTTCATCAAATATTGGAGTAATGGTTGATGATTCCCAAACTCTTTTTCCATCATTAGTGAAGTTCAAAGAATCGTATAGATATGGCTCTTTAGAAGATCTACAAGTTTCTAAAATTTCACCCATCCTATCATTATTACTAATAGTTGTAATATTCTTGCCTCTCTCAGAAATTAATTCTTTCATAGTAAGGTTATTTAACTTTACAAAGCTGTCATTCAGCCATTCTACATTTCCTTTTGCATCAAGTATTATAATTACATTCTCAGTTTCACTAACAACAAGAGAAAATCTTTTTAGTATTTTATTTTTATCTTCTACTGTTTTTTTCTGATTCTCAACCTCTATTTTTTGTTCTTCAATAATAGCTTTTTGTTTCTTTGTATTCTTAAAGCGATTATTTAAAAAGAGTAAAAAAACCAAAATCAACCCAACAAAAATGATTAACCCAATATCAATTAATTTTTCTCTTTTTAGTTCTTCCCGATTTGCTTTAAGCTCTGCCTTTTCTAATAATGTTTCACTTATGTGTTTAATACTGTCTGTCTGTTTTTTTAATTCATATTTCCTTTGAATCTCCATCTCCATTAATTCTTCTTTTCCTTCTTCTTTAACTATCATATCTCTTGCAGCGGTGTAAACCTCATGCATTTGTAGTGCTTTTTTATGATTACCTATTTTTTTATAAATTTTATAGAGAAGGTTACTAGAGTTTTCAACTAGCTCAATAGCATTTATTTCCTGTGATAATTGCAAAGAGTTATTGGAATAAATCAGGGCTTTTTTGTACTTACTTTGTTTAAAATAGATTAGACCAATGCCATAGTTGGACTTAGCCATTTGTTCTTTATTACCTGCTTCTTGAGCAATGTTTACGCTTTTTTGGTAATAATAAAGTGCTTTTTCATAATTACTTTGACTAAAGTAAACTTCCCCCATATTACTAAATGAGTTAGCAATTCCATTATTATTATTTATTTCCTGATCAATTTTTAGACTATATCCATGGTGTTCAAGAGCCTTTATGTACATGTTTTGTCTAGAATAAATATTCCCAATATTTGAGTGTGATTTGGCAATTCCTTGTTTATTTTTAATTTCCTTAAATTTTTCCAATCCATTGAAGTAATATTCAAGTGACATTTGATAATTCTGTTGGTTTTCATATAGAATTCCTATATTAATATAAGAAGAAGCCATTCCTAGATGATGCTCTAATTTTTCTTGAGTTTTTAACCCCTTTTTATAATATTCTAATGCCTTTTTAGAATTGCCGAGTATATTATAGATTACACCAATATTTGTATAAGAACCAGCCATTCCGATCTTATTATCTATTTCTATGCGTAATTTCAAACTCTGTTTAAAGTAGTCTAAAGCCCCATAGTAATCACTCTTTAAATAATATGTTGTTCCCTGAGTATTTAAAGCATCGGCCATATGGCCTTTGTTTCCTGTAGATTTGGCTAGGTCATAATAGATTTCAGCAAAATAAAAAGCACTATCAGGATTTGAAAAGACATAACCATCCCAAGCTATCAAACCAATTGCTTTTAGGCGGTTGGTGTCTGATTGGGTTTTGTCGTTCCACACATTCCAAAGGGAGTCGAGATTAACTTGGGCTAAAGAGCTTAGGCTAATAAAAAGTGCTATGAAAAATGTAAGGCGCTTTTGCATGTATTAAATATAAGTAAATTAAATCTACACCCTAACACCAATAACACAAACATCATCAATTTGCTCTAAGTCGCCTTTCCAAGTTTCAAAGGTTTCATTAATGGTTATTTTTTGTTCTTCCATTGCTTTATCTTGAATGCTCAGTAGCAATTCTCTAAAGGCTTTCGCTTTAAATTTCTTGCCTCTTTCACCACCAAACTGATCTACGTATCCATCAGAAAAGATATAGATAGTATCACCTTTTTCTAAATCAAAACTATGTGTTGTATAGGGTTCAGGGTTTTCAAACTGGCCGATAGGCTGTTTATTTGCTTTCGTTTCAATTACCTCACCATTTCTAATGACCCATAATGGATTATAAGCTCCGGCGAATTGAAGCTTCATTCCTTCAATACTGCATAAAGCGATGTCCATACCATCTTTTACATCTTCCTCTGATTTCTTAAATTCTTGTATAACTATTTCACGGGTTTTATCCAATATCTCACCAGGAATTGTTAAACCATGTTCTCTCACACTTCTGTTGAGTCCATTGTTACAAACTACGGATACCATAGCTCCAGGCACACCATGGCCTGTACAATCTGCTGCTGCAAACAATACTTTGCCATTCTTTTGTTCCATCCAATAGAAATCTCCTGCTACAACGTCTTTTGGCTTGTATAATATAAAACTTTCTTTTAAGTATTCTTTTACCACTTTTGCTGGAGGTAATATGGCGGATTGAATACGTTTAGCATAGTTAATACTATCCGTAATTTCTCTGTGTGTTTCATTGAGTTTAATATGCTGAGTCTCTATTAAGTTCTTTTGTTTATTGGTGGCTCTGAAACGATTAAAAATAAACCCTCCAAATAAAAGAGCCAATGCCAATATACCATATAGGAAATATTTTTGTTGCTTTTGCTGGCTAGCCTCTAACACGTGCTGTTTATTCTGTGCTTTTTCTACTGCCAGCTGTGCATTTTTTACTTTGTCTGCTTCTGCAGCTACTACACTGTCTGCAGCTGCCTGTTTTTCGTATTTATACTTAAATTCTTGTTGTATCGTTGCTGTCTTGTTTTCTATGCTAAGTATGCTATCGCGCATCCGTATATGTAGCTCGTGCATTTCAAGGGCTTGTTTGTGCTTTCCGAGCTTTTGATAGGTTTTCCATAAATTTTCAGAAGCCTCTTGTATTGTTTCAATATGACCTATTCCCTGTGCAATGCTTAGCGCTTTTGTGCTTTTTTCCAGAGCTTTGCCGTAGTCATTCTGATTTTTATAAACAATTCCAATGCTAAGCAAACAGGTAGCAATGCCTTTTTTATCTCCAATTTTCTCTTGTATTTTTAAGCTTCTGGTGAGGTGGTCTATAGCCTTGGTATAGTCGCCTTGATTAGAATAAATATTTCCAATGTTAATCAAAGAGTACCCAATGCCTCTTTTATCTCCAATTTTCTCTTGTATTTTTAAGCTTCTGGCGAGGTGCTCTATGGCCTTGGCGTAGTCGCCCTGCTCTTTATAAATACTTCCAATGTTACTTAAAGACATGGCAATACCTTTTTTATTTCCCAGCTCCTCATCTATTTTTAAGCTTCTGGCGAAGTAGTCTATGGTCTTGGCGTAGTCGCCCTGCTCTGCATAGATACCTCCAATGTTGGTCAAGGAGAGTGCAATACCTTCTTTTTCCCCTAGCTCCTCGTATATTTTCAAACTTCTTGCGTGGGAGTCTATGGCTTTAGTAAAGTCGCCCTTAACTTTATAAATACTTCCAATGTTATTTAAAGACATAGCAATGCCTTTTTTATTTCCCAGCTCCTCATCTATTTTTAAGCTTCTGGCGTAATAGTCTATGGCTTTAACATAATCACCTAGAATATTATAAATAACACCAATGTTATTCAAAGAGCCAGCAGTGCCTTTTTTATCTCCTAACTCCTCTCTTATTTTTAAGCTTCTGGTGTAATGCTCTATGGCGTTGGCGTAATCGCTTCTCAAATAAAAGGATACTCCTTGTGTGTTTAAAGCCGCTGCCATCTGATCTTTATTGTTAACAGATTCAGCAAAGTTATATTGAAGTCCAGCAAAATAAAAAGCGCTGTCTGGCTGAGAAAATAAATATCCATCCCAAGCAATGTCTTTCATCGCTTTTAAGCGGCTTGTGTCGGGTTGAGTATTGTCATTCCATACATTCCATAGGGAGTCGAGATTAACCTGTGCTAAGGAGCTAAAGCCAATAAAAAGTGCTATAAAAAATGTAAGGCGCTTTTGCATGTATTAAATATAGACAAATTACCTTTATACCCTAACCCCAATAACACAAACATCATCAATTTGTTCTAAGGCTTGTCTTATTACATTCTATTTCCATAATCTTATATATCCAAACTCGGGGCGATGGAATCCTTTTTTCTAAGATGTATAAGGGTTTTATTTTTTCTTTATATTCGTCGGCTATAATAAATGGGTTAAAATCGTAAAGCTATGTACGGAAAAATAAAAGAAGAATTGCAAAAAGAATTGTCGCAAATAAAAGACGATGGTATTTATAAAAGTGAAAGGATTATTACCACTCCACAAGGAGCTGAAGTTCAGGTTTCGACAGGAGAAGATGTAGTGATTATGTGCGCAAATAATTATTTAGGATTGTCTTCACATCCAGAAGTAATTCAGGCATCCAAAGAGGCCTTAGACACACATGGTTTCGGAATGTCTTCTGTGCGTTTTATTTGTGGAACTCAAGATATTCATAAAGAGTTGGAGCAAAAAATAGCAGATTTTTACGGGTTTGAAGATACAATTTTGTACGCTGCAGCTTTTGATGCCAACGGAGGAGTATTTGAGCCGTTATTTGGAAAAGAAGACGCAATTATTTCTGATGCATTGAATCATGCTTCTATTATTGATGGGGTTCGTTTGTGTAAAGCTGCTAGATATAGATACAAGCATAGCGATATGGCTGATTTAGAAGAACAATTAAAGGCGGCACAAGAACAAAGGTTTAGAATTATTGTTACAGACGGCGTATTTTCTATGGATGGAGATATTGCTAAAATGAATGAGATATGTGACTTGGCAGATAAATATGATGCATTGGTAATGAGCGATGAATGTCATTCTGCAGGATTTATGGGAAAGACAGGAAGAGGGGTCCCAGAGTTTCACAATTGCTTAGACCGTGTAGATATAATAACAGGAACTCTTGGTAAGGCATTAGGCGGTGCAATGGGTGGTTATACGACAGGTAAAAAAGAAATTATCGAAATGTTACGTCAACGTTCTCGGCCGTATTTGTTTTCAAATTCATTAGCTCCTTCAATTGTTGGTGCATCAATTAAGGTTTTTGATTTATTAAGTGGTTCCACGGAGCTTAGAGATAAGTTGGAAGAGAATACTAAATACTTTAAGGAGAAAATATTGGCAGCTGGCTTTGATGTGAAAGAAGGTAACTCTCCAATTGTTCCCATCATGTTATACGATGCTGCATTATCACAAAAGTTCGCAGATGGATTATTAAAAGAAGGCGTATATGCTATTGGGTTCTTTTATCCGGTTGTAGCAAAAGGAGCCGCAAGAATTCGAACGCAGATTTCAGCGGCGCATGAAAAACATCATTTAGACAAAGCTGTGGCGGCGTTTATAAAAGTTGGTAAGGATTTAAAAGTAATTGAATAGGTTAGCTATGTTGAAAGAAGAATTTTCTTCAGTGGAGTTATACAGATTTTATTCTATTAACAATAATTCTTTACCTTTTGTTTGTAGGTGTTGCAGGGTGTTAGATGGCTCGTTTTTTAGTGTAAAAGCAAGTTTCCTTGAATTTTATATAAATAAATAGGTTTCTTATTTTGACAGATGAAAAAATAATTTTACATTTGCAGCCCATTTTTGGGGAATAGTAAGCATCTGAAAAAGACAGAAAACGTGAATACACTTAGTTACAAAACAGTTTCAGCGAACAGAGCAACAGTCAAAAAAGATTGGTTGTTAGTTGACGCAGAAGGCGAAACACTTGGTAGATTAGCAAGTAAAATAGCAAAATTGATTAGAGGAAAGCATAAGACGAACTTTACACCGCATGTTGATTGTGGAGATAATGTAGTTGTTATTAATGCTGAAAAAGTTACTTTGTCAGGAAATAAATGGCAAGACAAGACCTATATACGTCACACAGGTTATCCAGGTGGTCAAAGATCATTAACAGCTCAGGAGATTTTAGATAAGCACCCAGAGAGATTGATTGAGAAAGCAGTTAAAGGGATGTTGCCTAAAAACAGATTAGGAAGAGCTTTATACTCAAACTTATATGTATATATAGGAGCTGAGCATGATAAAGAAGCGCAAAAGCCTAAAAAAATCGAATTAGATTCAATTAAGTAATAAATAAAGAATGGGAGTAATAAACACTATCGGAAGACGTAAATCTTCAATTGCTAGAATTTATCTTTCTGAAGGAAAAGGAAATGTAACTGTGAATAGCAGAGACTACAAAGAATATTTTCCAACAGGAGTTCTTCAATATAAAGTTAACCAACCGTTCCAATTAACAGAAACAGAAGGTCAGTATGACGTAAAAGTTAATGTTAAAGGTGGAGGAGTTAATGGACAAGTTGAGGCAGTTCGTTTAGCAATTGCAAGAGCTTTGGTTGAGGTTGATGCAGAAAATAAGCCTAAGTTAAAAGCTGAAAGCTTAATGACGCGTGATCCAAGAATGGTTGAACGAAAAAAACCAGGACAACCGAAAGCACGTAAGAAATTCCAATTTAGTAAACGTTAATCAGTATTTTACTCAAAGAAGCACTCAAAATATGAGTGCTTGTTTAGTATCTAAGTGTTGCAGATCGTATAGAACGCTACTGCATATCTGCTGTAAATAAAATAGTTAAAGTAACTATTGTTAATCAGTAAAAAGAAAGTAAACAAAATGGCAAAAACAAATTTTAAAAGCTTATTAGATGCCGGAGCGCATTTTGGGCACCTAAAAAGAAAGTGGAATCCAGCAATGGCTCCTTATGTTTTCGATGAGAAAAAAGGAATCCACGTAATTGACTTAAACAAAACCATCGTAAAAATTGACGAAGCTGCTGCAGCGATTAAACAAATTGCAAAATCAGGTCGTAAAGTTTTATTTGTTGCTACTAAAAAGCAAGCACAAGAAATTGTTACTTCTCATGTAAAAGAAGTAAACATGCCTTATATTACAGAACGTTGGCCTGGTGGAATGTTGACGAACTTCAAGACTACGCGTAAAACGATTCGTAAAATGACTTCTATCGATAAAATGATGGAAGATGGTACTGCAAAAACAATGTCTAAAAGAGAACGTCTTCAAATGACGCGTCAAAAAGATAAGATGCAGAAGGTAATCGGTAGTATTGCCGACATGACTCGTCTTCCTGCTGCTGTATTCGTTGTAGATGTTAGAAAAGAGCACATTGCTGTTGCTGAATCTAGAAAACTAGGTATTCCAGTATTTGCAATGGTTGATACGAATTCCGATCCAAAGCCTATTGATTTTGTAATTCCAGCAAATGATGATGCAACTAAATCTATTGATTTAATTGTTGGTCTTATGTGTGATGCAATTAAAGAAGGTTTAAGCGAAAGAAAAGCAGGAAAAGAAAAAGCTGCTGAAAAAACTGCTGAAAAAACTGCTGAAAAAGTTGCTGAAGCTCCTGTTGTAGAAGCTAAAGCTGAAGCAGTTGTTGCAGAAAAAGCGGTTGAAAAGAAATAATAAATTAAGTATCTTAATTAATTAAAATATATTATCATGGCAATTACAGCTAAAGAAGTAAACGAATTAAGAAAAAAGACAGGTGCAGGAATGATGGACTGCAAGAAAGCTCTTGTAGAAGCTGATGGAGATATGAACGAAGCAGTTGATTTGTTAAGAAAACAAGGTCAGAAAATTGCAGCTAAACGTGGAGATAGAGATGCAACAGAAGGCTTAGTTATCGCTAAATCAACTGGAGCTAAAGGTGTTTTAGTATGCGTAAATTGCGAAACAGATTTCGTTGCTAAAAATGAAGCTTTTGGTGATTTTGCTAATTCTATATTAGATTTAGCTATTCAAAATGGACCTGCAACTATAGATGAGTTGAAAGGAATGTCTTATAGTGGTAACGGAATGACAGTAGAAGAAAAAATTACTGAGCAATCTGGTTTAATAGGAGAAAAGATTGACATCTCTGGTTTAGAGGTTATAGAAGCTACTAAAGTGGTTGCTTACAATCACCCTGGTAATCAAATTGCTACAATTGTTGGTTTAACAGCTGATAACGAAGATGAAGGAAAACAAGTAGCAATGCAAATTGCAGCAATGAATCCTATTTCTGTAGATGAGAGTTCTGTTCCTCAAGATGTAATAGATAGAGAATTATCTGTTGGAAGAGAGTTAGCTATTCAAGAAGGGAAGCCTGAAGAGATGGCTGATAAAATTGCCCAAGGAAGATTAAAGAAGTTTTATAAAGAAACTACTTTGTTAAATCAAATGTTTGTTAGAGATAACAAAAAGACAGTTAAACAATTCTTAACTGACACAAACCCTGATTTGACCGTTACGGATTTTAAAAGAATATCCTTATCAATATAACGATTTTTTAAAGAGAGCTTTTTAGCTCTCTTTTTTTTGCTTACATTTTACCCCTAAATAAGAATTAGAAGATGAAATATAAAAGAGTATTACTAAAATTGAGCGGAGAAGCCCTTATGGGAGAGAAACAATTTGGTATTGACAATAATCGAATTATGCAGTATGCAGAAGAGATCAAGTCAATATCTGAAATGGGAATTGAAGTTGGTATTGTGATCGGTGGAGGGAATATTTTTAGAGGTGTCCAAGCTGAGAGAGGCGGAATGGATAGAACTCAAGGTGATTATATGGGAATGCTGGCTACAATGATTAATAGTATGGCATTACAGGCTGCATTAGAATCTTTAGGATTACAAACTAGATTACAATCAGCTATTGAAATGAAAGAAATTGCTGAACCTTTTATTAAAAGAAAGGCTGTACGCCATTTAGAGAAGGGACGGATTGTAATATTTGGAGCTGGAACGGGTAATCCATTTTTCACAACAGACTCAGCAGCTTCATTGAGAGCAATTGAAATAGATGCGGAAGTAATATTAAAAGGAACTCGAGTGGATGGTATTTATACAGCCGATCCTGAAAAAGATCCAACAGCTACAAAATATAGTAACTTAACATTTGATGAGGCATATAGTAAAGGTTTGAATGTAATGGATATGACGGCATTTACTTTATGTAAAGAAAACAATGTGCCTATTATTGTTTTTGATATGAACACCCCTGGTAATTTAGCTAGAGTGATTTCTGGCGAAACTATAGGGACATTAGTAGAAGTATAATTTTTAGTTATATTTGGGTTACTTAAAAAATGTAAAGCGATGAATGAAGAAGTTGAAATGGCAATTGATGATGCTGAGGCAGGAATGCAAGTGTCTCTAGAACACCTTGAAAAGCAATTGTCAAAAATTAGAGCAGGTCGTGCAAATCCTTCTATGTTAGATGGAGTTATGGTAGATTATTATGATACTCCCACACCTCTTGGTCAAGTTGCAAATGTAAATACAATAGATGCTAGAACGATAACAGTTCAACCTTGGGAAAAATCTATTCTTGATGAAGTTTCAAGGGGTATTACCAACGCAAATTTAGGTTTAAACCCCCAAAGTAATGGTGAGATGATAATTATCGCAGTGCCAATGCTGACTGAGGAACGAAGAAGAGATTTAGTGAAAAAAGCAAAGGCTGAAGGTGAACATGCAAAAGTTGGTGTTCGTCAGAAAAGGAAAGATGCTAATGATTTTATAAAAAGCTTAAAAAATGACGGGCTAAGTGAAGATCAGGTTAAAGATACTGAGGATTCTATTCAGAAAATAACAGATGAATATATTACGAAAGTGGATGCTTTATTAGGTGTGAAAGAGGCAGACATTATGAAAGTATAGGGATATTCAAGCAAGATTATTTAAAGCCATGCAATACTTTGTATGGCTTTTATTATTTTTAACCCAATGAAGTCTCTAAATATAATATTGATAATTCTCCCATTGTTTTTTAGTTCATGTTCGTGTGAACGCGATGACAGTGATACTCCAAATACTCCAGCTTGGGTTTCGAAACAATTTTATTTAGCATTAGCAGATGAAGCTTATTACGATGCAATGGAATATTGTGATAAATCCTCCAAGCGTAAATTGGAAAACGATTATTTTTTCATGTTGAATATGCCAAAAATCACCTTTGTTAAGGTAGATAGTTGTGATGAATTTGAAGATCATGCATATTGCTATTGCCGTTACAAAAAAGAAGATAGCACCGAAAATACACATAAGCTATTAGTTCGAAATTTCGACCAATTATGGAAGGTTCACTATGATGCGGATACAATGACTCTAGGTGAATCTAGATTATATAGTACTCGTCTGGAACAGTTTGAAGTTTACGAACATGTTTCGTCTGAACTTAACCGGCAAATAAAAGGTGATTTAGATTTTATATTGCAAGAGTCATTTCGCATAATGAATAATACTGAATTCGTTGTTGGTTTCTTTTCTAGCATTGATATCCATAAAGTATGTCTAGAAGCTTCAAAAGAGTCTACATATGATGATGATTATGTTAAAAGAACTTATCTAAATGAAATTGAAGCAAGTACTACATTTCATTTTGAAGGAGAAGGCCGTTTGAACCAGTTTGATGTAGTTCTATTGGATGTCGATTCAGGTATAGTTTCCGGAGTTTATCAATATCTTATTGAAGGATTAATCAAGGAGTATGGAACTCCATACAATGCGAAAGATGTGCCAACCGAGAACTTATATAGATACAAAGAAGTAAAATGGTTTTTACAAGGATTTAACGAGGAGTTAATAATTTCAAAACAATTTCAAAATATTACCATTACTTTGAAGGAAGCTTACTAGAATTTAATTTATATCGACAAACTTCTACATACCGAAATTGCCTACTTAAAGGGAGTAGGCCCTAAAAGGGCAGAACTATTGCAAAAGGAGGTAAGGATTTCCACGTTCAATGATTTATTACAATATTACCCTTTCCGATATGTAGATCGATCTAAAATACACCGAATTAGAGATGTGTTTGAAGGGGCACAAGAGGTGCAGTTGCAGGGAACATTATTAAGTATTGAAGAAGTTGGTGCAGTAAGGAAAAAGAGGTTGGTAGCTGTTTTTAAAGATGACACCGGAACAATTGAACTTATTTGGTTTAAAGGAGCAAAATGGATCAAGTCATCTTTAGCCATAGGAAAAGAATACTTAGTTTATGGAAGAGTAAATAGATACGGAAGTAAGTTCAGTATTCCGCATCCAGAAATTGAAGAGATTAAAAACTCTAAACAAATAGAAGGATATCTACAGCCAATTTATCATTCAGGAGATAAACTATCGGTAAGAGGATTAACCAGTAGAGGATTTGAAAAGATCTTACATAATTTAATCGTTCAGCTGAACGGAATTATTATAGAGGTTTTATCAAAGGAGATATTGGCCAATTATAATTTAATTGGGAAAGAAGAAGCCCTAAAACAGATTCATTTTCCAAATTCATTGGAGGAAGCAAATAAAGCAAGCCTTCGTTTAAAGTTTGAAGAATTATTTTTTCTTCAACTTCAAATGATAAAACAAAAACAAGTCGCACAAAAGAAAACACAAGGGTTTGTTTTTAGCAAAGTAAGTATCCACTTTAATACCTTTTTTAATAATTACCTTCCTTTTGAATTAACAGGCGCTCAGAAACGCGTAATGAAAGAAATTAGAAAGGATATGGGTTCGGGTTTGCACATGAATAGAATGTTGCAAGGAGATGTTGGAAGTGGAAAGACTTTAGTTGCTTTATTAAGTGTTTTAATCGCATTAGATAATGATTTTCAAACATGTTTAATGGCTCCAACAGAGATATTAGCTACTCAACATTATAACTCAATAAAAGAATTTGTCGGGGAAATGGGAATTGAAGTTGCTTTGCTGACAGGATCAGTTAAAACTGCCCAAAGAAAGATTATTCATAGTAAATTAGAAGATGGCTCTTTGGATATCTTAATTGGAACGCATGCGCTAATAGAAGATAAAGTTAAGTTTAAAAATATTGGTTTAGCGGTAATTGATGAGCAACATCGTTTTGGTGTTGCACAAAGAGCTAAGCTTTGGAGGAAAAACATACAGCCTCCGCATATATTGGTGATGACAGCAACACCTATTCCTAGAACATTGGCAATGACTTTCTATGGTGATTTGGATGTTTCTGTGATAGATGAATTGCCGCCAGGTAGGAAATCGATTGAAACACGTCATTATTACGATAAAAATAGGTTGAAAGTTTTTCAATTTATGGAAGATGAAATAGCCAAAGGCAGACAAATTTACATTGTATATCCATTGATTGAGGAATCTGAAAAAATGGACTATAAAGATTTGATGGATGGTTATGAAAGTATAACTCGTCGATTTCCGGTCCCTAAATATCAGGTAAGCATTGTTCATGGTAGAATGAAAGCTGCAGATAAAGAATATGAAATGAGTCAGTTCGCAGCTGGTAAAACACAGATTATGGTTGCGACAACGGTAATTGAAGTTGGAGTTAATGTCCCGAATGCATCCGTAATGATCGTTGAAAGTTCAGAGAAATTTGGATTATCGCAATTGCATCAGTTAAGAGGTAGAGTAGGAAGAGGGGCAGAGCAATCTTATTGTCTACTAATGACAAGTTTTAAATTGTCTGAAGAAGCTAAAAAACGTATTGGAACACTAGTGAGAACGAATGATGGTTTTGAAATAGCGGAAGTAGATTTAAAAATGCGTGGGCCTGGTGACATAATGGGAACCCAACAAAGCGGATTGTTGGAATTAAAAATTGCCGATTTAGCTAGAGATGGACAGATAGTGCAATTAGCTAGAGATGCTGCTATGGAAGTTCTTGAGGACGATCCAGACTTGATGCACAAAAAGAATTACGAAATGAGAACCCAGTTGTTTCGTCAAATTAAAAATAGACCAGATTGGAGTAGGATTAGCTAGCGCTTACTTCCCAATTCTAAATACCCCTCCAAACAATAAATTACGTTGCAAAAAGAAAAACTGTTGACTTGCTTTATCTGTCATTAATTGAGTAGTTCGAATATTAGGCATGTTTATATAACCTGCTTTTCCTTCAACTCTAAAAAAGAAATGATTGAAAATAGTGATATCTAATCCAACTTTAGCATTTAGTCCAAACCCTGCAACATTATAATCATCATGTTGTTCAAAGTTCATTAAGCGTGCGTTGGTCTTGGGATATATAGCGCCAACTCCAACACCTTCTGTAAAGTTTATGTCTATTGGAAATTCTCCATCAAATAGACGAACCAAATTATCGAACCGATTGATTTCAACATTAACATAGTTTAGCCCATCGGTATGCTCAAATTTTAAAAATTGGTATGTAAGTTCAATTGTTTCATTTTGATAAGTTTTATTGTAATCAGATCCCTTAACATCAATCTCCCCATTAATTGTAACTTCTTGTCCTTGCGGCATAACATATTTCATGTGGTCCACACCAAAGGAAATGTTGTACTTTTCATTAATGAAATAGCCAACTTTAAAATTGGTTTGTGGTATGGTAATCCGCACCGGGTGAAAATAAGGATCGAAAGCAAATCGAGTTTGCCTATCATTTGCAATTACATCTTCCAAAACGAAATCATAACCTTCTCCAGAAAAATGAATGTCAGAATTTGAAAAGTAACCTCTGTTCCATCCCCAGTAGAAGAATATTTTTCCTTTGTTCGTTTTGGGAACGTTGATGTCTTCTTGTCCAACCCCTACTATTGTGAAAGCTAGTCCGATAAATGCAAATAGATTTTTCATCTTCTATTTTTTTTATGCTTTTTTCCTGCAAACTTTCTTTTCGAATTAACAGGTCGTTTTTTTCTTTGATCGGCCAACCATTTTGGAGCACCCTGTTTATTAGGGTCAGGTTTTTCCAGTAGCCGTTTTAATAAATCAGGTCTTTTGACTTTAATCAGGTAATCACTAATCCATTTTTTATTTTCCTTTTTATACCAAAAGAAAAAACGATGTTGATTTTGTCTTTCTTGTTTGGTTTTCGGAGTGTAATATTTGTTTAAAGTATAGGGATGATATCCAGAATAATACATTACCGTAGCCACAGTCATCGGAGTTGGTGTGAAATCTTGCACCTGCTCCAATTCAAACCCTAATTCTTTTGTTTCAGCAGCTAGGTTAGCCATGTCTTCTTCTTTACAGCCAGGGTGACTAGAAATAAAGTAAGGGATCAATTTTTGATTTAGATTGTACTTCTTATCTATTTGATCGTATGCCTTTTTAAATTCTTTAAAGTGCTCAAACTTAGGTTTACGCATTATTTTCAAAGTGTCATCAGCGGTGTGTTCTGGAGCAACCTTTAACCTTCCAGATACATGTCTGGTTTGAACTTGAATCATGTATTCTTTTAATGATTTATCACCTTTTTTATTGTACGATTTTGTAAGTAAATCATAACGAATTCCACTACCTACAAATGCTTTTTTTACTTTTGGATTGCTATCAACCTTCCTGTATAATTTAGTCATAGCAGAATGATTGGTGTCCAAATTGTCGCAAACTACAGGGTGTATACATGATGGGGCAACACATTTATCGCAAATGGATAAATCTTTTCCTTTTAGATTGTACATATTGGCAGAAGGCCCTCCTAAATCCGATATGTATCCTTTAAAATCTTTCATTTCGGTTACCTTATCAACTTCCGCTAAAATGGATTTTTCCGAACGACTTGCAATAAATTTTCCTTGGTGGGCAGAAATTGTACAAAAACTACACCCACCAAAACACCCTCTATGCATATTGATTGAAAACTTAATCATTTCATAAGCTGGAATGTCTCCTCTCTTTTTGTACTTGGGGTGTGGTAATCTTGTATAGGGTAAATCGAATGATGTGTCAATTTCATCTTCAGTCATGGTTGGAAAAGGAGGGTTTATTACTAAACTCCTTTTTCCAATGTTTTGGGTTAATCGATTTGCGAATGTTTTATTGGACTCTTGTTCTACAATTTTAAAGTTAGATGCAAACATTTTTTTATCGTCCAGGCAAGTTTCATGAGCTACTAATTCTTTGTCCTTCCAATGTTTGTTTTTAGGAATATTATCCTTCTCAGAACTTAAATAGGCTGTTTGCTTTACCATTGTGAGCTGATGAAAAGGTACTCCTTTTTGTAAAAGTTGTAGAATCTCTCGCAGCGCTTGTTCCCCCATTCCATAAACCAATAAATCAGCACCACTTGTTTCTAGTATAGTTGGCATTAATTTATCTGACCAGTAATCGTAATGCGTAACTCTGCGCAAAGACGCTTCTATTCCGCCAATTAATACAGGTGTATCTGGATATAACTTTTTTAAAATTTTAGTATAAACAGTAGTTGCATAATCAGGCCTAAAATTGGCTAGTCCCCCGGGGGTATAAGCATCAGTTGATCTTTTTCGCTTTCCTGCAGTATAATGATTTACCATGGAATCCATACATCCAGCAGTTACGCCAAAAAAGTATTTAGGAGTACCTAGTTTTTTGAAATCACGTAAATCGTCTGTCCAATTCGGTTGCGGAACAATAGCAATTTTAAACCCTTCACTTTCTATAATTCTACCAATTACAGCTGCACCAAAAGCAGGATGGTCAACATAAGCATCGCCTGAGATTAGAATAACATCTAATTGTTCCCATCCTCTTTTATCCACTTCCTTTTTTGTAATTGGAAGCCAATCTGTAATTGGTTGTAATTCATTCATTCGGTAAAGATACTAAAGGAAGGGCTCTTAAAAGAAACTTTACTTAATTAAAAGGATATGCCTAAAACGAGAATGTCATCAACTTGCGGATACTTGCCTCTCCATTCTTCGATAATATCATTTAATGCATTGCGCTGGTCCAGAATGGGTAATTTAGATGTTGCTTGTAGTGATTTATTGAAGTTGATTTTCTTGAATTTTTTAAACCTCGGCCCTCCAAATTGATCTTGGTATCCATCTGTGCTTAAAAATATTGAATCACCTTGTGCTATTGATATTGTATGTAATTTATAGACAGGATTGTTTTTTACTAGAGTACCCACAGTGCATTGACTACCGCTAATTTCCGTTAGGTTATTATTTCTTATATGGTACAATGAACTAAATGCTCCTGCAAATTCTATTTTAGTATTTGCACTATTGATTTTACATATAGACATATCCATACCATCTTTCATCGATCCTCCAGAACTCGCTTCAAATCGTTTTAATATTTCACGATTCATGAGTTGTAATATTTCACTCGGGTTGGTAATATTGTTAACGTTGATAATTTGATTCAATAGATTATTTCCAACTATTGTTAGAAATGCTCCTGGGACACCGTGCCCTGTACAATCCACAACAGAAACAATAGTGTCTCCATCTTTTGTTTTTGTCATCCAATAAAAATCGCCACTAACTATATCTCTTGGTTTATACAGAACAAAAGAGTTAGGTAAAATTTCTTTCATTGCGTCTATGTTCGGAAGCATAGCTCTTTGAATTCGACTAGCATAATTGATGCTGTCGGTTATGTCTTTGTTTTTTTTTTGAATTTTTAATTCAGCTTGTTTTCTATCAGTTATGTCCGTATCAATTGCAACAATCTTTGTTATTATATTATTGGAATCTAATACGGGTGTTAAACTGGTCTGAATCCATATTTTTGACCTGTCTCTTCTTAAAAAAGTTAGTTCATATATCACAGCTTTTTTGGTTGAAAGCATTTTGTCAAAATGTTTTCTAGTAATCTCGTTATTGATTTTCCCAAAGTTATTGCCGCACTCTTTAATAAGGGTTTTAAGGGTGTAACCAGTCATCTTTGTATAGGCTTTATTTACCCATTCGAAATCACCCTTTTCGTCCATTATTATTACTGCATTGACTGTTTCACTTGCCACAATGGAAAGTTGTTCCATTTCTTGTCTTGCAGCTTCTAATTCTTTGAAAATAATAGCATTATTAAAAGCCCCAGAGACATATGAAGCTAACGACCTTAATAGTTCCACATGGTGTTTGGAATAGGCATTTTTCTTTAAACTCTGTATGGAAAGTAGGCCAATTACACTGCCTTCAACGATTAACGGAATGTAAATTAAAGAGACTGGTAAACCTCCATTTTGAGCAACTGGTTTGTCAATGTAAGTTTTGTATTCTTTCAAAAGATCATGGATTATGATTTCTTTTTTATTATGTGCAACCCATGATGCAAGACTGTCTCTTTCTGAAATTAATTCCTTTTGGTGTCCTTGTAATATTCGTTCGTGGTTTTCCATACAAAACTCGTATGCCTGAACTTTGGTTTTTTCAGAATAGGATGTCGCCATAAAGATAGGAGCATCCATAATTTCATTGACTTTTTTATATAAATAGCTTAAAACAAATTCTAAATCCAATGAAGAAGAAATTTTGTTCCCAATTTCACTTAAGGTCGTAATACTTTCAAAAGAATTAGCATTTTCAAGAGCTATCGCAGAGAATACACTGATGTTTCTCAACATCTCTAATTGATAAGGTTTATAGGCATTCGGTTTAGAACTTTGAACGGAGATTACTCCAATACAATTGTCATTTAAAATTAGAGGGAAGTATACAAATGATAATTGTATTTTACCTTTCACTGCGCCAACTTGTCTCTTGGTTTTAGTATCAGGTTTATTATCTAGTACAATAACTTCTATTTTATTGAGAAAACACTTTGTTGCCGGCGTTTTTAAATTTAATTCGGTCGAAAAGTTGGGTAAGTGAACACCTTCCTCAATACCATGAAAAGTTAAGTAATGTTGTTTTTCATCAAATAATCCAATCGTAAATGTATTCGCATCCATTATTTTATTAATCTGATCATAGGTTTCATCGATTATTTCTTCCACAGAGAGGCAGGAAGTGATTTTTTGCCCAATTTCATTTAATAATTTTACATCCTGGTATGTTTTTTCAATCTCATTTTTTCTCTGTTCAACTTCTTTTGTTCTTTCCTTTACTTCCTTTTCAAGATTTTCATAGGTTCGAGCATTTTCGATTGCAATTCCGATGTAATTTCCAATGTTTTTTAAAAGGTCTACATGGTATTCAGTATACGTGTTTTTATCAAAGCTTTGAACACTAATAACAGCCAGTATTTTCTTTTTTGAATATAGAGGGATGTAAATAAGAGCATTTGGAATTTTTCCGTTATCTGTAAGTGTTACGGGAGCTTGGCCTGTATATTTTTCAGTTTCAGAGGCAATGTCATTAATTAATATTTCTTGTTCTGTTGTATAGCAAACTACTGGCATTTTATATGTCTCGTCCAAAGTCGCCCAATGAAACTCTAACATTTCTCCCATTTCCATGGTTCCAGGGAATTCCAATCTGTTGTTTTCGGAATTGAAAACACCTAAATTCATAGAGGTCGCAACCATTACCTTGTTCACTTCCTCGTAAACTGTAGAAATAATTTCATTGATACTTAGACAAGCAATTATTTTTTGTCCAATGCTGCTTAAAACCTTTGCATCTTCATAAATTTTTGAAGGAGGTAGTATTGTGTTTTCTTTTTTCAATTGTAATCGCATTATTTTCTAATTTACAAATTAGTAAAAAATTAGATGTAGTAATCATATTTTTTGACGAATAGGCTAATAAATGTTATTTTAAGCATTTAGTCAGGCAACACCTAGGCATTGATAGATTCTTGTTGTTTTGTCAAATATTACCTTATTTTTGTGGTACCAAAAAAAAGAGATATGGCTTCTTCAGGAGATATAAAAAACGGGTTATGTATGATACATAAAGGAAAGCCCGTTACTGTAATAGAATTTCAACACGTAAAACCAGGTAAAGGCCCTGCATTTGTTAGGACGAAATTGAAAAATATTGAAACAGGTAGGGTAGTAGATCATACCTTCCCGTCTGGACATAAAATTGATGTGATAAGGGTAGAAAATAGAACTTATCAGTATTTATATAGAGAAGACGATGGGTATCATGTTATGAATACATCAACCTATGAGCAAACTTTTATCGAAAAGCACTTAGTTGCTAATCCAGAATTCTTAGTAGAGGGGTCAAATGTTCAAATCGTTTTTAATGCCGATGAAGAAACTCCTTTAATTGTTAATTTACCGTTATACATTGAAGCGGAAGTTACTTATACGGAACCTGGAGTTAAAGGAGATACAGCAACAAATACAATGAAACCAGCTACTATTGATACAGGAGCAGAAATACGTGTTCCATTATTTATCAATATTGGAGATAGAATTAAGGTGGATACCGAAAAAGGTATGTACGCTGAGAGACTAAAATAAAGCAAACTATGTATACAGTTCAAGGAATTCAACATTTAGGAGTTGGTGTGCCACAGCATGCAGATGCATGGGCCTGGTATAGAAAGTTTTTTGGAATGGATATTCCATTTTTTAATGATGAAGCTGGAGCTCCATTGATGGATATCTATACAGAAAACAAGACAATTACTAAAAGAGCTGCAATGATTCTAAACCTCCAAGGAGGTTGTGCTATGGAGGTAGTTTG
>Ga0105350_10000024_pt1 | contig 100704 bp, 94 predicted proteins | sample EN1Hudsemesocosm_FD_83506 | JGI IMG/M metagenome (GOLD analysis project Ga0105350, IMG submission 83506) | Methane-oxidizing microbial communities from mesocosms in the Hudson Canyon - EN1E Hudson Canyon | ecosystem: Environmental > Aquatic > Marine > Cold seeps | place: Hudson Canyon... | reverse complement strand
TTAGCGACAGGCGCGTAGCTCAGTTGGTTAGAGCACTACCTTGACATGGTAGGGGTCGGTGGTTCGAATCCACTCGTGCCTACCAAAATGAATATAAGCACTCTTAAAATTATAGGGTGCTTTTTTGGTTTTTATGGCCCTTTGTATCGGCCACAACCGGACTAGGCATTTATGATTTCTGTAACACTTCCTGATGGCAGTCAAGGCCAGTTTGACCACACAGTTTCTATTTTTGATATTGCTAATGATATTGGTGCAGGCCTTGCTCGTGCGGCTTTAGCTGGTAAAGTTAATGGTCAATTAGTTGATACGAGACACCTTGTTGAACAAGATGCTGATAAAGAAGGTTTCTTGCGTTCAGAGCGCTCCTTGATTCAAACCATTGGTCGTGCCGCCCGTAATCTCAATGGGCGAGCTATTCTTTATGCTGATCGCATCACCGGTTCAATGAAACGTGCCATGGATGAAACCCTTCGCCGTCGTGAAAAGCAAGTGGCGTATATCCAACAACATGGGATTACGCCTACCAGTGTTATTAAAGCGATACGAGATAATTTAGATGATAAGCAACAAGATATAAAAGATGAGCGGCAGCACCGTGTTAAAGTGGCTGAAGAACAAGCTCAATATGCAAGCTTAACACCGAAGCAGCTTGCCAAAAAATTACAACAGATGGAAAACACCATGTACCGCCACGCTCAAAGCCTTGAGTTTGAACAAGCAGCAAAAATGGGTGATGAAATGGCGCATGTTCGAACTGCTGCCTTCGGCATGGATGAAAACTAAACTATTTGAGTAAAATTATTGAAGCGATATTGATTTAAGCTTCTTAAAACTCCCCATATTATTTAAGACTATTTTGACTAAATAGTGCTACTTGGAACTATAACTTATGAGTGTGATTGATTCATTTGAGAAAAGCCCAGTTAAATCAATAAAACATTCCACATATTTTCCTGTTTATGAAAAACTTTTAGCTCGTTTTGTGGGTACAGATTTTACTTTTGTTGAAGTTGGTATCGCAAAGGGTGGTTCATTATATATGTGGCGGGATTATTTTGGCCCACAAGCAAGAATTATTGGTATTGATATTAATAAAGGTACGTTGAAATTTATTGAAGAGGGTTTTGAGGTTTTTATTGGCAGTCAATCAGAGCCTGAGTTTTGGCAAAATTTTTATAAACAAGTCGGTCAGGTTGATGTGCTACTTGATGATGGTGGTCATACCTTTGAGCAACAAATTATTACGGTACAAAGCGCATTGCCCTATATTAATGATGATGGGTTGATTATTGTCGAGGATACGCATACAAGTTATATGCGATCCTATGGCGGGCCGAGCAAGCGTTCATTTGTTTCCTATTCAAAAAATATCGTTGACGGTATGAATTATCGGTTTAGCTTATTTGAAGAAAAGCATAGAACTGAACGCTATATCTATTCAACACAGTTCTTTGAATCATTTGTTGTATTTGAAATAAACAAAGAACTCTGTGCTATTCAAAGTCGCTGGCTTGAGAATGAAGGTAAAGAACCACCAGATGATTTTTTTGATTATGGCAATAACCGAACACCACTTCATAATTACGTTTCACAACTAAAAATAGTAAAAGAGAACAAAGCTTTTCGTACGGTGGCTTTAAAGTGTCAGGCTGTAATTAGAGGCATCAAACTCACAATAAAAAATAATTTTTTAAGAAAATATTTTCGTTATTAATCATTGTAATAGTAATACAACGGGGATTAATGATTAGACCTTTGCTATAACGTTAGTAAATGTAATGGTTGAGTACTTGCGTTAAATTAGCAGAACTGTATAATTCCATCGGTTAACGGCAGGCGCGTAGCTCAGTTGGTTAGAGCACTACCTTGACATGGTAGGGGTCGGTGGTTCGAATCCACTCGTGCCTACCAGTTAAACCGATATTAAATAGTTTAGCTGGTTTGTAAAATGTCTTGAAATATTCCCCCCCCCAAAAAAAGCTTTCCTAAAACTATTCCTCTGTAGCTAGTTCAGTTCGCAGCCATTAAGTGATAATCCTGTGTTGTTTTGACTTCTGATTCTCTTCGTCGTTTTAGCTGTTCGTGGTTCAGAAATTGGCAAACAAGTTTATCGTGACAATTTCGTACAATCTCACCTAATCATTTAGTGCCTTATTCTAGTAGAAATATAGCGCCACCAGTACAAGAGACGGAATAGAATAGACATTACTTAACCTTATTAAATAGCAATGCTAGTAACGGTGCTATTCAAGTTTTACGATAATTAATTTTAAGGCTCTATCGAGCGGTTTATTCATATTTAAAGAGTAAATTAGTCTGTTCAAACTCTATTGAACTTTAATAAGGTTCTAATTATCTATATAATTGTCTAGTTAATGCTTACTTTTATGACTTAAGACATAATCTTGAGCACTCAAATTTTTATGTAAGGTGCCTTCGGGTGCTTTTTTGGTTTTTATGGCCCTTTGTATCGGCCACAACCGGACTAGGTATTTATGATTTCTGTAACACTTCCTGATGGCAGTCAACGCCAGTTTGACCACGCAGTTTCTATTTTTGATATTGCTAATGATATTGGTGCAGGCCTTGCTCGTGCGGCTTTAGCTGGTAAAGTTAATGGCCAATTAGTTGATACGATGCACCTTGTTGAACAAGATGCTGATATTGCTATTATTACTGCTAGAGATGATGAGGGTATCGACGTTATTCGTCACTCAACATCGCACCTTATGGCACAAGCTGTGAAACAGTTATTTCCAGAAGCACAAGTGACGATTGGTCCTGTTATTGATGATGGTTTCTACTATGACTTTTCATATAAAGAAGCGTTTACACCAGAAGACTTAACTCGCATTGAAAAGAAAATGGAAGAATTGGTAAAACAAGACTTACCGATTATCCGTGAAGAAATATCACGTGAAGCAGGTATCGAGAAATTTCGTGAAATGGGCGAAGTCTATAAAGCTGAAATTTTAGAAGATATTCCTAGCGGTGAAACATTGTCTCTGTATGGACAGGGTGATTTCATTGATTTATGCCGAGGGCCACATGTGCCGAGCACGGGTAAATTAAAAGCCTTTAAATTGATGAAGCTAGCTGGTGCATACTGGCGTGGAAATTCTGATAATGAAATGTTGCAGCGTGTTTATGGTACTGCCTGGGCTGATAAAAAGGCGTTAAAAGCCTATTTATTTCGTTTGGAAGAAGCTGAAAAACGTGATCATCGTAAAATTGCTAAAAATCAAAACCTATTTCATCTGCAAGAAGAAGCAACAGGCATGGTGTTTTGGCATGACAATGGCTGGCGTATATACCAACAAGTAGAAAATTATATCCGTGATGTAATTCGAGATAATGGTTACCAAGAAGTAAAAACGCCTCAAGTAGTTGATCGTTCTTTATGGGAAAAATCAGGTCATTGGGATAAGTTTGGCGATATGATTTTTAGTACACATTCGGAAAATCGTGATTACGCGATTAAACCGATGAATTGTCCATGTCATGTGCAGATATTTAATCAAGGTTTAAAAAGCTACCGTGACTTACCATTGCGAATGGCGGAGTTTGGCTCATGTCACCGAAATGAACCATCAGGCACGCTACATGGTTTAATGCGTTTACGTAGTTTTACTCAAGATGATGCGCATATTTTCTGTACTGAAGACCAAATTCAGTCAGAAGTATCTGTCTTTATGGATTTATTACAAGAAGTGTATGCCGACTTTGGTTTTAACGAAATTATTGTTAAATTATCAACTCGGCCAGAGAACCGTGTGGGTAGTGATGATGTGTGGGATAAAGCAGAACATGCTTTAGAAAGAGCCCTCAATGATAAGGGACTTGAATGGGACTTGCAGCCAGGCGAAGGTGCATTCTATGGCCCTAAGATCGAGTTCTCATTAAAAGACTGCTTAGGCCGCGTATGGCAATGTGGTACGATTCAAGTCGACTTCTCTATGCCTGGCCGTTTAGATGCAAAATATGTTGCAGATGATGGTAGTAAACACGTTCCCGTTATGTTGCATCGCGCAATATTAGGCTCTTTAGAACGCTTTATAGGTATTCTGATTGAAGAGTATGCTGGCTCATTCCCAACATGGCTGGCACCTCGTCAAGTAGTAGTGATGGGTATTAGTCAAAAGCAGTCAGATTATGTTGCAAAAATCGCAAAAGAATTGCAGAATAAGGGGTTTAGAGCAGATGTCGACTTGAGAAATGAGAAGATAGGCTTTAAAATACGCGAACATACATTGCAACGCGTCCCATACTTGATTGTTGTGGGTGAACGTGAAGCGCAAGAAAATGCCGTGGCAGTACGTACTCGCAAGGGTGAAGACTTAGGTGTAATGACACTTGATGACTTCGTTTCAACCTTGAATGAAGACGTTGCTAGTCGCGGTCGAATTATTTTAGAGGATTAGAAAAATCGCTACTGATGACAAAAAGCTAAATGGTGAAATCACCGCTAGGGAAGTTCGTTTAACAGGTGCTGATGGTGAGCAACTGGGGATAGTTTCACTGGCGAAAGCTATGGCTTTGTCAGAAGAAGCACAATTGGATCTGGTGGAGATCTCTGCGCAAGCAAGCCCACCAGTTTGTCGTATTATGGATTACGGCAAGTTTGTGTTTGAAGCTAGTAAGCAAAAAGCAATTGCTAAGAAAAAGCAAAAACAGATCCAAGTAAAAGAGATCAAATTTAGACCAGGTACAGAAGAAGGGGATTATCGGGTAAAACTACGCAACCTGACACGTTTCCTAGAAGAAGGCAATAAAACCAAAGTTAGTCTAAGGTTTCGCGGTCGCGAGATGGCACATCAAGATTTAGGATTAAAATTACTTCAACGAGTAGCTGAAGATCTTAAAGAATTGTCAGTCATTGAGCAGCATCCAAAGAAAGAAGGACGTCAAATGATTATGGTTTTAGGCCCCAGTAATAAAAAATAATTAATTAATTACGAATGCGGAGTTCGAAATAATGCCAAAGTTAAAAACACACCGAGGTGCTGCAAAGCGCTTCAGAAAAACCGGTAGCGGTAAATTTAAACGCTCACAAGCGTTTACTAGCCACATCCTTACTAAGAAAAGCACTAAGCGGAAACGCCAATTGCGTTCAACATTGATCGTTTGTAAAGCTGATCATATGTCTGTTCGTAAAATGTTGCCTAATCACTAATTAAGGAGTTACCTCATGCCAAGAGTAAAACGTGGTGTAGTCGCTCATGCGCGACATAAGAAAGTTATCAAACAGGCCAAAGGTTATAGCGGTCGTCGTAAAAATGTCTATCGCGTTGCTGTACAAGCAGTAACAAAAGCAGGTCAATATGCTTACCGTGATCGTCGTCAGAAAAAACGTACTTTCCGTACTTTATGGATTGCACGTATCAATGCTGGTGCACGTGAATGTGGTTTGTCATATAGCCGTTTAATTGATGGTTTGAAAAAGGCTTCAATTGAAATCGATCGTAAAGTGCTTGCTGATATTGCCATGCACGATTCAGCTGCATTTGCTGTTATCGCAGAAAAAGCGAAGGCTGCATTAGCTGACTAAATGTTGTTCTACTTATGAGATAAGTAATGCAACATTGCGTTGATTAAGAAGAAGGGCCGTAATCTTTACGGCCCTTTTTTATTTCAGAAATAGATTTATGATTGGATTGTGCACAATTTAATCATAAATCTATAAATCGATCAGGTGGTGAAATTATGGCTGAACTGGAATCACAGTTACAGGCATTGGACGATATTGTTGCCGTTGCAAAACAAGCAATTGCCAATTCGAAACAAAATGCAGAGTTAGAAACTGTTCGTGTTGAATACTTGGGTAAGAAGGGCAAAATCACTGCTTATTTAAAGCAATTAGCTAATGTCAGCGTTGAGCAACGTCCAGTCATTGGTAAATCAGTCAATCTTGCTAAACAAGAGGTTGTTGGTTTAATTGAGGCACGTTCTAAAGTGTTGGCTGAAGCAGCGATGAACGCTGCTCTAAAAGCAGAAACAATCGATGTGTCTCTTCCTGGCCGCGGCGAGCAAACAGGTGGGTTACACCCTATTACGCGTACATTGCAACGTATTGAACACTACTTTCAGTCAATCGGTTTTCAGATTGCTGAAGGACCTGAGATTGAAGACAGTACGCATAATTTTACAGCCTTAAATATCCCTGAACATCACCCCGCACGTGCAATGCATGATACGTTTTACTTTAATGCTGAAACATTATTACGCACTCATACTTCACCTGTACAAGTTAGGGTCATGGAAAAGCAAAAACCACCTCTACGTGTCATTGCACCGGGCCGTGTTTATCGTTGTGATTCAGATATTACACATACGCCAATGTTTCATCAGGTTGAAGGTTTGATGGTAGATGAGAATGTTAGCTTCACTGATTTAAAAGGTATTTTGGCTGACTTCCTACGTGCCTTTTTTGAAAAAGATCTAAATGTACGCTTTAGACCTTCATATTTCCCATTCACCGAACCTTCAGCTGAAGCGGATATTGAATGCGTGATGTGTGATGGTAAAGGCTGTCGCGTTTGTAGTAATACTGGTTGGTTAGAAGTATTAGGTTGTGGTATGGTTCATCCAAAAGTGTTTGAACATGTTGATATTGATAGTGAAAAGTACCTTGGTCTTGCCTTTGGTATGGGCGTAGAGCGTCTGGCCATGCTTCGTTATGGTGTGAATGATTTACGATTATTCTTTGAAAATGATCTTCGTTTTTTACGTCAATTTAATTAAGTTTGGAATAACACACGATGAAATTTAGTGAAAAGTGGTTACGTGAGTGGGTTAATCCTGATGTGGATACGGCAACATTAGTTGCTCAATTAACACTCGCTGGTTTAGAAGTTGATGCTGTTGCACCTGTTGCAGGTGAGTTTAAAGGCGTTGTTGTTGGGCAAATTGTATCGGTTAAGCCTCATCCTGATGCTGATAAATTACGCTGCTGTACAGTCGATGTAGCAGCTGATGAATTGCTGTCTATAGTTTGCGGTGCATCGAATGTACGCGAAGATCTAAAAATTCCAGTAGCAGTGGTTGGTTCGGTATTACCAGGTAATTTTAAAATTAAGAAAGCCAAACTGCGCGGTGTAGAGTCGTTTGGCATGTTGTGTGGCGCCAGTGAAATTGGTTTAGTCGACAACGTTAAAGGTTTGATGGAATTAGCTGATGATGCGCCAGTTGGTAAAGATTTTAGAGAGTATTTAGATCTAGATGACGTGTCTATCGATGTCGATTTAACGCCAAACCGTAGTGATTGTTTAGGCATTGCAGGTATTGCGCGTGAAGTTGGAGTATTGACTGGTTGTGATTTGACGCAATGGCCAGAACAATCTATCACCGAGAATTCTTCTAGAACGCTCGCTATTAATGTCGAAGCACCTGCCGATTGCCCACATTATATTGGCCGAGTAATTGAAAACGTCAATGTTAAAGCTGATACACCATTATGGATGCAAGAAAAGCTACGCCGAAGTGGTGTTCGTAGCCTAGGGCCTGTTGTCGATGTAACGAATTACGTTATGTTGGAATTAGGACAACCAATGCATGCTTATGATTTTGATAGCTTATCGGGTGGTATTACTGTTCGTGCGGCTAAACAAGACGAAAAGCTAAGCTTATTAGATGGCCAAGAAGTCACTGTATTAGAAAATACATTAATCATTGCCGATAATGCTGCTCCATTAGCACTTGCCGGAATTATGGGGGGTGAAGCGTCATCTGTGACGGATGATACGAAACACTTGTTTCTGGAAGCTGCACACTTTAATCCATTAGTAATTGCTGGTCGTGCACGTGCTTATGGCTTACACACAGATTCATCACACCGTTTTGAGCGTGGTGTTGACCCTGAATTACCTCGAGTGGCTATTGAACGTGCGACAGTCTTATTGTTAGATATTGTCGGTGGTGAAGCTGGGCCTATCACTGAGCAAGTTTCTGACATTGATTTGCCGAAAGCTGGATCAATTACACTACGTGCGGATCGTATTAAGCGCGTATTAGGTATTGCTATTGATCCTATTCAAGTAGTAGAACAACTGACTCGCCTTGGTTTAACTGTGCTTTCAGCTGAAAATAATAGTTGGCAAGTAACCGTACCTAGTTTCCGTTTTGATATTACGATTGAAGTTGATTTGATTGAAGAACTGGGGCGATTATATGGCTATGACAAATTACCTGAAACACGTCCGCAAGGAACAGTGTTAACTGCAGATATTTCTGAGCACACCCTAGCAACACATCGCTTACAGTCATTATTAGTCGATCGTGGTTACCAAGAAGCAATCACTTACAGTTTTGTTGACCCTAATGTTCAACAGTATTTAGCATCGGAAGGTGAACAAGCAATTGCTTTAGCTAACCCAATCTCAGCTGATTTATCTGTGATGCGAACTTCACTATGGCCGGGCTTGATCCAAGCACTGGTGTATAACTTAAATAGACAACACGATAGAGTACGTTTATTTGAAGTAGGCCGTAGCTTTAAGGGTGCACAGGATGATGTGATTCAGCACCGACAAATTGCAGGTGTATTGTGTGGCAGTCGTTATGCAGAGCAATGGTCAGAAAAACAGCGTCCAGTTGATTTCTTTGATGCTAAAGCCGATGTTGAAGCACTATTAGATTTAGGCAATCAAGGCAATATTCGTTTTGTAGCTGATCAGCATCCTGCATTACACCCAGGTCAATCTGCGCGAATATATAAAGATGAACAAGCAATTGGTTGGATAGGTGCCTTACACCCTAAATTAAATAAGCCATTAGATTTAAATGTACGAGTATATGTATTTGAGCTGGCACTGGCGCCAGTACTGGATGCACATATTCCAGCTTTTGAATCTTTGTCACGTTTTCCTGCTAATCGAAGAGATCTTGCATTGCTTGTTGATAACAACATTACAGTAGGAGAAATTCAGCATTGCTTACAAGAGGTTAAATCTGATATTCTTAAATCAATTCAACTGTTTGACGTCTATAGTGGAGATGGTGTCGAGGATGGCAAGAAAAGTATAGCCGTCACATTTAACCTTCAACATGCAGAAAGAACATTAACTGATGAAGAGGTTGATGCTTTAATGCAGGTGATAGCAGGGCGTTTAGAAAAAAGTATTGGTGCATTGATTAGATCATAAATTTAAGTCATAAACTAATAGAAAAATATATTACAGAGGTATACATGGCATTAACTAAGGCCGACATGACAGAGCAGCTCTATGATGAGTTGGGGTTCAATAAGCGCGAAGCAAAGGAATTGGTTGAGATGTTCTTTGAAGAAATTCGTGGAGCACTAGAAAAGGGATCACAAGTTAAATTATCAGGCTTTGGCAATTTTGAACTGCGAGACAAAAGTGAACGACCAGGCAGGAATCCAAAAACAGGCGAAGAGATCCCTATTAGTGCGCGTCGAGTAGTGACTTTTCGTCCGGGACAAAAACTAAAAGCTAGGGTGGATGGATATGCTGGAAGCGAGTAATAACAATGAATTACCAGTTATACCTGGTAAGCGTTATTTCACGATTGGTGAGGTAAGTGAATTGTGTGGCGTTAAGCCTCACGTTTTACGCTACTGGGAGCAAGAGTTTCCTCAGTTAGAACCTGTAAAACGACGAGGGAACCGTCGTTACTATCAGCGTCATGATGTTGTTTTAATTCGTGAAATTCGTGGTTTACTGTATGAACAAGGTTTTACTATCGGCGGCGCTAGACAACGTTTAGAAAATGAAAGTAAACCTGAAAGTACGGATAAGAATAAAAAGAAAATGATTCAAGAGCTTATACATGATCTTGAAGAGTTATATGCCTATTTAGCATAAACGCTTAACCGTTCACCAAAACACTATAGACCGCTATACCTCATATTTGGGTGTGGCGGTCTTTGTATATAACACACTGAAATATGCTATTCCAAAACTGGCTTAATCAGTCGGTTATTTATAAGAGTTGGATATGATCCCCTATGCATAGAACCGATTTTCAATTTGATTTACCTGAAGAACTGATAGCTCAATTCCCTTCTGAACAGCGTAATGCCAGTAGGCTCCTCTCTCTTGATGGTAATACTGGCGTTAAAACCGATCTGCAATTTACTGACTTATTAAGTTTATTACAAGCTGATGACTTACTTGTTTTTAATGATACCAAGGTTATACCTGCCCGTTTACTTGGCCACAAAGATAGTGGTGGCAAGATTGAAGTATTGGTCGAACGCGTATTAGATGATAAGCGTGTCTTAGCCCATATCCGCAGTAGCAAGTCACCAGGTGAAGGCCGTCATTTAGTATTGGAAGATAAATTAGATGTGGAAGTGCTAGGACGACAAGGTGCTTTATTTGAGCTTTATTTTCACGTTGAGACTACTGTTAGCGATGCCTTAGAAAGTTATGGTCGGCTACCATTACCGCATTATATTGAACGTGGTGTCGCAAAAGATGATTGCGATCGCTATCAGACTGTTTATGCTCAGCATGCAGGTGCGGTAGCAGCGCCAACAGCAGGCTTACACTTTGATCATTCTATGCTGGCTGCGATTAATGAATTAGGCATTGATACTGCCTATGTAACGCTTCATGTTGGCGCAGGAACATTTCAGCCTGTTCGAGTAGATGATATAAAAACGCATCATATGCACTCGGAACGAATTGAGGTTAGTGAAACTGTATGCGAGCAAGTGAAGGCTACTAGGAAAAGGGGCGGGCGAGTTATTGCCGTGGGGACAACCAGTGTCCGAGCTTTGGAAAGTGCCTCTCAAACTGGCGTTATTGATTCTTTTAGTGGTGAGACAGATATATTTATCTATCCTGGTTATCAATTTAAAACTGTTGATGTCATGATCACCAATTTCCATTTATCAGAGTCGACGCTATTAATGCTTGTGTCAGCATTTGCTGGCCGTGATAATGTGATGTCAGCTTATCAGCATGCCATTGAACAACAGTATCGCTTTTTCAGCTATGGTGATGCGATGTTTATTTCAAAGAGAACGGTATGAAAACACTAGAAAATATCCGCTGTGTATTAGTCGGCACGACACATCCGGGTAATATTGGTGCAGCTGCTCGAGCTATGAAAACAATGGGGCTGACGAATCTACATCTAGTCACGCCAAAAATATACCCCAGTGCAGAAGCCACTGCACGTGCATCAGGCGCTGATGATGTATTGGCGAATGCAGTAGTTCATGAAAGTTTAGATGCAGCTTTGGTAGGCTGTCAGCAAGTCTATGGCATGAGCGCACGTCTACGGCATTTACCGGTGCCAGTGGTTAATCCTCGTGAGGCTGTGGCACAAATTCAACAGCAAAGTGATGATGCTCAGATCGCGATTATATTTGGTCGGGAGCACTCAGGCTTAACTAATGAAGAACTAGACCGATGCCAGTATTTGGTTAATATTCCTGCTAATGTTGAATATAGTTCTCTGAACTTAGCTGCGGCTGTTCAGGTATTGGCATATGAATTGAAAATGAGCTTTGACCCAAGCATTGAAGTTGGTCGGGTGGGTGAACAGCGTGAAACTATTAATGCGGATGATTTAGACCACCTTTACGATCATTTTGAACAGTCACTCACCAAAATTGGTTTTTTAGATCCTGGACAACCCAAAAATTTAATGCGTCGCTTACGGCGCTTATTTAATCGTGCAGAGCTAGATCGTAATGAACTACAAATATTACACGGAATTTTGCGTGCGGCTGAAAATCAGAAAGGAGGGTAGGCATGAATGATGAAGCTAGTTTATGGCAACAAATAAAAGAAGATGTCCTTTGTGTTTTTGATCGTGATCCTGCTGCACGAAATGTATTTGAAATAATTACCACTTATCCTGGTGTTCAGGCACTTCAATGGCACCGATTTAGTCATTGGCTTTGGAAGCATAAAATGAAATGGCTAGCGCGGTTTCTATCCACTATTAGTCGCTTGTTGACAGGGATTGAAATCCATCCTGCCGTTAAAATTGGCCGCCGTTTGTTTATTGATCATGGCATGGGCGTTGTAATTGGTGAAACGGCTGAAATTGGTGATGATTGTACTTTGTATCATGGTGTAACCTTGGGCGGCACCTCATGGAAAGAAGGTAAACGTCATCCAACATTAGCAAATAATATAGTGGTGGGTGCTGGAGCAAAAGTACTAGGACCTATTTGCCTACATAATGGAGCACGTATTGGATCTAATGCGGTTGTTGTTAAAGATGTAATTGCTGGTGAAACAGTGATTGGAGTCCCTGGCCGGGTTGTAAAAACAAATTTAACTGAAGATAAAAAACAGCAACAAAAATTAGCACAGGCGGTAGGGTTTGATGCTTATGGTACGTCAAGTGAAACGCTTGATCCTGTTGCTTCAGCTATTCATGGTTTAATTGAGCATATTCATGCTTTAGATAAACGTGTTGAGTCAATGGCCAGTACAGTTGAAGAGTTAGGCGGTACAGTTGACGAGGTCGAGATGCCTGAATTAACAAAGTGCGAGCTATCTGCAAACACGACTAACAATAATAGTTGACTAAAACAGTAGGGTATGTGAGAATTATACCCCTAATTAAACAAGGGTTTTCATATGCGTTTAACCACAAAGGGTCGCTATGCCGTCACTGCCATGCTCGATTTGAGTCTAAACTATGACGCTGGCTCAATTACACTTGCTGATATTTCTGTTCGACAAGGTATTTCATTATCATACCTAGAACAGCTTTTTTCTCGCTTGAGAAAGCAAGGGCTGGTCAGCAGTACTCGTGGTCCAGGTGGTGGTTACCGATTAAGCCGGGCTGCAGAAGAAATCACGGTATTAGATGTAATATCTGCAGTAGATGAAAAGCTTGATAGTACAGCATGTGAAGGTAAAGCTAATTGCCATGGAGAAGAAAAATGCTTGAGCCATGAACTTTGGCAGAGCTTAAGCGAACAAATTCAAAGTTATTTATCAAATATTACTTTAGGTCAGGTTGTCATGAATCATCAAATAAGTGGTACAGAAAGTGTTATTAGGCTTGAAGGTATTCAATAATGATTACATTAACTGACTCTGCTATAGAACGTGTGCGAGAAATGGTTGCAAAGTGTGACGATGCAATTGGTTTACGCATAGGCGTGACAGAAAGTGGTTGTTCTGGTTACAGCTATGCCCTAGATTTTGCTCAAACGGTTGCTGAGGATGATACCGTTATTGAACAAGCGGATGTTAAAGTCATTGTGGATAAGACTAGTATGCCTATTTTAGATGGCATTGAGCTAGATTATGTAAAACAAGGTCTTAATCAAAGTTTTAAGTTTAATAACCCAAATGTTATATCATCATGTGGTTGCGGCGAAAGCTTTAGCACAACTAAATAACTAAACTAAGCAAATTTAATGTGAATAACAAAATCTTGCGTATTATTCGGGCAACTCTTGTTCCACCATTAGCGGTGTTGCTGAAAAAAAGCTGTCGGACAAAGATTTAATTATTAATATTGTGTTATGTTTCCTTTTTATACCTTATATTAGTTAAGCAGTAACTAAAAATGTAATAGCTTGTTAAAATGGCACCATGAAAAATACCGATAATCTTAGTTTTGATCGTGAGCATATTTGGCATCCATATAGTAGCGTGGTTCATCCTCCCTGTATTCATGAAGTTGTTTCAGCCGATGGCGTTCGTTTAAGACTTAATGATGGACGTGAAATAATTGATGGTATGTCATCATGGTGGTCGGCTATTCATGGGTATAATCATCCACGATTAAATCAAGCTGTAAAAGATCAAGTTGAGACAATGTCGCATGTGATGTTTGGCGGTTTAACGCATCCGCCTGCTGTTGAGCTGGCTCGTAAATTAGTTGATATCACAGCGGAACCATTACAAAAGGTATTCTTTGCTGACTCTGGTTCGATTGCTGTAGAAGTAGCAATTAAGATGGCTATTCAGTATTGGTTTGCTCAAGGAAAAAACAACAAGCACCGCTTATTAACACTACGCAATGGTTATCATGGTGATACCTTCGGCACCATGGCGGTGTGTGACCCTGATAATGGCATGCATGGTATGTTCGATCAGGTATTAGCAAAACATTTATTTGCACCATCACCTAGTTGTATTAATGATGACGATTATTCTGATGAAGATATTGCCCCGTTTCGTCAAATAATCAGCGAAAATCATCATGAAATAGCTGCTGTTATATTAGAACCCATTGTACAAAATGCCGGTGGTATGAATTTTTATTGTCCAGAATATTTACGGCAAGTAAGAGCATTGTGTGACCAATATGATGTACTGTTAATTTTGGATGAGATTGCGACCAATTTTGGCCGAACAGGGACTTTATTTGCTTATGAACAGGCTGAGATTTGTCCTGATATTATTTGCCTAGGCAAGTCTCTAACTGCGGGTTATATGACGTTAGCTGCAACAATGTGTACCGATAAATTGGCACAAGGCATTGCTGCTGACGGCAGCGGGATATTAATGCATGGCCCGACTTTTATGGGTAATCCATTAGCCTGTAGCGTTGCGAGTGAAAGTATCGATATTTTGTTGGAGTCCGACTGGCAAGGTCAAGTTAAAGTAATTGAGCAGCAATTATTGGATGAATTGCTGCCATATCAAAATGAAGACTTGGTTAAAAGTGTACGGGTGAAAGGGGCGATTGGTGTTGTTGAACTGCATCAGCCGATAGATAAGCAGATGTCATGGTTGCCGGAGTTTATTGTTGACCAAGGCGTATGGATAAGACCATTCAGAAACCTGATTTACATTATGCTGCCCTATATTATTAGTTCAGATGATTTACGCCAGTTAACCGCTGCAGTCGGCGCGATTGTTCAACGTTTATCCTCATGATGGTGGATAGAGCGGAGCGAGGGGGGTATCTGAACTTTTAACACTAGACTTTATTACTTGGTTATCTAGGACAGTTTGTACCAAACTTGAGCCGTCCCAAGTCAAGGTTTGCTTGGCATATAAAGCCTGATTTAGTTTGTTTAGCTCAGCCAGTAGTGGCGTTGTACAAAACTCATTTAAACCCGCTAAGCTGGGAACGTTATAGGTACTTTTTGCCCATTTTATTAGTTCTTGCTGAGCTGAATGTGGATCATTATCAGCACATGCTTTTTTAAGGTATTTGATGATGGCTTCAGGATTTTTGGCCGAACTATCTACTTTTATCTCTATATCAGTGCCAGCAAAGCGTGGTTTGAATAAATAGAATAATGTAATCAACCAAGCAAATACGAAAGAAAATGTTAGCCACATCCAAACCGGATTACTGGGCTCAGAGACTATCGTAATAGCGGCATTATCAGAAACTGCCGGATTTACTTGTGTCCCTGCAATAATAGGCATTGGCACAATTGGTGTGGTGATGTTGTCTCTATTAGTGCTAGCTTGCGGTGCAATAGCCTCTAATGTCAGTGCTGGAAGTTGTGCTACTTCCATCTTATTAGTACCTGTATTGAACCATGGTATCTCTATGGCAGCTAAGGTGAATGTACCTGATTTTGAGGGAATAATCGCCAGTTTTTGTTCACGGATGGCCGTAATTCCTGAGGCACTTTTTTGATCATTAATCATTGCTTGATCGGGATAGACTTTAAGCTGGGGATCAAGCTCGGTATCAGTAAGATCAGGCAACTGGCTTGATGTTGCACCTTTAGCGAGAAGGGTTAAAGTACGGGTGATTGGTTCGCCGACCTTTACGTGTAAGTCATCATTTGACCAAGTTTGCGTTAACTCTAGTTGTTCTGCAGACAACCAATGATCACCAGTAAAACTAATAGGGGCAGCTTGCACATCTAGATTAATAGCTTTAGATATGACTCGTCTAGTCTGTGTGCTTGGATCACCGAAAAGACCGCGTGGGGCGCTAACAATTACTTGCGCAGTTAATACCAGTGGTTCTATAGTCATTAAGCCACTTTGTTGGGGGAAGAGGGCGTATTTGAGCTCAGTGACTAGATAATTAACCCCTTTAACTTGCGTGTTGTATTTAGTCGCTTCTCCTAAACTTTCAATCACAGCATTATCAAGTTTAACGTCTGAGATGGAAGCTTGAGAAAAATTGACACGCTGATACAGGCGTACGGTATAGATAACTTGAGCTTGAACATAAGGCTTTGTATCGCTGACATCAACTTCTAGATATAAGGGAGCAGTATCTGATGTGGCAGTTGAGAGCGTGCTTTCACTGACCATAATTGCGTATGAAAGAGAAGTGTCATTACCAAATGATATTGCCGGAATTTGTAGAGAACCACTACGTTTAGCCATTACATTTAAGATCCATTGAACTGATTTATCCATCGAACCGTTGACCCAAGATAATTGACTTTTTTTCTGTTGATTCAGAATCTCAAAGTCTTGTTCTAAAGGACCAAAATCAGGAGCAGCATCAGGTGTTTTATTAGAGCTGAAGGTCAACTGAAATGGCTCAGTTAATGATATTTTACTTCTATCTACTGATACGTCAATGTCAGCTGCAATTGCCGAGATCGAGAACAATATCAGCAAGGCTGTTAATATAGACAAACTGACAATTTGGCTATTATGTGAAATTTTTGACATAAATGATATCACTATACTTACCATGTCTGTTCCTGTTGTGAGTTTTGATTACGCTGATTGTATTGATATTTAAATTTACGTTTTAATAAGCCAGCAGGGTCGTCAGGGATTCGCTTGAGCCATTGCTCCTGTGCCTGTCTATTCTCATCATTAGCAGATTGTTCTGCTTGCTGCTGAGCGGTTTTATCTGGCTGTTCAGTTTCCTCACTGTTATCGCGTTCAGATTGTTGTTGACTATCATCATCTTGTTTATTTTTTTGATCGCCAGGTTTTTGTGACTGCTTATCTTGTTGCTGATCAGAAGGATCTTGCTGGCTGTCTTGATTATCGCCTTGTTGCTGATCGGAGGGATCAGATTTTTCTTTGTCTTGATTCTGCTGTTCTTTATCACCTTGCTTGGAATCACCATCCTTTTGCTGCTCATCTTGCTGCTGCTTTTTCAAGGCATCTTCGACTAGCTTCTTATTATAAAGCGCATCTTCGTGTTTGGGATTAAGCTTCAATGCTTTTTGGTAAGAGTCTAAAGCGGCTTCTAATTGACCTGCTTTTGCCAAAGAAGTCGCCTGATTGTAATACATGTCTGCAGATTGTTTCTCAAGTGGCTGCAGGGTTTCTGCTGCTTGTTGATAGTTTTCAGCTTTATAGTGAGCTGCAGCTTGCCATTGAGGTGATTGAAATTGTGCTGCTGCTGCGTCATAGTGTTGCTGATTAAATGCCTGTTGTGCTTGCTGGTCTTGTGTTTGCCATAAATCTTGCCACCCATAAGCATAACTATCTTGTGGATAATTGATCGCCACAATTAATGGAACGACTAACAAACCTTTTCTGAAATAGAGTGCCGAAAATGGTAATAACACTAATAATAACCAAGGCCCTTGTTCAACCCATTGTTCGACAAGACGGTCATTATTTTCAGTGGCTTGATCAGATGTGCTGTTTGCGTTTTGTAGCATCAGTACTGTGATATCGCTATCATCACTACTGATAGTGCGATAGAGACCACCGCCAGTAACAGCAAGCTCCCTTAATTGTGCTAAGTCTAATTTAGGGACCACTATATTACCTTGTCGGTCTTTTAAAAAACTGCCATCAGCAAGTTTTACTGGCGCTCCTTCACGAGTACCAATACCCAAAATAGACAATTCATAATTACCTAATATCGATTTAGCCTGTTTAAGTGATTTTGTACTAACAGCATCAGTAAGCAGTAGGATCGCACCCTGTGATTGCCCCGCTTGTTGCAATAACGCCACGGCTTGTTTGAGTGCTGCTGATGTATTATTACCTTGACTAGGCATAATATCAGTGTTTAAGGCATTGATCTGATTAGTGATCGTGGCTGTATCTTGTGTCAATGGTGTCACTGTAAAGGCATCACCTGCATAAGCAATTAAGGCGGTCAAGCCATCTTGGCGTTGTTGTAAAATATCTGCAATCTTATAGCGGGCGCGAACTAAGCGACTAGGTTTAATATCAGTCGCATTCATTGAACGAGATAGATCAAGAGCAATCACAATCGCAGCATCATTACGAAAAACAGGCGTTGGTAAGCGTTCCCATGTTGGGCCAGCTAAGGCAATAATCGCCAATACACTAGCGATAGATAGTGCCAATGATGACCAACGTCGACTGATCTTTTTCATACTGTCTTGTAAAATAAACGGTAATAAGGCGTCATCACAGACGACTGACCAATTGCCACGAGCGAGTTTATTTCTGACTGATAGTAAAATAAGTATGGCTACTGGCACCAACGCTATAAGCCAATATGGTCTTATAAAGTGAAAATCAGCTAAGTTCATGACCACCTCAATTTACGTATAACTATTATTGCCGACAATAATAAAGCTAATGCCAACGGCCAAGGATAAAGCTCGGTCATCGGCCTAAAATATTGCTGATCTTTTTCGATAGGTTCTAATTGATCAAGTATGAGATAAATTTCCTCAAGTTCTTCGGTATTTCTAGCTCTAAAGTATTGTCCTCCGGTTTTTTTAGCAATGGCTGTCAACGTCTTTTCATCTAAATCACTCGATGGATTTACTTTACGATTACCGAAGAAACTTCGAACCGTCATTTCATCGGCACCGATACCGATAGTGTAGATTCTTAGATTATGACTCGCGGCTAAATCAGCAGCTTGAAGCGGCATGACCTCGCCAGCGGTATTAGCACCATCAGTCAGTAGAATCAATACCTGGCTGTCTGCTTGCTGTTCTTGCATTCGTTTGACGGCCAGACCAATAGCATCACCAATCGACGTCGCGGGCTTATCATCAGTAATGCCGATAAAGGCTTCGCCTAATAATGTCGCCACTGTTTTATGATCAAAGGTTAGCGGCGTCTGCACATAAGCGGTAGTACCAAACAAAATTAAACCAAGCCTGTCGCCAACACGTCGGTCGATAAAAGCCATAGCGACTTGTTTGGTTGCTGATAAACGATCCACAGCCTTATTAGCAACAATAAAGTCTTCTTCACGCATACTGCCTGACACATCAACTGCCAACATTAAATCTCGGCCTGAAATGGCCTGTTCAATCGGCTCACCTAACCATTGTGGGCGGCAGCAAGCTAATACTAATAGTATCCAAGCAATCGACGCTAACATTAACGGCCATTGCTGTTGTTGTGAAACAGTTGTGGTGTCTTGGCCGCCAAAATCATCTAAAAAGGGTACTTTTAGCGCCGCTTGTTCGACTGGTGTTTCAGCGGGTAATAACCAACGGAATAATAGCGGCAAAGCTAGGGCGAGTAATAACCAAGGCCAGGCAAAATGAATCATTGTTTCTGTCCTTTTAACCACAATTCACACAAACCGATTAAAGCGGGAATATCAAGATCATCTGGTGCTGCCTTTCTATATTGAGCATCAATGAGATACTGGCCTACGCCATCACTAAATGGTGAGCCTTCAACGCTATTATCTAAATAGCTTAACCACAATTTACCGGTCAGACCTGCACTTTGGTTACGAGGGGCAATGCTGATTGTAACTCGGCGCAACCATGCAGATAGTTGCTGTAGTTTTTGTAAATCATTATTACTTGAATCAGTTTTGATCTGTTCAAGTAAGGGGCGGGCACTTTTTACTACAGTTTTACGTGTTAGGTGTCTATAAAAACACCACCCCCCCCAAATAAGCAGTGGAACTAATACCAATAGCAACCACCAACCGACTGCTGGCGGCCACCAGCTGATGGCATCAGGAAAATGAATATCACGTAGAGGTAAGCTTTGTTCCATTAGCGTATCACCTCAAGCGGGTCATCAGTAGTACTGCACTGTAATAAAGTCATACGCCACTTTTTACTTAAGGCTTGTAAATGATCTTGTTGTTGCTGAAAACGTTGTTGATAGTTAGTTAATCGTTGCGTATCACTACTATCAACAATAATATCGCGAATAGCATCCGTAAAACGGAACCGACCTTTAGTGGGCAGTTGGCTTTCCAATGGATCATAAATATGAATCAATACCACCTCACAATGGCGACTGAGTTTAGATAAATGCAGTTCAGCCGCTGCATTCAGACCACGAAAATCACTAATTACATATACCAAGCTACCGGGACGAGTATGTTGAACCAGTCGCGTTAATACCCGCTCTAATGACATATTGTCATCCTTGAAATAGGTCGGTTTCACCAAGGCATTTAAAAAATGTAATACGGCATGTTTGCCGCCTTTGGGTTTGATTTCCTGACAACCCTGATCGTTAAAGATTTGACCGCCAATCCTATCACCATTGGCTTGAGCTGACCATGCCAATAAAGCTGCTATTTTGGCAGCTTGAACCGATTTAAATACACCGCGAGTTGCAAAGGTCATAGTGGGGCGATAATCCACCGAAATAAACACAGGCCGTTCACGTTCTTCACGGTAAATTTTAGTATGTGTTTTGTCGCTGCGAGCCGTCACTCGCCAATCGATGCTGCGAATGTCATCACCTGCTTGATAAATACGGGCTTCATCAAACTCCATGCCACGGCCTTTAAAGCGAGAGACATATTCACCGCTCTGGCCTGCTTGAATTTGATGACGGCGTAGTTTTAACATTGAGATTGATTTAGCAAGATCAATCAATGTTTTTAAACGTACAGAGATAAGGTCATTATTGGTTTGTACTGTTTAGTGCATTTTAGATTACGATGATTTAGGGAACAGCAACACGGGCAATTAACTCTTCAATAACGCGATCGGGCGTAATGCCTTCCGCCTCAGCTTCATACGATAAGAGTATACGATGACGTAATACATCAAAAGCGATATCTTGAATATCTTCGGGGCTTACAAAATCACGTTGTTGTAACCATGCCTTGGCACGAGCACCACGATCTAAAGCAATACTGGCACGTGGGCTAGCGCCATACTGCAACCATGAGGCGAGATCTTCACCGTAGGCGCTTGGCTTACGTGTAGCGAGAATTAGTTGTAATAAATACTGTTCCAAAGCATCACTCATATACACATCTAATACTTCTTTTCGTGCTGTGAATAAGCTCTGTTGACTGATTGGTTCGAGCGAGCTTTGGTCTGATGATAGCTCACCACGTGCTTCAGCGCGTGCTAAATGTAGAATATCTTTTTCATGTTCAGCATGAGGATAATCAATTTTCACATGCAACATAAAGCGATCTAATTGCGCTTCGGGCAGGGGATAAGTCCCTTCCTGCTCAATTGGGTTTTGCGTGGCCATAACCATGAATAACTCAGGTAATGGATAGGTTGCTGCACCTACGGTAATTTGTCTTTCTGCCATAGCCTCTAGTAAGGCGGCTTGTACTTTAGCGGGCGAACGGTTGATCTCATCTGCCAGAATTAAATTATGAAATAAAGGACCTTTTTGAAATTCAAAACTGCCTTGTTGTGGGCGGTATATCTCTGTGCCTGTTAAATCAGCAGGCAGTAAATCAGGTGTGAACTGCACACGGTGAAAGTCAGCCTCAATGCCTTTACTTAACACATTAATTGCCCGAGTTTTAGCCAAGCCTGGCGCGCCTTCAACTAAGATGTGACCATCAGCTAATAGTGCAATCAGCATTCTTTCAACTAAAATAGCTTGTCCGATAATTTGTTTGCTAATGTGGTCCTTTAATTGATGAACTGCAATTTGTGAAGGAGTCAAACTTGCCTCTGTCATACGGGTATTCCTTAAAATATATACGATAAACGGTGTTGCTGATATTTATTCTACTGTACTAACGGGGATTAGTGGACTTTAAGACGACGATTGGATTTAAAAGTTCCAGATAGGGGCTATGAAATAGAAAATCAACTTGAGAATTACGTTTTAAAAATAGCTGAGAGTGGTAGCCTTTAAAATATATGATATATTCTTAGCTGGATCTGTGAAAATGAAATTGGCACCAGAAGCTTAGCTAGTTAATTTTTATAACACCACAGGCCTTATAAAATAAGCTATTACATTACAGGACTATCGAGACATTAAGCATCTTTGGATCATTATCTTTGTCATTAGTTTTATCTGGTCTGGTGTATACCCTAAAGATCAATTCACATGGTTTCTTGAAGTGGCTCCTGCATTACTTGGCGCTATCCTTTTAACGACGACCTATAATTCTTTTAGGCTAACCCCAATCCTATATTTTTTTGTGCTAGTTCATTGCATAGTGTTAATGGTTGGTGGTCACTATACGTATGCAGAAGTTCCATTATTCGATGGTTTATTCGGTGCACAAAGAAACAACTACGATAAGGTGGGTCATTTCTTTCAAGGTTTTGTTCCGGCCCTTTTAGCAAGGGAAATATTAATTCGAAAAAATGTAATAAATAGCAATATTTGGCAAGGTTGTATCATTATTTCAATTTGTTTAGCCTTCAGTGCATTCTATGAGCTAATTGAATGGTGGGTAGCTTTAGCCATTGGCGAAAATTCTGAGGCATTTCTTGGTACACAGGGTTATGTCTGGGACACACAGTCTGATATGGCTTGGGCTTTATTTGGTGCTATATGCTCGTTACTGATACTGTCAGCCCCTCATGATAGACAGTTAAAACAACTAACAAGTTGTAGGTAGTAAAGTGATCTGTCTTTAATAAGACATTAGGTAAATTTTGGTTTCAAGTGCTCCAGACTTAATTTTTCAGCTTTGATTGCTTAAGAATCACCTACAGCAAGCTTCTGTTTTCTCACACTATGCCTTATAGCTGTATAGGATACTCATTCAGGTATTCATAAATGCATGTTTGTGGCCAATCATAACAACTCTGTCTTAATCTTCCTGCATAGCGAAATCAATTGTGCTGCTTCTTCACCAGTTAAACCTGTGGCACAGAGTGCTTCTTGTGCCACTTTGCTAGCTTCCACTGCTAAGGACTGACCAGTAGGAGTCAAGGATATGCATTTCTTACGATCATCACCTAATAAACACTCACGAGTTATATAGCCGAGTAACTCTAATCGCTTTAATAATGGTGTCATTGTGGGTTTACTTAAGCCTACCTCCTTTGCTAAGCCTGTTACCGATACACTATCTTTTTGCCATAAGGCCATCATGACAACGAACTGTGGGTAAGTTAGTTTGAGGGGTTCTAATAATGATCGATATGCATGCGTTATTAGTCCTGAGGTGGAATAAAGTGTGTAACACACTTGATCGTGAAGTTTAGGTCCCATCGTTACGCCTTTTATGATCCTTATTTGACAAAGTATACAGATTGGCAGATAGTTAGTGCACTAACTGTTTGTTCGAGCTCTAAATTAATAATTAAAGGATTTTATCTATGAAAAATTTATTTGCCTATATGGCGATTCTTTCAGTCATCACTTTTTCTGGAATGAGTGTTGCTGATGACCATAAAAAAAAATCAGCTGATTACATGCCTAGCCTGATCACTGCGACACCATTAGAGGGTCGTAACTTAGCTATCACTATTGTGAGAAAAACGGTCGGCACCATTCAACGTGACGGCAAGATAAAACATGCAGTTAGAGATATATATGAAAAAGATCCAATGATGTTAATGCGTGCAGTTGAATTGGTTAATCAAGAGTTTGCCATTATCGCTTTAGCGAATAACTATTGGCGTTAAATAATCTATAGCGTTTTGCTGGTTGAGACAAAGAGCTGTTCTAGAATTGTCTGCTGTTTTTATTAAAGTTTAACCAAGATAGCCACACAGTATTTTGGCGTCAGCGCTAACTAAGTATCAGATAAGGTCTGTAAATCTAATATATTCAGCCTTATAGCGATATAAATGAGTTCGATATCGCTATTTACGCCTAATTTTTTCTTAATTATGTAGTGTGTATTAGCCACGGTTTTGGGGCTTATATTTAAGGTATCAGCAATTTTTTGTGTGGGCATAGCTTCGACTATCATTCTCAATATTTCAAATTCTCTAACGGTCAGTTTATCTAAGGCTATACTATCTGAACCTAGTTTTTCTATGGCGAGCGCCTTTGCAATATCTGCACTCAAGGTATATTTATTCTTTTGTACATCATAAATCGCACGGATCAACACTTCCGGATCGCTACTCTTAGTAACGTAACCTAATGCACCAGCTCGAGTTGCTTGCAAAGCAAAGTTAGGGTTTTGATGCATACTGAATACAATTATTTTGGCTTCGGCATCAAATTTTTTAATGCGTGAAATGGCTTCTAAGCCGCTTTTTCCCTGCATCGATATATCCATAACCGTGATATCAGGATTATGTTGTTTATAGAATAAATAGGCTTGAGCGCCGTCACTAGCCTCGGCAATCACAGCCATATTATCTTGTTTTTGCAGTAGGGAACGATAACCTTCTCGTACGATAGCGTGATCATCCACTAACATTATATTGATTGCATTCGCAGTATTATTCATTAGTCATACCTTCTAGACTATTGATGACAGGGATACTTATGGTGATGGTTAGGCCACCTGTTTCGGCAATGGCTAAATTTAACTTCCCACCTAATGCCATAACCCGTTCACGAATACCAAGTAAGCCAAGGCCTAAGGTATTATCAAATTTATCCAGTTCGGCAATACCATCATCACTTATTTCTAGCGCTATAGTATTTGGTGACTGATAGTGAATAATGATGTGTGATCGCGAGGCCTTGGCATGTTTGGCTATATTAGTTAAACATTCTTGTACTATACGATAGATATTAACCGGCAAGGGTTCGGGTAGCGTATCAATATTGCCTGTGACGATAAGATCATAATTGGTTTGTCCATTAGAACGACTATTCCAATTAGTAATTAAGTTTTTAATACTGCGTTGCAAACCTAAATCATCAATTTCAACGGGACGTAGACGACGTAACATACTGCGTAATACATCCATCATATGAGTGGTGATCGGGTGGATTCGTTCTATTTCAGGGACGAGTTCCGGACAGTGTTTTTTTGCTGTTTGATTGATTGAGCTAGTAATAGCATTGATGCCTGATAAGCACTGACCGAATTCATCGTGTAATTCACGAGCGATATAACGGTGGTCTTCTTCTTTAATATTCATCAATTTAAGGGCTAGCTGCTTATTATTTGCAATCGCAAGTTCTTGATTGCTAACTAATTGGTTTATAGCATCACTGGTCTGTCTCCATTCTTTAACATCAAAGGTAGGGAGGCGAGTATCTAGCAGTCCTAGCTGCATTTTCTCTAAGCCTTTAATGATAGTTTGTGCGGGTGTTAATAAACGATTAATGGTGATGTACACTAAAATACAAACAGCAACAATACTGACGAATAACACGCCGATTACAGAGCGAAGGTTATTCCAAGCTCGGGCGGTTTCTGTACGTGAATTTAGTGTCACAACGATTGCACCATAGGTTGGAGCATTAAATGAAATCACATTCTTTACTTGAAAATCTGGAGAAAATAGTTTCTGGTATAAGGTACCAAACCATGTTGGCCAAGTACGTTCAGCCTCAGTGATTTTCTGACATAAGTTTCTGTGGCGTTTTTCAGAACGAGATAAAAACTGAATGCATGAGCCAGATACATTATTTATATCAGGCCATAACTCAGTATTAGGAAAGGGACTAGCAAAGTCGTTGCGAGTAAACAGTTGTAATATTTGAGCTTTGACTTGTACGCCAATACGATTTGCAGTGAACTTAGCTTCTGATTGTGCTTGCCTATCAGTTTGGTGCAATACATAGAAAGCACTCACAGTGAGGCAGACAATTGCGATAAATAATATTCGGTATAAAAGCTGTACTTTTAAGTTCATAGAATACTCTAAAGATCTTCAATGCTTAGTGTATGTCTTTGAGTTTGTGTATTAAAGCTAAGAATACATCAGAGGGCAATTTGCCCGAGCTTCTTTAGGTATTATTGCCATCGAACAAAATGATAATAATGAGTGTAAACAATGGGAATGCTAGTGATAGGGCTTGTGGTGACAGCACTTGTTTTTTTTGTATGGTTAATGTCTTTGGCTAAGTGGTATCCTACGCATAGTATTGAGGGCGCCTTTGATTTTGCGACGAAAAGTCATGCTCATGGTGGTGATAGATTGGTGTCGGTATTTAATGTTAGTTTTTCTAAGGGTTAAAGAATAATAACATGCAATTATTAGGATTACAGTGGGCACTACCTTTAGTGCTACTTTTATTGCCACTTATCGTTTTGCCTTGGATTACGAGAAGCCAAGAAAAGACGGTGGTATGGAGTAAATTTGTGCCTGTTGACCGGCTGTCCAGTGTTATTGGTTTGGTATTTAAGAGCTTAGCCTCTATTGTGATAGCGAGTTTAATCTTATCGTTAGCTGAGCCTTATATACCTGAGAAACAGGTGGATCGTATTGGTGAAGGTGCAGAAGTAGTTGTGCTGGTGGATAGAAGTCGCAGCATGGATGATGCCTTTGCAATTAAAGGTCAGTTATTAATGGCGAGTGTGGGCAAGTCAGATAGTAAACGTCGTGTGGCTAAAAAGTATTTACAAGAGTTTATTGATAAACGTCCGGATGACCGCTTTGGCTTTGTATTGTTTAGTGAAAAGGCCTTAGACTTGCTGTCTTTAACCTATAACAAGGAAACGATTCGAGCCACAGTTAATGCGAGTGCCTTAGGCAAGGGCTTATCTGACACCAATATTGCTAGAGCTTTAATTAAAGCGGCTGAAATGTATGAAGGTGAAGCCTACCGTGGTTCACGGATTGTACTTCTGGTCTCAGATGGAGGCCAAGAATTTAGTGGTGAAGCGAAGGAAAAAATTGCAGCTTTATACAAGAAACAAAACTTGACGTTGTATTGGCTGTATATGCGTTCAATTACGGGAATGACACTAGAATCTAAACCCGGGGAGAATAAACGCTGGACGAGCAGACCAGAAAGAAAATTACACACCTTCTTTAAATCAATGGGCGTGCCATATCGTCCATTTGCAATCGGTTCAATGAAAAGCTTTTCACAAGCGATGGATACGATTGATAAGCAGCAATATCAAACTCTGATTGTGCAACAAACTTTGCCAAAAGAGGAAAAGGCGAAGGTATTTCTTATCGCGGCAATGCTGGCACTGTTTTTACTAATATTGGCACAGTTTTATACCGCATGGGGAGTTAGAAAAGCACATCAGTAGATTATGATTGTGTGAGCTGACTTCTGACTAAGTCACAGAACTTTTCGGCAGTTTTCTTTTTACTTCTATTTTTAGCGATGAGAAGACCTATTTGTCTGGGGGGAAGTTTAGGACTGAGGTCAAAAATCTCAAGGCTGTATTGTGCTTTTAATGCAGAAAATGCTTCAGGGAGGATACTGAATGAGGCGCCACCTTCAACTAAGTCGAGAATTGATGAGATGGTGTTTACCTCAGTGACATTGGTGTACTTAATGTCGTTATTAGCAAAGTATTTATCGACTATTTTTCTGGTTTCAAAATAGTCAGAGAGTAACACTGCTTTTAAGGGATGTGGCTCACCAGCCATGATTGATTTAGCTAGATCAGCATGAGTTGGGGAGATAATAAGTTTCCATTTTTCATCAAATAATTTTTCAAACTCAATATCTGGATAGTCTTTTTGTAATATAAAACCGATGCCAATATCAAGGTCCCCGCTAATGATTTTTTTTTCAATATTATTATTAGTGAGCTCTTGTATTTGCAAGGAAATATTGGGGTGATTACGATCAAACTCGACCACTAAACTCCGCAGATACAAAGAGTTAATTGATTGCAACACCCCGATTCTGAGTGTTCCAGCCTGTCCTGCTTCAATATCAGAGACAGATTCTTTTAACAATGCAACCTCATTAAGAATTTTTTTGGTTGATTGCAGGACTATTTGACCATTTTGTGAAAGCTTGACACCTCGTCCAATGCGTTCAAATAAACTGGTACCAAGTTCTTGTTCTAACTGCTTTATTTGGCTTGAAAGAGCCGGTTGAGTGATATGTAATTTATTAGCTGCATTATGGAAGTGCTGCAGTTCAGCTACTACCTTGAAATACCGTAAGTGTCGAAGTTCCACTGTGTCATCCAGTTGTTGGGTTGATTAAAAATAGTTATCAATATGATAGGTATAAACACTTATACTTTCAAGTGTAACTCTGAGAATATGCAAATCAACAAAATTTATAAATATTTTTTATTTTGAGAAGGAGGGGATATGTTGAAAAAAATATGTGTAAATAATTGCCCCGTATACTTAGGCGGCAGAGGAAGCTGGCATAATGTCTAATACAATGCTTTCAGGGATTATCGCATATACCATCACGCCATTCTCAGAAGATGGTGAGCAGATTGATGTTAAAACTTTGAATTTACTAATCGATGCTTTGATTGACACTGGTGCAGACGCTATTGCTGCATTGGGTAGTGCAGGTGAATGTGCTTATCTAGATGATGATGAATGGCAGCAGGTGGCATTACAAACAGTTAAACATGTCAATGGTCGCGTCCCGGTAATTGTTGGTATTGCTGAGCTGACCACTAAAAAAGCGGTTGCCCGAGCAATTTACGTGAATAAGATTGGCGCTCAAGCGATTATGGTGTCGCCCTTTTCATATTATAGATTAACGGAAGATGAAATCTATGAACACTATGCCGCTATTTCTGCTGCTGTTTCACTTCCTATTATGATTTATAACACCCCTGCTACTTGCGGCGTTGATATGTCACCCGAGTTTATGTTGTCAATGATTGAGAATATCGATAATGTGACTATGATAAAAGAAAGCACAGGCAATCTGCAGAGAATGCGTACGCTTCATAGATTATCAAAAGGTAGCGTAGCCTTTTTTAATGGCTGTAACTATATAGCACTCGACGCATTGAATGCGGGTGCAGTGGGTTGGTGTACTGCAGCGCCTTGTTTACTTAATGATTTACCTAAGCAACTTTTCGACTGTGTTCAACACGGTGAAGCGGACAAAGCAGCAGCATTATTTGAACGACAATTACCATTATTAGAATTTATCGTCAATGGTGGCTTGGCTTCAACTGTAAAAGCAGGATTAGAAATTAAAGGTATGCCGGCAGGTGTGACTAGACGACCTTTAAAACCTTTGACGAATGACAAAAAGAAGATATTAAAGAAAATCCTGTTGAAGGTAACGGGCTAGATGTAAAACAAAAAAGCGGTTTATATAGATGGCTGAAACAGCTATATAAATTTTACAATAAATATAATAATTAAAATAATAGAAGAGAGGCAGACATGGCAGATAAACAACATTTACAATCAGCTCGAGATAAGGCATTAGCATTAGAGAAGGTTGTTAACACCGTTATTATTGGACAACAAAAAGCAATTCGACTGGTTTTGATTGCTTTACATGCACGTGGACACGTATTGCTAGAAGGTGGTGTAGGTGTAGGTAAAACAACCCTGCTACGTGCCTTTTCTAAAGCGCTAGGTGGTGCATTTGGTCGTATTGAAGGTAGTGTTGATTTAATGCCTAGTGACTTACTTTATAGTGCGTGGGTAGATGGTCAAGGTAAACCTGTAATTGATCCTGGTCCCCTTATTGCTCATGGTGATGATACGGCAGTGTTTTTCTTTAATGAAATTAACCGTGCTCGACCACAAGTTCAATCGCTTTTATTAAGAGCGATGGCTGAGCGTACTGCTGAAGCATTTGGTAAAGAATATAATTTCCCACATATGGTCGTATTTGCTGATCGTAATGGTGTTGAGAAAGAAGAAACATTTGAACTAAGTGCTGCTGCACGAGATCGTTTTTTATTCGAAATTGGTATTGCGAACCCAGAAGAACTTAATGATCGTAAAGCACTTATCTTTGATTCTAAATTCCATGATGTTGATGAGTTATTAAGTGATTTGAAAGAACCTTTACTTGATTACACAGAGCTAAATGCACTTGATAAAGAAGTTCAAGAGGCTGTGTTTGTTTCGCCAGAAATTGAAGACTACATCATCAGAATTTGGGATGCTACTTGGGAACCTCATAAGTTTGGTATCGATATTCCAGATGTCTTTATGGAAGATCTTGTTGTGGCCGGTGCTAGTGTTCGTGGTATGTCTGCCATGGTACGCGCGGCAAAAGTATCTGCATGGCTAGAAGGGCGTGATCATGTCTTACCAGATGATGTTCATACTGTTTTATTTGCCACACTGACACATCGCGTATTCTTGTCGCCGATTTATGAAGGTCGTCGCGAACAAATTATGCCTCTATTTATCGCCGCGTTACGTGACCATATCTCAGCGCCATAAATCGTAAACCTCACTTTTTAACTATTTAGGTTTCGAAATTATGAGCGAAAATAAAAAGCGACAACAAGACGAGTTTAGCTATCGTTATCCACATAAAGTCTATGGCAGTTTACCAGGCGTTCATCACGGTAAGTCATTAGGAGCAGGAGATAGCTTTGCAGGTTTTTCTGATCTGTTTGATTATCCAGATCCTAGACGACTAGATTTGCGGGCGACCATTCGTGACAATATGGCGACAGGTAAAAACAACTATCTCGTGAAGCGTTATGAACAGCGGTCACCGATCACCTTATGGATGATGGCTGACTTATCACGATCAATGGCCATATCAAATGTGAATCATGAACAACTCGCGAACTTAACACAGCTTGTTGCGCATTCAGCAATTGGTTTGGGTGATCGCTTCGGTATGGCTGGGTTTGATTCTGGTTTACGTCATGATGTTTATATGATGCCGACAAGGCAGCGAAGTATGCCTCTTATAGCGGCAAACATGATTCGTGATGCTGACGCTGCACCTGATGCAGGTGTGGATGGTTTAATTCATGCTGCCAATATGATTACCAGCAAACATGCGATTGTGTTTTTAGCGTCTGATTTCTGCTGTGATATTGATGTGGTTGATAAGGCATTACGACAGCTGTCACGTTATACCGTTATTCCTATCGTTTGGAAACATGATGATGTTAATCATTTACCTTCTCACGCAGGTTGGACAGAAATGTGTGACTCAGAAACGGGTGAACGACGTAGTATCTGGATGCGACCAAGCATTAAGAAACGTTGGAAGCAAACCATGGATGACCATTTTGAACAGTTAACTGATTGCTTTATGCGCCACCGAGTCAGACCTATCTTTTCAGATGGTGATGTCACAGGCGAACAGCTAACAGACTACTTTTTAGGTAGGAAATAATAATGATAAATTTAACAACTACACTCTTAAAATACGTGATGATGATTGTTGTCACTATTTATGCAGGAACGAGTATCGCGGAAGAGACACCGCTTAATGTGAGCGTTGATCGTACATGGGGCTTATTATTAGGTGATGATGTAAATGCTCGGGTTGATTTAAGTACCTTAACGGCTGATATAGACACATCAAGCTTACCTCAGCTGGAGAAACGTTATGGAACATGGCTATATCTTAAAAATATTAGCCAAACAGCAGAACAACTGGTGTTTCATTATCAAATCGTTAATGTACCAATTAAAAACACATTAATTGATACACCAAAATTTGATATAAAACAACAAGATGAAAAATGGCTGCTTATACCATCGACACCAATAACAATAGGGCCATCACTAGCTATTTCTGAGGGAGTGGCCAATTTAGCTGCAAAACCCGATAGGACACCAACACTGATATCAACAATAGAAACTGAAAAGCAGTTGAAATTGTTTGCTATTCTTGCCGCTGTTTCAGGCTTGATATTGTCATTATGGCACTTTGGTTGGAAAACTAAAAATCGTCAACCATTTGCACAAGCCGCTCATGAACTATCACGCCTAACATTGCATGCTGTAACACCTGATCAAGCCGCTCGTATTTTACATACAGCTTTTAATCACACATCAGGAACGGTTGTTGTCTACGGTGAAATTGATAACTTGATGACACAGTATTCCTGGTTAACACCATTACAACAAGATATTGAATTGTTTTACAAGCAATCAGAACAACACTTCTTTGCACGAAGCGCGCAACAAGGACCTGATATTAATGATGTTAGAAAATTAGCTAAAGCCTGTCGTTCTAAGGAGATGCTAGCATGACATTCTTAGGTTTACAGTGGGCATTACCAATGATGCTATTGCTGCTGCCTTTATTGTTGTTGCCATGGTTTACGCATAATCAAGATAAGACAGTTGCATGGAGTAATTTTGTTCCCGTTGATCCATTATCTAATGTGATTGGATTAGCGCTTAAAGCTCTGGCATCAATAGTGATAGCAAGTTTGATTTTCACACTCGCTGGACCATATGTTCCAGAGCAAAAAATTAAACGTGTCGGCAGCGGTGCTGAAGTTGTTATCTTGGTAGATCGTAGTCGTAGTATGGATGACCCTTTCTCAACGCGAGGTAAGGCCTTAGCTGTCAATCGAACGGTAGGTAAAGGTGATAGTAAGCGACGTATTGCTAATAAATATTTGCTTGAGTTTGTTAATAAACGTCCTGATGACCGATTTGGCTTTGTACTATTTAGTGATAAAGCGCTTGATTTATTGTCTTTGAGTTATAACAAAGATTCGATTCGAGCGGCGATTAATGCCAGTGCCTTAGGTAAAGGTTTATCTGAAACTAATATTGCAAAAGCCATGATCAAGGCTGCTGAAATGTATGGTGGGGAAACCTATCGAGGTTCACGAACGGTGCTATTGGTTTCAGATGGCGGACAAGAATTTTCAGATGAAGATAAGAACAAAATCACTGAATTATACAAACGTGAAAACTTAACGCTGTATTGGGTTTACATGAGATCCACAACCGGCTTGAGCATTGAAGAAGAAACGGATGATGACTCATGGAAAAACACACCAGAGAAACGATTACATACCTTCTTTAAAGATCTTGGAATACCGTATAAAGTGTTTGAAATTGAATCAGTAAAAAGCTTTTCTGAAGCTATTGATACGATTGATAAACAAGAAAGCCAAACCTTAATTGTGGAAGAAATCCTTCCACGTGAGATAAAAATAGCACCATTCTTTTGGATTGCAATGTTAACCATGTTGATATTGGTTCTAGCACAATTTTATACAGCATGGGGAGTGAGAAAAGCACATGAATAAATATTTAAATCTATCACATTGGTTATTAGTTATTATCGTAATAGTGAGTCTTTTGTTTGTAGGTCAAGCAAGCTACTCTTTATGGCAAACAGGTAAGATTAATGCCTTTATTAGTGAGCCAACTAAATCTGAAAACGTGCCTGAACATTTAAAAGCACAATTTGCACAAGCTTATAATGATGTTGTGGAAGGTCGGTCAGCAAAAGCCTTAGAACGCTTGACCACTGTTTTGGAAACGAAAGACGCTAGCTTAGAAGCAATGGCTTATTATAACCGCGCGAATATTCATCTTCGTGATGCAAAAGCTTTGCCTTCAGTTGATGCTGCACGACTTCCATTAGTTGGCCTTGCGAAACAAGATTATCGTACTGCATTATTATTAGATTCATCTTTATGGGATGCACGCTATAATTTAGAATTAGCTTTATTAATGGTGCCAGAAGAAGCCACTATAAACAAAGCTTATGGCAAGCGAATAGGCTCAGAAAGTGTAGCGGTTAAAGCCGTTGGTTTTAGAGTAGATCTACCATGAAATTAACCTATCAATCACGTATTGCGGCGTCAGCATTTTTGATGCTGTTAGTCATTGTGTTAATCATGTCTGCATTATGGTTCCCACGTACAGATCGAACTCTCAAAGTTATGGATCTTATATTTGTGCTTGATATTACACAAAGCATGGACGTTACAGACGTTGAGGTAAATGGTGAAACAGTCAGCCGTTTAACTTGGGCGAAAGACTACACCAAGAAAACATTACAACAGCTGCCTTGTGGCTCACATGTCGGTCTAGCGGCATTTAGTGAGTCTCGTAGTTTGATCCTTATTAATCCAGTTGAGGTGTGTGCCAGCTATAATGATTTAACACAAATGCTATCTAAAATTGATGGTTCTATTGCTTGGGCATTATCAAGTGAGTTATCAAAAGCAGTCTTTGGGGCCATCGATCAAGCAAAATTGATGGATCCTAGTCCAGATGTGGTCTTTATAACGGATGGGCATGAATCCCCACCATTACATAACACTTTATTTCCTACATATAAAAAGAAATTAGGTAACACTTCTGGTGTATTTGTTGGGGTAGGTGGGGATAAGTTATTACCTATTCCCAAACATAAATTTGATGGTACAGCAGATGGTTTTTGGCAGCAAAATGAAGTATTACATGAAGATGTCTATGCCTCACTACGAAGTGAATCTGCTGCAGTGCGAGATGCAAGACCTAAAAATGAGCACCTCTCTTCGCAGAAGAAATCGCATATCAATAAATTAGCAAATATGTTGAACTTTGATACAGTGATTTCACCAACAAAAGTAAACACTGTCATCAATGCACTCGAGAGTAAAGTAAAAACACGAGATCAAATTGTAAGCTACAATTGGGCGCCATGGTTTGCATCTATTGCATTATTTTTACTAGTACTTTTGTATTTTCCAGTTCGTTTTATTAGAGAGTAAGCCTAATGCTGAAATAAAAGGCTAGAAGTAATAAAAAAGCCCACAGTAATTGTGGGCTTTTTTGGGTCCGCTTAACTAGCTTATTAGCTATGCTAATTTTACAAATTAATATGCTCGACTTCATCTTTTAATTTAGCATTTAATGCTTTATTTGACACAATATTATTTTCAATATCAAAATTATCGTAAAAACTAGGAAGCGAAAAACTACCTTTAATAATGCCATCAAAATGAGGTATAGAATTCATTGCAGTTGATAATACATTGGAAGCCCCCCCTTTTCCTGGCGAAGTCGCTAAAAGCATCATTGGTTTATTTTGATAAACTTTAGGGTTTATTCTAGAGCACCAGTCAAAAATATTTTTATAAGCAGCACTATATGAACCGTTATGCTCGGCAAAAGAAATCATAACAAGATCGCTTTCTTTAATTTTTTCTAAAAACTGTTTTGCTAAGCTTGGCTGACCAATTTCCATTTCTTTATCTTCACTAAATAGAGGAAGTTCATAATCATTAAGGTCTAAGACTTCTGTGCAGGGACCTTCTATCAAACTACTCGCATAAGTGACCAATTTTTTATTGATTGATTTGGTGCTATTGCTCGCAGCAAATGCGATTATTTTCATTTTATTTCCTGTTAATATTATTCAAAAATAAATTTCACATCAGCAGATGCATATTTATAGGATTCTGTGATGAATTTTTGCAACAATGAGTTTAGTATCACCTTGTGCTTCATATACTAACCATTATTTAACTTATTGGTAATAATGTATATTTATAGCATCAGATGTTTTTGTTAAGATGTCATTTGCAATGACTACATCATTATTATATAAAAACTACCATCTCCATGAAGAGGATAAAATCATCTGATATTCGTTGATTTACCTATCAATGAGTTCGGCAAAATAAGCCATTAGCTGGGCACCGGTCACTTGTTTAGTGTTGTTAGATAAATGGTAATAACCAAGTCTCTGATCACTACAATATTGGGTATCTATTTGCTAGCTTGTCAAATTTTGAAACATGCCCACTGGTATATTATAGTCCAACTTTTTTAACTTATAAAATACAGTTTAAAGGGATGTATGCGGAAGAAAAGATCAAAGCTAAAACCGCCCGACAGGCTATTGAAAAAAAGTGGTGAAGCCATCTCGGCGTAACGAGATGGCACAATGTGCCTATGAGTAATATAGTTTTAGTATTTGGGTGTCATATGTGGTGACTGTTTTCTATCTAGTGTTTGATTAACTTCAACCAATTAATTAACGGGCAATGCTGTGCTATTAATTGCTGATTTTAATACAAAAGAAGTGTGAACACCTGTTACACCTTCAATTTTAGTTAACTTCTGTAATAGGAATTCTTGATAAGCATCCATATCTTTAATAATGACTTTTAGTAAGTAATCAGCAGACTGACCTGTGATTAGGTGACATTCCATTACCTCAGAGTAATTACTGAGTGTTTGTTCTAAAGCAGTAAAACGTTCAGATGTGTGTTTATCCATATTAATACCAATAAAGGCCATCAGGGTTAAACCTAATTTTTTGGCATTGAGCAAGGCAACATAGCCATCAATTAAACCTTTTTCTTCTAATTGTTTGACGCGACGTAAACAAGGGGAGGGAGAGAGTTTGATTGCTTCAGCTAGTTCTTGATTGCTAATACGACCTTTTTTTTGCAAAAGATCTAAGATCATTTGATCATATCGATCGAGCTTATCTGTCATTATTATCTTCCATATTTTATAATTTTAGTTATATATTCTTTTATTGGTTATTTGTAAGCAATAATATGCTATATAGTTGCAAATTAAGACAATATTAGCAATTTAATTTCATCACTTTATCTCTATACTATTGTTCATGCCTTTTATTGGCTGCGTTGGGAGCCAAAAGCTCTGCTTGAATGAGGATCGTTACGCCATTACCCATGGTGATATCGAGACTGATTAAGTTCAAATAAATCCTATTTGACGAAACAAAAAAACATCGCAGTGCTGTTGGCATTACAGCAGTCCATTAGGTATATTTTGAAACCTCTTAAGACATAGGTGAACATTTCATGATTATTAATCCAGCAGATAAATACCGACATTTCAAGTCGATTCAGTTAAGTGATCGTCAATGGCCGAATAAGACTATTGAACAAGCACCGATCTGGATGAGTACTGATCTGCGAGATGGTAATCAGGCATTAATCGACCCCATGTCGGTTGAAACCAAAATGCGCTTTTTTAAACAGTTAGTTGAAATAGGATTTAAGGAAATTGAAGTCGGTTTCCCTTCAGCATCTGAAACTGACTTTAATTTTGTACGTCGCTTGATTGAAGAAGGCCATATCCCTTATGACGTCACTATTGAAGTTTTAACTCAGGCGCGTGAAGACTTAATAGCGAGCACGGTAAGTTCATTACAGGGCGCTAAACGGGCGATTGTGCATATGTATAATCCAACAGCACCAGATTTTCGTGATATTGTCTATAAGACCGATAAAGCTGGCGTGAGAGCCATTGCCGAGCGCGGTACACAATGGGTAAAAGACTATACGGATAAACAAGCTGGAACGGAATGGCTATATCAATATTCACCGGAAGCATTTTCGAGCACTGAAATTGAGTTCGCAAAAGAAGTATGTGATGCCGTATCAGCTATTTGGCAACCCACACCCGAACATAAAATGATCATCAATTTACCTGCTACGGTTGAGATGGCGACGCCCAATACCTATGCCGATCAGATTGAGTGGATGCATCGAAACATGGATCGTCGAGACAGTATTATATTAAGTGTTCATCCTCATAATGATCGCGGTACTGCGGTTGCAGCAGCTGAACTTGCCGTTATGGCTGGTGCTGATCGGGTTGAAGGCTGTTTGTTTGGTAATGGCGAACGAACTGGTAATGTTGATTTAGTGACATTGGCTTTAAACCTTTATTCACAAGGTATTTCACCAAACTTAGATTTCAGTAAGCTTGATGAAGTGCGTCATTTAGTAGAGCAATGTACACAATTGTCTGTGCATCCTCGTCATCCTTATGCAGGAGAATTAGTGTTTACTGCTTTTTCTGGATCGCACCAAGATGCGATTAAAAAAGGCTTTGCTCAGCAAGATAATGAGGGCGTTTGGCAAGTGCCCTATTTACCGATAGATCCGGCTGATGTTAACCGTAGCTATGAAGATGTGGTTCGCGTTAATAGTCAGTCAGGTAAAGGTGGAGTGAGCTTTTTATTGCAGCAAGAAGCTGGTTTTGAATTGCCGCGACGCCTGCAAATTGAGTTTAGTAAAGCAGTTCAAAAAATCAGTGAGGTTAGTGGTAAAGAAATTACTAGTACGGATATCGTGGGTTTATTTGAAAGTGAATACCTTGCTATTACCGCACCTTATAACTATCAAAGTAGTAAGATGCATAATGAGAAAGGTGGTGTTACCACGAGTATTATTGCTTATCATAATGGTATTGAAACGCTATTATCAGGCCAAGGAAACGGCCCAGTTGATGCAGCTGCCGATGCATTATCTACTCAAATAGGACAGGCTATTAGTGTGGTTGATTATCATGAACATGGTATTCGGTCGGGCTCAGATTCTGAAGCAGTATGTTATATTGAAATTAAAGTCGGTAACTCACAGACATTGTATGGTGTTGGTCAGGATAAAAATATTACCACTTCAGCAGTAAAAGCGTTATTAAATGGTGTTAATCGGGTGCTTAATTAGCAACAGTTAGCTGAAGTATCTTAAAAAAGTGCAATTATGAAAACTGAAGGACTATAGCCACTAAAGAACATTCGGCTATAGTCCGTTTGAGAGCTTATTTTAACTATTGAATTAGTGAAAGAAGAGCGGGGTTCTTAACTAGATTTCTCACGCCATGAGCATGATCTTCATTAAAGACATTACCCTTACACCAGTCTCCTACAGTATTGATATTAACTTTAGCCACTTTAGGTCGAACACTCCATGTTACTTGGAGGGGAGACCCCTTTTCATTGTAACTGGGGCCTGTTGTTGAGCCTGCATATTGGACTGCTGCGCCCGTGTTTGTCGGTATATTCACAGCTTGAAAGAGAGCATTCTGTTTGCCGTGCTTCGTTAATTGTGAAAAATCAAGTGCCTTATCATCATTAACAACGACATAAACCTGTGTTTCAACTCGCAATTGAGGATTTTTTATTGCATCAGTTAAACATGAACCTAATGTAGGGCCAGGTTGAACTTGTGCAGTTGAATGTACGTAATGTACTTCAATCGTATCACCTGGAATAAGTCGACTATGTTTACTTGGACATATTTCACTATTAGTAGGTTTTAGTTCATTGGCTTCTAAGTTATTAGAGTAGATATAACCACTTTGATAGCCATGCCCATCAATATTACCCGCATGCTTTCTAAATTCTCCACCTTGATGTTCAGCATTTTTATGGAAATGAATATTACACAGGTTCATTTTTGTATAGACGGGTGCAGTAGCGAAGCTCCGTTCATTACTTCCCATGTTTGAATCAATGTCACGAGGAGATTGAGGTCCAAATCCTTTACCCGTTGTATTTTTTTTTAACATACTACGTTGATTCATAATAGTGTGATCTGATGCTAGATTGTGCTCAGAATAATGCTGATCTGTAGCAAGTACGGTACCCGATAGTAGGGTAGTACAGGTAAGTGCGACAATTACTTTTGACTTCATATTTCTCTCTTTAATGATAACAACAATAATAACAACAATAATAACAACAATAATAACAACAATAACAACAATAACAATAACAACTAACGGTCTTCTATTGACTATTACTCGCGAAGTTATAAAAAGTTTATTTTTATTGGTATTTATTTTATTTCCTTAGGGCTACACGTGTTTAATTTTTTATATCACACCTAATAACTAGCTAAAACGGTATGCTGGATAAACTTCATTATGTTCTTCGAACAGGTTCGATATGTTTTTTTAAAAGAGAGAGTCTCAATTTAAGTATGTGATAGGGTAAACCTGTCTGTTCAATTAGAGCTTACATTTCCACCTTAATTGATATGTACAGCCCCTTAATCCGTTGAGAACTATAAATTCAGCAAGTGAATTTTTATGGTTACAATTATATTATCGTTATAGGATTAAACCCGTTATATTCGATGTGTGAGACAGGCGAATACATTTAATTGTCTAAATTGTAATAGCGTTTTTATATTGCCCCTATAACTTTTATGGATGAACCATTTGCCTACACAGTATAAAATAGACAATTAAATTTACTTAGCCAGTAAGTCTCACAGAATTCAAAGGAAGATAAGATGTTGAACCCGTCTCAAATTGAGCAATTAATTAACGATTATCGCGACGAATCTGCCGAGATGACATTGGCTGAAAGCAATGCAAAAATAACGGTTAAAGTTGATGGTAACAACGTTGATGCCACGATTACTTTAGGTTACCCCGTTAAAGAATATGCCGATGTTCTTAAAGAAGAAGTAGAAGGCTTACTAAAAAAAGAAATGACTTCTGATGATGTGTCTGTCACGGTTGATTGGAAAGTCACAAAACACAAAGTACAACAAGGCGTTAACGCCATTAGTAATATAAAAAACATTATTGCCGTTGCTTCAGGTAAAGGTGGTGTAGGTAAGTCCACCACATCGGTTAATCTAGCTTTGGCGCTTGCCGCTGAAGGTGCAAGCGTGGGTATTTTAGATGCTGATATTTATGGCCCGAGCCAACCTAGAATGTTAGGCACTACTCAACGACCAGAATCAGCTGATGGGAAATCTATAGAGCCGATTGAAAGCTTTGGTTTGCAGTGTATGTCTATGGGGTTTTTAATTGACGAAGAAGAGCCAATGATTTGGCGTGGTCCAATGGTGACGCAAGCATTAGAACAAATGCTTAATGATACCAATTGGACAGCGTTAGATTATTTAGTGATTGATTTACCACCGGGCACAGGTGACATTCAATTAACCTTATCGCAAAAAGTACCCGTGAGTGGCGCTGTTATTGTCACAACACCACAAGATATTTCATTACTTGATGCGCGCAAAGCCTTGAAGATGTTTGAGAAGGTCAATGTGCCAGTAATGGGTATTATTGAAAATATGAGCACACACGTCTGTAGTGAATGCGGCCATGAAGAGCATATCTTTGGTGCTGGTGGTGGTGAAAAGATGGCGACACAATACGGTGTGGATTTATTGGGTAATTTACCGCTAGATATTCAAATCCGTGAAGATGCTGATACTGGCCATCCGACGGTTGTAGCTGATCCTGATGGCACTATCGCTACGGCATATCGCGGCATTGCTCGTCGTGTAGCGGCACGATTAGCGAAACAAGGTAAAGATTATTCATCAGCATTTCCAAATATTGTGATCAAAAACGATTAATCGCGTTATTATTAGGACTATTCAAATCAAAGTGATCGCGTTATGAGTATAAAGTCAGATAAATGGATCCGTCGCATGGCGGAACAGCAGGACATGATTTCACCTTTTGAAGCAGGACAAGTGCGTGAAGGTGAAAATGGTCGAATGATTTCTTATGGTACATCGAGCTATGGCTATGATGTACGCTGCTCTGATGAGTTTAAAATTTTCACGAATATAAACTCTGCCATTGTGGATCCTAAAAACTTTGATGAGAATAGCTTTGTGGATGTTAAGTCTGATGTTTGCATCATTCCACCTAATTCATTTGCATTAGCACGTACGGTTGAGACCTTCAAAATCCCACGCAGTGTTTTGACTGTTTGTTTGGGTAAGTCGACCTATGCACGTTGCGGTATTATTGTGAATGTCACGCCATTAGAGCCTGAATGGGAAGGGCATGTGACGTTGGAATTTTCAAACACAACAACGCTTCCAGCAAAAATCTATGCTAACGAAGGTGTGGCGCAAATGTTATTTTTTGAATCAGATGAAGTGTGCGAAATATCGTATGCTGATCGTAATGGTAAATACCAAGGACAACAGGGTGTGACATTACCTAAATCGTAATGTTTAAAGCCTAGACTTTATGACTTTATGACTTTTTTACAGTTTTCACGTTTAATTAAATTAGTCCTTATCACGACATTATTAGTGGCGTGTTCAAACGAACGTGCTTCAGATAAACAGTGGCCACATAGTGATTTAAGTAGTTATGCCGCTTTATTTTCACCGAATGGAAAGTATGTATTAGTAGGCGATACCGATGCAGCCGCTAAATTATGGGATATTAAAGCAAATAAAGTCGTATACTCATGGCAAAATAATGAGGAGGTCGGCACAACGACAGCTGTTGGTTTTTCTGGCGATGGTAAAGTGGCTGCCACCTCTGAACAAGATGTGATTGTGTTATGGGAAGTTGCAACAGGCGAGCCGATGAAACGTTTGAGCTTTCCGGTAAAAATTAAATCGCTGGCGCTTTCTCTGCATGGTGATTATATTTTATTAGCATTGTATGACCGTACCGCTATTTACTTTGATGTGATTGAAAATCGAGTATTACAGATACTCGAACATGATGGTAAAGCGGTTAATTCACCGATTAATCAACTTATCAACACCGTGGCAATATCACCAAGCGGTAAATATGCTCTGACAGGGGCTGATGATACTACCGCGCGGTTATGGAAACTTGAAACAGGTAAACAACTACGCAGCTGGAAGCATGAAACCCCGGTTAATATAGTTGCTTTCTATCCGAAAGGAGGCTATGTATTAACAGGCGCCGGAAATGGCCAAACGCACTTTTGGAATATTAAGTCAGGTAAAGAAAAGTACACTTTACGTACTTCTGCTTGGCCGAAAAGCTGGCAACTACCAAATTTCCCCTCCTTCAAAACAACTACTTCAGCCATTGATTTTTCAGCAGATGGAAAATATCTACTTACAGGCCATCCATCACAAAAGATTTGCCGCTGGAAAGTAGCAACTGGTGATTTGATTGAATGTTGGCAGGTTGCAAGAAAACAGGCGCTACGACCTGGTGTCGTTATACAAGCTGTTGCTTTTTCACCAAATGGAAAAGCTGTTTATAGTGAGTCTGGCAATGGTATTGGTCAGATGTGGAATCTTAAATAAATGTACAAATTGGTTTTCTTTGTACCTGAAAGTCATAAAGAAGACGTTAAGAATGCCTTATTCGAACAAGGTGCTGGACGTTATGATGGCTACGACCACTGCTCATGGGAAACACTAGGTACAGGTCAATTCAAGCCCTTATCGGGTAGTCAGCCATTTATTGGCCAGCAAGATAATATTGAAAAAATTGCCGAATATAGAGTTGAAATGATCTGCTCGAAACCCAATATAAAAACAGTATTAGAAGCACTAATAAAGCATCATCCCTACGATGTACCTGCATATAATGTTCAGTTAATTCACACACTGAACGATTTTTAAACTAATTGAGTTGCCGATATGACATCACCTGTTATGCCTAAAGAAACATTCTTAGCTGATTATCAAGTTCCGAATTACTTAATTGATACAGTGCATTTATACTTTGATTTAGAGGCATCTGAAACACATGTTCGCAGTGTTTTGTCGATGCGAAAAAACCCGGAGGGTAATGGAAGTGATTGTACTCTTGATGGCGAACAGCTTGAACTGGCTTCAATTAAACTTGATGGAAGAGTATTACAAGGCAATGAATACCAGCGTACAGAACAAGCACTGTTCTTAACCTCATTGCCTGATGCATTTGAGTTAGAAATTGAAACGGTCATTAACCCTGATCAAAATACGGCATTAGAAGGCTTATATCATTCAGGTAATTTGCTTTGTACTCAGTGTGAAGCACAAGGCTTTAGACGTATTACCTATTATATGGATCGCCCTGATGTGATGGCAGTATTTACCGTATCATTATCGGCAAATAAACGGCAATGGCCGATAATGTTGGCGAATGGCAACTTGGAAGAGCAGGGTGTGTATAAAGATGGCAGACACTGGACGCGTTGGCATGATCCTCATCCAAAACCGAGTTATCTTTTTGCGTTAGTAGCGGGTGACTTATATAGTCAAGATGACACGTTCACGACAATGTCGGGTAGAGACGTTTCTTTGCAGATTTTTGTTGATCCAGAAAATAGCCACAAATGTGATCACGCACTAGCCTCATTAAAACAAGCAATGAAGTGGGACGAGGAAACCTATGGTCGTGAATACGATCTTGGTGTATTCATGATTGTTGCAGTGAATGATTTCAATATGGGTGCGATGGAAAATAAAGGTTTAAATATTTTCAACTCAGCCTGTGTTTTGGCGACTCAAGAAACAGCTACTGATCATGATTTTTATACTATACAAAGCATAGTTGGCCATGAGTATTTCCATAACTGGTCGGGTAACCGGGTAACCTGTCGTGACTGGTTCCAGCTTAGTTTGAAAGAAGGCTTTACCGTATTACGTGATCAGCAGTTTAGTGCCGATATGCACTCAGCGGCTGTGCAACGTATTGATGATGTTAATCAACTTCGCACCATGCAGTTTTCTGAAGATGCCGGGCCGATGGCACATCCAGTTCGCCCAGCTTCATTTATAGAAATCAGTAACTTCTATACTGTGACCGTTTATGAAAAGGGCGCCGAAGTTGTTGGCATGATTAAAACGATTGTCGGTAAAGAAGGCTTTAGAAAAGGCACAGATTTATATTTCGATCGTCATGATGGACAAGCTGTGACAACGGATGATTTTGTTACAGCGATTGAAGATGCCAATACTGCTGACTTAAGCCAGTTTAAACGGTGGTATTCACAAGCTGGCACACCCAGGCTAACCATTAAAGGCGACTATCAGAGTAGTGCTAAAACATATACCTTAAATATTGCTCAAACGTGTCCAGCAACGCCAGATAAACAACAAAAACAACCCTTCCATATTCCACTTTCAGTGGGTTTGCTAGATCAACAAGGTAATTCATTACCATTACAATTTGCTGATGAATCGCAAGCGTATGAGGCTGATACACGTGTATTATCAGTGACACAAGCAAGCCAACAATTCACTTTTATTAATATAGAGTCAGAGCCATTACCTTCATTATTACGTGGTTTCTCAGCCCCGGTAAAAGTGGACTTTGAATACAGTAATAAAGAACTGGCTATGCTCATGGCCCATGATGCGGACAGCTTTAACCGTTGGGATGCAGGCCAGACTTTACTGATTAATGTGCTATTAGATTTAGTTGCAACAGTGCAAAATGAGGAGGTGCTTTCATTACCTAAGTTACTGATCGAACAAATGAGTAATGTCTTAAGTGATGCGGATAATGAACCTGCACTGGTTGCTAAGATGTTGGCCTTGCCAACTGAGAACTATTTAGCAGCTCAAATGAAGCCGGCGGATGTTGATGCGATTCATAGGGCTCGCAGCTTTATGAAAAGAACATTAGCCCACAAACTTAAGCAACAATTTAGTGATTTATATAGCACCTTAAATACGAATGAACCCTATCAATTTAATGCTGAGCAAATGGCGCGACGTAGCTTGAAAAATATCTGTCTTGGTTTTTTGATGGAAACTCAAGACCCGATGCAAACACAGCGTTGCCTTAAACAAATGAAACAAGCCGATAATATGACCGACACTATGTCAGGGCTTGGATTATTAGCAGAACAAGCAGGGCCTGAAGGCGAGCATGCACTTCGAGCATTTTATGAGCAATGGCAACATGATCGTCAAGTCGTTGATAAATGGTTAAGTGTACAAGCACAATCATCACTACCAAATACATTATTACGTATTAAAGGCTTAATGAAACACCCTGCGTTTAGTATTAAAAATCCAAATAATGTGCGCGCTTTGATTGGTCAATTTTGTCGGAATAATCCGATTAATTTCCATAATAAAGATGGGTCGGGTTATCAGTTTTTAGCTGAACAGATCAAAGTGCTTAACGGCTTAAACCCTCAAGTTGCTTCTCGTATGTTAGGTGCCTTTAACTCATGGAGACAGTATGATGAGGATCGACAAATACTAATGAAACAGGCGTTATCTGACATCGCGGCTCACGAAGGGCTTTCTGCCGATGTGTATGAAGTGGTCACTAAGTATTTAGCAGATAGATAATGTTTACATTAGATCCCAGATTAAAAAATGATACCTTATTGATTGGTGAATTTACCCTTTGTCGCGCTTTATTAATGAACGATGCTCGTTATCCTTGGGTAATACTAGTACCACGTGTTACGGGTGTTACGGAGGTATATCAATTATCAACGGCAGATCAACAGCAATTAATGTGTGAATCTAATTCTGTAGCTCAAAAGCTAATGCAGTTAGTCTCAGCAGATAAAATGAATGTGGCCGCTTTAGGCAATGTTGTTTCACAATTGCATATTCACCATGTAGCACGCTATCAAAGTGATCAAACATGGCCTGCACCTGTATGGGGTAAGGGCGAAGCCTTAGCCTATAGCGAGCAAGAGCAGCAAGCCGTGGTAGGACAATTACAACAGATCTTTAATGACCTTATCGACAATGGCAAAAACAATACAATTTAGATTAAATATCTCTAGGGATGAAGCACTACGTTATTATCACGGCAAAGCACGGAACGTCATCGTAAATGCGGACAATGGTCAGCGGTTACAGTTTCCAGCAGAACATATCAGACAATTTATTGATCATTTAGGGGTTAATGGCGTGTTTAGTATTCGTTTTAGTGAAGATAATAAGTTGATTGATTTGCAGCGGGTTTCATAAGGTTATTTGTCATATGTATTTTAGTATTGGCAAATTGAGCTCAGAGGCAACTTTTTACACGTGCTTTAACGGGTCAGGATATTAACTGGCTTGATATCTAAAGGCTGTTGACGATCCAATAGCGTTATTTCATCAAGCTTTCAGTGATTTACCTACTACAACGTTCATCAAATTCCCAAGCCAGATGAGACAGCAGTTCTCATATTGAGCATGGTATATATTAGGAGAAGACTTGAGAATAAGAGCAATAGCTCAAACTATTCTCCAAATTAAGGGCTGTAGATAGCTACAGTCTTATTAGAGTACGACATAGACATTATTCTGCACCAAAACTAGTTTTATTGAACCAAAGTAGTGCAAAAATCATTGATTTCTACGCATGAATATTATTTATATCCATTAATAACAGTAACTTATTATTTAGGCATGCTCTGTGCTCTATCCTTGAAATAGTAGTCGAATCATCTCAATGATAGAGGTCTGAATGAGTAAAAAGCAAACGTTAGTTGTTATTGGTAACGGTATGGTTGGGCAACATTTTCTTGCTACTTTGATGGCGAGCGATATTAAAGAACGATATGAGCTTGTTACTTTTTGTGAAGAAACTATCCCTGCCTATGATCGTGTTCATCTTAGTGAGTATTTTTCTGGTAAATCGGCAGACGATCTGTCATTAGTCGAACAAGACTTCTTTGAAGATAACAATATCATTATCCATATGGGCGATAAAGCTTCTAGTATCGATCGTAGTGCTAAAACAGTTACATCTGATAAGGGCATTCTCATAAGCTATGACACATTGATTCTTGCAACAGGATCTAGTGCTTTTGTACCGCCTATTCCTGGACATGATCGTGATGGCTGTATTCCATACCGTACTATTGAAGATCTTGATGAAATGATGGCAGCAGCAAAAACATCAAAAGTCGGTGCAGTTGTTGGTGGTGGACTATTAGGGTTGGAAGCTGCAAAAGCATTGCAAGATCTTGATTTGAAGACATATGTTGTTCAGTTTGCTCCACGTTTAATGGCCGCACAATTAGATGACGGTGGTGCGGAATTACTTAAATCAAAGATTGAAGATTTGGGCGTGTCTGTATTAACCAGTAAAAATACAACTAAGATAATTGATGGAGATAATTGCAAGCATAAAATGGTTTTTGCAGATGGCGGCGAATTAGAAACAGATATGATTTTGTATTCTGCTGGTATTCGTCCTCGTGATGAAATTGCTGCTGCTTGTGGGCTAAAAATAGCTGAGCGCGGTGGTATTGTAGTGAGTGACCAGTGCCTCACTTCTGATGAAAATATCTATGCGATAGGTGAATGTGCTTCGTGGAATGATCAAATCTTTGGTTTAGTCGCACCCGGTTATGCAATGGCTAGAACTGTAGTGACTCAACTTGCTGGTGAAGAGTCTTGTTTCACGGGTGCCGATATGAGTACAAAATTGAAACTTAACGGTGTCGATGTTGCCAGCATTGGGGATCCGCATGCTTCATCTGAAGGAGCATTAGTTTATACCTATCAAAATGGTGTCGATGGTATTTATAAGCGACTTGTTGTGAGCTCTGATAATAAAACATTACTTGGAGCCGTATTAGTCGGCGATGCATCTGGCTACCCAACATTATCTCAGTATTACTTTAATGCAATTGAATTACCAAGTAATCCAGATTCACTTATTTTACCTGCGCGATCTGATGAATCAGTTGGCTTAGGTCCGGATGCATTACCTGCTAATGCTCAAATATGTTCCTGTTACGATGTTTCCAAAGGTGATATCTGTGCTTCTATTGAAAGTGGTTGCACAACATTAGGGGCATTAAAAGGTGATACAAAAGCAGCAACAGGCTGCGGTGGTTGTGCTGCCTTATTAAAATCTGTATTGGATTGCGAGTTAGAAAAAGCAGGTGTCGAAGTTAATACTGATATTTGTGAACATTTTGCTCACACCAGACAAGATTTATTTAATGTAGTCAAAGTAGAAGAAATTAAAACCTTTGCTGAGCTAATTCATAAACATGGCAAGGGAAAAGGCTGTGAAATATGTAAGCAAACCGTGGGATCTATTTTAGCGTCACAATGGAATGAATACATTTTGAAAGAGAGTCATGTCGGTGTGCAAGATACTAATGATACTTTCTTAGCCAATATGCAAAAAGATGGTACCTACTCTGTTGTTCCACGAATGACAGGGGGTGAAGTTACTCCTGATGGCTTGATTGCAATTGGTAAAATTGGCAAGAAATATGGCTTATATACCAAAGTAACGGGTGGGCAGCGTGTTGATCTGTTTGGTGCACGGGTTGATCAATTGCCATTGATTTGGAAAGAATTGATTGATGCAGGTTTTGAAAGTGGTCATGCCTACGGTAAATCATTACGTACAGTTAAATCATGTGTAGGCAGTACATGGTGCCGCTTTGGTATTGAGGATAGTGTTGGCCTGGCGGTTGATCTTGAAAATCGTTATAAGGGCCTACGTGCACCACATAAGATTAAGTTTGCAGTGTCTGGCTGTACACGTGAATGTGCTGAAGCACAAAGTAAGGATATCGGCATCATTGCTGTCGAAGGCGGCTGGAATCTATATGTCTGTGGTAATGGCGGTATGAAGCCGCGTCATGGTGATTTATTTGCTACCAACTTAGATAAAGAAACCTTAATTAAATATATCGATTGTGTATTAACATTCTATGTTCAAACAGCTGACAGAATGCAACGTACTTCTGTGTGGATGGAAAATATGGAAGGTGGCCTAGATTATTTGAAAGCAGTTGTGATTGATGACAAGTTGAATATATGTAAGCAATTAGAAGAACAAATGCAGAAGGTAGTTGATGCATATCAATGTGAGTGGAAAACAACCATTGAAGATGAAAGCAAGCTGAAGCGTTTCCGTACTTTCATCAATAGTGATAAACACGATGAAAATATTATTTTTGTTGAAGAGCGAGGCCAAGTGCGTCCAGCCAACATTGAAGAACGTGAACTTCTAATGGCGGAGGAAGCATAATGGGGCCGTGGATAGATATATGTAGTAAAGACGATTTACAACCAAACTCGGGAGTGTGTGCCTTAGTTGGAGACCAACAAATTGCTATTTTTTATATGCCAGAAGATGACGCTGTATTTGCCGTCAATAATTATGATCCCTTTGGTAAGGTAAATGTTTTGTCGCGAGGGTTGATTGGTGATATTAAGGGAGAGGTGATGGTCTCTTCTCCACTATATAAACAACATTTCAGCCTGACAACAGGACAATGCTTAGAAGATGAAACTGTCTCAATCGTTGCTTATGGTGTGCGAATCAATGGTGAACGTGTCGAAATAAATTTAAATGGAACAGCATAATGGTGATTGATTATTTCATTGCTGACGTATTTACCAATAAGATTTTCTCTGGAGCGCAAATTGCTGTTTTTCCTCGTGCAGATAAGTTAACGGATGAACAAATGGCATTGATTGCCAGTGAGATTAATCTGTCAGAAACTGCATTTATATCTAATCCATCTGGTGATGCTGCTGCACGAAAAATGCGTGTTTTTTCACCTTTAGCAGAAATTGATTTCGCTGGACATCCAATTATTGCGACGGCATTTATTCTGGCATCATGTGGTGAGATTCAATTGACTGAGGGTATGACCGCTTTAATGTTTGAACTAAATTCAGGGGATATTGAAGTCAATATATCCTCTTTAAATGGTAAGCCAACATTTGTTCAATTTACCAACAAAGTATCGTCAGTGATTGATCGTTATACGCCATCGATTGCGGAACTGGCTGAATTTTTATCTATTAAACCAGAAGCTATTGATCATAAAAAGTTTTCGACTCGGCTAGTGTCTTGTGGCTTCCCTTATTTGGTTGTACCAGTATGGAAATACGAAACAGTTCGTAATGCTATATTTAACTTTGCATCATGGAGTCAATCATCAGCGCCCCAGACTGCTGCTCAAGAAATTCTATTATTCTCAGCTAAAACTCCCTACCAAGACTCTAATTTCAATGCACGTTTATTAGGGCCTAATATTGGCGTACATGAAGATCCACCTGTTGGTAGTGCAATGCCAGCATTTTCATCCTATTTAGCATCATTTGAATTTACTCAACAAGGCACCCATGTCTTTGCCGTTGATCGGGGTGATGCTAAGAACCGACGCAGTGTATTAAACATCGAAATGGATCATAAAGGTCAACCAGAACTTACACTTCGAATAGGTGGTGAAGCTGTGATGGTTGCAGAAGGGAAAATACATGTAGCTGAGTAATTAAAGTAAGTAGTGGCAATAAACATATTACTGAAACTTGCTAAACACACTGGCTGGGCGTTGTTTAAATTTTAGTTTAATAAAAACGTTTCATTAATTTGTAATGAGACATTCCTTTTTACCTAATATTCCTAATGTGGTGCAATGAAAGAAAAACTAGTTTTGATAGGTAATGGTATGGCGGGCATGCGCACCATAGATGAGCTGCTAAAGTTATCACCCGATAAATATGATATTACTGTCTTTGGTGCTGAGCCTCATGGCAACTACAATCGTATTATGCTTTCACCTGTTCTGGCAGGAGATAAAACCATTGATCAAATCATAACTCATGACCTTCAATGGTATGAGGATAAAGGAATTACATTACACATTGGTAAAACAGTTACAGGTATTGACCGTGGCAATCAAATCGTTATTACTGAGGCGGGCAAGCAAGCCCACTACGACAAGTTAATCTTCGCTACAGGGTCTAATCCTATTACCTTGCCACTTAAAGGTAAGGACATAGAAGGAGTGATTACTTTTCGTGATATTAATGATGTCAATATCATGATAGCAACGGCCAAGATACATAAAAAAGCGGTTGTGATTGGTGGAGGTCTGCTTGGTTTAGAAGCTGCCAATGGCTTAATGACTCAAGGAATGGATGTATCGGTTGTGCAGCGCGGCAGTATTTTAATGGATCAGCAACTTGATCAAGCTGCATCTGATTTGATGCAAACTGAACTGGAAGCAAAAGGTATGACATTTTTAATTGATTACGATACAGCAGAGTTTATGGGTCAGGATCGAGTCGAAAAAGTACGCTTTAGCAATGGTATTGAAGTTGAAGCTGATTTAGTGGTGATAGCTGTGGGTGTTCGACCTAATATAGCCTTGGCACAACAATCAGGCATTATGTGTGAACGTGGCGTATTGGTTGATGACACGCTAAAAACCTACTCTAAAAATATCTATGCTGTGGGTGAATGTGTGCAATATCGCAATGAAACCTTTGGTCTTGTTGCGCCATTGTTTAAACAAGCGAAAGTGTGTGCCGCTCAATTGGCTAATGTTAGTAATAATAAATACCAAAGCTCGGCAACAGCAACCAAGCTGAAAGTAACAGGTATTAACGTGTTTTCAGCAGGTGATTTTAATGGTGATGAACAATCAGATATACTGATTTATCACGATCCATCACGTCATATCTATAAAAAATTGGTGCTAAAAGAAAATAAAATTATTGGTACTTTACTTTATGGAGATACCCGTGATGGTAACTGGTATTTTTCCTTATTGGGTATGCAGAAAGATGTGTCTGCTATGCGAGAAGATATTATCTTTGGTAAGCATCAGGTCAGTGAGCACCTATTATGAGTGATGTGGTAACAACATCTACCACTTGTCCTTATTGTGGTGTTGGCTGTGGAGTCATCGTTAGTAATGAACAAAATGGCACCATCTCAGTGGAAGGCGATAAAACACATCCTGCTAATTTTGGACGTTTATGTTCAAAAGGTTCAGCTTTAGCAGATACAATTGAATTGGATGGACGTCTACTTCACCCACAAGTGAATGGCGAACAAACATCGTGGGATGAAGCTCTATATGCAGTTGCCAATGGCTTTAAAAAAGTCATTGATGAACACGGACCAGATGCAGTGGCCTTTTATGTCTCGGGTCAACTGTTAACCGAAGATTATTACGTTGCCAATAAATTAATGAAAGGCTTTATTGGTAGTGCTAATATTGATACTAATTCACGGCTCTGCATGTCATCAGCTGTAGCAGGCTATAAACGAGCATTTGGAAGTGACTCGGTACCGTGTAGTTATGAAGACTTAGAGCAAGCAAACCTTATTATTATCGAAGGTTCTAATACAGCGTGGTGTCACCCCGTTGTATTTCAACGCATCGCCAAAGCAAAGCAAGGTAACCCAAACCTAAAAGTGGTTGTTATTGACCCACGTAAAACAGCAACTTGTGGTATTGCAGACTTACACTTACCGCTTAAATCAGGCTCTGATGCCGCTTTATTTAATGGCTTATTAAGCTACTTGAATGAGAACGACAACGTTGATTGGCCATATGTGAGTAAATTTACCGAAGGCTTTGCGGATGCGTTAACCTCAGCACAACAATCAAACCCTGATATTGCCAGTGTCGTACGAAGCTGTGAATTAAACAGTGAAGATGTACAAATGTTCTTCCAACTCTATGCTCAGACTGAAAAAACAGTCACCCTGTATTCACAAGGCGTGAACCAGTCTTCTTCAGGGACGGATAAATCAAATAGTATTATCAACTGCCATTTAGCGACTGGGCGTATTGGAAGAGCAGGAACCGGCCCCTTTTCAATTACGGGACAACCAAACGCGATGGGTGGACGTGAAGTGGGTGGACTGTCAAACCAGCTTGCGGCACATATGGATATTGATAATGTAGCACATCGGAATTTGCTATCGTGCTTTTGGCAAACAGATAACCTTGCTACCACAGCAGGTGCAAAAGCAGTCGATATGTTCCAAGATGTTGCTAATGGCAAAATAAAAGCAATATGGGTGATTGCCACCAATCCTGTCGTAACGTTACCTGATGCTGATAAGGTACGTGATGCATTGCAAGCCTGTGAACTGGTAGTCGTGTCGGATTGTGAACAATATACCGATACCACGGCCTGTGCAGATATTACTTTACCTGCACTAGCATGGGGTGAAAAAAATGGCACAGTGACTAATTCAGAACGTCGTATTTCACGCCAACGAAATATGATACCTAACCCTGGCGAAGCTAAAGAAGACTGGTGGATACTGAGCGAAGTAGCTAAACGCTTAGGTTTTCAACAGAGCTTTAACTATCAATCAAGTGCCGAGATCTTCCGTGAACATGCCTTGTTATCTGGCTTTGAAAATAATGGCATGCGTGATTTTGATATTAGTGGTTTAGCAAGTTTGACCGATGATGACTACGAATCTCTTTTACCAATACAATGGCCTGTTACCGCCGATAAACCACAAGGTACAGCACGACTATTTACTGATAATAAATTCTTCACCGCCAGTGGTAAGGCACAGTTTATTGCCATTACACCGTGTGGCCCTGTCAATGCTACTAATAATGATTATCCACTGGTGTTGAATACAGGACGAGTACGTGACCAATGGCATACCATGTCACGTACGGCGCGAAGTACAAAGTTAAATGGTCATATTTCAGAACCGTTTGTTGAAGTCCATCCAGTAGATGCTAAAAAATGGTCTGTCGAAGAAAATGGTTTAGCCAAGATTGACAGTCAGTGGGGATCGGTGTTGGCACGCGTTCAGATCACCGACTCTCAGATCATCGGTAATATCTTTATACCCATGCATTGGTCTCAGCAGAACGCATCATTATCCCGAGTTAATACAGTGGTAAACCCAGTGGTTGACCCTATTTCAGGACAGCCAGAATTGAAACATACCCCGGTTAAAATTAGTCCATATCAAGCAATCTGGTATGGCTTTATTTTATCGAGAACAAAATTGATACTCAGCAATAATGACTATTATGTCAGCATAAAAGGTGAACAATTCTGGCGATATGAATTAGCGGGTGACTCTAAGATTGAAAGTTATTCCTCTTGGGTAAAAAATTATCTGGGCGACGAGGGTGAATGGTTAGACTTTGTTGATCTAAAAGCACAACGTTTCCGAACAGGTATTATCAAAAACAATCAATTAGATGCCGTCGTATTTGTAGCGCCTAACCATGAATTACCTGCACGAAAATGGTTGAGTCGCTTATTTACAGAATCACCACTGAGTGAGGAAGCTTATTCTAACTTACTTGCAGGTAAACCAGGTGCAGATCAACCAGATGTTGGCGCATTAGTTTGTGCCTGTTTTGGTGTCGGTGAAAATACGATCAAAGATGAGATTAAATGCGGCGCAGCTAAATCAGTTGAAGATATTGGCAAACAACTTAAAGCGGGTACAAACTGTGGTTCGTGCATTCCTGAAATCAAGAAGTTGTTTGAATAAATTCACCAGGTGCTAGTTCTACCTGAGTGTAAGCCCTTAAATTATTAATCAAGATTAAACCCAATGCCTACGCCAGTAGAAGGACAATAACAAAAGAAGGGGCGCTGGGTATTTGAGAAGGTGCTTCTATTATGATTAATGTAGACACAATCGGGTCAAAATCATAATACCAACCATTCTGGTACTGAACGTGCAGCGGATTAAATGACAATATTTATAGCAGGGTCCATGATATTGCTCCATATTTCAAGGCATCCAGTACTATCGTCTGTTAAACATTCTGGATAGCTCTCTGAGCTTACTTTGGAAAAGCCATAGCCGAAAATATACCTAATAGAACAATAACTGCGACATGTTATTTTGTATTTACATAATGCATTAGCGAGATAGCAAAGAGTGACCTATCTAGCGGTAATAGTCTGTGAATTAAGCTTCATATTAGCTTGCCGTTCCTATTGCGCACCACTATAGTGCGATGACTGTTCTTGATTGCAATATCATAGTGCTTAACGGTGAGTGAGATAATAGTTTTATTGTTATATATCAGTAGCTTATTTATTGGCATGATTACCGCTATAGCTATTTCTATTACCAACGTTAGTACAGTTCAAAAAGAGATTCAGCTATGTCTACACAAAATTTAAAATTATTATCATTTAGTGGCAATACAAAAATTCTTCATCTGAGTTGGATGGCCTTTTTTATTAGTTTTGTTGTTTGGTTTAACCATGCACCATTACTGATCTCAATCCAACAATCTCTAGGCTTAACAAGCCAACAAATTAAAACATTACTGATCCTTAACGTTGCTTTAACAATTCCGGCCCGTATTGTAGTTGGAATGCTCGTTGATAAGTATGGTCCGAGAATTATGTTCCCATCGCTGCTTGGGATTTCGAGCTTTATATGTTTCTTCTTTGCTCTAGCTGATACGTTTGAACAGTTAGCAGCTGCTCGATTTATGCTTGGTTTTGTCGGCGCTGGTTTTGTTATCGGTATCAGAATGATTTCCGAATGGTACCCCGCTAAACAAGTCGGTCTTGCAGAAGGTATATATGGTGGTTGGGGTAACTTTGGTTCAGCTGCTGCAGCAATGACATTGCCAACGATTGCGCTAATGTTTGGTGGTGAAGATGGTTGGCGTTATGCGGTTGCTTTAACAGGGGCTATGGCACTAATTTATGCCTTTATTTATTATAATGGTGTATCTGATACACCTAAAGGCTCCACATACTTTAAGCCTAAAAAATCAGGTGGCATGGAAGTAACAAGTAAGGGTGACTTTTATTTCTATCTCTTGATGAATATTCCATTGTATGCCGCATTAGCATTATTAACGTGGAAGTTATCACCAAGTGGCGTGAGTTTATTGTCAGCTGGCATTGCACAAGCTATTTATATTGGTTTAGGCGTATTGTATTTTTATCAGGCCTATCACATATATCAGGTGAATAAGAGTATTTTTACAAAGCCGGTACCTGAGATTCACCGTTATAAATTCAAGCAAGTAGCGGTATTAGATTTAGCTTATCTGGCTACATTTGGTTCTGAATTAGCGGTAGTCTCTATGCTGCCATTATTTTTCCATGAAACGTTCGATATTACTGCTGTTCAGGCAGGTTTATTGGCTTCTGGTTTTGCATTTATGAACTTGGTTTCTCGTCCAATAGGCGGTTTATTTAGTGACCGTTGGGGACGCAAACGTACTTTATCTATTTGTATATCAGGCTTGGCTGTTGGTTACATCATCATGAGTATGATCACTCCTGAATGGGCAATTGTATTTGCAGTCTTAGCAACAATGGCATGTTCTTTTTTCGTTCAAGCGGGTGAAGGTGCTGTCTTTGCAGTTGTACCATTAGTGCAACGTCGTTTAACGGGACAAGTTGCTGGTATGGCAGGTGCATACGGTAATGTAGGTGCAGTAACATTCTTAACTATATTGTCATTAGTCTCAGTTCAAACATTTTTCCTTGTTATCGCTGGGACAGCTATCGTTACATTGATTGCAGTACACTTTATGGATGAGCCAAAAGGCCAAATGGCAGAAATCCTGCCTGATGGTACGGTTCAGATGATTGACGTACACTAAACCTAATTCGTTTTAAGTTAGACTGCAAAAGTCCACTGTTAAAATAAAAGTGGACTGTTTTTGTTTCTCCGAAGGTGAAAAATGACAGAAAAATTAAAAGTGGGTGTTGGCTCTTATTCCGACAAGGGTCTTAAAGAAGAAAATCAAGATTCAATCGGTCACTTTGTACCTGATAATTTAAACCTTCTATCCGCTAAGGGTGTTGCTTTTACTGTAGCTGATGGTGTTAGCAGTAGTGCAGAAGCAAAACACGCTAGTCAGGCCTGTGTGACTGGTTTTTTGAGCGATTACTTTAGCACGCCAGATTCATGGTCTGTGAAGAAATCAGGCGGTAAAGTATTAACCTCAATCAATACTTGGTTGTTCAGCCAAAGTAATCAATTTCATGATGCTTCTCGAGGTCTCGTGAGTACATTTTGTGGTTTAGTATTAAAATCAACCACAGCTCATCTCTTCCATGTAGGTGATTCTCGTATTTATCTACTTCGTGATGGAGATTTAGAACAATTAACCAATGATCATCGTATTCAAATTCCTGGTGAATCAGAGTATTTAGCTCGTGCAATGGGGGTTGATTATCGTCTAGATATTGATTACAAAAAAATCCCTATTGAAGTGGGTGACAAATTCTTTATTTCAACTGATGGAGTGCATGATTTTCTAGCAGATAAAATTATTCAGAAAATACTGACAAGGCAAGAAACAGATTTAAATAGTGCCTGTAAACACATTGTCACTCAATCTCTTGAGATGGGTAGCGTGGATAATGTGAGTTGTCAGTTAATTCATGTTGAAGCGCTTCCATCACAAGATGCAGATGAAGTTTTTTCTAAATTAACTGCATTACCCTTTCCACCAGATCTGTATGAAGGTGTTGTTATAGATGGCTATCGCATTACAAGGGAGTTACACGCAAGTTCAACCAGTCAGCTATATCAAGCTATTGATACTGATACTGATGAAAAAGTCGTTATTAAAACGCCCTCAGTCAACTTTGAAGATGATCCGGCCTATCTAGAACGATTTCAACTTGAAGAGTGGGTTGGTCGTAGACTTGATAGTCCTCATGTTATTAGAACTATTGAGCAACAACGTCCACGTCGCTTTCTGTACTATGTGATGGAATACATAGAGGGGAAAACCCTAGAGCAGTGGATTGAAGATCAGACAGAAGTTGATTTAACCGTGATTAGAAATATTGCCTCTCAAGCTATTTCTGGCCTTAGAACATTCCATCGTCTTGATATGCTTCATCAAGATATAAAGCCCGGTAATATAATGATAAGCACAGAAGGCTTGGTGAAAATTGTTGATTTTGGATCAGCCAAAATTGCCAGTATTGCAGATATTTCTACACCAATTGAACGTATGGAATTACTGGGTACAAAAAGCTATATCGCACCTGAGTACCTTATTGAACAATCAGGTACAACGCAATCAGATCTATTTTCTCTGGGGTGTATTATTTATGAAATGATTACAGGCAAGCTTCCCTATGGTGATCGGCTTGCAAAAGCATCAGATCAGCGCTCACTGAACCGTTTAAAGTACACACCGATTAATAATCATAGAGCAAATGTACCTCATTGGGTGGATAAGGCAATCAGAACGGCTGTTCAAATTGATCCTACAAAGCGCTATGAAAAAATGTCAGAACTTGAAAGTGATCTAAGAAAGCCTAATCCAATATACCTGAAGGAAGAGCAATTACCTTTATTGGAAAGAAATCCATTAGTTTTTTGGAAAGGTCTATCAGCGTTACTTTTTCTTGGAAATATATTTTCACTGTATTTTTTTACCGGTTAATGCTTGTTATGCAAGTATTATCAAACAAAGTATGAAGCGCCATAATGGTTGAGGAGAGCAGCCCTATAGAGCGAGTTTGCAGAATTTTAAATTATAGAATGGATACTTAGAAAGGGCTGATGTTCTTATATTGGGTTAACACATGCTGTTATTAACTAGATTATGGTTAAATATGGCCTTGTTAACATAATAGCTCCTTTTTGCCAACGATCTCACATTAGGACTTTCTAATTTTCTTTGTAAAAAATACGAGGCCTTTGTTTTAGCTGTAATACGATTTTTACTGATGTCAAATAGTAATATAGTGCATCGTCCGGTTGAGTCCACAGCACCTTAGCGATGACTTGAGCTAACCTAAATTTCAGACAGCGGCACCTAGATAAGCGGAATGTTCTTTTAAGCTTAAGGATTATTTTAACAGTTGGATCTTTAAGCTAAAGCTTAGTGTTTCACCCTAAGTAACTACTTATATCCATGCATATGCTATAAAGTGCCTAGCTTTAATTGAATCAATCTACGGTTTTGGCTTTTGGGATAAATGATGAATTATGATTATGATCTTTTTGTTATAGGTGCAGGTTCTGGGGGTGTTAGAGCAAGTCGGATTGCAGGCTCATTAGGTGCTAAGGTGGCTGTTTGTGAAGACCTATACATGGGCGGCACTTGTGTTAATGTCGGCTGTGTACCGAAGAAACTTTATGTGTATGCGTCTGAGTATTCAAGTCATTTTGAAGATGCCAAAGGCTTTGGTTGGCAGACACAAGCCGCGCCATTTGATTGGGCAACATTACGTGATAATAAGAAAGAAGAGATTAGCCGCTTAAATGAGATTTATGATGATCTGTTAGGCAATGCCAATGTTGAGATATTGCGTGGTCGAGGGCGTTTGGTTGATGCTCACACCGTAGAGGTAAATGGACAGCATTTTACTGCTGAGCGCATTGTATTAGCAGTCGGTGCTTGGCCCTTTGTTCCTCAATTCCCAGGTAGCCAATATGCAGTCAGTTCTAATGAGATCTTTGATTTAGATGAGTTTCCAAAACGCTTAGCAGTTGTTGGCGGTGGTTATATTGCGGTTGAATTTTCAGGGATCTTCAATGGTCTTGGTGCAGCGGTAACGCAACTCTATCGAGGTGAATTATTCTTACGTGGTTTTGATAATGAAGTGCGTGATGTGGCAGCCACTGAGATTGCGAAGAAAGGCGTTGAGTTACGATTTAAAACAGATGTAACGTCAATAGATAAACTGTCAGATGGTTCATTTAAAGTCCATTTGTCGACTGGTGCTCCCTTGCTAGTCGATGCTGTGTTGTACAGTACCGGTCGTAAACCTAAATTAACAGACTTAGGCTTAGAGAATGTCAATGTGGCCATTTCTGATCATGGTTATATTGAAGTGAATGATCAATTCCAGACCAGTGAGCCGAGTATATATGCTTTAGGGGATGCGACAGAAGGAATGGCACTCACGCCGGTAGCGTTGGAAGAAGGTATGGCGCTAGCACGACATTTGTATAACGATGAACCTTGTCAGTTTAATTATAATAATATTGCGACTACCGTATTCTGTCAGCCGAATATAGGCATGATAGGAATGACGGAGGAGCAAGCAAGAGAAGCATATCCGAACTTAGTTAAATATCGTAGTCATTATCGGGCCATGCGGCATAATCTTGGCGGTAGTAAAGAGCGGTCGATGATGAAGATATTGGTTGATGGTGATACTGATAAAGTAGTGGGAATGCATATGGTCGGCGCTGATGCAGGTGAGATTATGCAAGGGTTTGCTGTTGCAATGAGAATGGGTGCGACTAAGGCAGATTTTGATACCACAGTAGGTATTCATCCAACGGCTGCTGAAGAGTTTGTGACAATGCGTGATCCTGTTGCTGATGATTAGTTATTAGGATAATCGTGATAAGGGCTTATTCTTAGCCTTTTTAGAATAATGTAATTTCGTGCCTGACAGAGTATCAGGCCAACTTAGATTATCTTTACCCAGATAGAGCCACAAAAAGCCTAAGCCGGCTGGGATCCAAGCAATAATGGCAACGACAAAACGAATACTAGCTTGATTCCATGTGATATTGGTATCAGTATTATTGATTAAATAAACCTTCCAACTTCGCATGCCAAGTGTTTGGCCACCGTGCATCCAGAACCAGCCATAAAAAAAGTAGCTTACAGCGAGTAGATAGAGCGAGAAGAATGGATTACCAGCTTCGATTGCTTCGCCGTTATTGCTAATAGCATTAACAGCAACAGCAATGGCGCCAGCTAATAATAAAACGGACAGTAATAACAAGGTGTCATAGAGCATCACGCCTAGGTAACGGAATAAACTGGGTTTGGTGTAATTATCGGCACTTGAAGTCATAAAATAGTGTAATTAATTTGGGCTGTTAGGGGTGTATAAAGTATCATAGTCGTCTTTATTTTATCTGTATTGGGATCAATATGCTGCAATTGATTGGCCGCTCGGCACACTCGGCATTTCGTTTAGCAAAACTATTAGCGTCTGTTCAAGAAAAAGTTTCATCTGTATCGAACTTAAGAACTGAATATCGTTATTTTATTGAAGTGGAAAGTGATGCTGACTTATCGAAAGATGATCAGTCTATTGTTGAAACATTGTTAGAAGCGACGCAGCAAAAAAGTACAGCAGCAGAGAATGAACACTTTTTCTTAGTGACGCCTCGACCAGGCACTATCTCACCTTGGTCTAGCAAAGCAACAGATATTGCGCATAATAGTGGTGTGAATACGATATTGCGTGTTGAGCGTGGCATTGCATTTTTTGTTGAAGCAAGCGCTGAATTATCGTCTCAAGATTGGCAGCTTATTGCACAATCACTACATGACCGTATGACGGAGTCAGTGTTCAATTCTTCTGATGAAGCTGATCGTTTATTCATTCACGGGAAATCACGTCCACTAGTCAGTGTTGATGTGTTAAATGGTGGCCGTGGCGCATTAGTAGAAGCTAACAAAACAATGGGCTTGGCTCTAGCGGCAGATGAAATTGATTATCTTGTTGAAAACTTTACAACCTTAAACCGTAACCCAAATGACATCGAACTAATGATGTTTGCACAAGCTAACTCAGAACATTGTCGCCACAAGATTTTTAGTGCTGATTGGATTGTTGATGGTAAGAATAAACCCCATACTCTATTCAATATGATTCGTAATACCCACGCATTGAATCCTGAAGGCGTAATTACAGCTTATAGCGATAATTCATCGGTTATCGAAGGTGCTAAAACACACCGTTTTAATGTTGATATGTCTAATAATCAATATAGCTATCAAGGCGAAGTACAGCATATTCTGATGAAGGTTGAAACACATAATCATCCCACTGCTATTTCACCGTTCCCTGGTGCAGCAACAGGTGCTGGTGGGGAGATTCGTGATGAGGGTGCCACAGGTCGAGGCTCTAAACCTAAAGCTGGTTTGACTGGTTTTTCTGTTTCGAACTTGAATATTGAAGGTTTTGAGCAACCTTGGGAAACACCTTACGGCAAACCAACTCGTATGGCTTCAGCTCAAGAAATTATGCTTGATGGCCCATTAGGCGGTGCATCGTTTAATAATGAATTTGGTCGTCCAAACCTATGCGGCTATTTCCGTACTTATGAAGCATTAGTACCTTCAGCAGATGGTTTTGAAGTGCGCGGTTATCATAAGCCAATTATGGTTGCTGGTGGTATGGGAACAATTCGTCCTCAGCATGTGAAAAAGAATATTTTTGAGCCTGGTGTTCAGCTTATTGTTCTTGGTGGTCCAGCAATGTTAATCGGCTTGGGTGGGAGTGCTGCTTCATCAGTTGAATCAGGAACCAGCGATGAAGGTTTAGACTTTGCTTCTGTACAACGTGGTAATCCTGAAATGGAGCGACGTTGTCAGGAAGTGATTGATCGCTGTGTTGCCTTAGATGATATTAACCCTGTTGTTGCTATTCATGATGTGGGGGCCGGTGGTTTATCGAATGCCTTCCCTGAGTTAGTTAATGATAGTGGCCGAGGCGGTAAGTTTGAATTACGCATTGTGCCAAATGATGAATCAAGCATGTCACCAATGGAGATTTGGTGTAATGAATCGCAAGAACGCTATGTACTAGGTATTAACCCAGAAGATGTGGATCTATTCAAAGCAATTTGTGAGCGTGAACGTTGCCCTTGGGCGATTGTGGGCGAAGTAACATCAGAGCAACATTTATTAGTGGGTGATGCTGAATTCGACCAGAACCCAGTGGATATGCCTTTATCGTTATTATTAGGCAAGCCACCGAAAATGCTACGTGATGTTAAGCACCATACCTTTGAAAAGCCTGAATTAGATTTAACGGGTGTGACGGTGAGTGATGCATTAGAACGTGTTCTAAAATTACCAACCGTTGCGAGCAAAAACTTCTTAATTACCATTGGTGATCGCAGCATAACCGGCTTGGTAGCCCGTGATCAAATGGTCGGCCCTTGGCAAGTACCTGTGGCTGATTGTGCTGTGACATTGGCCGATCACCATGGTTTTAAAGGTGAAGCAATGTCGATGGGTGAACGTGCGCCATTGGCTTTGATTGATGCACCTGCATCCGGTCGTATGGCTGTGGGTGAGTCAATCACCAATATTGCTGCCGCTAGTATTGAAAAGATGAGTGATATTAAGTTATCAGCTAACTGGATGGCAGCTTGTGGCCATAAGGGTGAGGATGCTGAACTTTATGACACAGTCGAAGCTGTCGGTATGGAGTTGTGTCCAGCGTTAGGCATTGCGATTCCAGTAGGTAAAGATTCTTTATCAATGAAAACAGTGTGGCAAGATGATGGTGAAAGTAAGTCTGTTATTTCGCCATTATCATTGATTGTGACCGCCTTTTCACCTGTTTCTGATGCCGCTAAAACATGCACGCCACAGTTAAGAACTGATAAGGGTGATACTGATCTTATCTATATTGATTTAGGTAAAGGAAATAACCGACTTGCCGCTTCTGCACTGGCTCAAGTATATGGCCAAGTGGGACATTATGGCCCAGATTTAGACGATCCTACTTCATTGAAAAACTTCTTTTCCGCTATTCAGCAGTTGAAACAAGATGATGTGCTATTGGCTTATCATGATCGTAGTGATGGTGGTTTGATTACTACATTAGTAGAAATGGCATTTGCAGGTCATTGCGGCCTTGATATTAGTTTATCAGGATTAGGTGACGCATTATCTGTGTTGTTCAATGAAGAGCTTGGTGCCGTTATTCAAGTTAAACACGGTGATGTTGACGATACATTATCTATGCTTCGTGAATATGATCTCGGTCATGCAAGTCATGTAATTGGTAGTCTTCGTGATAAGCAACAGATTGTAGTGACAGTGAATGGTGAACAAGTAATTAATGAGTCACGTATTACATTACATCGCTACTGGGCTGAAACAAGCTACCGAATGCAAGCACTTCGTGATAACCCTGATTGTGCACAGCAAGAATTTGATGCTTTATTAGATGAAGCTGATTCAGGTTTATATGCCAAATTAAGTTTCGATGCCGATGAGCATATCGCTGCGCCTTATATTTTGAGTGGTATCCGCCCGAAAATGGCTATTTTGCGTGAGCAAGGTGTAAATGGTCAGATAGAAATGGCTGCATCATTTGATCATGCTGGCTTTACTGCTATTGACGTGCATATGAGTGATATTCTTGAAGGGCGTATAGACTTAGCTGACTTTAAGGGCTTAGTCGCTTGTGGTGGCTTCTCATACGGCGATGTATTAGGTGCGGGGCGTGGTTGGGCGAGCACAATTTTACATAATGAGAAGGCTCGCAAACAATTTAGTGACTTCTTCCAGCGTGAAGACACTTTTGCTTTAGGTGTGTGTAATGGTTGCCAAATGTTATCGCATCTAAAAGAGTTGATTCCAGGTAGTGATCATTGGCCACGTTTTGAGCGTAATATTTCAGAACAGTTTGAAGCCCGTTATTCATTAGTCGAAATTGTTGATTCTCCATCTGTGTTATTACAAGACATGGCGGGTTCTGTTATGCCAATTGCTGTGGCGCATGGTGAAGGCCGTGCAGACTTTACTAAGACAGGTTCACAAGCTGATGCCTCAGTTGCCATGCGCTATGTTGATTATAATGGTATGGCTACGGAACATTATCCTCAAAATCCGAATGGTTCAGCAGAAGGGATTACATCGTTAACCACAACAGATGGCCGAGTCACCATTATGATGCCTCACCCTGAGCGTGTCAGGCGTACTGTACAACATTCCTGGCACCCAGATGACTGGGGTAAAGATGGCCCTTGGTTACGACTGTTCCACAACGCAAGGAAGTGGGTAGGCTAGAAAAAAAACAGCCCGAACATTAGCTTGGGCTGTTTTATATAACACGTGTTGGTCTTTGATTATTCAATGCTTGGCAGGCTGTTTGGTCGCTATATTAGGCGTTATTGGCTGATCATTAAACGGGAAGGTCTTGCTGATCATAAATTCGTTTTAATAAAATATAAACTGCACCTGTTCCGCCATCAGCAACGATTGCACTACAAAATGCCAACACAATTTCACTTTCACGTAACCATAAATTAAGTTTAGTTTTTAATACTGGTTTATTGTCTTTAGAGCTCCAACCTTTGCCATGAATAATACGTACACAGCGGATCTGTTGTTGTTGGCATTGTTGTAGAAAGTCAGAAAGGGTAGGTTGAGCCATGGCGAGTGTCAGACCATGCAAATCAAGCTCGGCTTCAATATGAATTTTACCACTACGCAACTTGGAAAACACGCGATGCTGAATGCCAGGGCCACGGTATTCTAAATATTCTTCATTACCAACTGTTTCTGCTGCAAACATATCAGAAAATGGACCACTATTGCTGCGCTCAGAACTTTGTGTGTGTTCAAGCACCTTTGCTTTTGGTTTAGGTTTGGCATGCAATAAGCGGTCATTTTGAAGTGGCTCTGCATCGCGCATTTCAGCACGAAACAAGTCAATTTCATCCCCATCAGAATTATCTTTATTGTCTGCCATGATCGTTATATGCTCTTAATATCCATCGTTGCTAATAATTATTCTGCCAGATTAAGGCTTGCTAAAAAAAAAACTTTTGCTTTATCATACGATTCACTTGTCGGGGTGCCAGATATTGGCTGAGATTAAACCCGTTGAACCTGAAGAGGCTAATACCTCCGTAGGAAACGAGCGAGTATATCGCATATTTTGTCATTATCTGATGATGGGTATATTCATTTCTTGTTAGCCAGCTCTTGGCTCAACGATTTCCCCGATATTTTTTGATTCTAATTAGGGGAAGTTAATGTCTTCACAAAATACCAAAGTTATTGATATTACCGAACGTAGTGGTATTTCGACCCAGCCATTTCCTGGTTCAGAGAAAGCCTATGTCACTGGTAGTCGAGATGATATCCAAGTTCCATTTCGAAAAATATTGTTAACTGACACGCCAAATAAAGATGCTAACTTAGCCGGACAGCCAAATGCACCGATTTATGTCTATGATACCTCAGGTATTTATACTGATCCAAGTGTAACCATTGATGTTGAAAAAGGTTTGCCAGCAATTCGCCAGCCGTGGATTGATAGCCGTGCTGATACTGAAGAGTTAGCGGAATACAGTTCTGAATTTACTCGTGAACAAGAAGTGGCGATGTTGGATATTCCATTATTTACCCATAACCGCCGCCCTAGTCGTGCACGAGCAGGCAAAAACGTTAGTCAGATGCATTACGCTCGCCAAGGTATTGTGACGCCAGAAATGGAGTTTATTGCTATTCGTGAAAACGTGGGTCGTACTGAAGCAGATATGAAAGGCACCTTGCCAGAAGGTTTTTCTGCGCATATAACGCCTGATTTTGTACGTATCGAAGTCGCCGAAGGTCGTGCGATTATTCCTGCAAATATCAATCATCCTGAAGCAGAACCAATGATTATTGGACGTAATTTCTTGGTAAAAATTAACGCCAATATTGGAAATTCAGCGACTACATCATCTATCGAAGAAGAAGTTGAAAAAATGGTTTGGGGTATTCGCTGGGGTGCCGATAATGTAATGGATTTATCAACCGGTAAAAATATTCACCAAACACGTGAGTGGATTATTCGTAACTCGCCGGTGCCAATTGGTACTGTGCCACTTTATCAAGCATTAGAAAAAGTCGACGGTATTGCTGAAAACCTTACATGGGAAGTCTACCGAGATACATTGATCGAGCAAGCAGAACAGGGTGTGGATTACTTCACTATTCATGCTGGTGTACGTTTGGCGCATATTCCATTAACGGTTGAGCGTACAACAGGTATTGTTTCTCGTGGTGGTTCAATTATGGCTGCGTGGTGTTTAGCACATCATCAAGAAAGCTTTATATACACACATTTTGAAGATATCTGTGAAATTATGAAAGCCTATGATGTGTCATTCTCATTAGGTGATGGGCTACGTCCAGGATCACAAGCTGATGCTAATGATGCAGCACAATTTGCTGAATTAATAACACTGGGTCAGTTAACACAAATTGCTTGGAAGCACGATGTGCAAGTGATGATTGAAGGCCCAGGCCATGTAGGTATGCATAAAATCAAAGAAAATATGGATATGCAGTTGAAGCATTGTTATGAAGCGCCTTTCTATACATTAGGCCCATTGGTTACTGATATTGCACCGGGCTATGATCATATTACGTCAGGTATCGGCGCTGCGATGATTGGTTGGTTTGGTACGGCAATGTTATGTTATGTCACACCGAAAGAACATCTTGGTCTGCCTAATAAAGACGATGTTAAAACAGGTATTATTACTTACAAAATAGCCGCCCATGCAGCCGATTTAGCTAAAGAACATCCGGGTGCTGATATTCGTGATAATGCAATTTCAAAAGCACGGTTTGAATTTCGTTGGGAAGATCAATTTAATCTAGGTTTAGACCCAGATACAGCCCGTAAATTTCATGATGAAACCTTGCCAAAACCTTCTGCAAAAGTTGCCCATTTTTGTTCAATGTGTGGCCCTAAGTTCTGTTCAATGAGTATTTCTCACGATATCAAAGCAGCATTTGCTGAGAAGTCGGAAGAATTTAAAGCTGGCGGTAGTAAAATTTACCATCAGGTTTAAATCAATATGAAACAGTATTTCATTATAGGAAGCGGCCTTGTTGGCCGCTTGCTAGCGTGGCGGCTGATATCAAAAGGACATCATGTTTCTATTTTATCGAGTGATGATAAAACGGGAACGGGCAGTGCAGGTTTTATTGCTGCCTCGATGATATCGCCTGCTACCGAAGCTGTTCAGACTGAACAAAAGGTGCAGCAGATTGGTCAAGTCTCAGCAGATTTATGGCCAAACTGGTTAGCAGAACTACCAGAAGAAATTTTTTATCAAGATAACGGCACGTTAGTAGTTGCTCATAGTGGCGACGAGTCTGAAATGGCTCGTTTCACACGACGAGCTGAGCATGTTTTGTCAAGTGATGATTATGCCGAACTTAATCAAGAAGAGTTAGCCGAGAAAGAACCACAATTAGCTCAACAATTTGATAAGGCTCTGTTTTTTGATGGCGAAGCCTGTTTAGATAATCGACATTTGTATCGCGTGTTAACAACTATTTTAACGATGTCTCCACAGTGCGACTGGCAACAGTGTGATGAGATTGATTCAATATCATTGACGGTTCTACAACAACTCTCACAGCAGTATTTTAGTTGTAGTAATGATGTTTTTGATGAGGTGATTGATTGCCGAGGTAATGGTGCAAAAGTAGACTTTCCGGGCTTACGCAGTGTGCGTGGTGAAGTGATTCGTGTGCATGCGCCTGAGGTTGATTTTAAACATGCCGTCCGGTTGATTCATCCACGTTATCCCATGTATTTAGCGCCTAGACCGAATAATGAATATATCTTAGGTGCAACGGTAATCGAAAGTGATGATATGTCACCGGTCAGTGTTCGATCAGGTTTAGAATTGATGTCAGCTTTATATAGTTTGCATAAAGGCTTTGCTGAAGCACGCGTTCTAGAATTGGCATCACATTGTCGTCCAGCAATGAATAATCATTTACCAATTATTAAACGTACCCACTGGGGATTGCAAATAAATGGCTTGTATCGACACGGTTATTTATTTTCACCTGCCGTTATTAATGATGTATTAGCACTGTTAGATGGCAAGCATGAGTTAATTCAGTTTGGGGAGTTATTTGATGTCTGACAAGATTGAAATTGAGATCGACATGCCAATGGAAACAATGTTGAGCCCTGACAAAATTAATATTAATGTTAATGCTGAAAATAAGGTGATAAACATCGGGACTACGATAAGTGAATTCTTAAGTGATATGGACGTTAAGGGACGATTTTTAGTGGTTGTTAACGATGAAATCATCCCCAAATCAGCGCATGAAAATACACAACTCAATCCGAGTGATAGCGTCGATATTATGTCACCTATTAGTGGAGGTTAAGATGAAGTCAGCATCATCATGGCAGGTGTACGATACCGAATTAGAAAGTCGCTTATTTATTGGTACCGCGCTATATAGCTCACCTAAAATTATGCTTGATGCCATTAAAGCATCACAAGCACAAGTGATCACCTTGTCTTTGCGTCGTCAAATACCATCACAATCTGAAAGCAATAATCAGTTTTGGCAATTAATCCAAGAGCTAGGCTGTCATTTATTACCTAATACCGCGGGTTGTTACAGTGCTGAAGAAGCAATAAAAACAGCCCACATGGCACGTGAACTGTTCGATACCGATTGGATAAAACTCGAGGTATTAGGCGATAGCTATAACCTTCAGCCAGATCCATTTGCCTTAGTTGAAGCAACCAAAATACTGATAGAAGAAGGGTTTAAAGTATTCCCCTATTGTACTGATGACTTAGTAGTGTGCCAAAAACTTGCTGACTTAGGCTGCGAAGTATTAATGCCTTGGGGAGCCCCTATAGGTACAGGACAGGGCTTAATTAATCCTTATGCCTTAGAAACCATTCGTAAGCGTTTACCTGATATGACGCTCTTGGTGGATGCCGGTATTGGTAAACCATCAGATGCAGTGCAGGCAATGGAGTTAGGTTATGACGGTATATTGCTTAATACTGCAGTAGCGGAAGCATTAGAGCCTGCTGTTATGGCAGTTGCTTTTGCTCAAGCCATTAATGCAGGGCGTTTAGCCTATGAAGCCGGCGTAATGCCAAAACGTGATAATGCTATACCAAGTACTCCCACACTCGACAAGCCTATTTGGCTGCAATATGACTAAAGCTGCAGTATTACTAATTGGCGGGATAGATCCACAAGGTTGTGCAGGTATTATGGCTGATAGCCAAACCGTGTCAGCGCATGGCTGTCATCCCGTGCCCTTAATTACTTGTTTAACGCAGCAAACACATCAAGGATTAACTGATTTTGGGTCACTTGATGTCGAACAGTTTATAAAGCAATACCGATCCGCTGTAGCTGATATTGAGATTGCAGCAATTAAAGTCGGCTTGATTCCTAATCTTGATATAGCTCAGGCTGTATTGGCGATATTGAAACAGCATAATGTACCGGTTATTTGGGACCCAGTATTAGCCAGTACATCAGGTGGTGTAGCAGTGAGCAGTGAAGTGCAAGATTTCTTATTGCAAACACTGTTGCCAGAAATAAGTTTACTCACTCCCAATACAGTTGAATTAGCTCAACTGACTCAACAAGATGATCAAATAGAAGCAAGCCAGTATTTATTAAGTACAGGTTTAAATGCCTGTTTAGTCAAAGGTGGTCATGCTGATAGCAAATGGGCGACTGACTATTTTATCGATCCTAGCCATTCGTTTTATTGCTATGACTATAAACAAGCCAAAAATGTTAGGGGCACAGGCTGTGTATTGGCTGCGAGTATTGCTAGTAATATGGCAATGAATCATGATATCCGTGATGCTATTGTATTAGCCAAGGCCTATTTAATACGCGGCATTCGTAAAGCTAAGAAAGTAGGACCTTATTATGTGGTCACACATTCCAGTGATGAATTTGAATTATGCGATATACCCAAACTAACTTACAGCAAAACGCTTGTGGGCCAGAAATTTAATTTTCCATTGTGTCCTCAACGCTTAGGAATTTACCCTGTTGTTGATAGCAGTGACTGGATTAAAAAACTGACTGATGAGGGTATTAAAACAATTCAATTGCGGATCAAAAATGTCACTGAGGAACAAAAGCACAGCGAGATACAATATGCTAGTAGTCACTGTGATGATGCGGTAGCCTTCTTTGTAAATGATTATTGGAAAATTGCAATAGAGCATCAAGTCTACGGCGTACATCTGGGTCAAGAGGACCTACATGATGCTGAGCTAAGAGAAATTGAACAGGCAGGGTTAAGGCTGGGCGTGTCTACTCATTCCTATTGGGAACTTGCCAGAGCCTTAGCTATTAACCCAAGCTATATTGCACTCGGGCCTGTATTTGAAACGACCAGTAAAACTATGCCCTGGATACCCCAAGGTATAGAACGTGTTAAACAATGGTCTCGATTATTGGGCGATGCGTATCCCCTAGTCGCTATTGGCGGTATTAACCAATACCGTGCTGAACAACTGCATAAAACTGGCGTCGGTTCAGTGGCGATGATATCGGCAATTACCAAAGCTGAGGATTATAAAAAAGTGACTCAGGGTTTATTATCGTTATGGGATAGTGTCAGATAACGTGGTTTTTTTGGGATGAATATAATGATCCGTCGTTCGGATGATTCATTAATATACGAGTGTAAAACGGATGATGGAAGAGAAGTCACGGGTTTAGTTACTAGTGAAATAGAAATTGGCAAATTGGCAGCGAGTATCATCTTCTGGGACTTAGGCATTACCGATGCGATAACAGACAAGCATAGAGCCTACCAAGGTAATATAGTTATTCCAATTCAGCCAATACCATCTAATGACAAAACGGCAAGTAAATAACAGTCTTATTTTAGTCTAACGTTACTCGATAAAAGCTTAGCTGAAACAATTGTAAGGTTGTTTCAGCAAACATATAAAAAGGAACAAATAGGGGTTTGAAGATTAAATTACCGATCTTAATTCTATCCATGTATTTACTTATAGGCTGTCAGGCTCCACCAATCAAGCTTCAAAGTACGACATTAACTGATAATAATTCATCTCTGATCAATATATACCGGCCGGATCATTCATGGGTTAATGCTGGAGTAGAATACTGGGCGTTTTATAATGGTGACCATATTGGTATTTTACGCCATGGAGGCAGTATTAGTCGGCGTGTTAACTATGGGCATGGAGAGATGGTTTTAAAGAGCTATTCTTTGGGCTTGCCCAGCCTAGATTCAGAACAGGTAGAAATAAACGTCGAGGTAGGTAAGGACTACTATCTCCGTCTTGGTAGCAGTTTAGATGGTATTTATATGATTGGCGCTAGCAGTGGAGCAATTACAAGCAGTAATCTTGGTTTTGTCACTAGAGAACAGTGGCAAGCTAGAGACTAACTGTTAGTCTAAACAGTTATGACTTGGATAGAACGTTTAAACTCTAGCAGCCCAATACCAATCGCCACGGTTTGACCAAATATTGTCAGGGTGTGACTGATTGAAATATGACCTTGGCCTTGCATGGATAAAATGACTTCAAATACTAATACAGCAAGGATGGCGCCAAGCGGATCAATTACAATACCTTCCCAGCGTAGGATATTGTGCTGTTAGGACCGACCGTACGTAACATCGGTACAATAACTGTTGGGCCTGTAATGACCATTAGAGCACCAAATAACATTGATAAAGACCATGAGAAATTAAGTGCCTAATAAGTGACCAAAGTGATGCAAAACCAAGTAATAGAGACACCAATGGTGAGCATATTACGCACGACTTTTTGTAGCCCACGTATTTCGTTGAATTTTAGTGTCAGGCTACCTTCAAATAGCATGATGGCAACCGATAATGACACCATAGGCAATAGCAGATCACCAAACAGTTTCTCAGGCTCCAACCAGCCAGTTAAAGGGCCTAAAACAATACCGGAAAGTAATAGAAATAGGATAGCAGGTAACTTTACCCACCAAGCAAACCATTGGCATAAAATGGCGACAATACCGATGACCGAAAGCGCAATAACAGCATCTTGATACATGACTTATCATTAAGCAAGGGCGAAACACTGATTCGCTGGTGCGAAATTTTTACATTAGTTTGGACAGAGAGTGATGTTGTTTATTTGAATACTTCGATTTCTGAGCGACGATTATAGGCTCTGCCTTTTTGTGTTTTATTGGTTTTAGCCGGCTTAAATTCACGATGGAATGCAGTGGTTATTAAGTGCTCTGGTAGGTTACACTCTGTTACTAAATAGTTTTTAATTGACAGTGCGCGTGCTTCTGATAGTTCGATATTAAGACGTCTACGGCCATGATTATCGGTATAACCATCAATATTAATACGCTTTACACTACTGTCAACTTTTATATAATCAGCAATTTTAGTCAGAGAAGCCTTAGCTTGGCTGCCTAAAGCAGAATTCTCTAATTCAAAATAAACAGTCAATTTACGAATGTCATCAAAACTATCTGGGTATAAGTTTTCTAGACATTGCTTAAAAGCAGGCATCGAATCATTTAAATGAACAGTGGAAAACAATGCACTGATTTCCTCACGTTTACTGTCGCTACGATAACGTAAGGTTGGAAATCGACCTTCCTCCATATGGGTCAGAGCTTGTTTGGCTGACTTTCCTTTGATTGAGAATTGCATTTGATTTGATTTAATGGGTGCGACGACAAGACTGAGTCGTTGTTCAATATTTTGCCAAGGTGCTTCAGCTATCTCGAAGTAAGAGAAACCTTCTACTGCAGGATGTGAGTGTGTGATAAAAACGAGTGAAAATGATTCACCGGCACGTTGTGTGAACCTAGCCTCACCGAAACCTTCTATAGGCTGACTTAAAACGCACTCTAATGGCGACTCTAATACTTGCCACTGTGTATTGGTTAGTGGCGCCTGAAATTGTTTGGCTATAGCCAGAGAGCTAAAAAATAGTAAGAGATAGCTTATAAATAATTTCATAATTAATACTGTATCAATGAATGGATCGGGGTGTTAGCGAGTTGATTGCGACCATTAAGAAAAGTTAGTTCAATGACAAATGCACACGCAATAACAGTACCACCTAGACTCTCAACTAACTGACAGCTTGCTTGTGCTGTGCCGCCAGTTGCTAATAGATCATCAATTAATAAAATTTGATCGCCATCTTTAATTGCGTCAATATGAGCTTCTAAACTGGTTTCGCCATATTCTAATGTATAATTGACTGACTTCACTTTATGAGGAAGTTTGCCCGCTTTCCTGAGCGGAATGAAGCCAATATTTAGTTCTAATGCCACTAAAACACCAAAAATAAATCCGCGTGCTTCCATACCGGCAACTGCAGTAATATTGCTATTCTTGAATGGCTTTGCAAGCTCATGTACTGCTAAGCGTAAGCTATCAGGATCAGCTAATAGAGGAGTTATATCTTTGAATATAATTCCTGGTTTAGGAAAGTCAGGAATATCTCGAATTTTTGATTTTAATGTATCCATATCGGGCAATTAGCTTCTAGTTAATTTATTATATCGGCAGAAAGTTCAAAGACTGTAACATGAGAGGGTAAATTCTAGGTGATTGTGAATAATAAATTAATCGTTAGACTGTTATTTTTGTTGCTACTCACATGTGCATTAACAGCATGTTTTAGCTTTGGATCAAAAGCTGATGAGACTGTTCATTATTATGTGCTTGATGTAGACCGGGGCGCTGTTGCTGCGAATTTCGCTAAAAATCGCGTATTGCGACTTAAGCCTATGCGGGTGACCGCCCATTTTCGTGATAAAAATATTGTGTTTAAAGTCGGAGACAATGAATTTCAACCTCAGGAAATGCACGAGTTTTTTTCTAGCCCCGATGAAATGATAACAGCGCAGTTACGACGTTGGTTACAAAAGACAGGCTTATTCAGTTTGGTTATTGTTGATGGTACTCAAGCTGCTGATATGGAGCTGGAAGTAGCTGTTACCGGACTATATGCTGATGCGCGTGAACAATTTTCTCCGCAAGCAACCCTCGAAATGCAGTTTTTCCTTACATCTGCTGACAGTAAATCAAGCAAGGTTTTATTTCAAACTGGTCTTAGAGTTGATATCGATATCGATAAAGCGACCCCCGCGCTGACTGTAAAAGGTTGGAATATTGGGCTTAAAGAACTGTTATTCACACTAGAAGATGATTTTAGCGGTTATTTTTCAAAACGTAGCCCCCAGTAGTTCCTAGCTATAAACGTGCATGAAACCCGCTTAAATGTTAAAGTTGCAGCTTCGGTAGCTTAGTACTACCCAATGTTTATTTGGATGTTGATATAGATGACTGATATTGCTTTTGAACTAGATTCGATTGATATTGAAGATGAGATGAAACAATCGTACCTTGATTATGCAATGAGCGTAATTGTAGGGAGGGCTTTACCTGATGTACGAGATGGTTTAAAACCAGTTCACCGTCGTGTTTTATTCGCAATGCGCGAGCTAGGCAATAACTGGAATGGTTCATACAAGAAATCGGCTCGTATTGTCGGTGACGTCATCGGTAAATATCATCCACATGGTGATACAGCAGTGTATGACACCATGGTTCGCATGGCGCAACCATTCTCTATGCGTTATATGTTGGTTGATGGCCAAGGTAACTTTGGTTCGGTCGATGGTGATTCACCTGCTGCGATGCGTTATACCGAAGTTCGGATGGCTAAAATCACTCACGAGATGTTAGCGGATCTTGATAAAGAAACCGTTGACTTCAATGCCAACTACGATGAATCAGAACATGAACCCTCAGTCTTGCCAACCAAAGTTCCAGCACTACTTATTAATGGTTCATCAGGTATCGCAGTCGGTATGGCGACTAATATTCCGCCGCATAATCTGACTGAGATTTTGAATGCTTGTATTGCTACAGTAGATAATCCTGAGATTAATGTTGCCGAATTAATGCAGCATATTCCAGGGCCTGATTTCCCTACCTCTGCAATGATTAATGGTGCAGGTGGCATTGCTGAAGCTTATAGAACTGGCCGTGGTCGAGTTCATATTCGTGCTCGTGCAGTGATTGAAACCAATGACAGCACAGGACAACAAAGTATTGTTGTTGTTGAACTGCCTTATCAAGTCAATAAAGCGCGACTGTTAGAAAAGATTGCCGAATTGGTTAAAGATAAAAAGATTGAAGGTATTTCAGCTTTACGTGACGAGTCCGATAAAGATGGAATGCGTATGGTGGTGGTAATGAAACGTGGCGAAGTGCCAGAAGTAGTATTAAACAACCTTTATAAACAGACACAAATGCAAACTGTATTTGGTATAAATATGGTGGCAATTGTTGATGGGCAACCTCGACTATTAGGCTTGAAAGCAATCCTTGATGCCTTTATTCGTCACCGTCGTGAAGTAGTGACACGCCGTTCATTATTTGAACTGCGTAAAGCTCGCGATCGAGCTCATATCTTAGAAGGCTTAGCGACGGCACTTGCTAATATTGATGAAGTTATTGAGTTAATTAAATCTTCTGGTAACCCTGCAGAAGCAAAACAAGGCTTATTGTCTCGCGGCTGGGCATCAGAAATGATCCTCGAAATGTTAGGAGCAGCAGGTGCTGAAGCATCACGTCCAGAAGGCTTAGAAGCTGAATTAGGTTTGATAGATGGTGCTTATAATTTATCACCAGTACAAGCCCAAGCTATTTTAGACATGCGTTTACATCGTTTAACAGGTCTCGAACAAGACAAGATTTTAGATGAGTACCGCGAAGTACTTGCAGAAATAGCAAAGTTATTAGCGATTTTGAGTGACCCGGATAATTTGATGGCGGTTATCCGCGAAGAGTTAGTTAAGATAAAAGAAGAATATGGCGATGAACGCCGCACTGAAATCTTAGATGCCCACTTGGATTTAACGTTAGAAGATTTAATAACCGAAGAAGAGATGGTAGTGACTTTATCTCACGCGGGTTATGCTAAAACGCAACAATTAGATACCTATCAAGCTCAGCGTCGTGGTGGTAAAGGTAAATCTGCGACATCAATGAAAGATGAAGACTTTATCGAACATCTATTTATTGCTAATACACACGACACATTACTATGCTTCTCTAGTGTCGGTAAAGTGTATTGGAAGAAAGTATATGAATTACCACAAGGTGGCCGAGCGGCTCGTGGTAAGCCAATTGTCAATCTATTGCCATTAGAAGATGGTGAACAGATTAATGCAATTTTACCAGTACGAGAGTTTGATACTGATAATTACATCTTTATGGTGACTGCATCAGGTACGGTTAAAAAGACACCATTAGAAGCGTATTCACGTCCTAGAGCTAACGGTATTATTGCTGTTGATCTAAAAGATGATGATCAACTTGTTGGTGTAGAGTTAACAGATGGTCAGTCGGATATCATGTTATTCAGCTCTAGTGGTAAAGTGATTCGTTTTGCTGAAACAGATGTACGCTCGATGGGGCGTGTATCTCGTGGTGTACGTGGAATGCGCATGCCTGAAGGCGAAAAAATTATTTCACTAATTATTGCAAATCCAGAAGATGGTGCCATTTTAACGGCAACTGAATTTGGCTTTGGTAAACGTACCGAATTAGACCAATACCGTGTTCAAGGTCGAGGTGGTAGTGGTATTATTTCTATTCAAACATCAGAACGTAACGGAAACGTAGTCGGTGCTGTTCAGGTTCGTACCGAGCATCAGATTATGCTGATTACTAATGGTGGCACATTAGTACGCACGCCAGTCAAAGATGTTTCATTGGTTGGACGTAATACACAAGGTGTTAAGCTGATTAACCTAACTAAGAATGAAAAACTAGTAGGTTTAGAACGTGTACTTGAGGAAGTAGATGATGCAGAAGCAGATGAAACTGACGTTTCATACTCAGCAGAAGAGTAACAGTTTGAAACCGTATAATATTAATGCAGATCATGCTATGTTGCTTGAAGTTGTATTAAAAAAAGTACAACAGGAAATACTGGCCTGGCATAACAGTGGTATTTCAGCGAATATCTATAATGTAATGCGAGAGTCTGGTGCCAATGCATTAACTTCTTTTATGTCTAAATTTGAAAGTAAATACGGTTAACTCATGAGTGAATTAGAAGCATTGCAGGCAATTCGTATTCAGATTGATGAGACTGATGCTCAGATTCAGCAATTACTTAATAAGCGCACTGCAATGGCTGAAGAAGTGGCGAAGATAAAGTTAGCTAATGGCGAACAAGTCACTGATTTTTATCGACCTGAACGTGAAGCGATGATACTGCGACAAGTTATGGAACGTAATATTGGGCCATTATCAGATCAAGAAATGGCACGTTTATTTCGTGAAATAATGTCAGCTTGTCTTGCTGCTGAAAAGCCATTAAAAGTGGCTTATTTAGGGCCGGAAGGTTCATTTACCCAAGCCGCAGCGCTTAAGCAGTTTGGTGGATCGGTTCAATTAGAAGCATTTGCAACAATTGCTGATGTCTTTCATGCCGTTGAAACACATCAAGCTAATTATGGTGTGGTGCCAGTAGAAAATTCTACTGAAGGAATGGTATCGCACACTTTAGATCGATTTATAAATACACCCCTTAAAATTAATGGTGAAATATCACTTCGTATCCACCATTGTTTGTTAAGTAAATCAGAGAATATTAGTGATATTAAAGCAGTTTATGCTCACCCTCAGGCTATAGCACAGTGCCGTCATTGGCTCAGTGAAAATATGCCTAACTGTGAACTATTGATTCCCGTTAATAGTAATTCAGAAGCAGCAAAAAAAGTCAGTTCAGAACCCTATGCAGCTGCGATCGCTTCAAATCGTGCAGCTGAAATTTATGATTTATCGATTGTCGCGACTAATATTGAAGACGAGTCGAATAATACAACACGTTTTTTAATTATTGGCGGCCAAGATGTCGGGCCTTCTGAACAAGATAAAACTGCTCTATTAGTATCAACAAAAAACCAACCCGGTGCATTGCAAGTATTACTTAAACCACTAGCAGATAGCGGTATTAGCCTGACACGTATCGAATCTCGACCTTCACGAACAGCTATGTGGGAATATGTTTTTTTTATTGATATTGAAGGTCATAGCCAAGACGCAGCTGTAGCAGAAGCACTAGCCTTATTAGAACAAGAATCCTCTATGTGTCGTGTATTAGGCTCATACCCAAAGGCAGTATTGTAATGAAACTGATTTTAGCCAACCCTCGTGGATTTTGTGCAGGTGTAGATCGTGCTATTGAGATTGTAGATCGTGCACTTGAACTGTTTGGCGCACCTATTTATGTGCGGCATGAAGTGGTACACAATAAATACGTCGTTGATGGCCTACGTGATAAAGGTGCTATATTTATTGAAGATCTATCAGAAGTGCCAGATAGGAGTACTCTGATATTTAGTGCTCACGGTGTATCAAAAAAAGTACAGGCTGAAGGGCTACTTCGGGGTTTAAAAGTCTTTGATGCAACTTGCCCCTTAGTGACTAAAGTACATATGGAAGTCGCTCAATATGAAAAACAGGGGCGTGAATGTGTATTAATCGGACATGCCGGGCACCCTGAAGTAGAAGGCACGATGGGACAATATACCTCAGAACAAGGTGGAATCTATCTCATTGAAACGCCTGAAGATGTAGAAAAACTTAAGGTTAAAAATCCAGATCAATTAGCCTTTGTAACTCAAACTACGTTATCAGTTGATGATGCTTCTATTGTCATTGATGCATTGAGAGTACAATTCCCAAAAATTAAAGGGCCGCGTAAAGATGATATTTGTTATGCCACCCAGAATAGGCAAGATGCGGTTAAAAACCTAGCGTCTCAATGTGATTTAGTCTTAGTTGTCGGGTCAAAAAACAGCTCTAATTCTAATCGCTTACGTGAACTTTCTAACAAGCTTAGCACGCCAGCTCACTTGATCGATTCTGCCGACGACATTCAAGCTGAGTGGTTAAAGGATAAGCATGTGATTGGTTTAACCGCCGGTGCATCAGCACCAGAAGTATTAGTGCAGCAAGTTGTTAGTCACTTAAAAGCCCTTGGTGTATCTGATGTAAATGAAGATAAAGGGCGGAGAGAGACCATAGAGTTTTCACTGCCAAAAGAATTAAAAATAGACATTTCACAGTTATCAAAATAACCTAGACATGCCTTTTATACCTGTCTTCTTATGGACTGATATTTTAATTTATCTTTTGGTGGCTGTTGTTATATTAGCCGTATTTTATATTCGAACACAGCCTCATTTACGTACGCCATGGCAATTTGTTTTCAAGCGAAAACGTGGTGCAATCTCAATTCTAATTTTACTGTGTTATGCCAGTATTGGCTTATTAGATTCTGTACATTTTAGGTATCAGTTAACGAATGACTCTTCTACTGACAATACACATTACTCTACTGAAGTTTTCACCTTATTAGATCTTGCATTAACACCTATGCGAGAGCAGGAGGAGAAAACGTACTCATCACCGTTTGCTACAAAATCATTTGTTCGTGAAATGAGCTATACAGAAAACGGTCAGCTTAATTATATTTATCCCAAACTTAATTATGCTGGTTCGCATTTAATTACTGAGCAAAGTAAGTGGGCTGATATTCAATCAACAGTAATTGAATATACGCTTTTTGCATTCCTTTCCTGGCTGGCCATCCTATTGCTTGTGTTTTTATACCTAGCGAGTACATACGGCTTGAGACGAAAAGCACTCTTTAGTGTGTTGATTGATAATTATCCAATTAAAACAATAGGGTTTATGACACTTTTGATATTGGTAACTGTTTTTAATTGTTTGGGCTTAAGCTTCGACTATCATATTTTAGGAACAGATAAAGTTGGCCAAGATGTCTTATATCAGTCATTAAAAAGTGTACGTACAGGGCTAGTAATTGGAACCTTAACTACATTGGTTATGCTGCCATTTGCCTTGTTTATGGGAATTGCAGCAGGCTATTTTAAAGGATGGGTTGATGATGTGATTCAATATATCTATACAACTTTAAACTCGATACCTGGGGTATTACTGATTGCCGCAGCAGTCTTAATGCTACAGGTCTATATGAGTAATCATCCTGAGAATTTTACGACCATTGCTGAACGTGCCGATATACGACTTTTATTTCTCTGTATTATTTTAGGCTTAACAAGTTGGACTGGATTATGTCGAATCCTTCGTGGTGAAACATTAAAGTTACGTGAGGCTGACTATGTGTTGGCTGCAAGAACACTCGGTGCAGGTAGCCTAAGTATTCTCCATAGACATATTTTGCCAAATTTAATGCATATCGTCATCATTGCAATCGTACTCGACTTTAGTGGTTTAGTGTTGGCTGAAGCAGTATTATCGTATATAGGTGTCGGCGTTGATCCTTCAATGCATAGTTGGGGTAATATGATTAATAGTGCTCGACTTGAAATGGCTCGCGATCCTATAGTATGGTGGCCTTTGGCGGCAGCATTCTGCTCAATGTTTATTTTAGTGTTAGCAGCTAATTTATTTGCTGATGTTGTTAGAGATGCCTTTGATCCTAGGGTGCAAACAACTCAATGACATCAGCACTACTTGAAGTTTCAGGATTAAAAACATGGTTCGGTAATAAAGAACGGCCCCTACGTGCTGTAGATGGTGTGGATTTCAAAATAAATCGTGGTGAAACATTCGCCTTATTGGGTGAATCAGGTTGTGGAAAATCAGTGACTGCTTTATCGCTTTTACGCCTCAACCCCCAGCCTGTTAGTCGCATTGTAGCTGGTAGTATTACATTAAAGGGTGAGAACCTACTTAATTTATCAGAGTCCGATATGCAAGCTATTCGTGGTCGTCGAATCGCGATGATTTTTCAAGAGCCACAAAGTTCACTAAATCCCGTGTTATCAGTAGGAGAACAAATTGGTGAATGTTTAAAATATCATTTTTCTTTGACAGGTAAAGCATTAATTGGTCGCATTCTTGAATTACTTGAAGCAGTAGGGATTCCTGATCCAACACAGCGAATAAAAGACTATCCTCACCAGCTTTCGGGAGGTATGAAGCAACGCGTTATGATTGCTATGGCATTAGCGGGCGAACCAGAATTATTGATTGCTGATGAACCAACAACTGCATTAGATGTAACGATTCAAGCACAAATCCTAGCTTTATTAAAAGATATTCAGACTAAAACGGGTATGGCTATTTTATTAATCAGCCATGATTTAGCTGTTGTTGCACAAATAGCCGATCATATTGCGGTAATGTATGCAGGACAGATCGTTGAAATGGGTAGTCGAGAACAATTTTTTACAAGCCATCAACATCCCTATACAAACAAGTTATTTGATGCCATACCTACCGAGCAAAAACGACAACAAAGGTTAACCGTCATTAAGGGCAATGTACCAGCACTGACCCAAACCTTTGAAGGCTGTCGTTTTGTAGAACGTTGTGACCATGCTTGGCAAACCTGCCACTCTTGTGTCCCTAAGTGGTTTGAGGAAGAGCAGCATGGCATTAGATGCCACCTGCTTGATCCTGATAGTGATATTGAGCATGTTATGGTTGAACAGCAGCACAAACTATCGCCATTATCAGAAGTGTTACCCGCAGATAAAACAGTGCTCACGGTAAAAGATTTAAAAGTTCATTTCCCAATTCGTAAAGGTTTATTCCAGCGTCAAGTGGGATCAGTAAAAGCGGTTGATGGTGTTGATATTATACTAAAACAAGCTGAAACAGTTGCACTAGTAGGAGAGTCAGGCTGCGGTAAAACAACGGTTGGCAAAGGGATTTTACAGTTAGTAGCCGTGACATCAGGCCAAGTGAAATATTATGATAATGAATTAACCACTCTTTCCCAACGCGCATTAAAACAGCATCGTTCTGCTATTCAGATTATATTTCAAGATCCTTTCTCTTCAATGAACCCAAGAATGACAGTGGCCAAAATTATTGAAGAGGCATTGCTTGATACACGCTATGTTAAAAATGCAGACGTTAAAAATAAAAGAGTTGATGAGCTACTTGTATGTGTTGGTTTAAGTGCCGAAACTAAACACCGCTATCCTCACGAATTCTCAGGTGGGCAACGTCAACGAATATGTATAGCAAGAGTCTTAGCGACAGAGCCTGAAGTAATTATTTGTGATGAGCCTACCAGTGCTTTAGATGTGTCTGTTCAAGCTCAGATCCTGAATTTACTACGCGAAATTCAACATGAGTTTGGTTTGTCGTATCTATTCATTACGCATAATATTGCGGTGGTTAATTATTTAGCGCACCGTGTTGCAGTAATGTATTTAGGCAGGATTGTAGAACTAGGTACTCGTGAGCAAGTTTTAAATGATCCTAAACATCCTTATACTCAGGCTTTATTAGCAGCTGTACCAGAACTTGATATACATAATAAATGTGGAGTAATTAACCTGGAGGGAGAGTTGCCATCACCAGCTAATCCACCAAAGGGCTGTCATTTTCATCGACGGTGTCCTAATGTAATGGCACAATGCTTAGAGTTGTATCCTGAAAAAACCACCTTATCCGAATCCCACGAGGTTCGATGTTTTATATATCAAGAGAATAACCATGAACCAGCAAACACAAATTGAATTAGAAGCTGCAGCATTTCGTCGCTTAACGGCTCATTTACAAGATCGTACTGATGTACAGAATATTGACTTAATGAATCTAGCGGGCTTTTGTCGTAACTGCCTTGCTAAATGGTATTTAGCTGAAGCTGAACAGAAAGGGGTAGACTTAACCTACGATCAAGCACGTGAAACAATCTATGGAATGCCAATTCAAGAGTGGAAAGATAAACATCAAATCTAATGACTTTTCTGATTATTATCTTCATTCTGCCATAGGGTATGTAACTGCTTAGCTAAGGCATTGATATCTGTGCCATCCTGTTCTTTAGGTTTTGCAACAGTAACGATAGAGATAGTAGAGTGGATTTGCTGCAAATAATTACGGCAGCAGCTGCACATCAGCAAATGAAAAAATAAACCGATGCGCTTAGGTAAAGGTAGATCACCATCAATATAATTGTTTACTTCGTCTGAGATATCTTTACATTGATACATTATTTTTCACTCTGTTGATATTGTTCGATCTTATGGTGTAGTGTGGATCGAGCCCTATGTAGTAAGACCCTTACATTAGACGAAGAAATCGATAGAATGTTACAAATTTCATCCATTCCAGTCCCTTTCATGTCATACATAGTTAATACTGCTCTTTGCATTGCAGGAAGCTGTTGAAAGGTTTGTTCGATAACTGACTGTAGTTGATCATTCGCCAAAATCGCTTCAGGTGTGGCATTCTCCCATGGCAAAATATCATCATAACGATGGCCTGTATGGTCAAATTTATCAGAAGTTTCAGACTCCCAGCCATCATCTAGAGAAAATATACGGTTCTCTCGGCGAATGCGTGTTTTTGCACCATTAGATACTATATGTAGTAACCATGTTTTGAAGCTGGAACGACCTTCAAAATTGGGTAGGGCTTTTATTGCCGAAATCCATGCGTCTTGCACAACTTCATCGGAAAAAGCATCTCCAACTATGGCCCGCGCAACAGATAACATGCTATTGTGATTATCAGACACAACCTTTTGAAAGGCATGTTCATCACCAGCGATAAGCTGTTTTATTAGCTGTGTTTCATCATTTTTATTTTTTTTAGAAAAAAATTTCATTGTGTTTGTAACAATCCGAAATTAAGTGTGTCTATGTTAGCAAGCTTGGTCTGCTTTGACCGGTTGTTTTTTATAATTTTAAACCCAAAGGAAACTATAATGTCTATCTCAACAAACAAAACCACAATTGCATTAGCGGCTAGTGCAGCATTAACTGCTGGTCTCGCACTATCTCCAATGACAGTCAGCGCTGAAGCTAATCCATTCGCATCAACTGAATTATCTAGTGGTTATATGCAACTTGCTGAAGGTAAATGCGGCGGCGAAGTGAAGGGTGAACACGAAGCTAAATGTGGCGAAGCGAAATGTGGCGCTGACAAAAAAGTCGATAAAGAAGGAAAATGTGGCGAAGCGAAATGTGGTGCTGATAAAAAAGCTGAAAAAATGAAAGAAGGTAAATGTGGTGAAGCTAAATGTGGTGCTGATAAAAAATAAACCTTAAGCTTTCACAAAAGTACAATGAAAAGGGCTCTACGGAGCCCTTTTATCAAAAGTAATTTATATTAATGACATATTGTGATGTGTCATTAATATAAATGTTCTAAGGAAATAGACTATGTCACTATGCAATGTCGCCAATACATTCCAAAACGTATTAAATAAAACACGCGCATTAGACTTTTTAGCGCCACTTGCGATGAGGCTTTATTTAGCCGCAGCGTTCTGGATGGCGGCTAAGAGTAAATGGAATCCGTTTGATAGTGAAAGTTCATTGCAAGGTACGATTGATTGGTTTGCTAACCCTGATTGGGGGCTTGGCTTGCCTTTCCCTGAGATGATGGCATATATGGCGTGGGGAGCTGAATACTTCGGGGCAATAGCACTTGTTTTAGGTTTGGCAGTTCGATGGGTTAGCATTCCTCTAATGGTCACTATGATTGTTGCAGCAACTACTGTTCATTGGGACAATGGTTGGTTAGCGATTGCAGAATCAAATGCTCAACTGGAAGCCGCTCGTTCATTATTACAAGAGCATGGTAATGATGAGTGGCTTACTCAAAATGGCAATATTGTTATTTTAAATAATGGTATTGAATTCGCAACAACTTATTTCATTATGTTATTAGGCTTGTTCTTCATTGGTGCTGGTAAGTATTTCAGTGTTGATTATTGGTTAGCTAAAAAATGCTCTAATATATAAGAAGGATGTTATGAATATTCGTAAAAAAAGATTGGGCGAGTTGCCTGCAAGTGAAGTAACAGATCTCAACGTTTATCTCAATCGTCGGCAGTTTCTTAATGGTTCAGCTGCCTTAGCCACTGCAAGTTTATTGCAATCACCACTAGTAAATGCAGCTGAAACACCAGAGCCAACATTTACGAACTTAGTTAAAGGTGGTTTTGAGCTAGAAGATAAATTAACGAAGTACGACTCTGTTACTACGTACAATAATTTTTACGAGTTTGGAACGGATAAGGCGTCTCCAGCGATTTTAGCCACCAAGTTCCCTGATAAAAGTAAACCTTGGCGAGTTACTATTGAAGGTGAGTGCGATCATCCCGGAGAATATGATTATGATGATTTGATTCGTCCATTTACTTTGGAAGAGCGAGTCTATCGATTTCGTTGTGTTGAAGGTTGGTCAATGGTGATCCCATGGGTTGGTTTTCCTCTAGCTGATCTCATTAAACGAGCCCAACCAAATTCTCGCGCTAAATATGTTCAATTCACTACGCTTTATGACACCGAACAAATGCCGGGCCAGAACCGCAAGGTATTAGACTGGCCCTATGTTGAAGGTTTACGTATTGATGAAGCTATGAACCCATTAACACTGTTATCAGTGGGACTTTATGGTAGTGAATTATTAGGTCAAAATGGCGCGCCTATTAGACTAGTGGTGCCGTGGAAATATGGTTTTAAAAGCATCAAGTCGATTGTAAATATTCGTTTTGTTGAAGAAATGCCAAATTCAGCTTGGATGAAAGCAGGTCCGAGAGAGTATGGTTTTTACTCCAATGTGAATCCTGATGTTGATCATCCTCGCTGGAGTCAAAACCGTGAACGACGGATTGGTGAGTTCTTAAAGCGTAAAACAGAAATGTTTAATGGCTATGAGGAAGAAGTGGCTCATTTGTATTCAGGCATGGATTTAGCCAGAAATTTCTAGCATGATAAAATGTCTAAATTTAAAATAGCGGTATTTATTATCAGCCTGGTACCCGTTACTTGGCTGGTATTTTCATTACTAACAGATCAATTAGGTGCGAACCCCATTGAGGCTATTACACGTGAAACCGGATTGTGGGCATTACGATTTTTGTGGCTAACACTACTTATAACGCCGTTACATTGGATAACTGGTTGGAATAAATTGGTTAGCCTTCGACGAATGTTAGGTTTATACGTTTTCTTCTATGCAGTATTACATATGCTACTTTATCTCTGGTTAGATCAGTTCTTTAATATTGATGATATTATCAAAGATATTATCAAACGACCTTTCATCACTATAGGTTTTGTCAGTTTTGTAAGCCTTATTCCGCTAGTCATTACATCGAATAATGCGATGGTGAAAAAGTTAGGTGCTAAGAAATGGAAGAAGCTACACAGACTAACCTATTTTATAGCTACTGCCACGGCCGTACATTTTTATATGCTTGTTAAACAAGATAAATTTGAACCCATAATATATATGGTTTTGCTTTTACTATTATTTTCTATTCGAGTGTATAAACATTATCAAAAGCCAAGGACAATGGCTTCATCATTGAGTTAGCAAGGATATTTTTTCGTAAAGCATACCTAGAATAAATCAAAAACTGTTACAATACGCTATTGTTTATGACGTGACATTATACGAAGGTGTTTATGACTGATTTTGTTGACAATGATCCACAAGAAACCCAAGAATGGCTAGACGCATTAGAGTCTATGATTGAGGTGGAAGGGGATGGCAAAGCGCATTATGTTTTAGAAAAATTAATCGATATGGCACGTCGTTCTGGTGTTAATCTTCCTTATAGCTCTAATACAGCGTACGTTAATACTATCCCTGTTGATCAGCAACAACGTATTACTGGTGACCAAGATATTGAGCATAAAATACGCTCATATATTCGTTGGAATGCAATGGCTATGGTGGTTAAAGCGAACCTTAAGCCCGGTGCTGTTGGTGGCCATATTGCTAGCTTTGCTTCTTCAGCAACACTATATGATGTAGGTTTCAATCACTTTTTTAAAGGCGATAACCATGATGATGGCGCCGATATGGTGTTTTTTCAAGGTCATATTGCTCCAGGAATCTACGCCCGTTCTTTTATGGAAGGCCGTTTATCCGAACAACAATTAGATAACTTCCGTTTTGAATCAGATGGCAACGGTTTATCTTCATACCCACATCCATGGTTAATGCCTGACTATTGGCAGTTCCCAACCGTATCTATGGGTTTAGGCCCTATCCTTGCAATTTACCAAGCACGTTTCATGAAATATATGGAGCATCGCGATATGGCTAAGACACAAGGGCGTAATGTCTGGGCATATCTTGGTGATGGTGAAATGGATGAACCTGAATCATTAGGCGCCATTACACTTGCGGGACGTGAAAAGTTAGATAACCTTAACTTTGTTATCAACTGTAATTTACAACGCTTAGATGGCCCGGTACGAGGTAACGGTAAAATTATTCAAGAGCTCGAAGCTATCTTCCGTGGCGCGGGTTGGAATGTCATTAAAGTTATCTGGGGCAGTGAATGGGATCAATTACTTGCTAAAGATAAAAATGGCTTATTACTAAAACGTATGGAAGAAGTTGTAGATGGTGAATACCAAAACTACAAATCGAAAGACGGTGCGTTTGTTCGTGAACACTTCTTCGGAAAATATCCTGAATTACTAGAAATGGTTTCAGATATGACTGACGAAGATATTTGGAAATTAAGTCGAGGTGGTCATGATCCTCGTAAAGTGTATGCAGCCTATAAGAGTGCAACAGACCATAAAGGCCAACCAACAGTACTCCTGACTAAAACTGTAAAAGGCTATGGTATGGGTGAAGCAGGTGAAGGTCAAAACACCACTCACTCTCAGAAAAGCTTAGGTGTGGAACAAATGAAAGTGTTCCGTGACCGATTCAATATTCAATTATCAGACGATGAAGTTGAAAAAATTCCTTACATCACTTTTGATGATGGTAGCGAAGAGAAAAAATATCTATTAGCACGACGTGAAGAGTTAGGTGGCTTCTTACCTAAACGTAATAATTCAGCACCGGCATTGAAAACACCTGATTTAAGTATTTTTAATGCAATGTTGAAATCAACAGGTGATAGAGAAATCTCCACCACAATGGCATTTGTTCGTATTCTTACGGCATTAATTCGTGATAAGGCAGTAGGTCAAAATATTGTGCCGATTGTTCCGGATGAAGCACGCACCTTCGGTATGGAAGGCTTATTCCGATCATTTGGTATCTATTCCTCATCTGGTCAACTATATGAACCTGAAGATTCAGGCAAAGTCATGTGGTATCGTGAAGATGAAAAAGGCCAAATATTACAAGAAGGTATTAACGAAGCCGGTGCAATGGCTGAATGGGTATCTGCATCTACCGCTTACTCTAATTACAATGTAAATATGGTTCCATTCTATATTTACTACTCAATGTTTGGTTTCCAACGTATCGGTGATTTGGCTTGGCTTGCAGGTGATATTCAAGCGAAAGGATTCTTGATAGGAGCTACAGCAGGTAGAACATCATTAAATGGTGAAGGTTTACAACATCAAGATGGTCATAGTTTAGTTCAAGCAGGTACGATTCCAAATTGTATCAGTTATGACCCAACCTACGCGTACGAAATGGCTGTCATCATTCATGATGGTTTCCGTCGTATGTATGAAGATCAAGAAAGTGTGTTCTATTATATCACCGCTATGAATGAGAACTATACTCATCCTGAAATACCAGCGGGGACTGAGCAAGGCATACTTAAAGGCTTGTATAAACTCAAAGTGGGCGGTAAACATAAACTAAAAGCACAACTTTTAGGCAGTGGTACTATCCTGCGTGAAGTGGAAGCAGCTGCTGAGTTATTAGAAAGTGACTGGAAAGTGTCTTCGACTGTGTGGAGTGCGACAAGCATGAACGAATTAGCACGTGATGGCCAAGCGGTCGAACGTTACAATCGCTTAAACCCAGAAGCAGAGAAAAAACGAAGCTATGTAGCTGAATGTCTTGATAATGAAAAAGGTGTTGTCATTGCATCTACTGATTATATTCGCCAGTACTCTGAGCAAATTCGTCCATGGGTAAAATCTGCTTATACAGTGCTAGGTACAGATGGGTTCGGTCGTTCTGATACTCGTGGTAAATTGCGTAGCTTCTTCGAGGTAGACCGTTTCCATGTTGTTGTGGCAACATTAAACGCATTGGCTAATGAAGGCCAGATTGGCCACGACGTTGTGACGCAAGCAATCAAAAAATATAATATTAACACTGAAGCATTGAATCCTGTAAAAGCATAATTTAAAGACGAAGGCTAAAATATGGCAGACCTAATAGAATTAGTAGTACCTGATGTTGGTGATTTTGATGAAATTGAAATCATAGAGGTGCTTGTTGCTGTAGGTGATACAGTAGAAGAAAATCAGGATATTATTACTCTAGAATCAGATAAAGCAGCGATGGAAATCCCTGCTTCACATGCTGGTATTATCAAAGAGTTAAAAGTCTCTGTTGGTGATAAAGTTAAAGAAGGTAGTGTGATTGCTTTAGTTGAGTCAGCTGCTGATGCTCCGGCACCTGCTGCCGTTGAACCTGAACCAGTTGCTGCTGTTGAACCTACCCCCGTTTCTGCTCAAACTCCATTGCCGCAAGTTGCTGAAGTAAAAGTAGAGTCAGCCGGGGTTGAAATTGCTCCTTTCGCACCTGATAATAAAGCAGGCGTAAAACATGCTCACGCTTCACCTTCAGTACGTCAGTTTGCCCGTGATTTAGGTGTAAACGTTACAGCGGTTAATGGCACTGGTGAAAAAGGTCGTGTCACGAAGCAAGATGTACAAAACTTTGTTAAACAAAAAGTCAATGCGCCAGTTGTTGCAGTGACAGACGGTTCCGCTATTCCTCCAGTGCCTGTTATTAACTTTGAAAAGTTTGGTGGTATAGAAGTATCCGAACTATCGCGCATTAAGAAAATATCAGGCAAACATCTTCATGCCTGTTGGTTAAATATTCCTCATGTTACCCAATTTGATGAAGCAGATATCACAGAGTTAGATGCGTTTAGAAAAGACAATAAAGATAATGCCGCAAAACAAGGTGTTAATTTAACACCGCTGGTTTTCATTATGAAAGCGGTTGTTGCTAGTTTGAAAAAATTCCCTGAATTGAATGCATCACTAAGTGAAGATAAAGAGAACTTAATTCTTAAAAACTATTACAACATCGGTGTGGCAGTTGATACACCGAATGGCCTGATGGTGCCTGTGATTAAAAATGTTGATAAAAAAGGCTTTATTGAACTAGCGGGCGAACTAGGTGAAATTAGTGGTCGTGCACGTGAGGGAGCTTTGACTGCAAAGGATCTACAAGGTGGTACATTCTCTATTTCTAGCTTAGGTGGTATTGGTGGTAGCTTCTTTACGCCTATTGTTAACGCACCAGAAGTCGCAATTTTAGGCATTGGTCGTCATAAAATGCAGCCTGTTTGGAATGGCAGTGAGTTTGTTCCCAGATTGATGTTGCCATTATCAGTATCATACGATCACCGTGTTGTTGATGGTGCATTAGGCGCTCGTTTTACAACGCATTTGAACAATATGTTATCTGATATTAGAAAGGTTTTGTTATGAGTATCATTGAAATAAAAGTACCTGATATTGGTGACTTTGATGCGATTGAAATTATAGAAATACTAGTTAGTATTGGTGATAAAGTTGAAGTTAATCAAGATATTATTACTTTAGAATCTGATAAAGCAGTAATGGAGATCCCAACTAATACTGCAGGCACAATTGTCAGTATGAATGTTGCAGTTGGTGAAAAGGTTTCAGAAGGTGTTGTAATTTTTACTTTAGAAACAGCAGCAGGTGAAGCCCCTGTTTCTGAACAGCCTAAACAAGAAAGCATAAAAGTTGAACCCGCTGTAAAAGAAGCTCCATCTGCCGTGCAAACAGCCGCTGGTGATGCTGATCTTCATGCTGAAGTGTTAGTATTAGGTTCGGGGCCTGGCGGTTATACAGCAGCGTTTCGTGCTGCTGATTTAGGCCGTCAAGTTGTGATGATTGAACGTCATGCAAGAATTGGTGGCGTTTGTTTAAATGTTGGTTGTATTCCATCAAAAGCATTATTGCATACGGCTCAAGTAATTAACGAAGCTGCTAGCATGGAAGATCATGGGCTAACATTTAGTAAACCTAAAATTGATATTCGCAAAATTGACAGTTGGAAAAATAATATCGTTGATAAATTAACTGGTGGCCTTAAAGTGCTCGCTAAGCAACGAAAAGTAACTATTGTTCAAGGTGAAGCTCAGTTTTCAGGTACCAATACCATGTCAGTTGAAACTGCTGATGGTACGCAAACAATATCATTTGATAAATGTATTATTGGTGCTGGCTCACGTGTTAGCAAAGTACCTGTTTTTCCAAATGATGATCCTCGAATGATGGATTCTACTGATGCACTTGATCTTGAAGATGTGCCTAACAAGTTACTTGTTATCGGTGGTGGTATTATCGGTCTAGAAATGGCAACGGTTTACCATGCATTAGGCTCAAAGATCACTGTTGTTGAAATGCAAGATAGTTTGCTTCCTGGAGCAGATAAAGACATTGTTAAGCCTTTATTGAAGAAAGTACAGAGTGAATACGAAGCAGTTTATTTAAGTACACGAGTGGCAAGTATTGATGCACAGAAAAAAGGTCTTAAAGTTACTTTAGATGGCAAAGATGCGCCAAAAACTGCTGTTTTTGATAAGATTTTAGTTGCAGTTGGGCGTACACCAAACGGAAAGTTAATTAATGCTGAAAGTGCAGGTGTGATCGTTGATGATTATGGTTTCATTCATGTAAATGCTCAGATGCAAACCAATGTGGCACATATTTATGCGATTGGTGATGTCGTTGGCCAGCCTATGTTGGCACATAAAGCAGTGCATGAAGCTAAAGTTGCAGCAGAAGTTATCTCAGGTATTAAATCAGCCTTTGATCCAATGACGATTCCATCTGTTGCTTATACCGATCCTGAAATTGCATGGATGGGTATGACAGAAACAGAAGCAAAAGCTCAAAAAGTTAACTATGTGAAAGGAGCCTTCCCATGGGCTGCTAGCGGCCGTAGTTTATGTATTGGCCGTGACGAAGGTCTAACTAAAGCATTATTCGATAAAGAAACTGGTCGTATTATAGGCGCTGGTATTGTGGGTACCAATGCAGGTGAATTGATTGCTGAAGCTGTGCTTGCTTTAGAAATGGGCGCTGATGCAGAAGATATAGGGTTAACCATTCATCCGCACCCCACATTGTCTGAAACACTAGGTTTTGCAGCTGAAATGGCTGAAGGTAGTATTACTGACTTAATGCCACCACGCAAAACACTTCATTCAAAATAAATGGATCAAGTGGTAATGCCATTACGCCCCCCGCTGAAATGGGCGGGGGGCAAACGCTGGCTTATTCCAGAATTAAAACAGTTGTGGTCAGATAATTCTGAGCTTCGACTCGTTGAACCTTTCTGTGGTGGTCTGTCTGTAGCATTGGGTTTACAAGCCGAAAAAGCATTATTGAATGATGTGAACTTCTCTGTTATTAATTTCTATCAGCAAATTCAATTAGGTTTGAAGCTAGATATTTCGCTTGAAAATGACGAAGAGGCTTATTATAAACACCGTACTGAATTTAACCGTTTAAACCAGCTAGGTGGAGAAGATATTAAAACAGCTCAGCTATTTTACTATCTTAATAGAACTGGCTATAACGGCCTTTGCCGATTTAATAAGTCGGGTGGTTATAATGTGCCATTTGGGCGTTATAAAAAGATTAATTACCAAACTGATTTTAGTAAGTATCAGTCTGTACTGGCAGCATGGGAGTTTAGTAATGAAGACTTTGCTGAACTTGATGTCAATGAAAACGATTTTATTTATGCTGATCCTCCTTATGATGTGCCATTTAGACAATATGCTCAACGTGACTTTAGTTGGGAAGATCAAGTTCGCCTTGCAGAATGGTTAGCAGAGCATAAAGGCCCAGTAGTATTATCAAACCAAGAAACTGATCGCATCGTCGATCTATATAAGAAACTTGGTTTTAAATTACGATATTTGGATGCGCCAAGGCGAATTAGCTGCAAAGTAAGTACTAGAAAGCCTGCTAAAGAAGTGATTGCAACGCGCGGCATTTGATATAATGCCCTAATAATTTATTACACATATAGTTTTACAGGAATCAATATAGCTATGTCTAAGATCAATAAAGTCGTTCTTGCCTATTCAGGCGGCCTTGATACTTCAATCATTTTGAAATGGTTACAAGACAAATATGACTGTGAAGTAGTGACCTTTACAGCAGATCTTGGACAGGGTGAAGAGGTTGAGCCTGCACGTGAAAAAGCCAAAGCATTGGGTATTAAAGAAATCTACATTGAAGACTTACGTGAAGAGTTCGCTAAGGATTACATTTTTCCGATGTTTCGAGCTAATACAATCTATGAAGGCGAATACCTTCTAGGCACATCAATTGCTCGTCCTTTAATTGCTAAGCGATTAGTTCAAATTGCCGAAGAAACGGGTGCTGAAGCAATCTCACATGGCGCAACTGGCAAAGGCAATGACCAAGTACGTTTTGAACTTGGTGCTTACGCCTTAAGCCCTGAAATTCAAGTAATTGCACCTTGGCGCGAGTGGGATTTAACTTCACGTCAGAGTCTATTAGATTACGCTGAAAAACACGACATTCCGATTGAAATGAAACGTGGTAAAAAATCTCCATATTCAATGGATGCAAACTTGCTTCATATTTCATATGAAGGCGATGTTTTAGAAAACCCTTGGAATGAACCCGAAGACAGCATGTGGCGTTGGACTGTTTCTCCTGAAGATGCACCGAATGAACCAACCTACCTTGAACTTACTTATGAAAAAGGCGATATCGTTGCCATTAATGATGACGCTATGTCAGCTGCAACGGTTATGGAGTATTTAAATAAAGTGGGTGGTGAAAATGGTATTGGCCGGCTCGATATGGTTGAAAATCGTTATGTTGGAATGAAGGCACGAGGCTGTTATGAAACTCCAGCGGGTACTATTATGATCCCAGCTCACCGTGCGATTGAATCAATTACTGTTGATCGTGAAGTCGCACATTTGAAAGATGAAATGATGCCTCGCTATGCAAGTTTAATCTATAATGGTTACTGGTGGTCTCCAGAGCGTGAAATGCTCCAAGTTATGATTGATAAATCACAACAAACGGTTAATGGTAAGGTTAGACTTAAACTCTATAAAGGTAATGTAATTGTTGTAGGTCGAGCGTCTGAAACTAATAGCTTATTTGATGAGGCAATTGCTACTTTTGAAGACGATGAAGGGGCATATAATCAGCAAGATGCAGAAGGTTTTATTAAATTAAATGCACTCAGATTACGTACAGCTGGAAGGAAAAAATAGATCTACTATTACTAAAGCGATCTAAGGAACAATGGAATATAACGAATACCAAACCCAAGCCTCAGAATATATGCGTCTAGCTATACCTTTAATGAATAAATATGGTATAGCCATGACGCCAGCTAATTATGCGGTATGGTATGAATACGTTGCAGGCACTAACGCAGCTCTAAAAGATGCGGTTGATAACCATCTGACTGACAATACTCAATTAAATGATCAGCAAAGTAGTGAGTTATATGAACGTTTCTTTGATCGACAAAGGGAGCAATCAGCTTTACTTGAAATGAGACAAAGCCTTAAACAAGTTCTGTCTGAAGTTTTAAGCTTTGTTTCTGCTAGTGCTGTTACGTCACAATCAGTATCGACTAACTTGGTAGGTATTATTGATAAAATCAGCCCTGAAATGTCATCAGATGACATTCAAGAGGTGGTTAATGAGGTTGTAGCTGAAACACGTTTAGCTGCATCTAATAGTGAGCTTCTAGTGGAAAGGTTAAACTCAACAGTATTTGAAATCAGAGATCTTAAAAAAGATCTTAATGATGCTAAACGCGAAGCTAGAACAGATACATTAACAGAATTGGCGAATAGAAAAGCATTCGATAGTGTTCTAGAAAAAGCGACGATAGACTCAGATATTAATAATATTGATGTCTGTATTATATTTGCCGATTTAGATTTATTTAAACGAGTGAATGATGTTCACGGCCATTTAGTTGGCGATCAGGTATTAAAAGTGATTGCTAGGAGCCTAAAGGGAGCCGTCAAGGGTAGAGATTTAGTAGCTCGTTATGGTGGGGAAGAGTTTGCCATCATTTTACTTAACACTACCCTATTGAATGCTAAGAATATCGCAGAAAATATTCGAGCTGAAATTGCTGTTAAACGTATTCAGCGTAAGGATAACCATGAGTCAATAGGTAAAATCACTATGTCTTTTGGGGTTGCTCGATATTTTCGTTCTGAAGGTGCAGAAAGCTTTCTTCAACGTGCAGATCGTGCTTTGTATATGTCCAAGCGAAACGGCCGTAATGCCGTAACTGAAGCTCTACCTCCAATCATCTAGCCTATAGTCTTTCTTTATAAAGACGAAACTACAAGGTTTTCTTTAAATACCGATAATCACATTCTTATCGGAACAACTCGGATTATCCAGTGTTAAGTTATCGTCATTCATACCATGCAGGAAACCATGCTGATGTTATTAAACATATTGTGCTGGTTGAAATTTTCGAGCATTTAATTAAAAAAGATAAGCCTTTTGATTATATTGATACACATGCAGGCGCTGGTATTTACAATCTTAAAAGTGAACATGCTGCTAAATTACAAGAATATACTCAAGGTATCGCTAAGTTAAAACCGGAAAAGTGGCCGGAGTTATCGACTTATTTCTCTATCTTGCAGCTGTGTAATCCAGAGGGTAAATTAAATTTTTATCCTGGTTCACCTTTTATTGCAAATAGCTTTTTGAGGGGTAAAGATCGTAGTTGGCTATACGAGCTTCACCCTAACGATGCCGAGGTATTATTAAAAAACACACTAAAAACGAAAGATGTACGAGTAATGCGAGAAGATGGCTTCAAAGGTCTACTATCGTTATTACCACCTGTTTCTAGACGAGGGTTAGTGCTTATTGATCCTTCATACGAAATAAAAAGTGATTATGCACTTGTTATAACAACACTTATAGAAGCATATAAAAGATTTCCTACTGGTATTTATGCATTATGGTACCCGGTGGTGGATAGAAAAATAATTGATACTTTAGAACGAAGGCTGGCGCGAAGTGGCATCAAAAATATCCAGCGTTATGAGTTAGGCATCACTCAAGATCAATTTGGCAGTGGAATGTCAGCCAGTGGAATGATTGTGATTAATCCACCATGGACATTAATGAAAAAAATGACCCAAATCCTACCAAAACTAGTGGATACTCTGGGGGAGGATGGTGCCTCCTATAAATGTGAAGAATTGGTTTCACAATAGAGTTTATATAGTTTCTTTTGCAAGATAGGACTAAAAATAGACTGTATTTTTAGTCGACCAATTTAGCAATACTTGCCGTAAAATAAACACTAATCTATACCTTATACTCATCCACCTATCTAGTTGTCTTATGCTATGCCTGAAACGATGTTTCTCAATTTTAAAAGTTCAATTGACTCATATTCTTTACCGGAAAACTTTACCTTTCCATTTTATTATAAGCCGCATCCACTTTGTGAGCTCGCATCAGAAGAATTACAGCAATATCTTGCAACTCAAACTGAGTGGCAACATAACTTTGGCATTAATACCGACAGCCAAGATGCGACTGGTAAAATGTTTGGTGTTTTATTGGTACAAAACAAACAAAGTGAAATTGGCTATTTAGCAGGTTTTTCTGGAAAACTTGCCGAAAAAAATATATTGCCAGACTTTGTACCACCTGTATTCGATATGCTAGAAGAAAAAGGGTTTTTTAAGCGCGATCTTGCCGATATAACCGCTATAAATGACAAAGTTAACGCGTTACAAACTGAACCAAAAATAAAGCAATTACAGCAGGAATATAAAGCATTACAAGCGCAATCTGACATTGAGATAGCACTGCATAGAGTGACTATGATCGAGGGGCGTAAAAGCAGAAAGAAAAAGCGACTTCATGCGATGGAAACATTATTAACTGCTGATTTTATGAAAGTAAAGGAACAGTTAAGCAAAGAAAGTATTCTACAAAAAAATCAACTGCGAGATTTAAACTTATACTGGAATGAGAAGGTTGAATTTATTCGTAGTCCGTTGACTAGGTTTCTTGATGAAATGGAGATGTTAAAAAATCAACGTAAACAATTATCGAGTGATTTGCAGAATAAATTATTTGATCACTATCAGTTTCTAAATCAAACTGGAACTGAGAAAAACTTACGTGAATTGTTTCAACAGACACCGCAAAAAATACCACCTGCAGGTGCTGGAGAGTGTGCCGCCCCAAAGTTGCTGCATTACGCCTTTCAGCATGGAATGAAACCTTTAGCATTGGCTGAGTTTTGGTGGGGAATATCACCAACATCTGAAATTAGAAAACATAAGCATTATTATGCTGCTTGCAAAGGAAAATGCCAGCCTATTTTAACGCATATGCTTGAGGGTATTAAAATGGATGACAACCCTTTACTCACTAATCCTGCATTAGGTAAAACTATTGATATTGTCTATGAAGACGACGTTATGGTGATCATCAATAAACCTGCTGATTTTTTGTCAGTACCGGGTAAAAATATACAAGACTCGGTTCATTTGAGAATGAAAATTGCTTATCCATTTGCTGATAGTCCACTTATTGTCCATCGATTGGATATGTCGACATCAGGCCTAATGGTGATTGCTTTAACAAAAAAGGCTCATAAAAATTTACAAAAGCAGTTTATAAATCGTACCGTCGAGAAGCGTTATATTGCTTTATTAAACGGTAACTTAAAAGATGATACCGGCGCAATTAATCTACCATTACGAGTCGATCTAGACGATAGGCCTCGCCAACTAGTGTGCTATGACTACGGTAAAAATGCAGAAACAAGCTGGCAAGTAATAGAAAGAAAAAATAATACAACGAAAGTGTTTTTTTATCCTAAAACGGGGCGAACTCATCAATTACGTGTTCATTCCGCACATATTAAAGGTTTAAATATGCCTATCGTTGGAGATGATCTCTACGGCAATAAATCATCTCGATTGCATCTGCATGCTGAGTCTTTAACGCTGCAACATCCCGATACAAGAGAAACTTTATGTTTCAATGTAGAAGCTGATTTCTGACATAAGGTTAACGACGATAGATAGTTTCAATTAAGTGGAAACCAAATTTAGTTTTTATTGGCCCATGAACCGTTAATAATGGTTTTTTAAAAACTACATTATCGAAAGGTTTTAGCATTCGACCAGGTGGAAACTCACCGAGATCGCCGCCTTTTTTTGCAGACGATTTACATAATGAATTTTTTTTAGCTAGCTGAGCAAAGTCTTTGCCATTGGCTAGCAGTTTCTTCAACTGTTGGGCTTCTTCTGCTGTCTTAACTAATATATGCCTTGCATTAGCGACTGCCATTATTATTTACTCCTTGAGTATAAGACTGAAATTATACAATAATTCCTAATCATCAAATAAAAAATGAACATGTATAATATTTCTAAGCGTTAGATTTTCTGTGGTTCGTTATTGCCGCTGGCTTAATCTCTGTTTAAATAATATACGGTCAATGGTTTTGTAATTCCCCCGAAAAATAAACTAAGTTAAAAATAGAAAAGTCTACTACACGAGAGAAGAGGACTGTTTATGAAATAAACACGACACACAGACAGTCAGATCATTAGTATTTTGAGGCAAGCTGAAACTGGTTCAACCTATCCCTTTTATTGCTAATAGCAACAGACTAAGATAGCTAAACCAATGGGTTAAAATTTAATCCCACCGTCACCTTCTTTTGTCTTTATTTAGACTTCCACTTTGCCCATGGATCATTTTTATTGTCTGCACTATGTTTTGTCCCCTGATCCCATTCAGCCGACTTAGCTTCGCGTTTTACGCGTAATTGCTCAGCGTCCTCTAAATTTAACTCCGCTGGTTCACCTATGAATTGATCTTCTGGAATAACTCTATCCCTAGGAGGCAATGAAAACTGTTCGGAAGACGCACTTGGTAAGTTTTTAAACTCGTATAAATAGAAAACTTCAACTTTTTCACGCGCCCAAGCAGTTTTTTTTAAAAACTTAACACTTGATTCAATGCTCGGGTTGACCTTAAAACAATTAATGTTTAAATAGGCAAACAGAATCTCAAAACCGTAGTGGTCGACTATTTCAACCAATAAATTTTTCAAGCCAACACCGTGTAGAGGGTTGTTCTTGTAGTTGATCTCATCGTTCATATTAATGTCCGCTTAAAATGTATAAGTAAATACCTACATTATACCTAGGGGAAGTTCAGTGGGCTTGATTTGTTGTTTCCGCTACGCCTAATATTAAAGACTGGTATGAACGACAAGGCACTACACTCAAATCGTTAAGCCATCAAATAGCTTATTTTTTGGCGGCGATAAAATGGGAAGTGGCAGAGGTTAAATAAATCTGTTGCACTTGGGACTTGAACTCACCTATTAAATATAAATCAATAGGGTCAGTGTGGAATGACTTTCGGAGTATAACTGAATAATCTGCACTAAAAATAACGAATAAAAACAACTAGATGAAATCAATCGAGTCTGACCCTATTGATTTTTGGCCTAAGCTGAAACAATCCTATACAATGACAAATCATTCTATCCTATCAGTTGGCTTAAGAATTATGCACCTCCAAGCTATTAATGTTTCTAAACCAAAACTGCGCCGTTTTGGTTTTAAGCTCTATACCACGGCCTTCTTAAAGAAAACCGTTCAAGGCCCTGTTGTCCTAACGCAGGATAATCTCAATGGTGATAAACAAGCAGACTTAATGAATCATGGTGGCAATGACAAAGCCGTCTATGCTTTTTCAACTGAACATCACAACTACTGGAAACAAAAGCTTGGTATTAATCATATTGATTATGGCAAATTTGGAGAAAACCTCAGCATTTCAGGATTAAATGAATCTGACATCGCCATTGGAGATCGCATACAAATTAATGACTGTATTCTCGAAGTCAGTCAACCACGTATTCCCTACTATAAAATCAGCTTTGAATTTAAAGATATGAGCATGCTAAATAACTTTATTTCATACGCCCACACAGGCGTTTACTTTCGCGTTATACAAACTGGCACAATGACAGCAAATAGTCCTGTTGAAGTCATTTATAAACACCCAGATAAGATTACCGTCAAAAACTTATTTAGAGCCTATTTTGATAGCCAATTTCCTGATCAAGAAAATGTGATGAGAACCGCTATTGCAATCCCAGAATTAGCTGAGGCATGGCGCTCTAAAATAGTCCAGATTGTTCACAGAATCGATTTATACCACCAACGACAAAACAAAGGTTAAGTCTAAT
>Ga0105350_10000013_pt1 | contig 139076 bp, 150 predicted proteins | sample EN1Hudsemesocosm_FD_83506 | JGI IMG/M metagenome (GOLD analysis project Ga0105350, IMG submission 83506) | Methane-oxidizing microbial communities from mesocosms in the Hudson Canyon - EN1E Hudson Canyon | ecosystem: Environmental > Aquatic > Marine > Cold seeps | place: Hudson Canyon... | reverse complement strand
GGTACGCCGTTTTCGGCTTGTTTTAAAATAGCTAATATTTGGCTATCGCTAAAATGTGCTTTTTTCATGAATAATCTCCTGCTGTTAAGCATAAGAGAAAATTCCACTTTTGACTTCAATTATTTTTCGGGGGGATTACCCCAGAAACTAATGATTTAATTCTATCTATAGTGTCAACCCTGCAATTACCTTCGTTCAACCTGAAGGTGAACTCGTTCACATAGCGATCAATATGTTTTTTACTGAAATGGTGGAATGTACCATGATAGCCGCGTTTCAATACTGCCCATACACTTTCAATGCCATTAGTTGAAGCCATGCCATTAACAAACTCTCCAACACTATGGTTGACCATTAACTTAGTGTATCCCGTAATAGGCCTGTAGAATCTGGCATCATCCGTATTTAGTGTACTACCTGTAACGACATTGGCATCAATATAATGTTGCATAGTAACGCTATTCACTTTATCAAAAGATTTAGCTACAACCCTGCCATCACGTTGCTTAATACCTACAACCACAGTCTTGGTTTTTGTAGAACGTCCTTGAGTGCCCTTAGTTTTCTTATGAGCATGTTTATTCTTTTCTAAACCGCCAATATAGGTCTCATCAATTTCAACCACTCCACTCAATAGGTTAGTGTTGGCGTCATCATTACATGCTTCTCTAATGCGTTGTAGCAAGAACCATGCTGTCTTTTGAGTAACCCCCAACTCTTTTGATAACTGTAAACTAGAGACACCTTTACGAGCAGTCACTACCATATAAATAGCAAATAACCATTTGTGTAATGGCAAGCGACTGTTTTCAAATATAGTACCTGTTCTAACAGAAAAGTCTTTTTTGCAATCGCCGCACCTATGTCCTCGATTCTTTCTAACATAAGTTTTAATGCTTCCGCAATGGACACATATTGGTGCTTTGCCCCATACCTGTTTTTCTATAAATAATCGCGCAGATTCTTCATTTGGAAACAATTCCATAAATGAGTATAACGATAAAGTATTAGCTGGTTTCTTATTATTGCTCATGCGCTTGATTGTACACTATATGCCCCCAAACATCAACATAATTAGGGGCAATAGGTATATAATTCCCTAATTTTTTTATGAAATTTGCGCCATAGCTACTTTAATCGCTGCAACATTCGCTATATTAAGTGTTGCCTTACGTTGCCGTTGCTCACACAGTGCACTTCTAAACCCAAGGTAATCGGCATCTAAAGCAGCCAGTACAGGGATATCTTCATTTCTCAATGCGCCCGCTAGCCCACACAGCAAATTATGTTTTTTTGCTGCAGCAACAAACTCAGCTAGTTCGGCTTCATTCATATGATCCAGCAAGCGCTTACCATCCTTCAACGCAGTATCAATCATCACGCCTTTAAAGCCACTCTGCGCCAATAGTGCATGTATTTCACCATTCACCGGCTGATCGGCAAATATGACCGCAATGACCGGAGTATCAAGCCCTTTAACACTTGCAGAGATATCTACTAGACACTGACTTAAATGTTCATCTGGAAATAAACCCATTTTCACATAATCAACGCCACTGGCTGCCATTGCGATCATTGCAGGACCAATTATTCTTGCATTCATCTCCAAGTCACCTATCGTGGCGCTGGTTTGACACTGACCATTTATCAGTTCAACAATCTTACTCACCGTAACAACAGGTAAAGCACCTAATGCACCTAGTGATGGATTTTTCATATCGAGGATATCAGGTAGTATGGGCAATACAGAGTTCGCTTCATCTACTGATTGAACACTAGCAAGCCATTTAGTCATGTCTTAATGTAATTCCTGCTTGATTAATTTTTTCCATCAACCACCCCCACGCCTCTAATTCTCTATCACCAGCTGTCTTTTTAATAGCAATATATAAATAAGTTATTTCTTGCTGAAGTTTTTTTTCAGACAGCATGCCTAAACGACTGACTAACACTGCTGCATCAATCACAGCGCTTTGTGCTCGATTAAAGCCTCGAAAAGGGGCGTGGCTGTGTTCACTGACAATTATGCCTTCAAAGCGAGAGCGCGGGTCGCTATCTTCAAACCCAACAATTTCTATCTCGGAATGTGCCAGAGCATTTTCTAGATAATACCCATCAATAGTATTACAGGGTAGGCTAGGCCACTCATGTCTACCCGTCAGTGCTCCTGCAAATACACGCACATCATCCGTGTAGTTGATCACACATTGAGAGTGACGTTTGAGGTTCTCATAGGTTGAAGATGGTTTAAAGGGTCTTATAACGAAGTGATCATTCACTTCTGTAATACCCATAGGTGCGAAGTGTGGCTCCCTAAGACTCGATAAGGTAGTCACTATCACTTCGTGAATTTTACTTTCAAGCCGTGCCACATTTTTTTCCTCTTGTTTTGGTAGTACCTTCTGTCGTTTGCTGTGTTAAATCTTCTTGTTGAGTTTCAACGGCACAGCCCCACTGTAACTGTTCGTCTTGGTTATAACGCTTACCTAATTGCCATGCAACTTGTGCTCGAGCAAGTTCAGCACCAAGGTAAAAAGCATGGCCAGTATCGTCTTTTAAATCTAGCTGCGGATAAAAAGCAAATGGATCTTCTTCATGCATCAACCCATCACGATTAAACATATAAATGCCTTTATCAGACACTTTAATTCGATAATTTGGATCTTTAATGCTCTCAGAAAGTTCAATAATCTCTTGCTCTGTATCAGGAAAAGGGCGACGCTCATGAGCAATTAATAAATCATTAGTAATATCTCGAGGCAAGCTACTGTCTTCTCGTGCAGAATACATCATTCGCCGGGCAATATTAGCTTCCATAATTGCCTTTCGTGCGTGAGGGCTCACTTCGGTTGTAAGTACATTATTTATGTTAAGTTCAGAAATTATCCCAAATAATATTGCATTAATCCCGCTTGTATCGGCATCGGTTAATTCAGTTAAATTACCGACTCCCATCATCATCGGTGCATCTGGATATTTTCGGCGAAGTTCATGGTAGCGCACGATTGAATTGGTCAAACCAAAATGGATCGGATCTAAAATAGGATCGGCTATCCACGGTCGGTTAATTTTATCCATTAACTCCATCGCTCGCTCAAGTGATGCTAGCGATCCCATTTCTGACGGAACCAAAATCGGTACTGCATCCGTTTCTTCAGCTAAATGATAAGTTTTTTCTGTCAAACTTAATAAATGGTCTGCACCCGCTTTACCTGCTCGACGTAAATCACTTAACTCTAAAGAATCAACACTGACTTTGAAGCCAGCTTCATGAAGCGCTGTAATAGCCTCCTCTAAATGAGGGAACTTCTCTTCTGGCAAACAACCAATATCAATCACATCGGCACCACTTTGTTTGTAGTAGGCAGCGCGATCAAGAATGCTTTCTATACTACGTTCCGGCGCATCGACAATCTCAGCAAAAATATTGACGTCATACTGGCTCATATCGGCCACTTTTCGTGCTTGACCAAAATACAAGGGTAAATCTTTAACCTCATCTGGACCTCGAAGCACTTCAATCCCTAGCTGCGCACTTAATGCCGCTAAATCACCGCGGCAACGACCTGGAACGATGATCTGATCTGTATCAGCGATGATTTCTGGTGTTAAGCGACGCGCAATCATCTTGTCCGTCATCAGAGCCGCTACTGAGAGACCTAACTGATGAACTCGGTGTTTAAAAGGTAAAGTCGTCATTTCTTCTAACACGCGGTGTAAACTTGGCTCCGCAAGTTTACCGGTTAAAAATAAGACCTTTTTAGCCATATTAACTATTCACTTTGGCTAAACGCGCTTGAAGCGCCGCTAGTAATTTAGATGGATTTTCTACGACCGTGGTTGCCTCATAAGAGCGCAGCTTATGCGTATGTTCGAGATCTATCTCTCGTGGCCAAACTTTAACAATTCGATCGGGAGCAGGGGTATCCATTTCTGGCTCTGTGTCACACGCAAGGACAATACTTGGAATATGACATTTACCTGCCTGGGCATACACATTTGTTATTAATGTATCAGAGAGCCCTAGCACCATCTTAGCCACAGTATTAGATGTTGCTGGTGCAACTACCAGAGTATGGTAATCGCCACGGTAAAAAAGGCCAACAGGAGGTGAGCAGGCAGCACGGTCGCGGTATACTCGACTATTCGCATTAATCACTTTAGGATCATGGCCATACATGCGGATAACTTCTTCACCTGCACGGCTATAAAACAAATCGACATCATCTAAATCACGAATAATGTCTAAACATTCTTCTAAATAATGTCCTGAGCCGCTAACAGCCCAGGCTAAACGAGGTTTTTCGGGGCGTATTGACATGATGTAGACCTTAAAATAAACATACTAACGTAACAATTTTGCCAGAGTATGCAGCTATAGTAAAAAATAAGATAGAATTGTCACTAATTCACGTCTAGATCCAATGGAGTTTTAACCTAATGCCAGCAAGCGAAAATAGTATCCCTAAAATTGTAGTCGTCGGTGGTGGTGCTGGTGGGCTTGAGCTAGTTACAAAACTTGGCCGAAAACTTGGGAAGAAAGGAAAGGCAGACGTCACTCTTGTCGACAGTACTCATACTCATATCTGGAAGCCTTTACTTCATGAGGTCGCAGCTGGAACCTTGGATTCACATGAAGATGAAATTGAATACTTAGGCCAAGCAATGTGTAGTGGCTTTCGTTTTCGCCTCGGAAAAATGGATGGTTTAGATCGCGATATCAAACAGATCTCTGTGTCACCTACTCTTAATGCTTCAGGCGTAGAAATCATTCCTCGTCGTACTTTCAAATACGACTACTTAGTTATTGCTGTCGGCAGCGTCAGTCACGATTTTGGCATTAAGGGTGTCGCTGAAAACTGCTTATTTTTAGATACAACTAATCAAGCGGAAGCCTTCCAATCAAAATTACTTGAAACCTATCTGCGTGCACACACTCAAGGTAAACCTGTTGAACAAGGTCAGCTTGATATCGCCATTGTCGGCGCAGGTGCTACTGGTGTTGAGTTAAGCGCACAATTACATGAAGTATCCCATCTTTTGGCAACTTATGGTCTTGATGAGCTAAAACCTACCGATATCAGAATTAGTATCATTGAGGCTGCAAACCGAGTACTTCCAGGTTTGCCAGAGAATCTTTCTGAAGCAACTGCAAAAGAACTAGGAAAATTAAATGTTAGCTTATTGATTGATGAGCGTGTTATTGAAATAACTGAAACCGAAATCAAAACTGAGAGTGGCAAAAATATTCCTGCTGCAATTAAAGTGTGGGCCGCAGGTATCAAAGCTCCTGATTTTTTAAAAGATATTGCCGGCCTTGAAACTAATTGGATGAATCAACTAGTAGTAAAACAAACATTACAAACGACCTTAGATGATGATATTTATTCTATTGGTGACTGCTGTGCCTGCAAATGGATTGGCCAAGATCAAAATGTGCCTCCTCGCGCTCAAGCTGCACATCAAATGGCCTCATTGGTTTACAAGTCTATTGCTAACAGAATGAAAGACAAGGATATTCCCGAGTACCACTACCATGACTACGGCTCATTGGTTTCATTAGGTCGCTACAGTACTGTCGGCAACATGATGGGCAATCTGAGTAAAGGCAGCCTTATGATTGAAGGTTTCATCGCGAGAATAATGTATTTATCACTGTACAAAATGCACCAAGTGGCTCTATTTGGTTTTTTCCGCGTTGGCATGTTATCACTATCAAATTTATTTCGTCGTAGTGTTCACCCAAAAATCAAACTTCACTAAGGAGTGAAAAGTGCTTCTTATTTTATAATTTATCTTAACAACTGCACATAAAAAAGGCCTTTAATAATAAGGCCTTGTTTAGTATCAAAACTATCTGAACCATCTTTAGCCCAAAGGCATCCGATCAGAGATCCCTGTACCTTCAATTCGATGCTTAATCGCTGCAGCAATATGTATTAAAATTAGCGTAATAAATGCAAATGCTAAACATTCATGCACTTGGCTAAAAACCTCTCTCATCGCCGTATCCGCTTCTGCAAGTCGTGGCAACTCTACTCCCCAAAACTTTGTATGATATTTGCTATACATGGATTGCAAGTAACCACTTAATGGCATTGCCAGCATCACCAAATAAAGTAGACCATGCATCGCACCTGCAGCCTTCTGCTGCCATTTTGGCACAGAAGCGGGGAGTGCAGGTGCTTTATGCATTATACGCCAGACAAGACGAACTAGAATCAGTATCGCTGCGGTAATTCCCAGTGATTTATGAAGCAAAAAATAAAAGGCTCGAACACTTTCTTCCCCAGCTGGTAACTCTGACTGTTTTGGTAATTCAACCATAAACAAGCCTAGGCCGATCATTGTTAAAATTATAAGTGCAATAAGCCAATGCAAGATAATCTGAACCCGATCGTATTTCATAAGCTCATCCACTCTTTTTCTCCCGTAGTTTTATTTTGTATTTAATACTAATAAAAAAGGCCATAATATCAGCTATATTATGACCTTTATTGATCAGGATAAATCCCGTAAAATGTTAAATATCTAAATTAGTCGCTTGCAATGCATGGGTTTCAATAAACTCGCGGCGTGGCTCAACATTGTCACCCATTAAGGTATTAAATGTTTCATCTGCAGTAATTGCATCTTCGATTTTAACTTGTAATAAGCGACGTTTCGATGCATCCATCGTTGTTTCCCACAATTGATCTGGATTCATTTCTCCCAGTCCTTTATACCGCTGCACATTTTGACCTCGACGCGCTTCTGTCATCAACCATTTTACGGCTTGTGAAAAATTATCTACAGCCTCACTTCTCTCACCACGTTGAATGCGTGCATCATCAGAAAACAAGCCATTAATTTTGTCTGCAAAGGCTAAAACACGTTGGTATTCACTACTAGAGAAGAAGTCGAAAGGAATATGATAGTCAGTGCTAATACCATGACGGTTAAAACTCACATTAATATAATGACCATCGCCTTTGTTTTTTACAGATAGTTTATAGCTTGTACCTGTTGGTAAGCCCTTACTCAAGCCTTTATCAATATTTTCTAACCAAGGTGCCATTGCCGCGGTATCTGTTATTTCAGGAATTTGAGGTTGGTAAATTAACTGGTTCAGGAAGGGAGGAAAGTAGTGACTAGACAAACGAGTTACAACTGCCATTACTGTTTGATATTCATCAACCAATACTTTTAGTGCATTACCCGTAATCACTTCTGCAGATTCACTTGCATGAAGTTCTGCATTCATTAATGCTAATTCCGTTAAATAACTATCCATTTCAGCATCATCTTTTACATAACGCTCCTGTTTTCCTTTCTTTATTTTATAAAGTGGTGGTTGTGCAATATATACATGGCCACGCTCAACCAGTTCTGGCATTTGGCGGTAGAAAAACGTTAATAACAAAGTGCGGATATGCGATCCATCAACATCGGCATCTGTCATGATGATGATGTGATGGTAACGCAGTTTTTCTGGATCATATTCGTCACGACCGATACCACAACCTAAAGCAGTGATTAGCGTGCCGACTTCTGCCGAGCTAATCATCTTATCAAAGCGCGCCCGCTCAACATTTAAGATTTTCCCTTTCAATGGGAGGATAGCTTGAGTCCGACGATCACGGCCTTGCTTGGCACTGCCTCCCGCAGAATCACCCTCCACTAAGAATAGTTCTGATAGGGCAGGGTCACGCTCCTGACAGTCGGCTAATTTACCTGGTAGCCCAGCAATATCTAGCGCACCTTTGCGTCGTGTTAGTTCGCGTGCTTTACGCGCAGCATCACGTGCTCTTGCTGCATCGACCATCTTATTAGCAATTAACTTACTATCGACGGGACTTTCTACAAGAAAGTCGTGAAAATGTTGGTTCACTAATGACTCAACTATTGTTCTTACTTCAGATGAAACTAACTTATCTTTAGTTTGTGAAGAAAACTTAGGATCAGGTACTTTAACTGATAATACTGCAGTTAAACCTTCACGGGCATCATCACCGCTAGTTGCCACTTTAGACTTCTTAGCTAAGCCCTCTGACTCAATGTATTGGTTTAAAGTACGTGTTAATGCGGCTCGAAAACCTGCTAAATGAGTCCCTCCATCTCGTTGTGGAATATTGTTGGTAAAGCAATAAATATTTTCTTGGTATGAATCATTCCATTGCATTGCAAGCTCAACAGTGACATCTTCTTTCTCACCGTTGATACTGATAATGGCTTCGTGGACCGGTGTTTTGTTTTTATTTAAATGCTCAACAAAGGCATTGATACCACCTTCATAATAAAACACTTCACTCTGTTCATCACGTTCATCAGTTAGAACAATACGCACACCTGAATTTAGGAAAGCAAGTTCACGAATACGTTTGGCTAAAATCTTATAATCAAATGACACGACATTCGAGAAGGTTTTTTCGCTAGGCCAAAATTGAATTTTGGTTCCTGTCTCCGTTGTATCTTCCCCTTCAACAATCCGTGTATCTGCCTCACTATCGGTATAACTTTGACGATAGACTTTACCGCTTCGACCGATCTCAAGGGTTAGCTTTTTAGAAAGTGCATTTACTACTGAAACACCTACGCCATGTAAACCACCCGACACCTTATATGAATTATCATCAAACTTACCACCGGCATGTAATACCGTCATAATAACTTCGGCAGCAGATATTCCTTCTTCTTCATGCACATCAACTGGAATTCCACGACCATTATCTGATACCGACACGGATTCATCTGGGTGTATGCGAACATTAATTTCACTACAATAACCTGCTAATGACTCATCGATTGCATTATCTAAAACTTCAAATACCATGTGATGTAAGCCGGTACCATCATCAGTGTCACCGATATACATACCTGGACGTTTCCGCACAGCATCAAGTCCTTTCAAGACTTTAATATTCGACGAATCATACGTGTTTTCTTCAGTTGTCATAGTGTGTCCATCATGGTTGACATTCTTTAGCAGAGGATATTTTAGCACATCCTTCGTTTACATTCCTGCTATCACACAGTACCCTGTTCCACGTGAAACACAGTATATTTTTTACTAGGAATCACATCCAGTTCTGTAGCAGTAATAAATGTTTGAACAGGTAATAATTCTAACTCTTGCAACACATTTTGTTGATGGTCTTTATCTAATTCCGAGCTTAAATCATCTAATAGCAGAATGCTTTTTTCATGTTTAACATCAGCAGTAATTTTAGCTTGCGCCATACAAAGAGCTAAAGAGAATAATTTTTGCTGGCCACGAGAGAAAACATCAGCAGGATTAAAGTTATTAATTCTAAACGACCAATCAGCAGCATGACTACCTGAACGTGTGTAGCCTAATTGTTCATCGCGTTGTATTGTTTTTTCTAATGCTGCGCTTAAAGTCTCACCCTTTAACCAACCTTCACGATATTTAACCTCATACTCTGCACCTTTATATATAGGACATATATTAGAGAATATTTGTTTAAACTCTATAAGCAAGTTATCAAGTTGCTTCCTACGTAGCGCTGTAATTACTTCGCCATGACTAATTAAGTGTGCATCCCAAAGTTGTATTTCATTTCTTTTTCTATGTTGCCGAAGGGCTGAGTTCCGTTGTTGGAGTATTTTTTTATAGGCTTGCCAGTGAAAGTTAAAGCTTGGTTCCACGTGAAACAATCCCCAATCTATAAGTTGACGACGGTATTTTGGGCCTTGCTCAAAGAAGTGGTGACTGTTTGCTGGAATAAATTGTAATGGAAGCTGAGAGGCTAATTCTGACAAGCGTTTTAACGGTGCATTATTGAGCCGAATACTTAAACCATCAAGAATAGAAAACTGTAATCCAACAGGCATATTACCAATGGTTTTAGCAATCACCTGCAGGTGTGGCTGGCCAAATTGAACAACTGATTTCAATGTGCGTGTGCGAAAAGACTTGCCTAAAGCAAGCAGATGAATGGCCTCAAGAACACTGGTTTTTCCTGACCCATTTTGACCAATAATTATATTGATTCCAGCTGAAGGAAACAGCGTGACATCACTAACATTGCGTAAAGTACGAATATTTAATTGGCTCAGCAAGATCAATTACTCCGAAAAGAATAATAAATAGCAGGTCAAAAGCTACTTACCTTACTGTGTATGAGCGGCGAGTCAATAGGCTGTAGATTTAAGCAATAGGTATACATTAGCAAAATATATTAACATTTAACAATAGGGGAGTAGAATCATGGTGAAAAAAACCAATTTCACTGACAGATCCTAACAGCGTCACTTTAGACTTCAATCATTTCAAAGTCTTCTTTACCAACACCACATTCAGGACATAGCCAATCATCCGGTACGTCATCCCAAGTTGTTCCTGGCGCAAGACCTTCTTCAGGGGCACCTTTAGCTTCATCGTAAATCCAGCCACATACAACACATTGCCACTTTTTCATTTTAAACTATCTCCAGTGTGAATTTTATAAATTTATATTTTTTGAGACTGTATGCATGGTTCTTTTTTCTATATAGGTAATTCGCAGGTAAGTGCTCAGTGCTCCATTATATCTTTTTAACAGTTCTGCGCTTAAAGAACTTTAAGTTAGAGATGATCGGTATGGTTCGAAAACAGTAACATTAAAATAGAACGTCAGCTGATTATTATTTATACCCGTAAAAAGGCGACGTGTGACTAAGCGCTTTTACTATTTCGTTCATCATATGAAACTGATAATTATCAACTTTTTAAGCCGTATTAATAGTATTGGACTAACTTCATTAGCTATTATTCTGATTTTGCGTAAAAATAGCGTAATTTGAAAAAAAGTTGCTTAAGAGACTCACTATTATATGGAGGTTTAAAAACCGCATATAACCTGCCTTTAGGATCGACTAAGAACAGGTGATACTGCTGCTCAATGATATAACTGCCATCGTTATAATCAGTTTGTAGAAATAAAGCGAGAAAGGTATGTGCAAGTGTCTCTATCACCGTAGATTCTGCAGTTGCTGCAGTCGCGTCTAACTTCTGCGCAATAAGAAAATTGTCCAGCTGCTGTGTTGATTCATGGTCACTATCGATTCCTACCACTAAGAACTGAATATTATTACTAGCTAATGAGGCCTTTAATCCTTTCATGGCGGTTAATAGCGGCTGACAATTAGGTAAGCAATGTCCATATGTAAATGTAACAAATGACCACTTACCAATAAGCCAATCGTTAGTGAGTACTAACTTACTCGATGTATCAAGTGAAAATTTAGGGATGGACCGAGGAGGTGAAGAAATAAAATTTTGCAGATCGTCCGGTATAACACGCGTCTCTTCGTGCATTAAAGGCATGTTATTCATCCATAAAACTAATAAAAACCCGACAATAATGAGATATGTGAATAAAAAACACTTAGAATTAAGACCCTTACACCGTTTGGCCATCGATATTACTCTTGTATTAGTTACAATTAAGGCTAGATCGTACCATTAAAGATGAGTACTGAATGAGCGAGAAACTATTTAAATCAACTGCTATCGTTAGCATAATGACTTTTTTGTCACGAATACTAGGTTTTATTCGGGATATTGTTATTGCTCGTCTATTTGGAGCTGGAATAGGGGCTGATGTCTTTTTTGTTGCCTTTAAAATACCAAACTTTTTACGCCGATTATTCGCAGAAGGTGCTTTCTCTCAAGCTTTTATACCTGTACTAGCAGAGTATTGTGAGCGAGGAGATAAAGATCTAAAACAACTTATTTCCGCTACCAGCGGAACCTTAACAGCAATTTTGTTTTTTATCACCGCTATAGGAGTCATTGCCGCACCACTTATCATAATGGTGTTCGCTCCAGGCTTTATAGGTAATCCACAAAAAATTGATCTCGCTGGCGACTTACTTAGAGTCACTTTCCCTTATTTGTTCTTTATATCGTTAACGGCACTAGCGGGCTCAATATTAAACAGCTTCGGTAAGTTTGCCATTCCAGCATTTACACCTGTCTTTCTTAACCTGTCTCTTATCGGTTGTGCAGTTTGGCTGTCACCTCAACTAGAGGAGCCCGTTACTGCCTTAGCGTGGGGTGTATTTATTGGCGGGCTCGTGCAGTTATTATTTCAAATACCCTTTTTGATTAAGATTGGGCAGCTGCCCAAGCCACGATGGGGATGGAAAGATAGTGGCGTACAAAAAATACTCAAACTCATGTTACCAGCAATTTTCGGGGTTTCAGTTGCTCAAATTAACTTACTGCTTGATACTTTGCTTGCTTCTTTCTTAGTAACAGGCAGTATTTCTTGGTTGTATTACTCTGATCGTTTAGTTGAGTTCCCGCTTGGTGTATTCGGTATTGCACTATCAACCGTTATCCTGCCAAGCTTATCTAAAAAACATGCGTCAAAATCAATGGATGAATTCTCACATACTATTGATTGGGCATTACGTTGGGTGTTTATCATTGCTACACCGGCAGCAATTGGCCTTATTTGGCTTTCGGAGCCACTACTACTAACACTATTCCAATATGGCGAGTTTAGTGCCTCAGATGCTCATGAGGCTTCACTCAGCTTAATGGCCTATGGCTTAGGTTTATTACCGTTTATATTCATTAAAGTATTAGCGCCGGGTTACTATGCATGCCAAGATATTAAAACGCCTGTCAAAATAGGTATTATTGCGATGATAACTAATATGGTACTTAACATCATCTTAATGATGCAATACGCACATGTCGGCTTAGCCTTAGCAACCTCATTATCAGCATTACTTAATGCAGGCCTACTCTATATCGGTCTTCGTAAACGTGGTGTATATACTCCCGATTCGGGCTGGGGTACCTTCATCGTTAAATTGTTAGCTCCCAATATTCTTCTGATAGCAGCACTTGCGTGGTTCACACCCGATGCGAACGCGTGGATTGATGGGACAGCTTGGCAACGATGTATAATGCTTTCTAGCTTAATAGTGGGTGCTATGGCTTTGTATTTTTCTGTCTTGCCATTAGTCGGAATTAAAGTAAAACAGTTGCTCAAGCCAACATTAAGCATAGAAAACTAAAGCGACATATACAAAAAGCGGATAAAGGGACTATCACTTATCGGCTTTTATATAAGCTATGTAAGCTTATACTTAATCAGCTTGCAAAGCCTTAAAGCTGCTTGTAGCGATCTTGCTTGCCTGATCAACAGTTTCAGTTAAAACATTAAAGTGGCCCATTTTACGACTCGGACGCGCATCTTTCTTACCATATAAGTGTAGCTTGATTTGCGGCTGAGACAATAATTCAGCCCAATGCGGCTGGCTACTTCCCCATACATCACCCAATAAGTTAATCATTACTACCGGCGATGTTAATACAATGCTGCCAGATGGCAAGCCACACAGCATTCTAACTTGCTGTTCAAACTGAGATGTTTCACAGGCATCTAAAGTGAAGTGGCCAGAATTATGCGGGCGCGGGGCTATTTCATTGGCTAAAATATCGCCTTGCGTTGACACAAAGAATTCTACCGCCATGGTACCAACATAGCCCAAACCATCGGCAATGGTATCTGCCATTTTAATAGCTGCTTGCGCCTGGTGTTCAGGCACAGAGCTAGGCACCGTTGTTGAATGTAAAATACCCTTTATATGCACGTTTTCAGCGATAGGAAAGTTAGCGATAGCACCCGACTGGCTTCGCGCTAATATTGTAGATATTTCACACTCTAAATTAATACGTTGCTCAAGCACACATTCAACTTGCTTTAAGGCATTAAAAGCAGTACGCACATCCTCGGCTGTATGACATACCGCTTGACCTTTACCGTCATAACCAAAGTTTGCAGCCTTAAGAATCGCAGGAAATTGAAAGCTATCAGCAATTGCAGCAATATCCGCTTCACTACGAATTGCAGCATAAGGGGCAACACTAATTCCTAAAGATTCTATAAAGGCTTTTTCAACTAATCTATTTTGAGTTTTAGACAAAGCCTTTGAAGATGGATGTACCACTGTTTTAGCCTCAAGGTACGATAATACCGTGGCTGGAATATTTTCAAACTCAGTCGTGACAGCATCACATAGTTCAGCTAGCTGAGCCAATCCGATCTCATCAGTATATTCAGTACAAATATGCTGATCGGCAATAATCCCAGCAGGACAGTTTTCATCAGGCTCTAGTACAATGACTTTATAACCCATCGTTTGAGCAGCAGTAACAAACATACGGCCAAGCTGGCCACCACCAAGCATACCAAGAGTAGCACCAGGTAAAATCATAGTCATATCTTCTAAATTTATTGTGGGGGAAGTGTCATTGCCAACACGTTTTTATGCTGGTCTTTTCTAAATTGTTCTAATTTTTCTGCAAGCACCTGATCAGTTACCGCCAATTGTGCAATAGCAAATAAAGCAGCATTAGCAGCACCTGCCTCACCAATTGCAAATGTAGCCACAGGGATACCTTTTGGCATTTGCACGATCGATAATAAAGAGTCTTGGCCCTTAAGATAACGAGAAGGAACAGGGACACCAAGTACAGGAATAGTTGTGTTAGCAGCCAACATGCCAGGTAAGTGTGCGGCACCACCTGCACCGGCGATAATGCAAGCTAAACCATTGCCTTTTGCTGTGACAGCATAGTCTGTCAGTAAGTCAGGAGTACGATGTGCTGAGACAACTTTAGCTTCATAAGAAATACCAAAGGCTTCTAATTGCTCAACTGCTTTCTGCATAATAGGCCAGTCACTATTACTGCCCATTACAACACCAACTACAGGTTTATCCATCATTTATCCGTTGCTTATCATAAAAACAACGCATCATTTTATCTAATTTGTTGAAAATAGGGAAATTTAAGCGATGAGTACTATGAAATATTTTAAAAATGTATCTCAATAAATAAGTATATCAATGATACCTTTTGCTCAATGAGCCTATGATATTTAACTATCTATAAGAAATAAAATAAGGCATCGCTCAAATCATTACTCCTAAGGCTTGATAACTTACTCGTTATCGGCATTAACTTAAAAAACGTTCTACTTGACAGTGACGGCCAGCTGCAAAGATTTACTTATGCACCAATAAGGACAGATCATACCGTTATCAGAAAATTCAAAAAGTAACTGCATTTAGGCTTGATTAGACAAATCCAAGGCCCTAGTCAGTCTCAACTTTAACGGTATAGCCACATTCTTTTTGCGGACAAACTTTTTCAGTGCCGCGGCTTTTGGTCGTTTTAACCGTCAAAATTGGCCATTTACAATCAGGACACTCCTCTTTCAGTGGTTCATTCCATAAAGCATAATCACAATCAGGATATTCTCCACATGAATAGAATATTTTTCCTCGCCGTGATTTACGTACAAGAATTTCGCCTTTTTCACATTTTGGACAAGTAACCCCAGTGTTAGTTGGCTGTTCTAGCGATTCAATATGCTTGCACTTTGGATAACTGCTACAGCCAATAAACTTACCGTATTTTCCTGTACGAACCCATAGGTCAGATTCACATTTTGGACACTTTCGATCAGCCACTACTTCTGGCTCGCTTGCGGTAGTTTCTTCGCCATCAACATTACGCGTGTAATCACATTCAGGATAAGCCGTACAACCTATAAAGCGGCCACTTCGACCTAAGCGACTCGACAATGGTTTTCCACATTTCGGGCAGTCTTCACCAATGTCTTCTTGAGTTACATCACTACGCTGAACTTCTTTCTCTTTCGTTTCGACTTGCTCTTTAAACGGGCCCCAGAAATCACGTAATAAAGGTATCCATTCTTGCTCGCCTCGCGCAACAGCATCAAGCTGATCTTCTAGTTTCGCAGTAAAATTGTAATCTACATACTTGGTGAAATGTTGTGCTAAGAACTTGCCTACAACACGGCCCACATCTGTAGGGTGAAAACGCTTTTTTTCCAGCTCAACATATTCACGTTGAAGCAAAGTAGAAATAATGCTCGCATAGGTAGACGGACGGCCAATATCATGTTCTTCAAGAGAACGTACTAAGCTTGCTTCACTAAATCGTGGCGGTGGCTCTGTAAAATGCTGTTCTGGGCGAATAACTTTAAGGTCAACAACATCGCCAACTTCCATTACAGGCAATAAGCGTTCATCTTTATCCCCCTTAGCGGCATCATCCTTACCCTCAAGATAAACGCTCATAAAACCAGGGTTAACCACTGTTGAGCCGTTTGCACGAAAGGTATTACCTGTACCAGCCGCTAGGTCAACCGCAACGGTATTCATTGTCGCGTGAATCATCTGACTTGCAATGGTACGCTGCCAAATTAAGCTATAGAGTTTTAATTGATCTGATGACAAATACGCTTTTAATGATTCTGGTGTACGTAATATAGAGGTCGTTCTAACGGCCTCATGGGCTTCTTGAGCATTTTTAGACTTAGTTTTATATACTTGCGGTGTTTTCGGTACTGATTTAGCACCATACTTCTCAGCAATAAAAGCACGAATTTCTTCAACGGCTTCCGCTGCCAAACTAACAGAATCCGTACGCATATAAGTGATCAAACCTACCGCACCTTCACCCGTATCGGCACCTTCATACAGTTGCTGAGCAACACTCATCGTTCGCTGAGCGCCAAAGCCTAATTTACGCGAGGCTTCTTGTTGTAAAGTAGATGTCGTAAAAGGTGCTGCAGGATTACGTTTGCGTTGTTTTTTATCAACCTTGGTAACTAATAATTTGCCCTCAGCTGCTTTTGTTAATGTCGCTACAACATCAGCAGACTGTTGAGTGTTATTAACGCTAAATTGGGATAGCTTATCACCTTGATAATGCGTTAGCTTAGCTTCAAAATCATCTTTTTTTGCTTGAGCATCGGCTTCAATCGTCCAGTATTCTTTCGGAATAAAGGCTTCGATCTCAAGCTCACGCTCAACAATCATTCGCAAAGCAGGGCTTTGCACGCGTCCGGCTGATAAGCCACGACGGACTTTTTTCCACAGTAAAGGTGATAAAGTAAAACCAACTAAATAATCTAATGCACGGCGCGCTTGTTGCGCATTCACCATATCCATCGACAATTCACGTGGATTCGCAACCGCATCATTAACTGCTTGCTTGGTTATCTCATGAAAAACAACACGATGTGTTTCTTTATTCTTCAAAGTCCCGCGTTTTTTTAGTAGCTCATATAAATGCCATGAAATAGCTTCTCCCTCGCGATCCGGATCCGTTGCGAGATATAAGACATCAGCTTTACGCATCGCCTTAGCTATTGCATCAACATGTTTACTATTTCGATCTATCACCTGATACTTCATTGCAAAATCATTTGCTGTATCAACCGCGCCTTCTTTTGGTAGTAGATCACGTACATGACCATAAGAAGCTAACACCTCAACATCTTTGCCGAGATATTTCTTAATGGTCTTTGACTTAGCTGGAGACTCTACAATGACTAATTTTTTTACCATGACACCCTTTTATCGCAATAACTTTTACACTAATTTTATAACATATAAGTTAAGACGACTTAATGAATAACCGCTTCCAAATCTTCAAACACAAGATCTTCCATCCACGCATAAGCCACTTCACGCCCTGGCTGATAAAAAAGTACCATTAGAACAATCCATTTCAATTGGTCTAAGTCAATTTCATCTGTCTCTAAAGCCATCACGCGTTCGATAACTATCTCTCGTGTTTCAACATCTAATACTTCGACCTGATCTAAAAAGAGCAGATACCCTCGTGCGGCGACATCAAGATGTTCTAATTCTTGCTCACTATAAATACGCAAAGAGTGTAGAGACTGCCGACTCGGATCAAATTGTGTTGCGACAGTCATACTCTCAAGCCAATCAAAGGCTTTATTTACTTCTAACTGCTGAAAACCGACCCTTTCCAACTCTAACTCTAGGGTGTCTTTATCAGGCTTAGTTGTTTCTTCTGTATCAATATAGTTCTCAAATAAATACAGTAATACATCAATTACATTTTCTTTCATGAGGTTCCTTAAGGAGTCTCTATTCACCAATTCGAGCATAGCGGCCACCCGCAAACAACTCGACTCGGCCTTGTAGCTCTAATAATAACAGCATGGATGAAACTACATCCGCCGTCAATCCACATCGTTCAATCAAACTATCTATATGAATGGGGTCATATCCCAAAAATTCAAATAAAACTTGATAATCTTCATCTTCATTTATCATCTCTTTAGCCTTAGGTTCTAAGTCACTGCTCACAACTTGAACCCCTGCCAGCGATCCTAAATCTTCTAAAATATCCTCTACATTCTCAACTAATTTAGCCCCTTGGCGAATTAACTGATGACAGCCTCGCGCTAAAGGGTTATGAATTGATCCCGGAATGGCAAATACTTCTCGACCTTGTTCCATTGCCATCCGTGCCGTTATGAGTGAGCCACTTTTTACTGCCGCTTCAACCACAAGTGTTCCTAAAGACAAACCACTGATAATTCTGTTTCGCCGTGGAAAGTTTTCAGCTCGTGGTGATGTACCTAATGCAAACTCGGAGACAATAGCACCTGTGGAAGCTATCTCATGTGCCAATTCACGATGCATTGCCGGATAGACGCGATCTAAGCCCGTGCCAACAACCGCAACCGTTTTACCGCCTACTGCTAAGGCTCCTTGATGAGCAGCAGCATCTATTCCCATTGCTAGACCACTGCTAATACTAATGCCACCTTGAGCTAGATAACGTGAAAACTCATAAGCTGTATCCCGTCCAGATGCAGAAGGGTTACGACTTCCAACTAACGCTATTTGCCACTGTGATAATAAACTAACATCACCTTGAACAAATAACAGGCTAGGGGGATCAGGTATTTGCTTTAACAATTCCGGGTAATGCGGATCATAGAGTGTCACAATATGCCGATCTTCCGATTCAAACCACTGTAAATCTTTTTCTATTTGCAACCAATCAGGCTTAAATAAAGCACTGCGAGTTCGAGCAGAGATAGACTTAGCAGTATTTGGAGCCTCAAAAACTTTTTCAGGCTCTCCAAACTGTTCCAGTAACCGAGCAAATGTAATAGGCCCGACACCTGGAGTTCGGTGTAAAGCCAGCCAACACGCTAGCGCTCGCCGCTCACCCGAAAATCTATTCATACAATGCCGTTATTTCTATCGAAATTAATCTAGTGAGCTTACTTTGTCATGCAAGTGAATCGCTCTTGATGCCTTCATCACAATCGCATAACTTACTTTTTCAAAGTTTTTAAAAATCATCGCAACCCCAGCATGCTCGTCAGGCAGTGTAACTGTTGCCTCTCTGTCCTTACCCTTATTATTTGTATTGAAATACGTTTCATCTTCACGGCCCGATAAAATAGGATCAATGACCTTATCGCCTTTTTGATAAATAGATAAAACATGACCGTTCTCTATGCCATTACGTGCCCCCCGATCTAACACAACAATCTGATATTGTCCTACTTGAGATACGCCATCAAAAACAGAAATTATATTGCCCTCAATTTTTTGCTCGGGTGAGCGCGGGAAAAAATTCACGTCATAATCATCCTCAGCGACGGCTAACAAACGATCGCCCACTAAAACTTCTTTCGCTGTTTGACGGAGCTCTCCTACCGCAGGATCGCCTAATTCCGTCATTAACAAATAACCTTTATAGAGTGCTTCATAACCGAGTATTTCTTCCGTCTCAACATCGGTATAAACCTCGCCTTGACTGAATATACTGAAGTTCTTTTCTTTTTTATCGGCATCTAAGCCTCGCGCATAAACCTTATCGCCAGCGCCTGAAATTAACCGTTCATCTGCACTTGCAACAATATAAGGTGCCGCCTTCAAGACATTTTCATCTAATATCTGAGGGCGAATTAAGAAAGCACGAATAGTATTCAAAGGAATCGTTGGAACCGCCTTTTCCAACATTACATCGCGCACTTCTGGCGAAATTTTATATGTTTTTGGGCCCCGATTAAGTTCTAACAGTGGCTGACCATTGCGATAAACAAGCGTTAGTAGGTCACCTGGATACATAAGGTGTGGGTTCTCAATTTGAGTATTTGCTTGCCAGATTGCCGGCCAATGCCAAGGGTATTTCAAAAACTTACCAGAGATATCCCATAGCGTATCACCTCTTACAACAGTGTATTGGTGAGGATGTTCAGGATTTAATTCCACATCAGCAGCAAAAGAAAAAGAACTCAATAGCAAAAACAGCAAACTTACATATAGACGGCGTGTCATCAGCTTATCCTCATAGAGCATTCCAACAGGATTACTAAGGCTGTCCTGTCAACTAGACAATAAAATAGCATACAGTGTCTAATAGCTCTGCCGACTAATCAAGCTTTCGCTTAATTTCTTTATAAGCAAAGGGAATAGCCTTTGATTTGGCTTAATATAATATGGTATAAGGTAGTCAAATACACTATTCACTTACAGGCCAAAAGGACAATAGCGATGAAGTATGCTTCTTATTTATTTTTAGGTTTTACCGCCCTATTTAGTACGCAAACAACATTCGCAGCAGATGTGGCGGCTGGAAAGGCCAAAGCAGCAATATGCGCAGCATGCCATGGAGCAAGCGGTGTTGCAACCATACCTATTTATCCTAACCTTGCTGGCCAAAATGAACCCTATCTTGTTTCTGCGCTAAAAGGGTATCGCGACAAACAGCGTAATGGTGGCATGGCTGCCATTATGCAAATGCAAGCAGCAGCGCTTTCTGATCAGGATATCGATAACCTTGCCGCATACTTTTCTAGCTTAAAATAACTCGCCTTAATATTTTACGCTAAAAACCAAGGCGGCCTCTTGGCCGCCTTTTTATTTCTAAACAAAATAGTTTCTCATCTTTACACCAGCAATTTATAATTGGCATATAATTAGTACTGTTACCAATGACATCTTTTTCAATCACATAATATAGAACCGCTTATGGCCTTACTTCAGATATTACAATTCCCCGATCCTAGGTTACGTAAAAAAGCCTCGCCTATCCCACAGGTAAGCGATCAAATTCGCCAGCTTGCTGATGATATGCTCGAAACAATGTACGACGCACCGGGAGTGGGTCTTGCGGCCATTCAGGTTAACGTTCAAAAGCGTCTAATAGTTATTGACACTTCTGAAGACAAATCGAATCCTTTAGTATTCATCAACCCTGAAATCATCGATAAACAAGGTGAGCGTGAACATGAAGAAGGGTGTTTGTCAGTACCCGAGGCCTATGAAATGGTCACGCGATCAGATACCGTTACCGTCAAAGCGCTTAACCGTGATGGCGAAGAATTTCATTTAGAAGCAGACGAGCTACTTGCTACCTGTATTCAACACGAGATTGATCATCTTAATGGCAAGCTCTTTGTGGACCATATCAGCAATTTAAAACGCCAACGCATTAAAAAGCGACTTGAAAAACAACAAAAGAAGCAGCACTAATGCGGATTATTTTTGCCGGAACCCCGGAGTTCTCTGCAGAAACACTAAAAGCGTTATTAACAACTGAACATGATATCTGTGCTGTTTATACACAGCCTGATCGGCCATCAGGTCGCGGCCGAAAATTAACTGCCAGCCCCGTTAAGCAACTGGCATTTGAACACAATATTCCGGTGGAACAACCGCTCAACTTTAAGGATCAGGACGGTAGGCAGACCCTTGCTGATTATCAGGCAGACTTGATGATTGTGGTGGCTTACGGCTTGTTATTGCCACAAATAGTGTTAGATACACCTAAGTACGGCTGCATTAATATTCATGCCTCATTACTTCCTCGTTGGCGTGGTGCAGCTCCCATTCAACGCGCTATTCTGGCCGGAGATGCCGAAACGGGTGTCTGCATCATGCAAATGGAAGCAGGACTGGATACAGGCCCAGTATTGTCGCGCTCAAGCTGTTCAATTCATAATAGTGATACAAGCCAGACTCTACACGACCGCCTTGCCGCTCTCGGTTCACAAACCTTACTAGACACACTGCCCAGGCTAAAGGAGCTACAACAAAATTCACATATTCAAGATAATAGCCTAAGTAATTACGCCAGCAAACTACAAAAAGCTGAAGCAACTATTGATTGGCAACATTCTGCCCTTGATATTTCACGTCAAATCCATGCCTTCAACCCTTGGCCTGTGGCACAAACAAGCTGGAAAGGAGCAACCCTTCGTATCTGGCTGGCAAAAGCAATTAATGAACAACATAATGTAACTGCAGGCGATATTCTCGCCGTCAATCGAGACAGCATTGATGTGGCCACAGGGCAGGGCGTATTACGCTTAACGCAAGTACAAATACCAGGCAAACGGTCTATGCCCGCCAGTGATTTTTTAAACGCAAATTCCATGGCAATAGGCGAACATCTTGGCTAAACAAAAACACAGCGCGAGAGCCACTGCCGCACGCGTCATTACAGAAGTCGTTCAAAAAAAGCACTCGCTGAATGCTGTATTAAATAGTGCATTACCACTATTGGCTGAAAATGAACGCAGTTTGTGTCAACAGCTTTGTTATGGCGTCTTGCGCTGGCACCCTCAGCTGGATACTATTAGCCAGCAATTACTGGCCAAACCTTTAAAAGCAAAAGATGGCGATATTGCGGCACTATTACTATGCGGTTTATATCAACTACGTGACTTACGTATTCCATCACATGCGGCACTTTCAGAAACGGTCAATGCAACCAAAACATTAGGTAAACAGTGGGCTAAAGGCCTAATCAATGCAAGCTTACGAAACTATGATCGTCAACATAAAGAAATAGAACTCATACTCCAGCAATCAGACTCAGCGAAATATGCTCACCCTGATTGGTTGGTTAATTGGTTCAAGGAAGACTGGCCCGAGCAGTGGCAATCCGTACTTGATGCAAGCAATCAACAGCCCCCAATGATGTTGCGAGTCAATAGGCAACAGTCATCACGAAAACTTTACCTTCAGCAGCTACTCGAGAACACTATTCCAGCGACTGAAATAGTAGGCTGTCCAGAAGGAGTTTTATTAGAAAAACCCTGCGATGTATTTCAATTACCAGGGTTCAGTAACGGTGATGTCTCAGTTCAAGATGGTGCAGCACAGCATGTTGCTGCGCTACTCGATATTAAGCCTGATTTACGCATCCTCGATGCCTGCGCAGCGCCTGGTGGTAAAACCTGCCATATACTTGAGCAAGCACCAGAAAATGAGGTAATTGCCTTAGATATCGCGCCCAACCGTTTATTACAAATTCAACAAAATACAGATAGGTTGAAGTTAAATGCTACCTTAATTGCTTCTGATGCAGCAGATGTCGAGCAGTGGTGGGATGGCCAGTTATTTGATCGTATTCTCATTGATGCCCCTTGTTCTGGAACAGGTGTAATACGCCGCCACCCAGATATTAAATTATTACGTCGCCCAGAAGATATTTCCGCGCTAGCAGAGCAACAAAGTCGACTACTCAATACATTATGGCCGCTACTCAAGCCTGACGGTTTACTTATTTACACCACTTGCTCAGCCCTAAAACAAGAAAATGAGCAACAAATCGAATCATTTTTGCAACAACACTCTGACGCACTAGAAATCACCCTCACTACAGAACCAGCACGACGCCGACCTTTTGGTTATCAGCGCCTACCCGGCGATGACAAATTAGATGGATTTTATTATGCCTGTCTCAGCCACCGCTAAACTATTACATCTACTACGCTGGGCTTTAGTGCTCATCAGTACCGCTGTATCAGCAGAATCATTTACGATTGAATCAGCCCAAGTTCTGCCTATTGGCAATGGCTTTGTACTGAATGCAACAATAAAATACCCACTCACACCAAGAATAAAAGAAGCTATAGATAATGGCGTTCCTATTATTATTTTTCAACAGTTTGAAATTATTGAATCGCTATCGTTATTAGGCGAGTATTGGCAGTGGAATGAAACATTATGGGCAAGCGCCATTCATTATCAGCTTCGCTACCACGCTTTAACTGAATTATATATTTTAGTCGACATGGACACCCGACATCAGCGTAATTACACCTCACTTAGTGTTGCATTAGAGGCGCTTGGAACAATTAAGCAACTAGGTCTTCCTCCAGAATATCTAACTAATACGGATAAGTTAATATTGCGAGTTCGCAGTGGGCTCGATTTAAATGCCTTACCCACGCCGATGAGGCCTGGCGCACTAATATCTAGTAAGTGGCAACTGACCAGTCCTTGGGTTGTAGCAGAATGGCTTTAAAGCTCCTTAAGCAATTCTCATCAGGCGCTATGCCATATTATTCACTTGGCATACTCTTATTAGTTCTAAGCTTTTTACTTAGTGTTGCCACACAGGATAGCTCTGCATTAAACGATTTGTTTATCGTTATTTTAGGCTTAAGCGGGCTTAGCCTTGTACTTCTGATCGGGCTACTTGCTCGAAGTCTTGTAGGTCTTTACCGTGATTTTAAAGTCAAAAAAGCGGGCTGCCGTCTTACTGTACGTCTGGTTAGCTTATTTTCACTGCTCATTTTAGTATCAACACTAGTGGTATATAGTTTTTCTATTCATTTTCTCCATCGCGGTATTGATAGCTGGTTTGATGTTAAGGTCGAAAAAGCGCTGAACGATTCTTTAGAGCTAAGTCGCACCGCTTTTGGTATCCGCACGCGTACATTGCTGAGGCAAACTCGTATGATGTCCAACTTATTAAGCGAACTACCTGAAAGTGACCTTAATCATAACCTTCGTGAGCTAGCACAACTTAGTGGTGCCATTGAGTTCAGTCTATGGACTCTGGATGGTCAACTCATCACCACCAGCATTGCCAATCACGCAGTTATTTTACCTAACCGTCCTAATGATTCAATTCTTCATCAACTCGCACAAAAAAAAGACTATATAGGCCTAGATCCTGACAGTGAAGATAATTTGCAATTAAGAGCAGCAGTACGTCTGCCCCTTAAAAAGGATTGGCAAAGCGAACGTTTTTTACAAGCAATATTCTCGGTTGATACTCGTTTAAGTGCTTTAGGCCATACCGTTCAGAATGCCTATACAGAATACAAAGAGTTAAATTATTTACGTAAACCTTTAATCTCTATTTTTACTCTAACGCTGAGTGTCATTGTTCTGCTCACTTTATTAGTTTCCATTTGGTTTGCCATTTGGATTTCTCGACGGATTGTAGAGCCTCTACAAGAACTCGCCGCAGGAACTCAAGCCGTCGCGTCCGGTAACTTCAACACCAAACTAACGACCTCTGACCACGATGAAATAGGTTTCCTTGTCCGTTCATTTAATCAAATGACCCAAAGACTCACCCAAGCGCGCCATACAAGCCAAAATAGCCACCGCCAGTTAGAGCATCAAACTGATTACCTTGCAACGGTGCTTCGCAGTCTTTCCAGTGGCGTTATCACTATTGATGACGAGCATGTTTTACGAACAGCAAACCAGGCCAGTAGCACAATATTGGGTATTGACCTTATGCGATATATTGCAGCAGATATTGAATCTCTGAATACCCATGCTTCGCATATTGAGTCATTGATCCAGTTACTGCTGCAACACAATGTTGGCCAGAAAAAGTGGCAACAACAAATTGAACTCCGCCAAAAGAAAGGTTTGCAAACATTAATGTGCTCAGGAACACCATTACCGAATAAGGCTGGCTGGGTAATTGTATTTGATGACATAACCACATTATTGCAGGCACAACGTAATGCTGCTTGGGGTGAAGTTGCCAAACGACTAGCACATGAAATTAAGAACCCACTCACGCCGATTCAGTTATCTGCCGAGCGCTTGCAACATAAATATAAGCCGCTACTACCCGAAGATCAAACCCACACCTTAACAAAATTAACCGATACCATCGTTAAGCAAGTCGAAGCGATGAAAGATATGGTTAATGATTTCTCTGATTATGCACGCAATCCAGGCTTACAGCTTCACGCGATCTCTATCGGGCCACTCTTACATGAAGTTGTCGCGCTATACCAGAGCAACCCTCATCATATTGTGCTTTTGAATAGTAAAGAAAATATCGATATATCGTTAGATAGTAATCGCTTCAGACAAGTTATTCACAATATGTTGAAGAATGCTATTGAGGCTAGCGAAGAAGCTAATACCGATGTTGATATTGCTATCTCTTATCATCAGATCATGATTGAACAGCAGCCATGGTTGGAGTTAAGCATCAAAGATCATGGCCCCGGCATACCTGATAATATGATTAATACCTTATTTGAGCCATACGCTACTAACAAACTAAAAGGGACAGGTCTTGGCCTTGCCATTGTAAAAAAAATCATAGAAGAACATCATGGCGATGTCTGGGCTGAAAACAACGAAGATCCTAGAGGCGCTTCTATAATTATACGTCTACCACTTGAGGAACAAATGCATTGAATAATGAAAAGCCACTCATTTTAATTGTCGATGATGAGCCCGATATCCGAGGGTTGGTGCAAGATATTCTCAACGATGAAGGCTACCAAGTCATTACTGCAGCCGATGGCGAACAAGCTCGTGTATTATTTCAGTCTCACTCACCAAACCTAACATTGTTAGATATTTGGATGCCTGATATTGATGGTATTAGTCTGCTAAAAGAATTTAAACAACACGATAAAAATGCTCTCATTGTAATGATGTCCGGTCACGGTACAATTGAAACAGCTGTCGAAGCAACTCGCTTTGGTGCCAGTGACTTTATCGAAAAACCTTTATCAATGGCAAAGTTATTACGTGGTGTAGAAGTAACATTAGAAAGCCACAGAAAGCATATCGTATTCCAGCAGCAGCATTGTCAAACACCTATAGGTAAGAGTACAGAAATAACCCAGCTTCGAGAACAAGCAAAGCGTGTTGCTGAGCATGTTATGCCTATTTTATTGCGTGGCGAAGATGGAACTGGAAAACACTGTTTCGCTCACTATTTACATAGCTTAGGTAAATACGCTAATGGAAAATTTATCGAAGTGAGCGCTGATAGCTTTCCTGATGACAGTCTAAAATTCACTTCATTAGCAGAAAATAACTGCCTATTTATTAATGACTTGTCTTTATTGCCAACATCTTCACAGGCTTTGCTATCCTATTTACTTGATAATCAGAAGCTCAATCAATGTCAATTGATCTTTGCTAGTCAATATTCATTAGAAAATGCCATCTTAGAAGGCGATTTTTCAGAAGGTTTGTTCTATCAACTTAACAGTATCACGCTAAGGCTTCCATCTCTTCTCGATCATATTGAAGACATTCCTGAGTTAGTACAACACTTTGTCGACCAACAAACTTCCAACAGCGATTTACCGTATCGTCACATCACTGTCTCGGCACAAAATAGACTCAGAAACCATTCATGGCCAGGTAATATCGCAGAATTAAAAAGCGTTATTCAGCACCTATTAATTTTAGGTAATTCAGATGATATTGGCAGCAAAGATATCGATGATGCCATACAATTATCACCTGAAGCATCGCCATCCATTTCAAATAATGCCAATATCGATTATGACCTGCCATTACGTGAAGCCAGAGAACAGTTTGAACGCCTCTATTTGCTGCATAAATTACGGGAAACAGATGGCAATGTAGGCAAAACGGCTAAGTTGGCAGGTATGGAACGAACTCATTTATACCGTAAATTACGTACTTTAGGTATCGATGTTAAACAAGTTTAGGGCTTAATACTATGAAAATTCTTATTCTCGGTGCAGGGCAAGTCGGCTCATCTGTCGCAGCAACATTAGCGCGTGAAGATGATGATGTCACCGTAGTAGATACTAATGATGAATTATTAGAAAAGCTACAAGATCACTACGATATTCGCACGGTTAATGGTCATGCATCACATCCAGATATACTAGCTAAAGCAGGCGCTCAAGATGCAGACCTTATTTTAGCCGTTACCAATAACGATGAAACCAATATTATTGCCTGCCAAATCTGTCATAACCTCTACAATACACCGACTAAAATTGCCCGAATTCGCAGTAATGAATATTTGTCTAACCCAGAAATATTCAATACAAAAGAATCAACCATGATTGATATGTTGATTAGTCCAGAACAAATTGTCACCGACTATATTACTCAGCTTGTCAACCATCCTAATGCACTTCAGGTTCTTGATTTTTCTGAAGGAAAAGTACAGCTGGTCGCTGTAAAAGCATTTCATGGTGGCCCCTTAGTAGGCAGCCCTCTGTCACAACTGCGTAAGCATATACCTAAGACCGAAACACGTGTTGCTGCTATATTCAGAAATGGCTACCCAATCATTCCTCGTGCGGATACGATCATTGAGGCTGAAGATGAAGTCTTTTTTATTGCTGCAACTAAAGACACCCTGTCTGTGATGAGCGAACTTCGTAGACTCGACAAACCCTATAAACGTATTATGTTAGCCGGTGGTGGACAAATTGGTGCTCGATTAGCAAAAGTACTCGAGTCCGACTATCACGTTAAAGTAATTGAAGCGAATCCTAAACGTGCACATCAACTATCTGAAGAACTCTCAAATACCATCGTATTATTAGGTGATGTCGCCAATGAAGATCTACTCAAAGAAGAAGACATCGACAAAATAGATTTGTTTTGTGCACTAACGAATGATGATGAGGCTAATATATTATCAGCAATGCTAGCCAAGCGACTTGGAGCGCGAAAAGTACTCTCTCTTATCAACCGAGCAGCCTATGTAGATTTAATTGAAAGTAGTAGTATAGATATTGCTCTATCACCACAACAAGCAACCATTGGTAGCTTACTTGCCCATATCCGCCGGGGTGATATTGTTGCCGTGCACTCGCTACGCCGTGGCGCCGCAGAAGCATTAGAAGCGGTTGCTCACGGTGATAAAAATTCATCTCTAGTAGTGGGCCGTCGTATTGATGAACTCAAGCTGCCAGCGGGAACAACTATTGGTGCTGTTGTTCGTGGACATCAAGTCATAATTACCCATCACGACACGGTCATTGAGTCTGGCGATCACGTTATCTTGTTTTTAATTCACAAGCGTCATATCACTGAGGTAGAACGTTTATTCCAAGTTGATTTCAGTTTCTTCTAAAAGGTAAATGGTTTGAAATCATCACTGCAGAATCATTTCCTTATTGCTATGCCAGCACTTTCCGGTTCATTTTTCCATCGTGCTGTCGTCTATATATGTGAACATGATACACAAGGCGCTATAGGGCTAATCGTTAATAAACCAACACACGTCATGCTGCCAGAACTATTAAATCACTTAGAAATTAGCAATGCGGCTACGCCACTGAGAGCGATGCCTGTATTTTTTGGCGGTCCAGTGCAAAAAGGACAAGGTATGGTTATTCATAATAGCCAACAACAATGGAAGACCACTATTGCACTATCAGAGTCTTTATTTCTAACGACCTCTACCGATATTTTAGAAAAAATGGGCTCTCCAGATGGCCCTGAAAAATCACTTGTTACATTGGGTTATTCTGGCTGGGAAGCAGGCCAAATCGAGCAAGAAATTGTCAATAATAGCTGGCTAACCGTTTCTGCTGAAGAAAGCATTTTATTTGATATCCCTGCAGATAAGCGCTGGCATGAAGCAGCAAAATTACTTGGTATTGATATAGACTTAATGCCGAACAGCATGGGGCATGCATGACCACACCACGCACAATCTTAGGTTTTGATTATGGCTTAAAAAACATTGGCGTCGCAGTCGGCCAAGAACTAACATCGACAGCAAACCCTTTAACAGTTATTAAAGCTCGAGATGGCATTCCAAACTGGGATGAAGTACACACATTATTAAACCAATGGAAACCACAATTACTTATCGTAGGTTTACCGTTTAATATGGATGGCACCGAACAAAGAATGACTGCTGCCTCGCGTAAGTTTGGCAATCGGTTAAATGGCCGTTTTCAAATTCCTGTCGAATGGCAAGATGAGCGATTAAGCACCTATGAAGCGCTTGAACAACTCGGTATTCGTAGTAAACTTCAAGCAAATAAACGCGCTGATGTTGACCGCATCTCAGCACAAATTATCCTTCAATCATGGCTGAATCAACAATGACAACACAAATTGAAAATAGCGAACTACCCCAATTACTGAACTCAATGGCTGATGAAATTCATGACAGATTAGCTGGTAAAAAACCACTCATTATTGGTATTCACAGCGGTGGTGTATGGATTGCTGAAGCGCTTGCAGATATTTTGGATATCGCCTTCTTCGATGCACCATTAGGTACTTTAAATAGTGCCTACTACCGTGATGACTTCACCCGTGTTGGCATGCACTCACAGGTAAAACCATCAGCTTTACCCTTTAATGTTGATGATCGTCATTTATTATTAGTCGATGATGTATTGCAAAGCGGCCGCACCGTTCGCGCCGCATTGAATGAAATTTTTGATTATGGTCGCCCGGCAAGTGTCACATTAGCAGTGCTGATAGAGCGAGATGGTCACGAACTACCTATCCACGCAGACATTATTGGTCAATCTGTTAACCTATCGGCCAATCAACATATTAAGCTTACCAATAAAGATGGCTTAAATCTTGAGTTCACCACTAACGGAGACGCTGAATGACCAATAATCAACTCACTGAAAATGGTCATTTACGACACTTCTTAACTATTGAAGGCCTAAAACGCTCTCTTTTAACTGAAATAATGGATCATGCCGAGCAGTTTTCAAGCATCTCGCATCGGCAGATTAAAAAAGTACCTCTACTACGAGGGAAAACCATCGTTAACCTTTTTTTTGAAAATAGCACACGCACACGCACCACCTTTGAATTAGCTGCAAAACGCTTATCTGCTGATGTCATTAATCTCAATATAAGCACCTCAGCGACATCAAAAGGTGAAAGCCTTCTCGACACCCTGCATAACCTTGAGTCAATGCACTGTGATATGTTTGTTGTTCGTCACAATCAAAGTGGTGCAGCTGAGTTTATTGCTCAGCATGTTGCCCCCCACATTAGCGTTATCAATGCTGGCGATGGCTGTCACGCTCATCCCACTCAAGCCATGCTTGATATGTTCACCATTCGCCGCCATAAACAGCATTTCCCCGATCTTCGCATTGCAATTATTGGCGATATATTGCACTCACGCGTGGCCCGCTCACAAATTCAAGCCCTGTCAACACTAGGTGTAGGTGAAATCCGAGTTATTGGCCCGAAAACATTATTACCTTCAGACTGCAAAACCTTGGGTGTTCACGTTTATCACAATATGGAAGACGGTTTAAAAGATGTGGATGTCATCATCACCCTTCGGCTACAACATGAACGTATGGAAGGCGCTTTGCTGCCTAGTGCTCGCGAATACTTTCAATGTTACGGCTTAACAGAAGAAAAACTTAGTATTGCCGATCCAGATGCCATCGTTATGCATCCAGGTCCAATAAACCGTGGTGTTGAAATTGCGTCCAGCGTAGCAGATGGTCCACAATCAGTGATATTAGAACAGGTTACTCATGGTATCGCTATACGAATGGCCGTTATGTCTATGTCATTAGGATCACAGTCTGAAATCGAGGCCCAATCATGAACCTTCAAATAATAAATGGCCGCGTAATTAATCCAGCCAGTCAGCTTGATGCACAAAAAGATATATTTATTCGCGATGAGAAAATTATCGCCATTGGCGAGCAGCCAATTGACTTCAATGCTGATGAAACCATCGATGCTTCAGGCTTAATTGTTTGCCCAGGCCTAGTAGATATGTCTGCCAGATTAAGAGAATCAGGACAAGAACATGAAGCAACAATAGACAATGAAACACGTGCTGCGGTGGCTGGCGGCATTACATCATTATGTGTTCCCCCTGATACGGATCCACTCATTGATACTCCTGCAGCAGTTGAGTTAATCGAAGAGCGTGCCAAAAAAGCGGGAAGGGCAATGGTATACCCTATTGGCTCTCTCACTCAAAAATTAGACGGTCAATTATTAACCGAAATGTTGGCATTAAAAGCCGCGGGTTGCATTGGTTTTAGTAATGGGCGTAGGCCTATTGAAAACAGCCTTGTTTTACGCCGTGCGATGGAGTACGCAGCAAGCCTTGATCTCACCATTTATATCCATGCTGCCGATCCTTGGTTACAAGCACAAGGCTGTGTTCACGAAGGAGCAGTCAGTGCTCGTCTAGGCCTAACAGGTATTCCAGAAACAGCAGAGACCATAGCGCTATCTCGTGATTTATTATTAATAGAAAAAACAGGCGTTAGTGCTCACTTTCACAATTTGTCATGTGGAAAATCTGTTGAACTAATAAAAGCTGCTCAAGAAAAAGGGCTAAAGGTAACGGCAGATGTAAGTGCCCATCACTTGCACCTTAGCGAACATGATATTGGAAATTACGATAGTTTCAGCCATGTAATCCCACCTCTTCGCAGCACCCGTGACCGCGATCAATTACAACAAGGCTTACGTGATGGCTTCATCTCTGCCATCTGCTCCAACCACAAGCCACTAGATAATGATGCCAAATTAGGCCCATTTGCAGAAACGACACCCGGTATTTCAGGCTTAGAAACCTTGTTGCCACTCACTCTAAAATTACTCGATGATGAGGAAATAACCCTTCAACAAGCTATAGCAAGTCTTACTTATAACCCAGCAACTATTCTAGGAATTGAAGGCGGTCAACTTAAAGTAGGCGCACAAGCTGATATTTGTATTATCGATCTCAACGCGCATTATGAATGCCAGCCGAACAATTTTATTAGTGCAGGCAAAAACAGTCCATTTTCAGGCTGGCTGTTTAACAATCAAGTCACCCAAACCTTATTTAAAGGCAAAACTGTATTTAAGAAGGGATATACTAGCACTATTTAACGGTTTAACGACCAAGGTATCAATAGAGGGTATAAGCATGAAAACAAACAAAGCAATTTTAATAACTGTTTTATCAACAACCCTACTCATAGGTGGTTGTGCCACTAATTTACAAGGTGACAGCTACTCGCGTAAGGATGCCCGCCAAGTTCAAACAGTAAAATATGGCACAATTGAAGCCGTCCGTTTAGTGGTTATCGAAGGCACAAAAACACCCATTGGCACAACAGCTGGGGCAGCTGTCGGTGGTATAGCGGCTAGTAGCATAGGTGATGGCAAAGGAGCAGCGGCAGCGGCTGTTATAGGCGCTGTAGTAGGCGGACTTGCCGGCGCTGCTGCTGAAGAAATGATTACAAAATCACAAGGTGTAGAATTGGTTATCCGCATGACAAATCGTAATGATGTTATTTCAGTCGTGCAAGCGATTAATGCTGATAATCCATTTAATATAGGTGATCGAGTTCGCCTAATGTCAATCAATGGCCAAACTCGCGTTACTAAATAAGCACACACAAGATCGTTACAAATGAACACGATTAAACAACTTTCTATAACAATATTACTCACAAGGTTCATGATTACTTTAACAGCTTACTCGACTGACGTTGGCAGTAAAGAATGGTGCGCTAGCATGAAAAACCAGGTGGCGGCTGGCCTGACAACCAGGCTGTTGACTTTGAAAAACACTGCTTGCTAAGGTAATACTTATGACAAAAACAAAACTATATGCTTTAGACTTTGATGGGGTTATCTGTGATAGCGCAGTAGAAACGGGAATTACTGGCTGGAAAGTAGCGAGCAAGGTATGGACTGACATGCCTCAGGATATACCAAACGATATGGTTGATTTATTCCGCTGCGTTAGGCCTGTTATGGAAACAGGTTATGAAGCAGCTTTAATCATGCGGACCTTGTTTGAAGGCGTTAGCCCAGAATCCTTACTCGAGAGTTTTGATAAATATCTTCGCCATCTTGTACACCGAGATCAAATTAACTTAGAACGACTTAAACTTCGTTTTGGTGAAACGCGTGATAATTGGATCATTGATAACCAAGATGAGTGGCTGGAAATGAATCCTCTCTTTGACGGCATCAGTGAAAAGCTAAGCCAGATAGAGCCTCGCAACGCAACCATTATCACCACTAAACAAGAGCGTTTTGTCAGTAAGATTTTACAAGCAAATATGATTAGCGTTCCTGCTGAACGTATTTTTGGCTTAGATCGCCAATTGAGCAAGCCACAAATACTGACCAACTTATTAAAGAGTCATCCCGATCATGAAATCTTATTTGTTGAAGATCGCCTACCAACTCTTTTCAATGTTATTGATGATGAAAACTTAGCCGAGGTGAAACTGTATTTTGCTGACTGGGGTTACAATACTTCTGAGGATAAACAACAAGCTGCTAAAGCCGATCAGATAATTACTTTAAACCTGAGTGAGTTCGCTGAACTCTAAAGTAACAGGCTAATTGCTTGACGTTAAAAAAAAGCCGTCATTAGTATTTAATGACGGCTTTTTATATTTAATTGGCGGAGCGGACGGGACTCGAACCCGCGACCTCCGGCGTGACAGGCCAGCATTCTAACCAGCTGAACTACCGCTCCACACTAACTTCAAGCAGGACAATATAAGATTGCGATCTGCTGAAGAAGCGAGAAGAATACAGTAAAAATTATAAAAGTGTTAGCGTTATTTTTATAAAAAAAACGCGAGACTTAAGCGCCTCGCTCCAAGTGAGTATTCACTTCCAGTTACTTGCCTTTGCTGATTGTAGTTTGTCATATCCACGCAATAAACTAGTGTGCCGTTCAAACCCTTCCAAACCCAATCCCGGGCAATGTAAACCGTGAAATAAGCTTATTCCTTCTACAATCGCCAAGCCATCTGCGACAAGCTGTTTACCATACATGAGCTCAAGTCCAGATTGATACTCCGTGTAATCGCGCTGTGCATTCCACTTAATTTCTAATAATGCTTTTAAACAGCGATAATAACAAATGGCTGTTTCATCAGCCTGTTCAAGCGACAAACACCAATCAACCCATTCAATTGCCAGCTCACTTTGCATCGCAAGGCTTAGCATAGCTTTAATATCACCCAGTCGAGCAGAAGCCCATACTGTTCCAGGATCTGGCGCTAAACCAATAAAGGCTGCTGCTTGCGTTTGATCGTTATACCCCCCTTCATTAAGCCGCTCTAACACATCACTCCATTGTTTTTCATCGCCTTGCTTAAGCGTTAAAAAGTCTTCTCGGAATAGGGCGCCTTCATTATTATTCTCCCAAACCAGCTCATCGACAGGATAAATATCAGACATTCCTGGCACAAGAATTCGGCAGGCATACACATCTAAATGCTCATAATCAGAGATGTAAATCTCAAAGCCCATAGTATGAATCTTATCGCTTAAATAGTTAAACTCGTTTGCCGTTTTAGCATCATGATCCCAGTCATTAAATTCATAATCAGGTGTATTACGGAAAAAGTCATTGGAAATATAGCCACTTGAGTCAATAAAGTGCATCTCGAGATTTTGAGGTGATGCTACTTCTTCCAGATCAAATGTAGCTGGGTGGAAGACATCTAATTGATCTAAACTACGCCCTTGCAATAACTCGGTCACAGTGCGTTCTAACGCCACTTCAAAACTCGGGTGAGCGCCAAATGAGGCAAATACAGAGCCATCTTTTGGATTAATCAGTGTCACACTCATAACAGGATATAAACCACCCAATGAAGCATCTGCTACCTTCAAGCTGTAACCGTGAGACTCTAGCTCTTTTATCGCCTGATTGATTGTAGGGTAGCGATCTAATACCGCTTCAGGTACATCTGGCAAACAGATACCCTCGGCTATGATTTTATTCTTCACATAACGTTCGAAGACTTCAGATAAGCCCTGAACGCGAGCCTCATTTTTTGTATTTCCAGCAGACATTCCGTTACTAACAAAAATATTACCAATAACATTAATCGGGATATAAATAGAAGCTTGATCACGCAAGCGGAGATAAGGTGCTGCACAAATGCCTCTTTTGCCTGGGCCCGAATTTATATCAAACAACATGGATGGCATCAGTTCTTTTTCTGGGTCAAAATACCGCCATAACGACTCATCCATTAAGCCCTTTGGCATCGCGTCACCAGTAGCATCAAACCAACGTTCATTTGGATAATGTACAAACTCACTTTGACTATGCTTTTCACCAAGGTAAAAATCAGCAAAGAAATAGTTGCAGCTCAAGCGCTCAAAATACTCACCCAATGCACTAGCTAAGCAGGATTTTTCAGTCGCACCCTTACCATTGGTAAACATCAGTGGGCAGCTTTTATCGCGAATGTGAACCGAATAAACATGACTAACAGGATTAAGCCATGACGCCTGCTCAATATCAAAACCAAATGACTTTAGCTTTGCTTCCATCACAGCGATAGTTGTTTCTAGATCGCTATCTTTACCCTTGATATACGTTTTCTCAGTCATATCTTTTTCCCCATTCAAAAAAATGGCCTCATAAAAAGGTTATCTAAATTTTAATACTCAGAAACCGCTTATTGCTTTTTAGGCTTTATTACGCCAATCGCGCCATCAGAACGCGCCATTAAATAAGCGTAAAGTTGATCACGACCATCCATTACCTTCACGTTTGCTTTCCATGATGGCATACTGCCAATTGTGCCTGCTTTACCATTCTCGACTGTGTTGAAAAATTCTTTTTCTGAAATAAATTTCAAACTCTCTGCTAAATTTGGTCCGACCATACCCTGACCATACGTTCCATGACAACGTGCACACCAGTTGCGGTATAACTTAAACCCAGCATAACTTTCACTATCTAGTTTATTCCCGTCAACCACACTATAAAGTGCTGATTGATTATCATCTTCTAGCGCTGCTGCCGCTACTGTTGTTACTGGCTCAACAATATCAGCAATAACTTGTTTAGCTTTCTCTACAGTTTGGGTAGCTGTATTTTCAGGAGCAGTCTCTGCTGCAACAGCAGTTGCTATTTCAGGCATAACCTTAGCTTGAAGGTCTTCAACAACAGCCGCAATAGTACTTTCAATTTCTGTTTGAGACGCAACAATTTTTGCACCCTGATAACCATCATCACTACTTTTTAAGAATGGCACGAAAGCCATAATAATTGCCACAGAAAACACCACTGTAATCACAATATTGATTAGTTTTTTATCCATTGCCTTTAACCTTGATTAAACTCGGAATATTACTCGCGATAATATCACTATGAGAACAACAGGCCCAAACCTGATAAAAAGACGTCCGCATCTTTAAATGATGAGATAATGCACCATTAACAATTATCCTGAAGGTTAATCAATGAGCCTAGAACAATCACTAATGCAGCGAAGCAATTCAAGCTGTGAGCTCTGTGCCGCTGATAATAACCTTAATATCTATAACGTACCACCAACAGCGGTTGCCATTACTGAACGGACAGTGCTAGTGTGTAAAACCTGTCTAGACCAAATTGAGGTACCAGACACAATGAATGCCAATCATTGGCGTTGCCTTAATGATGCAATGTGGAAGCCAGTCGATGCTATTCAAGTTATGTCATGGCGTTTATTAACCCGATTATCCGTTAAAGGTGAAGTATGGGCACAAGATCTTGTCGACATGATGTATCTTGAAGAAGACATGCAACAATGGGCAAAAGCGACTGAATCAGATGCTAGTGCAGTAACTAGCGATCATAAAGATAGCAATGGTGCAGCCTTATTAGAGGGTGATAGCGTAACGCTGATAAAAGATCTGGATGTAAAAGGTGCTAACTTCACTGCTAAACGGGGCACTATGGTAAAAAATATCTCACTCACTGATAATTCAAAACAAATTGAAGGCCGAGTCAATGGCACCCGTATCGTGTTATTAACTAAGTTTTTGAAAAAGGCTTAATTCTGACATTCGCTGACCTCGAAGCTTGGATATGGCATTTTATAATCCATACAATATAAGCCAGTGAAAGCTCATAACACGAGAGAAAGATAGGTGCAGTGTAACTCTAAATAGTCGCTAAACTTTATAGTCTAACTGACCCCATGCTTCATATAAGATAATCGCCGTGGCATTAGACAGGTTCAAGCTTCGACTATTTTCTTGCATAGGAATACGGATTTTCTGATCGGCTGCAATCACATCTAACACTTCAGCAGGCAAACCACGTGATTCAGGCCCAAATAACAATACATCGCCCTCTTGAAATTGAGCTTGATTATGATTCTGGCTTGCCTTGGTTGTACAGGCAAATAAACGTCTTTCCCCCAACCAGGACTGGAATGCTGAAAAATCAACATGCACTTTCATCTTTGCAAATTCGTGATAATCCAAACCAGCACGACGAAGTCGCTTGTCATCTAATACAAAACCCAATGGCTCTATAAGATGAAGTTGTGCACCAGCATTGGCACATAGACGGATAATGTTGCCAGTATTCGGTGGGATTTCTGGTTCAAATAATGCGATATGTAACATGATTAAATATTGTCTTTCTGCTGGATAACATCAATATGTAAGGTTAAATTTTGACCCGGCTTTAATAAGGTACGTGCGCTGAGGCCATTCCAATCACGCACCTGTGCCACGCTGACATTAAATTTCTTGGATATCTTCCAAAGTGAGTCTCCACTACGGATTTTATAATTAAGCGTTCTAACTGAATTACTTGAAGACAATGCTTTCCCACCTGACCAGACAATAAGCTTCTGGCCCAGTTTCAAAGTGTCTTTCGATGATTGACCATTCCATTTAGCTAATTTTTGCACGCTAACGTTATTGGCTCTAGCAAGATCCCACCATGTATCACCCGCTTTAACAGTGTGTATTTTTTTGGCGCCTCGGTTAGCTTTGTTTTTGCCTGATGTTATGCGGTGACTTTGGCTTGATGGAAAGTCAGCCCGTTTACCTGAGGTCACAGGAATGAGTAAATTTCGGCCCGTACGAATTGAACTACTCGATAAGCCATTCGCTTCTTTAACCACTGCTACCGTTGTTTTGTAGTGTCTAGCAATGCCACCTAGTGATTCACCCTCCTTAATTTTATGTCTTGTCCACTGCACCCGCTTATCAAAGGGATACTCTAATAAACCCTCTAAAAACAAGGCCGATTTATCAAGTGGAACTACTAAGCGATGAGGTCCATTTGGTCTTGTTGCCCAACGATTAAACCCCGGATTAAGTTGATACATTTCATCTTTTGTCAGGCCCGCTAATTTAGCCGCTAACGCCAAATCAATTTGAGAACCCACCTCAACAACAGTTAAAAATGACGAATTATCAATAGGAGCCAAGCTGATATTATATTTTTCTGGCTGCTTTACAAGCTCTGCAATCGCTAATAATTTAGGCACATATGCTGATGTCTCTTTCGGTAGAGTCAAAGACCAAAAATCGGTTGGCTTGCCGGCTTTCTTATTACGCCTTATCGCCCGCCCCACAGTACCTTCACCGCAGTTGTAGGCAGCCAAAGCTAATTGCCAATCACCAAAATCATTATGCAGCTTTTGCAAATAATCTAATGCTGCACGTGTCGATTCAATTACATCGCGACGGCCGTCATACCACCATGTTTGTTCTAAACCGTAGACCTTACCTGTTCCGGGAATAAACTGCCACAAACCTGAAGCGCGACCTGATGAGTAGGCAAATGGTTGAAAGCCACTTTCAACAACGGGCAGCAAGGCGATTTCAAGCGGCATATCACGTTGTTCAATTTGATCAACAATATAGTGAAGATAGGGCCTAGCACGCTCAACGACTCGATTAATATACTCGGGATGCTTAACAAACCAATTCAATTGCTGTTGCGTTTTGGCATGCAATGCTGGAGCAGTCATTGCATAGCCACCTCGGAGCCGCTGCCAAAGATCAGTTTCTGGAATAGGTGTTATTTCTTCGTCATCACGTGTAAGTGCAAGCTCAGATAGCTTATTAACCTCTGCCGCCTGAGGCTCACCATAGGCATCTTGCCACGTTGATGTTGGGGTTATTTCAGTCTGTTTTTGAGCGTCAGGTTCAGTCGAGCTTGCAGGCTTAGTGAAAGAATTGTTACATGCTGTCAGCAAAGATAACAACACTACGGAAATTAGTGGCTTAATGATAAATTTCAACATAAGCGGCTATTATAGAGGTGAAAGTGATGCATGTTTAGAAAAGAATGTTATCGAATCAGATAAACTATGCACTAATTGCAATGACAGGATATAAAATTTGAGCCAATTTCACGGACAATTATCAAAAATGGTTGCCACTCAGACCGCCAACTCATCACTTGCACACTACCAGATGGTATTCGATTCCCAGCATATTGATATGGCACCGCTAATAGGCACGAACATTCAATTACAATTTGCAGGAGAAATCCATTGCCAAGCCTGCGATAGGTTGACCAAAAAAAGTTACAGCGGCGGTTTTTGCTTTCCTTGCTCTCAAAGGCTAGCTCAATGTGACCTTTGCATTATGAAACCAGAAACGTGCCATTACGAGGCGGGCACGTGTCGAGAGCCTGAATGGGGCGAATCATTTTGCATGCAAGATCATATTGTTTATCTTGCGAATAGCTCAGGCATAAAAGTCGGTATTACCCGAGCCAATCAAATGCCAACGCGGTGGTTAGATCAAGGTGCGATCCAGGCTATTCCTATCTTCAAAGTTAAAACACGTTATCAATCAGGTCTGGTAGAAGTTGTATTCAAATCTCATGTATCAGATCGAACTGATTGGCGAAAAATGCTGAAAGGTTTTAATGAAAAACTTGATCTGAAAGCTAAGCGTGATGAATTATTTTTAACCTGCAAGGATCAAATAGCAGAGCTACAAAAACGCTTTGGGGACGATGCTATTCAGCCGCTACCCGCTGCCGAAGTGTTAGATATATCGTATCCTGTTCAACAATATCCAGAAAAAGTAAAATCACACAATTTCGATAAAACACCTGAGATTAGCGGTGTTTTACAAGGCATAAAAGGCCAGTACCTTATTCTTGATACTGGCGTATTAAACATCCGTAAATTCAGCGGATATCACATCACAATGGTGACAGAATAATGTTCTATAAATTAATGCAGAGGCTGCTCTTAAAGCTTGATGCCGAAAAAGCACATCACCTTGGTCTTAATGGCCTCAATTTACTCGAGATGTCGGGATTAGCGTCATTACTCTACCCAAACGCTCACGCTAGCCCAGTTAATGTAATGGGGCTTACCTTTCCAAATGCTGTCGGTTTAGCAGCAGGGTTAGATAAAAATGGTGATTATATCGAGGCTTTAGCTGCCTTAGGCTTTGGCTTTGTTGAAGTTGGCACTGTGACGCCAAGACCGCAAGATGGCAATCCCAAACCACGCTTATTCCGAATCCCTGAGGCTGAGGCAATCATTAATCGTATGGGCTTTAATAACTTAGGGGTTGATCACTTAGTGGAACAAGTAAAAATAGCCCGAACGGGTGCACTTCTCGGTGTCAATATCGGTAAAAACTTCGATACACCTGTAGAAAAAGCGGTTGATGACTACCTAATAGGCCTAGAGAAAGTCTATTCTCACGCTGATTACGTCGCTATTAATATCTCATCACCTAATACGCCAGGCTTAAGAACCTTGCAGTTTGGCGAATCACTCAATCAGTTACTTGGCTCTTTAAAGCAAAGACAAACAAAGCTACAGCAACAATATAATCACTATGTTCCTATGGCCGTAAAAGTAGCGCCTGATCTAGAACTACATGAAGTAGAAGAACTGGCACATGCCTTTAGTCAACATGAAATTGATGCGGTGATAACGACCAATACAACCATGTCTCGCCATGGCGTTGAAAACTTGCCGTTTGGCGATGAAGCAGGGGGCTTAAGTGGCCGCCCTGTATTTGATAAATCAACTGAAATCGTACGCCAATTTAAACAAGCCTTACCAGAAAACTTGCCGATTATTGCCGCAGGTGGGATTATGTCTGGCGATAATGCCGCAGAAAAATTAGATGCTGGTGCCAGCCTTGTTCAAATATACAGCGGTCTGATCTATCAAGGTCCTAAATTGGTCACTGATATACTTAAAACATTAGAAAATAGGACTTAAAAATGGACGTTCAAACAGGTTTGTCATGCAGTTGCTAATGACTATTGTAGTAGCCATTGCAATTTTTGTAATTGGTCGAATAGTTGTTAAATGGCTTGTTAAGCTAGTTCGTAAAGTAATGATTCGTAATGAAGTCGATCCAATTTTAATTAATTTTATCGCCGCAATTGCTAATACAATTTTATTATTATTCGTTTTTGTTGCCGCTTTAGACCACTTAGGTGTTGATACAACATCAATGGTTGCCCTTGTCGGTGCTGCTGGGTTAGCAATTGGCTTAGCGCTCCAAGGTTCATTACAAAACTTTGCCGCAGGCGTAATGATGATGATATTCCGCCCATTTAGATTGGGTGATTTTGTCGAAGCAGGTGGCGTGAATGGTGTTGTTGAGCAGATCAGTATTTTCAGCACAATAATGAAAACAGGTGATAATCGTGAAATCATTATCCCGAATGGCCAAATATACTCTGGCGTAATCACTAATTATTCAGCATGTGATACACGTCGTATTGACATGGTATTCGGTATTGGTTATGACGATGATATGTTAAAAGCTAAAAAACTGATGGTAGATATTCTAGCCGCACATGAATTAGTGTTAGCAGATCCCGCTCCTGCAGTAGCTGTAGCAGAATTAGCCGATAGTAGTGTTAATTTTAATGTTCGCCCATGGGTGAGCAGTGGCGATTATTGGGGCGTTCGTGCTGATTTAATTGAACAAATTAAATTAACGTTCGACAAAGAAGGTATCTCAATACCATACCCTCAAATGGATGTACACTCTGATAAATAAAAGTACCTAATCATTAAACAAAGCCTGCACTGATTTGATTTAGTGTGGGCTTTTTTATTTTGGATGTCACAAAACACTAGAAGCTATCTTTTCGTAGTCGTAAAGAAGTGAAAACCTGTTCTGATGTGGCAAGAGTTTGATTTGCATATTGCTCAGTAGCGTGTCTCACCGTTGCCTTATCACACCGTAGAAAAGGGTTTGTTTTCAGCTCTAAACCCAACCTTGATGGTAGGCTCGGCAAGCCTTTATGGCGTAATAAGGCGGTCTCACTGATACGCTGCTGAATATCTTTATTATTTGGCTCTATCATGGCAGCAAACTTCAGGTTTGCCTCTGTATACTCGTGAGCACAGTAAATTTTTGTGTCATCAGAAAGTTGCGAGATTTTCTGTAATGATTTGAATAAAACCTTGGCAGGGCCACTATGCAGACGACCACAGCCAGCAGCAAATAGAGCGTCACCACAAAATAAACCATCTCCAATCAAGAAACCAAGATGTCCTTTGGTATGACCAGGAATATCCATCACAGTGATTAGGGGAAAGTCCGTAATCGCCACCTCATCTTTTTCAATCAGTGGATAAGTAAGCTGTGGAATAAATTCATTGTTAGGTCCATAGACTGGAATATCATAGTGCGATAAAAGCGTATTAATTCCATCAACATGGTCATGGCAGCCGTGAGTAATCAATATCGCAACGGGAATAAGGTTTTGTTGCTTTAATGTCGCTAAAACCGGTGTAGCATCACCCGGGTCAACAATTAAAGTTGCTTGAGAAGTCGGAGCTTGAATAAACCAGATATAATTATCTTCAAAAGCACTGATGGCTTGTATTTTTAGCATTCTAATAGCACCATTTAAGGTAGAGTCATGACTGATTATAAAGCAGATAACGCTCAAGCATTAAATGATTGGTGGCATAGTCAGCTTGGCCAACACGTGTTACAGCAAGAAAAATATTTATTACAGTCCATGGCAGCTTATTTTCATGGCTATTATCAACTGCAAATTGGTACTGAACAGTCATTGCTTCCGCAATTATCCACATCCAAAACTCAAAAGATAATGGCACGTTCCGCTGATGTTGATGGGGATAGCATAGCCTTGCCATTTAAATCTTATAGCCTCGATACACTCTTATTGGCGCATGTTTTAGAGTATTCAAGTGACCCTCATCAAGTGCTTAGAGAGGTTGAACGGGTATTAGTCGCAGATGGCACACTGATATTATGTCGTTTTAATCCTTGGAGTTTATGGGGATTGAAAAGACTATTTTCTTGGCAAGATAGTCCCCCTTGGCAAGGCTCATTTTTTGATAATACCCGTATAAAGGATTGGCTAGCACTATTAAACTTTGAAGTTATAGCAACAGAAAGGTTATTATTTAGCCCGCCGATCCAAAGTCAAACATGGTTTCAACGTTTTAACTTTATGGAGCGCTGGGGAAAAAGATTGTGGCCGCTATTTTCAGGTGTAACTATAGTGGTCGCGACAAAACGTACCATCCCCCTAACCCCAATTACGCAACCTTGGCGTGCAAAACGATTATTTCCACGGCCAGTAGTCCAACAAAGTCCAGCGAGCAGAGAAAAAATAGATGAATGAGATTGAAGTTTTTACAGATGGTGCATGTAGCGGTAATCCGGGCCCCGGTGGTTGGGGGGCCATTCTAAGATCAAAGGACGTCGAGAAAGAACTATCGGGCGGAGAGAAAGACACCACTAACAATAGAATGGAAATGATGGCGGTTATTGCAGCCTTAGAAGCTCTGACAAAACCGTGCAAAGTAAAGGTTACCACTGACTCACAATATGTCATGAAGGGCATGCTGGAATGGCTTCCAGGCTGGAAAAAACGTAATTGGATGACTGCGGGCAGAAAACCAGTAAAAAATGTCGACCTCTGGCAACGTATGGAAAAAGCAGCCCAACAACATACATTAGAATGGGAATGGGTTCGTGGCCATCAAGGTCATGTGGGAAATGAACGTGCTGATGCCTTAGCGGTTGCAGCACGGGAGTTTATTGCAAAAAAAGGTAACTAGTATGGCTGTAAATGAACAACAAAAACGTCAGGTTGTACTTGATACTGAAACCACGGGTTTAAGTACAGCAGACGGTAATCGTATTATCGAAATTGGTTGTGTTGAAGTCATTAACCGTCGCCTAACAGGACAGACCTTTCACCAATATATTAATCCTGGGCGCGACAGTGAACCTGGCGCGCTAGAAGTTCACGGCATCACCACCGAGTTTTTAGCAGATAAACCGACATTCGACGCTATTGTTGATGATTTTATGGATTTTATTGATGGCGCAGAACTTATTATTCATAATGCGCCCTTTGATCTTGGTTTTTTAAATTATGAATTAAGTAATATTAAAACCGAAAAACGTCGCATTAAGGACTTGTGCACCGTTTTAGATACACTGAAACTTGCCAAGGAAAAACATCCTGCTCAAAAAAATAATCTTAATGCTTTGTGTAAACGCTATGGCATTGATAACTTTAACCGTGAGCTGCATGGCGCTTTACTCGATTCCGAGATCTTGGCAGATGTCTATTTAGCGATGACGGGAGGGCAGGTAAGCTTATCCTTATCCAGCGAAGAAATAGCCTCGAACACTAATAATATAAAGCACGAGACATCGATAATACAGAAAAATCACGGACCACTTCGCGTCATAGAAGCCAGCGCTGAAGAGTTACATACCCATGAAGAGAGCCTGCAACGCCTCGATAAAGCCAGCGATGGAAATTGTTTGTGGCTAAAAAAATATATTTAATGCTTGAAATTTAAATAACCGCCCCCAAGTTACGGTTTTACGATAATCAAACCCGGAACTTGAACTCATGAGTAACGAAGACATTAACAACGACGACATTGAAAATGTTGAAAACAATGAAGTAAAAGACGTTGAAGTAGAAATCAATGACGATCCAACAGCATTATTAGAAGATGCTCGCAATAAAGCAGATGAGCATTGGAACGACTTATTACGTGCTAAGGCCGACATGGAAAATTTACGCCGCCGCCAAGCACGTGATCTAGAAAACGCCCACAAACATGCCTTAGATAAATTTGTAGCAGAGCTTCTTCCGATCTATGACAGTATGGAATTAGGCCTTAATGCGGCTAATGGCGAAGAAGCCTCTATCGATGCCGTGTGTGAAGGCTTAGACATGACAATGAAGATGTTTCTATCTTCAATCAATAAGTTTGGTTTAGAACAAGTTAACCCTGCTGAAGGCGATGACTTTGACCCTGAACAGCACCAAGCAATGGCGATGCAGCCCGTTGAAGGTGTTGAGGCTAATAAAGTACTAACCGTTGCTCAAAAAGGTTTTCAATTTAATGGCCGCTTACTACGTCCTGCGATGGTTTTAGTTTCACAATAAAAAATAACTTTATGTAGTACAAGGGCTTGAAATTTTATTTCGCCCCCCCACTTACTACTCTACAGCTGGTGTAATCAGCAAACAATTAAGAATAATGGAGATAAACAATGGGTAAAATTATTGGTATTGATTTAGGAACGACGAACTCGTGTGTTTCTGTATTAGAAGATGGTAAACCACGTGTAATCGAAAACAGCGAAGGCGATCGCACCACGCCATCAATCGTTGCTTTCACAAAAGATGATGAAGTCTTGGTGGGCCAGTCTGCAAAACGTCAAGCAGTGACAAACCCAAAAAACACATTATTTGCAATCAAACGTTTAATTGGTCGTAAATTTAAAGATGATGTAGTTCAACGTGATATTGATATGGTGCCTTACAGCATCGTTGAAGCTGATAACGGTGATGCATGGGTTGATGCCAACAGTAAAAAAATGGCACCTCCAGAGATTTCTGCTCGCGTTTTAATGAAAATGAAGAAAACAGCCGAAGAATTCTTAGGTGAAGAAGTAACTGAAGCAGTTGTCACTGTTCCTGCCTACTTCAATGACTCACAACGTCAAGCCACTAAAGATGCCGGTAAAATTGCTGGTTTAGAAGTTAAACGTATCATCAATGAGCCAACTGCAGCTGCATTAGCTTATGGCATGGATAAAAAACGTGGTGATTCAACTATCGTTGTTTATGACTTGGGAGGGGGTACTTTTGACGTATCGATTATTGAAATTGCAGACATCGAGGGCGAACATCAATTTGAAGTTTTATCGACTAACGGTGATACATTCTTAGGTGGTGAAGATTTCGACCAACGTGTTATTGAATTTTTAGTTGATGAGTTCAAGAAAGACCAAGGCATTGATTTATCAAAAGATCCTTTGGCACTGCAACGTTTAAAAGATGCTGCTGAAAAAGCAAAAATCGAATTATCTACCAGTTCGCAAACAGATATTAACCTACCATATGTAACCGCTGATGCATCTGGTCCTAAGCATTTAGAAATCCGTTTAACCCGTGCAAAATTAGAATCATTAGTTGAAGACTTAGTTAAACGCAGCATGGATCCATGTAAATTAGCTCTTAAAGATGCTGGTTTATCATTATCAGAAATTGATGATGTTATCTTGGTTGGTGGTCAAACACGTATGCCAATGGTGCAAGAAGCCGTTAAAGAGTTATTTGGTAAAGAACCTCGTCGTGATGTAAACCCTGACGAAGCAGTTGCTTCTGGTGCGGCTATTCAAGCAGCGGTATTAGCAGGTGATGTTAAAGACGTTCTATTATTAGACGTAACGCCATTGAGCTTAGGTATCGAAACAATGGGCGGTGTAATGACTAAATTGGTTGATAAAAACACAACCATCCCAACTAAAGCCAACCAAACGTTCTCAACTGCAGATGATAATCAGCCCGCAGTAACTATTCACGTCTTACAAGGTGAGCGTGAAGTAGCTTCTGGCAATAAATCTCTAGGCCGTTTCGACTTAGCAGATATTCCAGCAGCTCCTCGTGGTCAACCACAAATCGAAGTAACATTTGATATTGATGCCAACGGTATCTTAAACGTATCAGCTAAAGATAAAACGACAGGTAAAGAACAGTCTATTGTGATTAAAGCGTCAAGTGGTTTATCTGACGAAGAAGTTGAAAAAATGGTGCAAGATGCTGAAGCGCATGCAGATGAGGATCGTAAGTTCCATGAATTAGTATCTGTTCGTAACTCAGCTGATGCCTTAGTTCATTCAACTAAGAAATCAATCACTGACTTAGGCGACAAGTTAGACGCTGATGAAAAAGTGAAAATTGAAGCGGCAGTAGAAGCATTAGAAGAAGCTATTAAAGGCGAAGATAAAGATAATATCGAAGCTAAAACAGCCGCTTTAACAGAAGTTTCTGGCAAATTAGCAGAACAAGCTTATGCTGAAAATGCAGAAGCTGGTGCGGCACCTGAAGGCGAACAAGCAGAAGCAGCCGATGATGTTGTTGATGCTGAATTTGAAGAAGTAGAAGACGACAAAAAATAATCGTTACACACGATTATTGAGTTAGTCCACAACTGGCAGACGCAGGGATTTCCCTTGTGTCTGTTTTGTTGTATTTAAAGGTAATAGTTTAGGTAGACAACTTAATGGCCAAACAAGATTTTTACGAAACACTGAGTGTATCCCGCACTGCGACAGAAGCTGAAATAAAAAAAGCATACCGCCGTATGGCAATGAAATATCACCCGGATCGTAATCCTGATAATGCTGATGCAGAAGAACATTTTAAAGAAGCAAAAGAAGCTTACGAAGTTTTATCTGATGCACAAAAGCGAGCTGCATACGATCAATTTGGCCATGCTGGTGTAGATAACTCTGCTAGCGGACAACGTGGCGGTGGAGGTGGTTTCAGTGATGTTTTTGGTGATGTATTTAATGACATCTTTGGTGCATCTGGCGGCGGAAGGCAAGATTACCGCGGTGCTGACTTACGCTACCATCTTGATTTAACTCTGGAAGCTGCCGTAGCAGGTACCACAACAAAAATTCGCATTCCTGTTCATGTCAATTGTAAAACGTGCGAAGGTACTGGCGCGAAAAAAGGTACTAAACCAACCACATGTACAACCTGTGCAGGCCACGGTCAAGTACGGATGCAGCAAGGCTTCTTCCAAGTTCAACAGCCATGTCCACATTGTGGTGGTACAGGCCAAATGATCTCCAACCCTTGTCGTGACTGTCATGGTGAAGGTCAGACCCAAGAGCATAAAACATTATCAGTTAAAGTCCCTGCTGGCGTTGATACTGGTGATCGTATCCGCTTAAGCGGCGAAGGCGAGCCGGGAACAAATGGTGCTGAAGCAGGCGACTTATACGTAGAAATGCAAGTTAAACGCCATGATGTCTTCACTCGCGATGGCAGCACCTTATATTGTGAAATGCCGATTGGCTTTGTTATCGCTAGTTTAGGTGGTGAGTTAGAAGTACCCACTCTCGAAGGTAAGGCAAGCCTGAGAATTCCTGAAGGCACGCAAACAGGGCAACAGTTCCGTTTACGTGGTAAAGGCATTAAATCAGTCCGTGGTGGCCCGGTAGGTGATTTACTTTGCCGACTCAACGTGGAAACACCTGTCAAACTATCAAAAGCACAAAAAGAAATTTTAGAGCAGTTTAATGCGTCGTTAAAAGGCAATCATAAGCACAGCCCCAAACATAGTTCATGGTTGGATGCAGTGAAAAAGTTTTTCGACTAAACTGTTCTAAAAAAAATAAATACTAAGGATTAAAAATGGCAACACGTATTGCAATCAATGGTGCAGCAGGGCGTATGGGCCGCTGCTTAATTCAAGCTGTCGAACAAACTGAAGGCTTAGTATTGAGTGCTGCAATTGATCGCGCTGATTCAAGCTTGATCGGTGCTGATGCAGGTGAGTTAGCTGGCGTTGCTAAAGTAGGCATTGCTATTAGTAGCGATGTTGAAGCTGCAACAGCTAGTTCCGATGTAATTATCGACTTCACTTTGCCAGAAGTAACCATGGACCTATTACCGCATTGTGTAGCCAATCAATGTCATTTAGTCATTGGCACAACCGGTTTTACGACAGAACAAAAACAAGCCATTGACACCGCAGCCCAACAAATATCAATGGTATTAGCACCTAATATGAGTGTTGGCGTGAACCTATCACTTAAGTTATTAGATATTGCTGCACGTGTATTAGGCGATGATGTTGATATTGAAATTATTGAAGCGCATCACCGCCATAAAGTTGATGCGCCGTCAGGTACAGCATTACGTATGGGTGAAGTCGTTGCTGATGCCATAGGTCGCGATCTGAAAACTTGTGCTGTGTATGGACGAGAAGGTCGTACTGGTGAACGTGATCGTAATACCATTGGTTTTGCTACAGTTCGTGCAGGCGATATTGTCGGCGATCATACTGTAATGTTTGCAGGGGAAGGTGAACGGGTTGAAATCACTCATAAAGCATCAAGTCGCATGACCTTTGCACTAGGTGCAATGCGAGCATCAAGCTGGCTAATGTCGCATCAGTCTGGTTTATACGATATGCAGGATGTGTTAGATCTTAAAGATTAATATTTAACTACCTGTTTTTGTCACATCATTTGTACTTGAAAATAAAAAACTAATAAACAAAAAAACCTCTTTTAAGGGGCTTTTTTATTCTTAGAATCTACGACCGATACCAATACCGTATACAAAGGGATCAACATCAGCATCAATTTCCGCGTTGCCTACTTTTGTATCTGAAAATTTAGCTGTTGTATCAATTTGAATGTATTTCACATCAAAGTTAACAAACCAATCAGTATTTAAAGCTACATCAACTCCTGCTTGTGCCGCTAAGCCAAAAGAACTTTTTAACTTGACTTTATCACCATTGAGTTTAATAGTTGAGTTTCCTGACACTTCTTCATCAAAGAAATATGTGTAGTTAATGCCTGCGCCAATATATGGACGAATGTCAGAGTTCGGCATAAAGTGGTATTGCAATAATAATGTAGGCGGTAATACTTTCGTATCAACTACATCACGGCTACCAGGTGAGCCATCAAGAAGAAGACCTACAGCTTTATGAGTCGTTATTGTATGCTCAGAATAACCTAAAATTAATTCAACACCCCAGTTAGGACTAATCATATAAGTGATATCTAATTCTGGAACTGTGTCTGAATCAACAGTAACGCCTTCGCCAGCGTTACCAGAACTTTGAATATTTAATGTTCCACTATCATCATTAGGATTAACATTGATGATCCGGCCACGCACTAACCAGTCGCCTGTTTCATAGGCCATTACTGGTGCTGTAATTGCTGTTGCTGCTAATAACGTGAGAGCTAATTTTATTACTTTCATTATCTATCCCCTTATAAAATATTTAGTCGCGCGCTCATACACACGAATTGGAACATATTTTGCTGTCGAATTATAACCCTGATATAGATCACTGGTTTATTGCGAATTAGGTAAAATGCTTTAATAAAATAAAATTAAGTGTAGCAAATTTTTCATTACCAGTGAGTCGCTATTTTTGCGATAGCTTGTTTTGGGCATCCGAGCCCAAGCAAGCAACAAAAATTGAACGCGACCATGAATGCCTTCGGCTCCCCAGCCGTCCTGCGTACATGTCCACAATGACTCTACGGCAACAGAAAGCCTTTTTAACATTATTCTCCACTGTTCGCTATCGCTCTCTATTTCGAAAATGCAAAAAAGCGTTGCCTACTGGCCACTAATCGACAACGCTTCGCTATCCATGTCGAACAGCGGATGCTTTTTACCTAATAACAACATGAGGTTTTTATCTCCTGTAAGCTCTTTATTTAATCGCCTTAGTAGTTGCAATTGTAATTATGGCATTTCATTGCCAATCTCTTGCAATGAATCATTAGCTAATTCACAAACAGCACTGCTTTCTAATACTCATTCAATTGATTGGTAGAAATCATGATGTATCGCATCTAAACCAATAAATTCGCCAGGAAAATAAAAACCTGTTATTTGAGCACGATCATTAGTCATCGAAATTGTTGTTTTACAAGAAGCCGATCGAACAAAAAACAATAATTTAAACATATCTGGATCGGGAAATAATGGTTGGCGACGCTTATAAATTGTAGGCGATTAAGATTTTATCAGCTTAATAAGGTCGTTGTTATGTAGACCTAGCGGTAAACAAAGACGATAAACTGAGCAGTCCTGACATGCAACATGTCCATCCTCGATCTTTCCAAGATCATTAAACAGAGGAGTGACATTATTTACTTGGACCATTAACTATATCGAACAGATATATAAGGCGATAGTAATAATACTCCTTCAAACATGTCTCTTAAACAGTTATTATGATCCTTTATTTATACATTATGGATTAGTAATGGCATCTCGAAGTGCAACTATCACGCGAAATACGCTTGAAACCCAAATTGAGGTAGCAATAAACCTTGATGGTACCGGCAAATTTAATGCTGAAACAGGTGTGCCATTTCTTGACCATATGATGGAGCAAATCGCTCGTCACGGTTTATTTGATCTCAATATTAAAGCTAATGGCGATCTTCAAATTGATGATCACCACACGGTTGAAGACATTGGCATTACTATTGGCCAAGCACTGAAAAAAGCCTTAGGAGACAAAAAAGGCGTGGTGCGCTATGGTCATTCTTATGTGCCGCTAGACGAAGCATTATCACGCGTTGTAATGGACTTATCAGGCCGGCCAGGCTTTGAATTTAATGTCACTTTTAATCGTGATAAGATTGGTGACTTTGATGTCGATCTATTTTTTGAGTTTTTCCAAGGTCTTGTTAACCACGCCGGAATGACCTTGCATATAGACTCACTAAAAGGCCGCAATGCACACCATATTGCAGAAACAATTTTCAAAGCTTTTGGTCGTGCTTTGCGCATGGCAGTTACGCTTGATCAACGAGCCTTAGAGCAACTGCCTTCTACAAAAGGTGCTTTATAAAAGCTTAAATATATCAAGTTCGCTTATTATTCCGTAAAATAAGTATTCTTAAAGAAAACACGAGTTAATTATGCACCGCGTAGCAGTAATTGATTATGGTATGGGCAATCTACGCTCTGTTGCTAAAGCACTAGAGACTGTTTCATCTAATACTAAAGTTGAAATAACCGCCGATCCACAACAAATTCTTTCAGCTGATCACATTGTCTTTCCTGGTGTAGGAGCAATGCGTGACTGCATATCAGAACTTCAGCGACTAGAACTAGATGATGTTATCCATCAAGCGGTTGTACAAAAACCATTTTTAGGTATTTGCCTTGGCATGCAAGCACTACTAAGTAGCAGCGAAGAAAATGATGGCAGTCAGGGTTTAAATATTATTGAAGGTCAAGCGCGCCACTTTGATATGGCGCCGCAATACCAGCATTTAAAAATCCCTCATATGGGCTGGAATGAAGTACATCAAAACAAAGCACACTCTCTATGGCAAGATATAAAGCAAGATAGTCGTTTCTATTTTGTTCACAGCTACTATGTAAGTCCCACTGATGCCAATGTTATAGCTGCAACAACTGCTTATCCAGAGCCCTTTAGCTCCGCAGTACAAAAAGATAACGTATTTGCAGTGCAATTTCATCCAGAAAAGAGTCAGAATGATGGATTGAAGTTATTAGAAAACTTTTTAAACTGGGACGGACAGTCCTGATAATCCAGACAAATACGGAGAATTTATTATGTTATTAATCCCTGCCATTGATCTTAAAGAAGGTCACTGTGTCCGTCTACGTCAGGGACGTATGGAAGACAATACCGTGTTTTCGCAAGATCCTGTTGCAGTTGCACGCAAATGGGTAGAAGCGGGTGCAAAACGTTTGCATATGGTTGATCTTGATGGTGCATTTGCAGGTAAACCCCTTAATGCCAGTGTAATTCATGATATCTGTAAAGAATTTCCTGATCTAGATGTTCAAATCGGAGGGGGTATTCGTGATGAAGAGACCATCCAAACTTATTTAGAAGCGGGCGTTCGTTATGTAATTGTTGGTACAAAAGCCGTCAACGCACCTCATTTTGTTGGTGATATTTGTGCTGAATTTCCTGGCCATATTATTGTCGGTCTGGATGCTAAAGATGGAAAAGTAGCCATTGACGGATGGTCAAAACTGTCGCACCACGATGTCACTGATATTGCTAAACACTTCGAACAAGATGGCGTTGAAGCAATTATCTATACTGATATCAGTCGCGACGGTATGATGCAAGGCGTTAACCTTGAGTCAACTCGCGACCTTGCTCGAGCAATCAAGATTCCTGTAATAGCATCAGGTGGCGTAACTGACTACAACGATGTTAAAGCCTTGTGTCACTACGAAAGCGAAGGTGTAATGGGCGCCATCGTTGGTCGAGCTATTTATGAAGGCACTATTGATTTGGCAGAAGGTCAAGCATTAGCTGATCGCCTAAACCCACCACAAGACTTCAAATAAATGGGGCTTGCCAAACGCATTATTCCTTGCTTAGATGTCGACAATGGTCGCGTTGTGAAAGGCGTACAGTTTGTTGATATTCGTGATGCCGGAGACCCAATTGAAGTTGCTAAACGTTACGATCAACAAGGTGCTGATGAGATCACCTTTTTAGATATCACAGCAACACATCATAATCGTGACACCATGGAACATGTGGTTGAAGCAGTAGCGAGCCAAGTGTTTATACCCTTAACTGTCGGTGGAGGTATTCGCACTGTTGATGATATTCGCCGCATGCTTAATGCAGGTGCTGATAAAGTAGGTATCAATTCTGCCGCTGTAAGCAATCCTAATTTTGTGCGCGAAGCCGCTCAACGATTTGGCTCACAGTGTATCGTTGTTGCTATAGATGCAAAATGCGTTTCAATTGAAGGCGAGCAGAAACGTTGGGAAATATTTACCCACGGCGGTCGCAAACAGACCGGCATCGATGCTGTTGAGTGGGCAAAAAAGATGGTTGAACTAGGCGCTGGTGAATTACTACTCACTAGTATGGATCGAGATGGCACCAAATCAGGTTTTGATCTCGATCTAACTCGTGCCGTCAGTGATGCTGTAACTGTACCTGTTATCGCATCAGGTGGTGTTGGCAAGCTACAAGACTTAACCGATGGCGTAAAAATTGGTAAGGCCGATGCTGTATTAGCCGCAAGTATCTTCCACTTTGGCGAACATACTGTTCAAGAAGCCAAGCAGCAGATGGCTGATCAAGGCTTAGAGGTGCGTCTCTAATGTCATGGTTTGATCAAGTAAAGTGGAATGAGTCGGGCTTAGCCCCTGTTATCACACAAGAGTTTAAAACAAAGCAAGTGCTTACTTTAGCTTGGATGAACAAAGAGTCATTACAGCTTACAGCTGAAACAGGCCATGCTGTTTACTGGTCTCGTTCACGCCAAAAACTTTGGCATAAAGGTGAAGAGTCTGGCAATCAGCAACAAATTAAATCTATTCGCTTAGACTGCGATAATGACGCCATTTTGCTAGAAGTCGTGCAAAAGGGCGGCATTGCCTGCCACACTGGCCGTCACCATTGTTTTTATCAGCGGTTAGTTGATGGACAATGGCAAACAATAGAAACTGTACTAAAAGATCCTAAAGAGATATATAAATGAGTGATGTATTCAGCAAGCTTGCCGCCGTGCTTGAAGCACGTAAAAAAGCCGATCCTAATAGCTCGTACGTGGCTAGCTTATATGATGCGGGTACAGATAAAATCCTCAAGAAGCTTGGCGAGGAAGCAACTGAGACCATTATTGCAGGTAAAGGCGGCGATCGCGATGAAATCATCTACGAAACAGCTGACTTATGGTTTCACAGCTTAGTTTTGTTAGCTCACAATAATATTGATCCTCAAGTCATCTTAGATGAGTTAGATCGTCGCTTTGGTTTGTCAGGCATTGAAGAAAAAGAAAGTCGAAGGGGAAAATAATGTCAGACTGCCTTTTCTGTAAAATCATCGCCGGTGCTATTCCATCATCAAAAGTATATGAAGATGACCTTATCTTTGTATTTAAAGATATTTCACCGAAAGCTGAAGTTCATTTATTAGCTATTCCAAAAGTTCATATTGAAAGCTTAGAAAGCCTAAAACACCAACACCAAAGTTTAATCGGTTATATAATGCTAAAACTACCTGTGTTGGCACGCTCACAGGGGCTAGAAGACGGCTTTAGAACAATCATCAATACTGGCCCAGGAGGCGGACAAGAAGTAGGACACTTACATATACATATTCTAGGTGGCGAAGGCCTGCCTGGTTTTAATTAGGAGTTTATTATGGGATTAGGCGGCATAAGCCCACTATCTTTAGTACTCATTTTGGGTATTGTTATTTTATTATTTGGCACTAAAAAATTACGTTCATTGGGCGGCGATTTGGGTAGTGCCATCAAGAACTTCAAACACTCTGTGAGTGAAGGAGAAGATGAAACGAATAAAAACGATGCATCAATCAGCCACAATGATGATCAGGAACCACAAACCAATACAACAGAACACGATAAACACTCGAGTTAAGAACAATGTTTGATATTGGGTTTTGGGAACTACTGCTAATCGCCATTGTTGCATTAGTGGTCGTTGGCCCTGAGCGATTGCCCAAACTTATTCGTGTCGTAGGCTTATGGGTTGGCCGGGCTAATGCATCAGTACAATCTATTCGTAATGACATTTCACGAGAGCTTCGTGCTGAAGAACTAAAACAAGCGTTAAATAAGACAATCAATGTTTCAGAGATTGATAAAGCAATGTCATCTAAACCTGAAGCAGAAAAAGCTAAGGATAAGAATGTCGACGGATGATCAACAATCGTTGATTACACACTTAGTTGAACTTCGAGATCGCCTACTTCGAGGCGTAATAGCGGTGTTAATGCTAACGGCAGTATTGCTGCCCTTTTCGAATGACCTTTATCATTTTTTATCAGAACCACTACTTAAGCATCTGCCTGAAACCAGCACCATGATTGCAACAGAAGTTGCATCACCGTTTCTTATCCCATTTAAACTCACATTAAGTACAGCGATCTTATTAGCCATTCCGGTATTGTTATATCAACTATGGGCTTTTATTGCTCCCGGCTTATATGATAATGAACGTAAACTAATCTTTCCATTACTCTTGGCCAGCACAGTACTTTTCTTCTTAGGTATTATCTTTGCTTACTATGCCGTGTTTCCACTTATCTTTGGCTTTTTAACCCAAGCAGCACCAGAGGGTGTAGCAGTAATGACTGATATTAGTAGTTACTTAGATTTTGTATTGAAGTTATTTTTTGCTTTTGGCTTAGCGTTTGAAGTGCCTATCGTCACATTATTACTCATTTGGACTGGCGTATCGACGGTTGAAAGCTTAGCAGAAAAACGCCCCTATATTATCGTCGGGGCATTTGTGATTGGCATGCTTCTGACACCACCAGACATAATCTCACAAACCTTATTGGCAGTGCCAGTATGGCTACTCTTTGAACTAGGCTTATTATGCTCGCGTTTGCTTCCTAAAAAAGAGCAGGACGATCTTCAAGAAGAGCTATAGCGAAACCGCGTACCATGTTCAAGCGATAACAGGATCTCTTCAGCTCTTACCTCTCTCGGAAAATAAGTGCCAGAAATCTTAGCGCCATGAATACTCGCACCTTCTAAGCTGTCGCAATTAGAAAAGTCCACTCCACGCAAATCTGCCTGGCGGAAATAACTATTAGAAAAATCTAACTTATCTGTAATTAAACCGCATAAGTTAATATGCCTAAAATCACAATCAGTTAAATCCGCTTGTTCTCCAGCAGCAATACGTTGGTTAAATTCAGACACCTTACTGTCACGCAATAAACGATACAAAGGGTCATCAGAAATTTTCGGCGTTGTCATCTACAAATCCTAAACAATGATTAAGTGGTAATATCTATACTCCCACCTGGGTTATTAGTATCAAACCCAGCTGGACTAGACTCTTCTACTTCACTTACCACCTCAGCACTCTTTACTGTTGTAGATGCTTGCTCACTGGCAGTAACGGTATTTTGAGTTTCACTTGCAGCTTGTGCAGTCGTTTTCCGCCCTTCTAGCAACCTTTCTTGGTTTAAAGGGTTAGTCAGTGTCGGTTGTCCACTTAGTGGTGCAATACCCGGAATTTCCATACATCACTCCTTAACAAATGTACTAAAATAATACTCCCTTAAAGAACTTGTTGTCCAATTATTTAAGCTTATTTATTATGCGTATACCTCGATCTACATTATTTAAATTATTGATTTTAATCACAACTAAGCAAGGTTAGGCTTGTATTGATGTCAATATAGCTATATAAATTAATCTATAATTTATTTTTAGGAATACTGAATAGTGATGGACTACAGATCTAACAATATTACAGGATTTACTATCGTTGATCTGATGATTACATTGACTATTACAGCTATTCTTGCATCTCTTGCCGCACCAAGCTTTACTGATATTATAAAAAACAACCGACTTGCGACTCAATACAATGAGCTGCTCACCCATATAACCTTAGCTAGAAGTGAGGCTGTAAAGCGCGGTACTGATATTAAAATATTAAATAATAATGGTACAAGCAGTGGCACTTGGGATGCAGGCTGGAAGGTATACGAAGATAAAGATAAAGACAATACTGTTGATTCAGGCGAAGAGATTCGAGTGAGTAATTCCATTCCTGCCAATCTCAGCATAAGGTTTAGTAATAATGGACAAATTACATATCGGCCCAATGGCTTAGGTGTAACAGCTGGTACCTTCACAATATGTGATGACAGAACAAATAAAGAAGCAAAAGCACTTATTATAAATCGAACCGGAAGAATTCGAGTCGCTACAGATTCTAACGGCGACAATATTGTTGACAAAGGTTACGGCGCAAGCAATGTGAGCTGCCCATGATGTCACCATCTTTTAAAGTAACATCGCCACTGAAAAACACTCTTTCGGGCTTTTCGCTTCTCGAAGTATTAATCACTTTAGTAATACTTGCTATTGGTCTACTAGGACTAGCAGGCTTACAAGCAACAGGGTTAAAAAATAATTTAAGCGCATATCATCGCAGTCAAGCAACACAACTAAGCTATGAAATTGCCGACAAAATGCGCTCAAATTTATCCGCTATATCAACCTATGCAACGCTTAATCCAACTAGTGCTGTAGCTAAACCAGCCTGTAAAGCTGTTGCAGGTATATGTTCCGATACAGATATGGCACAGAATGATTTATTTGAATGGAACTCAAAAATAAGCACAACGCTTCCTAGTGGGGCAGGTTTAATTACCCAAGCAACATCAAGCTACACTATCTCAATAACATGGGATGACGATCGTGACGGTGATAATACTAATAATATTAACTTTAGAACGAGTATTCAGCCATGAGAATTAATGCAAAAAGAATACAAGACCAGCAGGGCTTATCATTAATTGAATTAATGATTGCTATTACATTAGGGCTTTTCCTCATAGGGGGCTTGATTCAGCTATTTGTTAATAGTAAACAATCTTATCGTGTTCAAGAAAACCTCTCACGCTTACAAGAAAATGGCCGCTTTGCAATTAGCTTCCTTGTTAAAGATATAAGAATGGCTGATTACTGGGGCTGTCTAAGACTCCCATCAACGTCCAATCTATCAAACAACCTTAATGATCATGCAACCTTCGATGATTATATTAGTGCCGTAGCTGGTGAAAATAATAATACAAATGCTGGTGATGACGTGATTGATGGTACTGACACGATTACAGTCAAAGGTGCCTTTGGTGCCGGAGTCTATATTAGAGAAGCTTCATTATCAAACGCTGCAAGCTTTAAAGTGGAGGATAATTCTGGTTTACGTGCTAATAACATTGTAATCGTCAGTGATTGTATTGAAGGCGATCTTTTCCAAATTACAAATAAACCTTCAACTGGGGGAGCTGGATTTGATACAGTTATTCATGATACAGATGCTGTGCGTTCTGGCCCAGGCAACCTTGATAAGCACCTCAGAAAAATTTACGGTACAGATGCCCAGGTTTTTAAGCTAAATTTTGCCACTTTTTTCATTAAGTCCAACCCAAATGAAATACCCAGCCTATATAAGAGAGTTAATGGCGGTACCGCAATAGAATTGATCGAAGGCATAGAGAATATGCAAATTCTCTATGGCGAAGATACAGATGATAACAATAGCCCAAACTATTATGTTACAGCGGATAAGGTCGTAGAGATGAATGATGTTATCAGTATACGTATTAGCTTGCTTACTCGAACAATAGAAAATAATATTGCAGCTACCCCCGTGCCTTATACTATTTTTGGTGTTAAAACCACGCCTCCTGCAGGAGATTTGATTATAAGACGAGAGTTTACCTCCACTGTTGCAATTCGTAACCGACTCCCCTAAGAGGTTTAAAAAATACTATGCCACCATCTATTTTTAATCCTAAACAATCAGGCATCGTTCTTATTGTTTCTTTAATTATGCTATTACTTCTCACTATAATTGGTGTAACTGCACTGCAAGTGACTGGGCTAGAAGAAAAAATGGCTGGCAATAACAAAGATAGTAATACTGCATTCCAAGCAGCTGAAGCAGCACTAAGAGATGCAAAAACAGATATTAAATCCCCCAGAGTCTCAGGACTTACCGGTATGGATGCGAGTTGTAGCTCCGGTTTATGTACCAACACAACAAAAATTATTCACATCGAAAGCCAAGCAGCTTTAGTCGCAAATGCTATAACGTATGGAAGCTACTCTTTAGAGCCCAATTTAGTTGACATTCCAGCCGCTCAACAGCCTCGTTATTTAATCGAAGGTAGAAAGATAAAAATAGCAGGTTCCGCAGCAGGATTCAAACACTCGTATGAAATTACCGCTATCGCACAAGGCGGGCAAAATACAACTAAAAGAGTAATAAATGAAGTTTATATACCATGAAGCCCATCAAAAGGTATTCATTAGGAGGAGGATAATGAAACGCAGAATAATTTCTACGCCTTTAGGCTTGTTGGCAATATCTCTACTGCTAAGCTCATCAATATACGCAGCTGTGCTTACTTTGCCTTCTCAACCTTTATTTGTAACCAGTTCTGAAAAAGCCAATATTTTAGTTATATTAGATAATTCTAATAGTATGGATGAAGATTCAAGCGGTGCCGCTATCGGTGGTGCTAACACTAATAGTAAATCAGAAATAGCTAGAGGCGCTATCAAAGGTTTAATTAGTGCCTATACAGGTAAAATAAATATGGGGTTAATGGCTTACCAACAGTCAGAGGTAACCTTAATGCATATACATAACGCACCCTATGATGTTAGTTTTGATCCGGCAAACTATAATCCTGCCTTCACAGGCTCACGAGACTCATTAACGAAACGCTTTCATACCCCCAACACATCAAGTCCTGGGGCATATCTTTATTATAATGTCGCCCTGCCATTTTACTCAGGCTCAGATCAAGGAAGTAGATTTTGTTATTCTGATACTGCTGATTTTGATAATGGTAGTGAATCCCATCCTAGCGGACCATGGGATGATTACCGATGTTTTCGGAATAAAACCACCACTACCGATGCCCTACCCATCTTTAATAATACGGCAAGTGAAGCTGCAGCAGGGTTTACAAGCCATGCTTTTGATAGCCGCTTCATACCAACAGACAGCGATCTAGCTCAAAATCTATTAGATTTTGGCCGTTATATTACATGGAACAGGGTTAGTCTCACGTGGTTTGCGGATAAATCACCCGGGCGCGGCTATATTCACATACCAATCGCTACACTTGATACAACTCATGCAAGCTCTTTAAATACTAAATTAGGTACGTCACAATTTGTCACAAATGGTCCTACAGATACTTCAAGGCCGCTACAAAATGCAGGGCTAACACCGATAGAGGGAACCTTATTAACAGCTAAAGATTATTTTTCTGGTGCAGTTATTCCCGTTAATGAAGGAGGCGGTTCATTACCTTCCCTGCCTGAATCATGTGATAAAAATTTCATCGCATTACTCACAGATGGCTTACCCTCTGCGAATGCTACCGGCACTGTAACCACAGATCCAACCATAGCTCTAGCGGCTGTCACAACAGCAGCAAGCAGCTTAAAGACTGCCGATGTCGAAACCTATGTCATCGGCTTTTCCCTACCGGTTGGTACTGACCCAGCATCTCTCGATGCTATTGCCGCAGCAGGAGGAACCAATACTGCTTATTCAGCAGGCGATCCAATATCACTAAAAGCTTCCTTTGATACTATTTTTTCTGATATTCTGGTTAAAACGGCAATATCAGCTGCTCCTGCTACCAATTCCGGCTCAATATCCGCTAATAGTGTCATTTACCAGGCCAAGTTCAATAGTGGAGACTGGTCAGGTGAGCTATTAGCACTACCAATTTCGACCTCTGGTGAAATAAGTGCAACCAAAGACTGGAGTGCGGCAAATAAATTATCTCAAAAAACGGCAACTAGTCGAGTAATATTAACCTATGGACGAGATACAAATGATGGTATTCCATTCCGCTGGGCAGACATTTCTACTCAAACTGACACCTCCGCTACTAACGCTTTAAATACAGAGCCCATTACATCCACCACAGACTCCTTAGGTTCTGACCGCGTTGAGTTTATTCGTGGAGGAACAGGTGGCCCATCAGCAAACCTATTTAGATCAGATAGGAATGGAAAGCTTGGAGATATTGTTCATTCCAGTCCCTTTTATGTCGGAAAATCCAATGCTGGCTATAGTGAGAGTTCGATGCCGGGCTACTCTGCACATAGAAACTCAGTAAACAGTCGGCCACCTATTATTTACACAGGTGCAAATGACGGAATGCTCCACGGGTTTAATGCTGCATCAGGTGAGGAAGTCTTAGCCTATATCCCAAAAGAAATAACCGCAAAATTAAATATTTTAACTGCAAAAGACTATGGTTCAACGCTCCATCATGAATATTTCGTTGATGGTTCCCCAATGGTTGCCGACGCTAAAGTAGGATCAAATTGGAAGACTGTGCTTGCTGGTGGGTTAAATTCGGGTGGGCAAGGAGTCTATGCTCTAGATATTAGTAATCCTACCAACTTTTCAGAATCTATTACAGATAGCAAAAAAACTGTTCTTTGGGAATTTACTGATGAGGATGATTCTGATCTTGGTTATACCTTCTTAGATCCTACCATCAGCACATTAACTAAACAATCAGTCCAAATAGCAAAAATGGCCAATGGAAAATGGGCTGTTATTTTAGGTAATGGCTACAACAATACGGAAATTGATGGTCATGTAAGTACAACAGGGCATGCTTACCTATATATTTTATTTATCGAAGAAGGTACCGATGGTACATGGACATCAGGGACTGATTATATAAAAATTGATACTGGTAAAGGTAGTATAACAACACCAAATGGTCTTGCTACTCCCAAGCCAATTGATGATGATGGTGATAATGATGTTGATTATATTTATGCAGGTGATCTTCTTGGAAATTTATGGAAGTTTGATGTTTCTTCTTCAAGCACCAGTAATTGGGGGATCGCTCTTTCTGACAACAAACCACTCTTCACAGCAAAAGATTCTAGTAACACTATTCAGCCAATAACATCTGTGCCAGTTGTCACTCCTCAACCTAATGGTGGATACATTGTTGGCTTTGGCACGGGTAAGTATCTAGAGCACAGTGATATTGCTTCAACAAACACGCAGACGATATATGGCATATGGGATAACGATTCAAATATCAGCAGTCGATCATCGTTGGTTGAGCAAACCGTAATTGCTACGCACACCACTTTAGAAAGTGATTACCGAATAACGAGTGCTAATAATGTTGACTATACTTCTAAGAAGGGTTGGTATATGGACTTAGCTGAAACGGGTGAACGTGTTGATGTAAACCCTGTTATTCGTGATGGTCGCTTTATTTTTATTACTCGTACACCATCAACGTTACCTTGTGTTGCTGGTGGTACAAGTTGGGAGATGGATCTTAACTATTTAAGCGGTGGTCGTTTAAAAACCTCTCCTTATGATACCAATAATGATGGTGTACTTAATGCTTTAGACTTAGTGGCTATAACAGAAACTATTAATGGTTTACTGGTTACTAAAAATGTATCTACTAGTGGCAGGAAGGACCGCTTTGGCGGCATAAAAACGAGCCCACTCTCAATTTCTACTGGTGATCCTAATACCGAGATCAGAGTTAGTTTTGATTCTGATGATTCTGATGATGGTGGTGAAAACATAGTAAGTGCGGACCCATCATATAGAGGCCGTATGTCATGGCACACACTTCAATAATTAAGGATTAGATTATGAAAACACATCAACTAGTCATTCTTACTACTTTATTTATTTTATCTCCTATAAGTATTGCTATGAGTTTAGTGGGCGATAACACCACCACTAATAGTATAAATATCCAATTTGGTTTATCAGGAGTAGTTCAGCACTATACTCCAGCCAACGCTATTATTTCGATTAATAATCAACGTTATATACTTGTAGATAAATCTGGATTGACTGACCCAGACTTATCGATAGGAAGTAGCCTAAATTATAATGTAGAGCACTCTACCGATGAAGAACACGGTCGCATCACTAAAATTTGGAAGGATAACAATGAATAGTTCAAGGGGCTTCACACTTAATGAATTAATGATTGTTATTGCAATTATAGGTATTCTTGCAGCAATAGCCCTGCCCAGTTATCAGGATAGTGTTCGTAAAGCACGACGTTCAAATGTCCAAGCCGACTTAGTCAAATTATCTAACTATATGGAGCGTACTTTTACTGAGTCCAATAAATATACTGGCGCAACAATCGCTGCATCAAGTATATCTAATGACTATTACACCTTTACAACCCCTATACCTAACTTGGATGCATCGACATATACCTTAACTGCGGTCGCTAAAGGCCCTCAAGCTTCAGATACGGGATGTACAACTTTAACTTTGACACATACTGCAGATAAGGGCCCTGCAGCGTGTTGGTAATTACTTATCTCCAAACTAAAAATAACAACTTAACGTAAAGCCTGACACAAACTCACCTTTATTTTCTAGACGGTGAGTTTGTGTCAATAAGTAACTGCTCAATCCTCTCTAAACGCTGCTCCATCGCTTCGGTGTGTTCTTTTATCCAATGTACCTCTCCAGCCTCACCTTCCCCTGTCTCGCGGTAATACTCTTCATGCTCACGTTGCATCACATCTAAAATAACGCCGATCATCATATTAAGAAATACAAAGGCGGTTAAGAAGATAAAACTTAGGTAAAAAATCCAACTTAATGGGTATTCCCCCATGGTTTCATACATTACATCCGTCCAATCTTCAAAGGTAGCAATACGAAAAAGCGTTAACATTGCGATTGAAATATTACCCCATAATTGTGTATTAATATGCTCAAACATAAAGCTACCGAGAGCGGCATAGATATAGAAAATAATAAACATCAGTAATACGATATAGCCCATTCGGGGCAGTGCTTTTAGTAAAGCTGAGATTAAAATACGCAATTCAGGTATCACTGAAATCAAACGTAACACTCTGAAAATTCTTAATAATCTTGCTAATAAAACACTATCATTACCTTCTATGGGTAATAAGCTTGCGGTGACAATTATAAAATCAAATATATTCCAGCCTTTTTTAAAAAAATCAAAAAACCGGGGTTCAGAAATTAAACGAATTATTATTTCAACTAAGAAAAAGACCGTGATAAATAAGTCTAAAAAGGTGACTGTACTCGCAAGTGATGAGCCAATATCATAAGTCTTAGCGCCTGTTATTAAGGCTGAAAAAACAATAATACTGATTACCAAAAACTCAAATATTTTGTTTTGATGAAGCTGGAATAAACCTTGTTTTAATCGATCAACAATCATGAATAGCTACTCTAGATAGGGTGAAAAAATTTATTGTTTAAGCAAGATACCAGACAGTAATAGAATATTGAATTAACTTAGTGTTTATTATTTTATAAGACTACTTTTTAATAAAATGCCTTTAGCTTTTGAATAATTTATAAAATAAGCAGCAATACTATTAAAAAAATTTCCAATAGCATCACTTAAACATTCACTAAAGTGATGGAGTATTCGTTTGACTTACTATTTTTTGTGATTATTTCAAGTTTGATTAGGACTAAAATAACATTTTAATAATATCTAGTATTCTGAGTCAGATAAATTATAAGAAACAGCTAGTATTTACTAAAAATTAGAGTACGATAGAATGCTATACCAACACTAATAAAAGGTAAACCATGTCAATCCAACAAGCTCTTATTGATGAAATTGAACTGCTATTACGCTATAACCTAGACACTACTCAAGAAGGCATAAAAGTACACCATACCGCACGTGACGGACTTATTTCAGCTATTAAAAGCCTACATGGTAAAGGTTTAGTGACTGATGAAGATGGTGGTTACTTAACTGATTTAGGCCATGAGGCGGCTGAACATACTCAAGCTGCATTACGAATATTAACCTCTAAACCTTAAATACGATCAAACACCATAAAACTGTAGTTATATTCATTTTTATGGTCAGCAAGGTGATCTTCACGACTCACTTGATGCCACTCTGTTTCTTGCCAGTCTGGAAACCATGTATCACCGTCTAGACTGGCATTTACTTGCGTTAAATATAAGCGTTCTGAATGTGGTAAAAATTGCTCATACAATGAAGCACCCCCCATCACCATTACTTCTTTAGCATCATGACATGCTTTGAGTGCCTCTGCTACTGAATGAACAACAGTACACCCTTCAGCACTAAAATCAGCATTTTTTGTCACTACAATATTTTGTCTGCCTGGTAAAGCGCGTCCTATTGATTGATGGGTATTTCTACCCATAATAAGTGGTTTACCCATTGTTACTCGGCGAAAATATTGTAAATCTGCCGATAACTTCCACGGTAGGTCATTATCTCGGCCAATTAATCCCTGTTGATCTGTCGCAACAATAATAGCTAATTTCACGTCATAAATTCTCTTTAATATGTATTGCATAGAATAACGTAATTTTATTTTAAATGATGTCGGAATTGGTAGATAAACAATTACACGTAAATAAACTACAAATATCACTTGAAGTAGAATAGTCATAATCACTCACCCTATTAAACTCTACTTTAATAGTAATTTAAATTAAAATATAAGCGCAGATCTACAATAACGAAACCCTAAAATAACTTATTAATAATTACTGTATAAAGAACGTATAAATTAAATAACAAACTGTGCATAACTTTTCCTGTGGATAACTTTACTTTTTATCCACAATCTTAACGAACAATAGCTTGGTAGTTATCCACAACACAATGTTGGATAACTAAATGATTTAAAATAGAAATATGGAATACTATACTTATCCATAGGCAATAATCATCAACATCATAATCTTTTAAATACTATATTAATACTGTTTATATGAATCAAATACTACAAATAGCCATACCCTGCCCTCTACGATCAGTTTTCGATTACATCAGTAAAAAGTCACTATTAGTCAATATAGGTTCCAGAGTAGAAGTCTCTTTTGGTTCAAGAATCGTTATTGGCTTTATCGTTAACATAAGAGATGCTAAAAACAAGGAGGATCTGAGTAAATTAAAGTCTATTAATGCTGTTCTAGATAATGAGTCTTTATTGGCTGATGACTTACTTAAACTCATTCACTGGTTAGCTAATTATTATCATCACCCAATTGGAGATTGCTTTCAGACCGTCTTACCTAAAAAAATACGCTTAGGTGAAGCGATGGAATTTAAAACAGAAGTTTCATGGAAGCTACAATCTAAATTTAATTCAACGATTAAAATAACAAGCAAACAAAGCAGGATTATTGATTTATTAAAACGCAATAAACGTGGTTTATCTAAATCAGAAATAAACCAACAATGTGGTCAATCTCATTCTGTCTTGATCGCTTTAGAAAAAAAACAACTCATCGTTAATCAAGTAAAAATAAAACAAAGCAGTATTAATACATCCCCTGAATTATCTTGTGATTTAAATCAACAGCAACAGGACTGTGTTAACAATGTATGGAAGCATCATGATTCATTTAACGTTGCTTTATTACATGGCATAACAGGTAGTGGTAAAACAGAAGTTTATATTCAATTATCTAAGCAAATAATCGAACAAAAAAAACAAGTTCTTATTCTTATTCCTGAAATAGGCTTAACCACTCAATTTGTCGCACGTTTTAAACAACAACTTGCTTCACGCATAGAGACTATAAATTCATCGATTTCTGATGCAGAACGCAAACAGACATGGTTATTAGCAAAAGCAGGGCTTATTGATATTATTATAGGAACGCGATCAGCTGTTTTTTCACCACTCAATAATATAGGTTTAATAATTATTGATGAAGAACACGATGCCTCGTATAAACAGCAAGATGGACTTCGATACCATGCTAGAAATGTAGCTTTAGTTAGAGCTAAAAATGCTAATATCCCGGTAGTATTGGGCAGTGCGACGCCATCTCTAGAAAGTTTGTATCATGTGAAACAGCAACGGTATCAATTATTGCAATTAACTCAGCGAGCAACGGGTGCTTCTTTACCTAAAGTACATATGGTTGATAGTGCAGGCCCAAAAGCTCAAAATGGACTGTCAAGTATTCTATACCATGCGATAAAAGAACAACTTGAACTAGGTAACCAAGTGTTATTATTTATAAATCGCCGTGGTTTTGCTCCGGTATTAATGTGTCATGAATGTAATTGGCAGGCGACCTGTCAGGACTGTGACGCTAAAATGATTGTTCATCAGCGACGTAATACCCTGTGTTGTCACCATTGTGGCTTAATTCAACGCCTAATCACACAGTGTCCAAAGTGCCAATCGACTGAATTACATACTTATGGCGCTGGTACAGAACAAATTGAGATCAGTTTACAAGCTTATTTTCCAGACACACCGGTATTACGTATAGATCGGGACAGTACCCAACGTGTAAATTCATTTGCAGATATCGTTGCTGATATTCGTAAAGGTGGTGCCAGGATATTGGTGGGGACACAAATGTTAGCGAAAGGGCATGACTTTCACGACGTAACTTTAGTCGGGGTTCTTGATGCTGATCAAGGTTTATTAAGTGCTGATTTTCGTGCAACAGAAAGTTTAGCTCAATTAATTACCCAAGTAACCGGTAGAGCAGGGCGAGGTAGTAAACCAGGCCAGGTCTATATTCAAACCAACCAACCACAACATAGTTTTTGGAAAGATCTTATTCAACAAGGTTATAGCTACACTGCTGAAAAATTATTAGAAGAAAGGCAGTTAATGGCAATGCCACCGATTGCATATATGTCTATTTTTAGGGCTGAGGATCAACAAGAACAATTAGCCATGCAATTTTTAACAGAAGTGCAGGCAATATTTAGTCAAAATCAGCAAGATGTTTTAGTACTGGGTCCGGTACCAGCAATAATGGAAAAAAGAGCAGGCCGATTTAGAGCTCAGTTATTATTATCATGTCCAACTAGAAAGCCAATTCATCAGTTACTTGATCACTATATGGATGCAATTTCTAAGTTAAAGTTATCACGAAAAGTACGCTGGTCTATTGATATTGATCCTATCGATTTAATGTAATTCACATTAATTACTAAAATATTTAAACATTCGTTAATTAAGTGTGAGTAATGGTCTGCCATAACAGGTGTGGATAGGTTAAAATAGTAGCAATTATTTTTATTTATTAAGGCTCGAAATCCTTGAAATCTCAGCTTATACTCCTGCTTAAAGACGCACTATCAGATTTAATCAGTCAAAAGGTTCTCCCAGAATTTGAGATACCTGAAGTTCAAATAGAACGTACAAAAGATAAAGCACACGGTGATTTTGCTTGTAATATTGCCATGATGCTTGCTCGCCCAGCAAAAATGAACCCTCGCCAAATAGCGACCTATATTGTCGATGCATTGGCTGATGTTGATTTTATTACACAGGTTGATATTGCTGGACCAGGATTTATTAACTTCACCTTATCGGCTGATTCAACACTGCAAATTGTGAAAGATATATTAGTGGCTGGTGATAAATTTGGTTTAAGTACAATTGGTGAAGGTAAAAAAGTACAAGTTGAATTTGTATCAGCTAACCCAACAGGGCCACTTCATGTCGGTCATGGTCGTGGGGCTGCTTATGGATCAGTGGTAAGTAGTTTATTAACGGCTATTGGTTTTGATGTGCATCGTGAATACTATGTTAATGATGCTGGTCGTCAGATGGATATCTTAGCAACCAGTCTATGGCTAAGATATTTAGCAGATTGTGGTGAAACGTTTACCTTCCCAAGTAATGGCTATAAAGGCGATTATGTCTTAGATATTGCAACGACTTTAAAAAATACAAATGGTACTAATTTACAACACCCAATAGTGGATGTTTTTGCTGGCGTGCCAGATGATGAAGCCCAAGGTGGCGATAAAGAAGCCCATATTGATGGTTTAATTAAAAATGCTAAAACCTTATTAGGCGACGATGCTTATCGTCATGTGTTTGATTTAGGCTTAAACTCTATTTTATCGGGGATCCGTGAAGACCTTGCTGATTTTGGCACCGAGTACGATGAGTTTTTCTCTGAACGTACATTAATGGAAACCGGTGTAGTTGAACAAGCCATTGAACAATTAAAATCCGAAGATGTATTGTATGAAAAAGACGGTGCTTGGTGGTTTAAATCAACTGACTATGGCGATGAAAAAGATCGGGTTGTAGTGCGTGATAACGGTCAAACAACCTATTTTGCTTCTGACATTGCCTATCACTTAAATAAATTTAACCGCGGTTTTGATACGGTGATAGATATTTGGGGTAGTGATCATCATGGTTATATTCCTCGTGTTAAAGCATCACTCACTGCAATGAAGCAAGATGAAAGCAAATTAACAGTATTATTAGTACAATTTGCCGTTCTGTATCGCGGTGAAGAAAAAATATCGATGTCGACTCGTAGCGGTCAATTCGTCATGTTGAAAGAGTTATTTGAAGAAGTAGGTAAAGATGCCGCTCGTTTCTTTTATGTATTACGTGGTGCAGATCAACATATGGACTTTGATTTAGAACTTGCTAAGTCTCAAAGTAATGACAATCCTGTTTATTATGTGCAATATGCCCATGCACGGGTATGTAGTGTATTTAGACAGTTAGCGGAACGTGGTTTAGCCTGGGATTACACTCAAGGTAAAGCCGCACTAAGTCGTTTAACTGAAGAGTATGAGCATGCTTTAATGGGCATGTTGTCACGCTATCCTGAAATACTCGAATCAGCAGCATTAAATCATACACCACATATTTTGGCACATTACTTAATGGATTTAGCACGAGATTTCCACACATACTACAATGCACATCACTTTATCGTTGACGATATTGAGTTAAGTCAGGCTCGGCTAAGCCTGATCACTGCTGTGAAGCAAGTAATTGAAAATGGTTTAACAGTCATGGGTGTATCTGCACCGGAGACAATGTAAGTGGCTCATCAACGTAATAACCGCCGTATTACACAACAAAAAAAAGGCCTGCCATGGGGACCCATGCTACTGAGTTTTGTAGTAGGCGGATTTGTTATGTTCTTAGTTCACCTGAATAATAATGTTGAATCTGACCAGATAAATCCTAAAGTAGGGGGTATTGAAGTAGAAAAAAAATCAAATGCGGTTGAACCGACATTTGAATTTTATAGTTTGTTGCCAGAGATGGAAGTGGTCGTTGATAAGCCTAAGTCACCGAAAAGAGTGATAGTGACATCACCAGCTCAGACAACAATAACTTCAAATTCAAGTGAAGAGAAGATACGCTATATGCTACAGGTGGGCTCATTCAAGAATGCATCTGATGCCGATACCCATCGAGCGAAACTGGCATTTTTAGGTATAGAATCAAAAGTACAAACGGTAACGATTGATAAAAAAGATACGTGGCATCGTGTTCAGGTTGGTCCAATTATCGGAAGAGTGAAAGCAGATAAACTTAAAAAGCAATTAGAAAAGAACGATATTGATTCATTATTAGTTAGAACCAAAAGTTAGATAATATGATTTTAATGGGGAAGTTATAATGTCAGAAATAAATAAAAAAATATATTGTGAACAAGATGTTGTGGATAAATTAACAGAAGAATTACCTGGCTGGTTTTTCGAGAATGGTTGGATACGTCGAAAATATAAAACCAGTGGTTGGAAAGGTTCCATGATGGTAGTGAATACCGTTGGTCATTTAGCTGAAGCGGCATGGCATCATCCTGACTTAACAGTGTCTTATGCATTTGTGATTGTTAAATTGGTGACACATAGCGCTAAAGGCATTACTGATAAAGATTTTGAATTAGCAAAAAAAATAGAAGAGGTTGTGCAGTGGCAGCCAGGTCAACAAGAAGACAGTCCTTTAGAGGGGACGCCTTCTGATCCACGATTTAAATATATTAAGTACGACTAAGGACACAAATAATGACTGAAATGACTAAGCCTGGAATTTGGCAAGATGTGCCCAGTCCATTTTGTGGAATTGCTTCTGACGATCTTCTAATTAAAGTTGAAGAATTAACAGTATCTATCGTAGAAAATGGTGATGATATTACGCGAAAGGGCTTTGAAACGCCGATAACAGATGTTTCTCCTCGTATTAAGGGTAAAGATGTTTCTTTAGATAAAGCTATTTCACATATCACTCATTTACTTCGGGACAGTAAGCAGCCCGTTATTAGTGGTATGGCAACTGATTTAAATGGTGCTCGTTCTGCAATGGCCTTAGCCGATAAAAGCCGCGCTACAATTGATAATATGGATTCAGCAGCCAGTATGCGTAATATTTTAGTCTTGCAAGATACCGGCTATATGGTTACCACGCTGACGGAAGTGCGTAACCGAGTTGATTTATTAGTGGTGATAGGAAGTGATATAGAAGCCAGTTACCCACGATTTTTTGAGCGTATGGTCTGGAATAAAGAAAGTATGTTCGATCAAGATCTTACATCACGTGAAGTGGTTTATTTAGGTAAAGCACCTTCAGGAGATATGTCTACCTCCCCTCAAGGGAAAAAGGCACAAGTATTTACTTGTGATGATGCTGAATTACCAGAGGTGATGTCGGTATTACGAGCCTTAGTAAACGGTAAAGAAATTCAAGCCGAGCAAGTGGGTGGCATTGCTGTTAGTGATTTAACAGTATTAGCGGGAAAATTAAGTAAAGCGGTATATTCTGTGGTGGCATGGGATGCTGGTGATTTAAAGTTTAATCATGCAGAAGTGACAGTGCAAACACTCTGTGAAATGGTTAAAGATCTTAATTTAGAGACGCGAAGTAGTGGCTTACCATTAGGTGGTAAAGACGGTAGTATTACGGCAAATCAAGTCTCTGCATGGCAATCAGGTTACCCAATGAGAACTAACTTTAATCGTGGTTACCCTGACTATGATCCTTCTTTATCTGATACTAAACGGATGTTAGATAATGACGAGGTAGATACCTTAGTGTGGCTGTCTAGCTACAATATTGACCGTACACCGCCAACATCAAATGCAAAAACGATTGTACTTGGCCGATCAGGAATGACGTTTGAGCAAGAGCCAGAAGTATTTATTCCTGTGGGTACACCGGGAATTGATCATGTTGGGCGTACATTCCGTTGCGATGGTGTGGTATCCATTCCATTAAGAAAATTACGTGACAGTGGTTTGCCAAGTACATTTGATGTACTAACAGCCGTCGAAAAAGCGTTATAAAGGGCAAACGAAGATATGCTTACAAAATTAACAGGCGGAAAGCTCTACGATCCAGCTCACGGCGTGGATGGTGAAATACGTGATATTTATATTCGTGATGGTCGTATCATTAATAAACCGTTAGATGGAAAAGTCACCACAGAGATTGATTTACGTGGAAAAATTGTGATGGCGGGTGCGATTGATATGCATACCCATATTGGTGGTGGTAAAGTAAATATCGCCCGAATGATGCTGCCAGAAGATCATGCACAAGACGTGATTACTCGAACAGAGTTAATGCGTAGTGGTTGTGGTCATGCTGCACCAAGCACATTAACAGCAGGGTACCGTTATGCTGAAATGGGTTATACCGCCGGTTTTGAACCAGCGATATTACCAATAAATGCCCGCCAAGCGCATATGGAAATGCACGATACGCCCATCATCGATAAAGGTGGTTATGCGATGTTGGGTAGTGATGACTTCCTACTCCGTATGATGGCGTCGAATGATGATCAACAAGCCATTAATAACTATGTAGCATGGACATTAACCCATTCACAAGCTATTGGTATTAAGGTGGTAAATCCAGGAGGCATCAATGCATTTAAATTTAACCAGCGTAAATTAGATTTAGATGAAAAGAATAAATTCTATGGTGTTACACCGCGTGAAATATTATTACGACTTGCACGCGCTGTTAAAGAATTAGGCATTCCACATCCATTGCACGTTCATGGCTGTAACTTGGGTGTGCCAGGTAACTTAAATACCACTATCGATACAATGGAAGGTATTGAAGGCCTCCCAATGCATATGACTCATATTCAGTTCCATAGTTATGGCACTGAAGGTGACTTTAAATTCTCATCAGGTTCGGCACAAATTGCTGAAGTGATTAATAAACACAAAAATATCACTGCTGACGTAGGCCAAATATTGTTTGGTCAAACGGTTACCGCTTCTGGCGATAGTATGCGTCAACATGCAGCACACCCTCACGCACATCCAAAAAAATGGGTGAGTATGGATATCGAATGTGATGCTGGTTGTGGTGTATTGCCATTCAAATACAAAGATCAAAGCTACGTCAATGCATTGCAATGGATGATTGGTCTTGAAACCTTTTTGATGGTTGATGATCCTTGGCGTGTATTTTTAACCACCGATCATCCAAACGGTGCACCATTTACCAGTTATCCACATTTAATCAAATTATTGATGGATAAAACATTCCGTAACGATGTGTTATCAACCTTGCATCCAGAAGCACAAAAAGCGAGTCATTTAGGGTCACTAGATCGTGAATATTCACTCTATGAAATTGCGATTATGACGCGTGCTGGCGCAGCTAGGTTAGTGGGGCTTGCCGATCGGGGTCATTTAGGTGCTGGTGGTGCAGCTGATATTACTGTTTATACAGATCATGCTGATCGCGAAATAATGTTTAGCTCCCCTGACTATGTGTTTAAAGATGGTCGAATTGTGGTGAAAGACGGTCATTTGATTGATGTGACCTGGGGAACAACACATGTTGTTAAACCTGAATATGACAATAGCATTGAAAAAGAATTAAAACCTTATTTTGATCGTTATCACACTCAAAAAATGGGTAACTTCAAAATTAGTGATGATGAAATTGTTGATGACGGTAGAGGTAGTTTGACCGTGCAGCCGTTACATGAAGGAGGTCCGATATGATTATCAATGGCGTAACTATTGATGACACCTTTGCTGAAGCGTTTCCAATGAAAGGTACGCGACTTATTATCACAGCACTTAATGCTAAGTGGGCGATGATTTCAGCACAAGCGTTTACAGGTTTTGCAACATCCGTTATTGCCTGTGGTTGTGAAGCAGGTATTGAACGTGAACTTGATCCAAGTGATACGCCAGACGGTCGGCCAGGAGTTTCAATTCTCATTTTTGCTATGGGTGGGAAAAGTTTAGCCAAGCAAGTTGAAACACGTGCTGGTCAGTGTGTACTGACATCACCGACATCAGCCTTGTTTTCTGGTTTAGATAATCCTGAAAAAGAAATCGCTTTGGGCCAAAACCTTCGTTATTTTGGCGATGGTTTCCAAATATCTAAAATGATTGATGGTAAACGTTACTGGCGTATTCCTGTGATGGATGGTGAGTTTTTAACACAAGAAAAAACAGGTGTTCATGATTCAGTAGGTGGTGGTAACTTTTTAGTATTAGCAGAATCACAAGCACAAGCATTAGAGGCCTGTGAAGCCGCTATTGTAGAGATGAAAAAAATACCCAATGTCATTATGCCTTTTCCTGGCGGGGTTGTTCGTTCAGGTTCAAAAGTTGGGTCAAAATTTAAAGCACTCAATGCCTCAACGAATGATGCTTTTTGTCCAACATTGAAAGGCCAAACTAAAAGTGATTTATCACCTGATGTTGAATCAGTAATGGAAATTGTAATCGATGGCTTAAGCAAAGAAGATATTCATAAAGCGATGAAAGTTGGTATGAAAGCAGTATGTAATTTAGGTCCTGAAAATGGTATTCGTCGTATTAGTGCAGGTAACTATGGCGGTAAGCTCGGCCCATTTCACTTCCACCTACAGGAGATCATGGTATGAGCGCATTAACATTCACACTTAAAAATATACCGGCTCAACGTATTGACTGTTCTCCGTTGACGCCGGAAGAGTTAGCAGATAAATCAGTTGCAGAAATGGCAGCGATAGAACTTTTTATTGGCAATAGCACGGGACGGGTTGATAGCTTATTTGTAATTAGCGGTGATGATGCCTCTGATATTAAACTTGTGAATAGTTGCGACAAGCTCGATTTTATTGGCCGTAATATGACAGCAGGAAAAATTACCGTTGAAGGAAATGTCGGTGCCTATCTTGGTATCTTCCTAGAAGGTGGTGAAATTGAAGTTACCGGCAATAGTGATGTCTATACAGCCTGTGAAATGAAATCAGGAAAAATTAAAATCAACGGTAATGCAGGTGACTTTGTGGGGGGTGTTCGACCGGGGCGACGTAATGGTATGACAGGCGGCACAGTGATTGTTACTGGTAACACTGGCGCACGTACTGGCGATCATATGCGTCGTGGCATGATCTTAATTGAAGGTAATGCAGGCGATTACTGTGGTGCTCGTATGATCTCAGGCACCATTGCTGTGTTAGGTGATGTGGGTGCTCATTTAGGTTATGCAATGAAGCGTGGCACATTATTGTTAGCACAAGCACCATCACAAGGTATTTCAGCGAACTTTAATGATTGTGGTTCACATACCTTAGCGTTCTTAGCACTATTATTTGCTTCATTCTCTAAGCTTGATAGTCAGTTTGCTCAAGTTGAATCATTCTCACGGGTGCAGCGTTATGCCGGTGATGTAGGCGGTATTGGTATGGGTGAAATACTGGTTAAAATTTAGCATTTTGTATACGAAAATCCAGTGTAAGGGAGAACGTCATGTCAGATATTGGTAAATCAATTACACAATTTATTATCGAACAACAACGTGCACATAGAGACTCTACAGGTGAGTTTACAGACTTAATTAATGATATCGTCAGTGCCTGTAAAAAAATATCTCACCTTGTTAATCGCAGTGGCATTATTGGGCTTGGCGGTGCGGCTGAGTCTGAGAATGTGCAAGGTGAAGTGCAGAAAAAGCTCGATATTATTACCAATGATGTGATGGTTGGCCACCTAAACTGGACCGGAAATCTAGCGGCTATGGCTTCTGAGGAAGTGGAAGAAATTATTCAAATTCCAGACGATATGCCAAAAGGTAAATATCTGATTGCTTTTGACCCTCTGGATGGATCATCTAATATCGACATTAATCTCTCTGTCGGTACTATTTTCTCAATATTACGTTGTCGAGAAGGGGTAACAAAACCCACGGTTGAACACTTTATGCAAAAAGGCACTGAGCAAGTCTGTGCTGGTTTTTGTGTCTATGGTCCAACAACAATGATGATTATCACTACTGGTGATGGCGTAAATGGGTTTACGCTAGATCAAGATGTGGGTGAATTTATTCTCACCCATCCAAATATGACTATCCCTGAAGACACTGCTGAATTTGCCATTAATATGTCCAATCAACGCTTCTGGGAAGAGCCTGTACAGCGTTATGTAGAAGAATGTATACAAGGTGTGGATGGTGTGCGTGCAAAGGACTTTAATATGCGCTGGGTGGCATCTATGGTGGCTGAGGTCTATCGTGTGCTGACACGTGGTGGCATTTTTATGTACCCGATAGACAATAAACCAACCACCAATGGTGGCAAGCTTCGCCTGATGTACGAAGCTAGCCCAATGAGCTTTATTGTTGAGCAAGCGGGCGGTGTCAGCTCAACAGGTTATGAGCGGATCATGGCGATTCAAGCGAATAGTGTTCATCAACGGGTACCAGTGATTCTAGGATCTAAGAATGAAGTAGAACGGTTGGTTTCATACCACACTAAATAAGTTAGCTTTATGATTTACTTAAAGAGAATAAGAATTCCCTTTAAGAACCTGTAGTTATATGTTTTAATCATCTGTCTATTTTCGAATATTCGAACCGGTGAATTCGAGTATACATTTATATTATTTCACCAATAAGTTGAGTAAATACAATGAGTAAAGGTACAGTAAAGTGGTTTAATGCCGATAAAGGTTTCGGTTTTATTACTCCAGAAGATGGCGGCAATGATTTGTTTGTTCATCATTCAGAAATTCAAGCGGATGGTGGTTATGCATCATTGAATGACGGCCAAGCGGTTGAGTTTGAAGTTGGACAAGGTCAAAAAGGTCCTTGTGCAAATAAAGTTGTTGCTGTTTAAGATCAACTTATAACAAGCGAAGGTAGCGGCTAGGCTTAATTGTTTATTCCGCTGCTTTCGGGCGTTATGATTTAATGATCTTCAAATTCCGAATTGTTAAATAAGGTTGTTCATTTTTTGCGTGGCCAAAAAAAGAACCAAAAAAGCCAGTCCATACTCGCCCTAGCGGCTTCCTTCGGGTCTCATAACTGAATGAAATACTACGCAACAGATTAGAGGCGTCCATGCTTCTCACCCTTTGGGTGCCTCTGGCGTCTAAACTTGTCACTCTGCTCAGATACTCGAACTACCCACCCAGTCATATTTACGATGCTCGGCTTCCTATTGAAGGCAGTTATGGCTACATTAATACCCTTTTCTTTAGCTGGCGTAGCTTAGGATTAAGTATAAAGGCCAACAGAATAAATGCGATAATGAGGGAGGTTTCTGTTATTATGCTTTCGTCTCGCACTTTGCGATGGCAGCTCACTTTAACAGCGATTAAGGTTTCGAATCTATTTTACTAACAACATATAAAGCAGGAATGTTATGCCAGAAATTATCATTGAAAAAAATTTAACTGAAGAACGTTTAAAAGAATTAGGCGTTTCTAGTTGGAATATTTGGGATTGCCCAGTATCTGAATTCCGTCTAGATTTTGACAATAAAAACGAACGTTCATACATATTAGAAGGTGAAATTGTTGTCACTCCAGATGGTGGCACACCCGTTACTATCGTTCCAGGTGACTATGTTATTTTCCCTGATGGCTTAACAAGCGTTTGGACAGTAACTAAGACATTGAAAAAGCATTACCAGCACTTCTAAACTAATTCAGGCCCGTATCATGTTAACTCAATTTTCTGCTGCTATATTTGATATGGACGGGCTGATACTTGATAGTGAAGCGTTAGCTAAACGCGCATTTGATACAGTGTGTAAGCAGTATGGCTTGGCTGATTTGTCTGATGTGTTTATGCAGTTTGTCGGCACCAATGCTGAAACAGGCAATGCAGTGATTAAAAATGTACTGGATAACAGTATTGACGCAGATGTGTTTAATCAGACATGGCGAAGCCTTTATCTTGAATGGGTGAAAGATAAAGCGGTGCCTCTAAAAGAGGGGGTTGTCGAGGTGTTAACATATTGTCAATCTCATCACATTCCTATGGCGGTGGCGACGTCTTCACAAACAGCTCTTGCCACTCACAAATTGAATAAAGCCGGCGTATTGGATTATTTTGACATCATTATTGGCGGTGATCAGGTCTCCAGAAGTAAGCCTCAGCCTGATATTTTTCTAAAGGCAGCGGCATCACTATCATATGAGCCCAATACTTGTGTTGCGTTTGAAGATTCACCTAATGGGGTGAAGTCGGCGCTGGCCGCAGGGATGAAGGTGGTTCAAATTCCTGATTTGATTCAACCTGATGAAGCACTATTGTCACTAGGCCATATTGTGCTTGAGCGTATTTCAGATGTGATAAGGGTAAGCGAATAAGGCAAATGCAATCGCTGATCGACATCAATAGCCAAACGATGTCGATTAGTTGCCATTAGGCAGTGCATTGTTGCAGTTTCGTAGTAGAGAGTGAACACAAATAGTGGATAATAATGTTAGAACAGGCTTTCTGTTGCCGTAGAGACAGTGGGCTAATGTTGATGCTGCGCTTTGTTCTCCTGAGCAATATGCAAATTGACATAAACGGAGCAGGTCTGGGGATCCCAAGGTATTAATGGTGGCGTTAAGTGTTTGCTGCTTGCTTGGGCTCATATATTCAAAACACGCTATTACAAAAATAGCGACTCACTGGACTGAATCAAGTTTTGTTAGCTCTCGCTACTGTTTTCCTAAGCGACTAAAGTAGCCTAAAAGGCGCTAGCTTTATTTTGTTGAAGACTAGTAGGGCTTAATAACATCCAATACTTTCTCGTGTATTTCTGGGGCTAATTCTAGCTCTAGTTCTTCATATATATACGCTGTTTCATTTGAGATTAAAGGCATGACTCGAAGTAGTTTTTTGCCCATGTCGGCTTTATTAAATTCAATCATCATTGTTAATTCCTCTTTGCTGAAATCCTGATCGTGGATGGTTGGAATCATAGTAGCAAACTGTTGTTTAGTGACAAGGTGTGGGCGGATGGTAGGTTTTAGAGAGCTTGTCACTGATAGGTATAGCGGAGATATTGTTTTGCAGAAGAAGAGTCTCAATCAAGCGCTATTTTTCATTACTAGCATTAGAATTAACAAACGAGTTTAATATTGATAGGCTGAATATAAAGTATAAGCACTGTGCTGATGGATTGCAGAGCTATTTGTATCTTTAAAGTGAATGAAGGTCTAATGTGAACAATGCTAATGTTTAGCTTGTGTTTATACTATGATCTTAGTGCGATGCTAAAGGCAAGAGCCTGGAAGATACATAAAGTAAATTGCTTGGATTATATTTCTGATATCCCTGAGTACGATGAATGGGAATATAATAGACAGTAATAATTTATGATAAAGCGGTTTAAATATGAAAACAATGACTTGTAAACAATTGGGTGGCGCTTGCGATAAGGTGTTTAAGGCAACTACTTTTGATGAGTTAGCTGCGATGAGTAAGCAGCATGGTATGGACATGTTTCAACAGCAAGATGCTACACATTTAGTGGCAATGCAGGAAGTAATGACGCTGATGGCGGATCCTGCTGCAATGGCAGTATGGATGGGGGAAAAGAAACAAGAGTTTGATGCACTGCCTGAAGATTAAAACCACTTTCACTTAAAGGGTTGATAAGACTAATGTGGCGATGGATATGCGAATAATCATAATACTATTTTTAGCCGTATATACTGTTGGCTTTGCTAAGGGTTACAAGTGAAAATTACGCGGTGATTTAATCTTTAGCGATCAATATTGTGGACAATATACCGAGAAAGGTGCAATTAAGGTTTAGCAGCTAAAAGTTGAAGATATTGAGAGACAGCCTCGCACGACACAGCACTATACTGAATAGGCACAGTATGATGAGTGAGATGCATTAAGAACAAAAAATGGTAGCTTAAATACCAAAATAAGCCCGTTAAAAAAGCAGTGTGATACCGAATTAAAAGTGCTTAACGATAAGCACTATGGGTATTAAAAACTCCAATTCCAATAAGTGAACATAATTTATTTCAGCGAATCAATGATGTGAAAACAGACGATAAAAGCAAAATCGATCGCATCAAAACACAAATAGATGAAAATGAAGGTGGCATGTTTAATTTGAAATAGTTAATAGATGCTAAGAAACAGTCATTTTATTTAAACATTCTATACTGTTGATTCTGTTATTTATCCCAAAGATCACGAACATTGGTTCTTTCAAATTCAATTTTGAGTGACTCACCCGATTTTAGAATTTCGGTTAAGGATATTAGCAGTGAAATAATCATGGTGACTAGGCTCATAATGAAGAATGTTTCACCTAGTAATTGATTTTTCCAAAATAATGTCAACATTGCGAACACACAGAACAGAAACGAAATCACCCCAAATACCTGCATGTACTTGATTAGATTGATGCGAAGGTGAAGGTTCTCAATTTGCCGAACTCTATTTTGCTGATCTTGGTTTTTGAGATCTTTATTAAGTGTGCGAACGACACTGGCTAAGGCCAAATACCGATTGGTGTAGGCTAAAAATAACAGTGATATACCTGAAAACATAATAGCAGGATCGGTAATATTCAAATTCATAGTCAGGCCAGTGCAGAGAGTGAAGCTTATTATTCTAACTAAAATTAATCACTGCTACCGTTTTAGTAAGTTAACAGAGCAGTTGAAATAAGAATATTGTTTTACAATATCAGCGAGAATAAGCAATTGGAATGATGATAAAGGCTTTGGATTTATTAAACCAAGTGGCGGTGGAGATAACGACTTGTCCATATTAACTCTTTTGTGAACCGTGTCGGAAGAGCTGTTGATGGTAATGTTATTATTTATCAACAAATCAAAGATAATACTGGCCGCTTTAAGGTTGAGAAAGTTGAATTTCCCAGAAATGCGACGCTAGCAAAACACATACAAAGGAAAGCACGATTATTCGGTTCACTCATTCCACTATTGTTTGTCTTGTTTAAATTACAATGGCACTGATAGATAGCTTACCGTTGATTATTGTGATGGGGTATATCACTGTCAGCCTCATCACCTTTTTAGCATATGCAATAGATAAATCGGCAGCACGAACAGGTCGGTGGCGAACAAAAGAAACTACCCTTCACCTATTCGCTCTTTTAGGAGGCTGGCCCGGTGCTTTTTATGCACAACATAGCTTGAGACATAAGATCAGTAAAGGTGAGTTTAAAAAGGTATTTTGGTTAACCGTGCTAGTGAATATATCGGGCTTAATATGGCTGCTTAATAACGACGTGATGATAAGTTTAATTCGGTCACTATCAAAACTTGTATCGATGATAACGGTTACTTAATAGCTGTCTTTTCAGTTTATTCAGGCATGCTTATTTTTAATGTTTTGCCTTGTTGGCTTAACTGTAAATGCTTTAAAAATGACATGCCGAGCAGAATTTCATCAAACTTCATTCCGGAACTAATACTCGCTCGGACATTCGTCATAACAATGCCTCCAAGCGACAGGCTGTCTAACTTTGTTGAATAAGATAGGCTATTGCCATTAGCAGTTTGAGACTGAAAACCTTGTCCTTTTTTTAAATTGAGCCTATCAGCGATATGCTCGGGAATAGCAACTAATGTCGCGCCCGTATCTAATAAAAATTCAACCGAGTGACCGTTAATCATGCCCGTCGCGATATAGTGCCCGTATTTATTTCGCTCTAAAATGATTTCTTTTTGACCGTTTTCATTAATAGAGATCCTCAGTTGTTGGTTCGGATTGTTAATATCATCCAGTATATTGTTAAACAGTAATGTGGTCGCGCCAAGCAATAGCAGCCAGATAATGACAATCGTGATTTTATTAAAAGCCGGTGGGCTAGGGTCATTATTCATGGCTTACATCCTAATCAGGCAGTGGGTCAGTATAGCTTAGTAGTTTTTAATAAAAGAAGCTAAATAGTCGGTGTTTGTGGTAATTATAAATAGATCTGTTTACCCTTTAAGCTGTTTTTCTTTGGAAGTCTGTTCGTGACTGTTGATTCAATCCAATACGATATCATTATTTTAGGTGCTGGGGCGTCGGGCTTACTGTGCGCTGTTACTGCTGCTCAGCGTGGCCGACGGGTATTAGTGATTGAAAAAGCCAATAAAGTCGGTAAGAAAATCCTTATGTCGGGTGGTGGTAAGTGTAACTTTACTAATCATTTTGTTGAAGCGGATAACTTTATTTCAGCGAACCCTCATTTTTGTAAGTCGGCATTAAAGCGTTATACACAGTGGGATTTTATCGCCATGGTCGAACGCCACGGTATTGAGATAGAGGAGCGCAAACATAGCCAGCAGTTTTGTAAAAATTCCGCCAAAGAAATTTTAGCGATGCTTTTGGATGAGTGTGCCCAAGCAGGGGTTGAGATTAGAACCCATTGTGAAATGCAGCGCCTGAAGTCCCTAGATCTAAACGGACATTCAGATAAGTATCAGCATGAAGATAACCGTAATCGCTATCAGCTGAGTATTATGCAAGATCACAGTGTACAAAAATTACAGTGCCAATCGTTGGTGGTTGCCACAGGGGCGTTATCTATACCTTCTTTAGGAGGGAGTAGTATAGGTTATGATATCGCCACGCAATTTGGTTTAACACTCACCGAGCGACGAGCGGGCTTAGTGCCCTTTATGTTTAGTGATCAAATGAAGTCAGTATGCGAACGATTATCGGGTCTGGCCTTAGAAGTTGAAGTGACTTGCAATCAACGATCATTCACTGAAAATGTACTATTTACCCATCGCGGTGTCAGTGGCCCTGTGATGTTGCAAATATCAAACTATTGGCAGCAGGGTGATGAAATAAGTATTAACTTATTACCTTATTTGAATATGCCTGATTGGCTGATTGAAGCAAAAAATATCGAAGGCAAGCAATTATTAAGGACCCTGCTAACTAAAAAGTTAGCCAAAGGCTTAGTTAAAGAACTGCAAGATTTATGGTGGCCACAACAAGCCGATAGCCCCTTGGCTGAAATGACGGATAAACAGTTAATCACGATCGGAAACATGATCAATAACTGGCAACTAAAACCCTCAGCAACAGAAGGCTATCGTACTGCTGAAGTGACGTTGGGTGGTGTTGATACAGCAGGAATAAGCTCAAAAACAATGGAATCTAAACAGCAAGCAGGCCTTTATTTTATTGGTGAAGTACTTGATGTAACCGGTCACTTAGGTGGGTTTAACTTTCAATGGGCTTGGTCTTCAGGACATAGTGCTGGTTTAGTTGTTTGATATTGTATGGAGAAATAAAGCGTGTTCTTGAGCTTCAAATTAAGCCTAATAGCAATGACTCACTTTCTGGCATCTTTACCTTAAAATACCCTTGTAAATATAAGCTTAGCCTCTAGAGAGAGGCTAATAATAACGGGTAAAAAAACCGTAATGAATTAATCACTACGGTTTGATGCTGTGCTTTATCTAGTTGATTATGCTGCTAGGCTTTTAGCTTTACGTCAGGATCCTATAAACCTAATACAGCTGGGCAAACATCAGTAATGCTGCAGGAACTGGAGCTGCTGATAGACTGCTAGAAATCACTGAATTTTGCTTCCTACGCCACGCTTGTTGAGCCAAGTTACCTAATGTTGTAAGGTCATGACTCCACACGATCGTTAGAGTTGCGCTGGCAAGACTCAAACCTATCTCACCTAAGGTACTCGCACCAATAGAGAGTGAAGATAATGTTGAAATTAGATAAAATAGCCCTTGTCTGACTAGCTGTTGTGGCAAATTGTGCTGCGAAGGGACTTCTTCATTAAGGTGTTCCTTTTCTAAAAATATAATTCAGCCATCTTTTCAGTCAATGCTCTTAAATATCTGACGTTTTGAGAACCAGGCTCACACCAAGAGTAGCGGTTAATTTAATACTGAAGGGTTATTGAGGGGGCACATTTATACGGCAAGGAAGAGTGAGTATCTATTTTATAAGTCAACAGGGTTTTGCATTATGCTAATGGCTCTTGTCGTCAAGGGGGTAAGGTTTTATTAAGTTATACCTTTACCATCTACACAATAAAAATAGATAGCTAAAAAGTAATTTACAGTTTAAAAGCTCGTTAGCATTGTTTAAGCGTTCCAGTCGTGTTTTCGAGAATAGTAGCGCGATGCACGATAATCTATTGTTAATAGCTTAAGGTTTTATTTTTTATAATGTCTACATTTTGACTGCCCGACTGTTTTAGTTGTGGGAGTTAGAGTTGTAAGTGATAATTTATGTAATCATTGTGCAAGTACAACTAAAAAAACGCTATTTTTTATAACTGTTATAATTCGCCCGACTTATTTCTTAACTGATCTTACTGTGTTATTAACACAGTAAGATTTTCATTGTAAATCGAGACCACTTTATGTCATTTTCATCCCTTGGGCTTTCTGCTCCTCTAGTTCGTGCTGTTGAGGAAAAAGGGTATACCACGCCTTCACCGATTCAATTAGAAGCTATTCCTGCTGTACTTTCTGGCCGTGATGTTATGGCTGCTGCTCAAACAGGCACAGGTAAAACGGCTGGTTTTACATTACCTTTATTACAACGCCTTGATACGGGTACGCGAGTACGACCAAATCATGTGCGCACTTTAGTATTAACGCCGACACGGGAATTAGCGGCACAGGTGCATGATAGTGTGGTGTTATACGGCAAGCACTTACCTTTACGATCTGCAGTTGTATTTGGTGGTGTGAAGATTAATCCTCAAATGATGAAATTACGTAGTGGTGTAGTTATTTTGGTTGCAACACCAGGTCGATTGATGGATCTTTATAATCAAAATGCAGTGAAATTCTCTGATATAGAAATTTTAGTATTGGATGAAGCCGATCGTATGTTGGATATGGGCTTTATTAAAGATATTCGTAAGATTATGTCTTTGATGCCGAAAACACGACAAAATCTATTGTTTTCAGCGACGTTCTCCGGTGAAATACGCACACTAGCAAACAGTATTTTAAAGAATCCTGTTCAAGTTGAAATAAGCCCTCAAACAACCACAGCAGAAGGTGTAAAACAGTCGATGTTTGAAGTCGACAAGACTAAAAAGACCGAACTGTTGATTCATTTAGTTGGCACTAATAATTGGAGCCAAGTATTAGTGTTTATGCGGACTAAGCATGGGTGTAATCGCTTGGTTAAAAAGCTGGATCAATTTGGCATTACTGCTGCTGCGATCCACGGCAATAAAAGCCAGGGTGCGCGTACTAAAGCATTGGCCGATTTCAAATCAAATAAAATTCGAGTTCTAGTGGCAACCGATATTGCTGCCCGCGGTATAGATATTAGTGATTTACCTCATGTGATTAACTTTGAGTTGCCTAATGTACCTGAAGATTATGTACATCGTATTGGCCGAACAGGCCGCGCAGGGGCTGAGGGTGAAGCGATCTCATTAGTGAGTTCTGATGAAGTTGAGTTTTTATCTGATATTGAGAATTTAATTCGTCAAACTCTATTACGTGATGTTGAAGTAGGTTTTGTGCCAGTGCATGCGGTACCGGTCACTAAGTTAGGCGCACCGAGATCGAATAAGCCGAAAAAAAGCAGAAGACCAAGTCAGTCTAGAGGCAATGACCAGCAAAAAGAGCCAAGCCAAACCCGTGGCGAGAATAGACCTCGTCGTGCTGGAGGCGGTAATAAACCCGCAGCACATGTGGGTCAACGCAGAAGCCGTAAACCAGCTGAAAAGTAATATGAAGATCTGGGTTGATGCGGATGCGTGTCCGGCAGTAATAAAGGATATTTTATTTAAAGCGGCTGAACGGACTCAGCTTGAAATGACTTTGGTTGCCAATCATTTTATGCGTATTCCGCCATCACAATTTACAACATTTCTACAAGTTACTCAGGGCTTTGATGTCGCTGATAATGAAATTGTTCAAAGACTCACAGCAGGTGATTTGGTCATTACGGGTGATATTCCGCTTGCTGCGGAAGTGATTGAGAAGGGCGGACATGCCCTTAACCCGCGAGGTGAAATGTATACCACGGCAAATATTAAGCAACGCTTGGCAATGCGGGATTTAATGGACTCTTTACGATCAAGCGGTGTCGATACCGGCGGGCCATCAGCAATGAACCAAGCAGATAGACAGAAGTTTGCTAATAATTTGGATTCATTTCTGACTAAAGCACTTACAAAGTAGCTGAGCACAAATAAAAGAGGGGCGACGGAATAATCAGTCGCCCCTTTTTGTTTGTAATATTGAAAGCTGACTTAGTGATATTGATTAACGTAGGATATGCTTCCATACCGCATTCGCTTAAACCCACATCATCAACTGCAACTTCTAATGTCAGTTTAGGTAAAAAAGCACCTATATATTCAGCGTCACGGTATAACGCTGTGTGGCCTTTTTGACGTCCAAACCCCTTTACTTCAGAAACGGTTAAACCTTGAACACCGATTTCTGAAAGAGAATCGCTACTACTTGTTTCATAAGTTCTTCCTTCTAATAAAGAAAAAAGCCACCTAGACAATAACTAGGTGGCCAAGAGAATTACAATGATTTAGATATTGTGAATACAAGCCGGTCATCTGCAACATTTCCATTTGCATTTTCACCATCGTTATCCATAGCAGTGTATGTTAGGTCAAAGCCAAACCCGATGAACTCTTTAGATACACCAATACGGTAATCAGTTTGTTCCTCAACACCTGTTTCGTCGTAATCGTAGTAACCGATACCTGCACTTAAAGCGACATCATAAGGCAAGTCATAATCAAACCCAGCAGAATAATAAGTTGCATCTTCATCACCTCCATAAACATCATCAGTATGAGCAATGCCAGCACTAAAGAAACTATAGCTTAGTGATGCGTATAATTCATTCCAGTCACCACCATCTGTTCCGGGGTAAAGATAGCGTAAAAAACCAATGTCATAAGCAATCCCACTAGTTCCAAATTCACTTGAATAACCAGCATAAATATCAACTTCTGCATGAGCTTGTTCGTCATTGATTTCAAAATCAACATTAGAGCCCCATACGCCTAAATAGATGCCTGAACTATGGCCGTAGTCAAAGCTACCAGAAATTGCTATTTCATTATCTGTTTGAGAATAACCACGCCACATATAGTCAGAGCCTAATGCTACGCTTGCACTTGTTGAGTGTTGACCGTCTTCACTTTCCCAGGCCATTGCTGATGAAGTAGCCAGTAATGCTGTGGCAGCTAGAAGTGTAGATAACTTATTTAAGTTCATTATGTTTTCCTTGATTTTAAATTAACAATAGCTCGAATATTTATTGCTCGGCTCGGCCGCAACACCTCTATCCAGAGAGGCTGTATCATAATAGCAAGAGTAATGTCAAAGTTAAAGTAACCTTTTTTGCTGCTAGGTTCTAAGGAGGGTGCTATAGGGTGAGACGATGATTTAAACTCATAGATAAAACTATGTGCTTATAATGTAGATAAGGTTCATTTACTTAGTTGCTTTGTGATATGAAAATATATTTAAAAAGCTGTCACGTGAACTACTTGCTTTAAGGTCACCTGAAAGAAAGCGCTGTTTAGTTGACTAATGGACTGTACAGCATAGATATAAAGTACGAGAAGTTATACTTTTTGTTTGTTTTCGACCAAATATAAATCAGCAGGTACTGTATCAGGCGTTTTTATTAGGCTATGGCCTGTTTCATCAATCAATAGTCGACCTTGTTCGTATTGCACAGCGGTAATATGGGCCATGCCTCTTTTGACTTTTTTAATGGATCAAGCGAACAAAAAAGTTTGCTAAAAATGTGGGTTTATTTCTGATTAAAGTACTTACAAAGTAGCTAGCTACAAATAAAAAAGGGGCGACTGATTATTCAGACGCCCCTTTTTGTTTGTACTATTTAAGCTTACTTAGTGATATTGGTAAACTCAGGGTATGCTTCCATACCGCATTCGCTTAAATCCACACCTTCGTATTCTTCTTGTTCAGATACCCGAATGCCCATAATCATTTTAAGTACTGACCAAACTATGAAGCTTGTACCAAATACCCAAACAAAGATAGTTGCTGCACCGATCAGTTGACCCGAGAAGCTAGCATCTGGGTTAGTTAATGGCACTGCAAGCAGCCCCCATAGCCCAACTACACCATGAACTGAAATTGCACCCACGGGATCATCAAGTTTCAATTTGTCTAGAGTGATGATTGAGAACACTACTAATACCCCACCTAAAGCGCCAATCATAGTTGCTATTAATGGCGTTGGAGTATCAGGACCAGCAGTGATTGCAACTAGACCTGCCAAGGCACCGTTAAGAATCATAGTTAGGTCAGCTTTACCGAACAGTAACTTCGCAACGATTAATGCAGCAATAACACCACCTGCAGCTGCAGCATTTGTATTTAGGAATACCATCGCAACTGAGTTAGCGCTTGCCATATCGCCTAATTTTAAAACTGAACCACCGTTGAAGCCGAACCAACCCATCCATAAGATGAAAGTACCTAATGTTGCCATGGGTAAGTTTGCACCTTGAATTGGGCGAACTTCTCCGTTAGGGCCATACTTGCCTTTACGAGCACCAAGTAAGATAACACCGGCTAATGCAGCTGATGCACCCGCCATATGAACGATACCTGAACCAGCAAAGTCAAGAAAACCAAGGTCACCTAAGTTATACAGGCCAAATACATCGCTACCGCCCCAAGTCCATGCTCCTTCCATGGGGTAGATAAATGCTGTCATGACGACAGCAAAAGCAGCAAAAGCCCACAACTTCATACGCTCAGCAACTGCACCGGATACGATAGACATTGCTGTTGCAACGAATACAACTTGAAAGAAGAAGTCAGATGCAGATGAGTAAACAGCACTACCATCAAAACCGGCTTCAGCAGAAGCTGCTAATGCATCAGCAGTTAATGACTCTCCACCTGCGATGCCCTCTAAGAATATGCCACCACCGTACATGATGTCATAACCGATAGCGAGGTATGCCGTAGATGCAATAGCAAATAATAGAACGTTTTTGGTTAATATTTCTGTTGTGTTTTTAGCTCGAACTAGACCCGCTTCTAGCATTGAAAAGCCTGCTGCCATCCACATAACTAAGGCACCACATACTAAGAAATAGAAGGTGTCGATAGCGTATTGGAGTTCAAAAATTTGATTTGTTACTGTTTCCATTTTTTAATGCTCCAAATTTATAAGGCGTCAGAACCGGTTTCGCTGGTACGAATACGGATCACTTGCTCTAATGGGTAAACGAAGATTTTGCCATCACCGATTTTGCCAGTGTTAGCACCTTTAATGATGGCGTCCGTTACTTGCTCAACCACATCATCATCAACTGCAATTTCTAATTTCAGTTTAGGTAAAAAATCAACTACATATTCAGCGCCACGGTATAACTCTGTGTGGCCTTTTTGACGTCCAAACCCCTTTACTTCAGAAACGGTTAAACCTTGAACACCGATTTCTGAAAGAGAATCGCGGACATCGTCAAGCTTAAAAGGCTTGATAATCGCTACTACTTGTTTCATATAATCTTCCTTCTAGAAAGTGGCTGCCCAACAGTGGGCAGGCGAACAGAATTACATTGATTTAGAAATGGTGAAAACGATGCGGCCGTCTGCTAGGTCGCCATATGTATCTTCAGCATTGCTGTCCATACCAAAATATGAAACATCAAAGCCGAAGCCGATCATGTCTTTAGATAGGCCCATGTGGTAATCAGTGTGGTTTTTTGTTGCATCGTAATTGTAGTAACCGATACCCGCGCTTAAGGCAACATCGATAGGCAGGTCATAATCAAAACCTAAAGAGTAATAAACCCCTGTTTCATCCGTACCGTATACATCACCTGAGTATGCAACGCCAGCAGTGAAAGACATGAAGCTTACAGAACCATAATATTCATTCCAATCGTAATCTTCACCATCGTACAGGTAACGAAGGACACCAACATCATAGCTAAGGCCTGTGTCGCCAATATCATTGCCAAAACCAATGTAAATATCGATTTCTGCACTTGCATCATCACCAAAGTCAACGTTAGAGGCCCATGTCCCAGCGTAAAGGCCGCTTGAATGTGAGTAGTCAAAGCTACCAGAGATTGCCGCTTCTTCTTCAGTTTGAGAATAGCCGCGCCATACGTAGTCAGATGCTAATGCAACGCTTGCACTGCTTGAATATTGACCATTTTCGCTTTCCCACGCCATTGCTGATGAAGTAGCCAGTAACGTCGTAGCAGCTAGAAGCGTAGATAATTTATGTAATCTCATTATGTTTTCCTTAGTTTTAAATTAATAACCGTTTGAATACTTGCTGCTCGGTTACAACAAATAAATCCAGAACTGCTAATCAGTATGCAAAAGTAGAACCAAATTTAAAGCTGTTTAAAAACAATATCTTGTAGTGGTATTAGAACCTCATACAGGATCAATATGGTGCGGAGGTGATTTAAGTTCGCACCAAGACCGTGCGTCTTGCATGGAGGTAAGATGAATTTGGCGAGTTGTCCTCTGAGAGGACATGTTTTGTAAAAGTATGAAAGTAAAATTTAGTAGATGCTGCCGATGATTGACATGGAGAGCAAGGTAATGTCGATTAGTCGCCATTAGGCAACGCATTTTTATATGTTCATAATAGAGAGTGAAGGCGGACAGTGCAGAATAATGTTATAAAAGACTTTCTGTTGCCCTAGAGTCATTGAGCTAATGCAGTGCTTTGCTCTCCAGAGCTCTGTGTAAATCGATATGAACGCACACGGTCTGGGCAGCCAAAGGCATTAATGGTCGCGTTAAGCTTTTTCTGCTAGCTTAGAGAAGGAGCTAGGGGCGATACTTTATACATATGGGTCACCAATCTATTTCATTAATAATGATAACTACTTCATCTGAAGGCTTGATATCATAGGTCGAAATTTTCTAGCAGGAATAGTTCTATAAATGGTTTATCCAACAATTGATCCCGTTGCACTCTCTCTTGGCCCTATACAGGTTCATTGGTACGGTTTAATGTATTTGTTCGGTTTCGTTGGTGCGTGGTGGTTAGGAAAGGTACGTGCTACGCGCTATGGCTGGACAGCAGAGCAGGTGGAAGATTTATTATTTTATGGCGCGATTGGTGTCATTATTGGTGGCCGACTGGGCTATAGTATTTTCTATGATTTAGCCCATAATTTAGAGAACCCCTTAAATATATTAAAGATCTGGCAGGGCGGTATGTCATTCCATGGCGGTTTGTTAGGTGTACTTACTGCTTTTTGGTTGTTTTCTAGGAAAACGGGAAAATCGTATTTTGAGATTAGTGACTTTATTGCTCCGATGGTGCCAATAGGCTTATTTTTCGGTCGAATAGGTAACTTCATTAATGGCGAGTTATGGGGCAAAGTAACGGATGTGCCTTGGGCAATGATTTTTCCTCACGGCGGCCCATTATCTCGGCATCCATCGCAACTCTATGAAGCTGGTTTAGAAGGCCTTGTCTTATTCCTTATTTTATGGGTCTATTCTGCTAAACCTAAACCTGTGGGTGCCGTGTCGGGTTTATTTCTATTAGGTTACGGCCTGTTCCGTTCGATGGTTGAGCTGGTGCGAACACCTGATCAGCAATATGGCTATTTTGCATTTGATTTTCTTACCATGGGGCAGATCTTGTCGCTACCGATGATTTTATTGGGAGGCTATTTATTAATTCGCGCTTATCGAAATAATTAGAACAAGATTACAGCCCAAATAGCCACAGCGATTAGTATAGAAAGTAAAACGGCTAAAGAACCATAATCTTTTGCTCTGCCTGACAGAGCATGATGTTCTGTACTTACGCGATCGACGACACATTCGATCGCTGAGTTTAATATTTCAACGATGAGAACAACAATTAAGCTGATGATCATTGCCAGTTGTTCATACGCTGTAACGTTAAGGAAAAAGCTTAAGCCACCCAATAAAATAACCGCGATAAATTCTTGCTGGAAGGCGGATTCATTGAGAATTGCAGATTTAAAACCCTGCCAAGAGTAAAGTGAAGCATAAAAGATTCGTTTAAGACCCGTGTTCTTTTCCATAATAAATATCTTCGGTAAGTGAGCTTGGCTGCGACTATAACATGGATTAATAAGGGGGTAATCTTGTTCTCTCAGTCAGTTAAAATGCTCATGTAAAGAAGCTTAAAATCATTTTGACTCATAATTTTTGCGTGCATGTTAAAATGATCGATCATTATTTTAAGTATGTTTGGTGTGTTATGAGTTATCAAGATCATTACGATGTTATTGTTGTTGGTGGGGGCCATGCCGGTACCGAGGCGGCGTTAGCGTCAGCGCGTCAAGGCGTAAAAACCTTACTGCTAACTCAAAACATCGAAACACTCGGTCAGATGAGCTGTAACCCCGCTATTGGCGGGATTGGTAAAGGCCACTTAGTTAAAGAGATTGATGCACTTGGCGGTGTGATGGCGCAGGCTGCGGATAAAGGTGGTATTCAATTTAGAATTTTGAACGCAAGTAAAGGCCCTGCTGTTCGAGCAACTCGTGCTCAAGCTGATCGCGTGCGCTATAAAGCGGCTATTCGCTCATACTTAGAAAATCAGCCGAATCTTTCTCTTTTCCAGCAAACTGTTGATGATCTTGTGGTTGAAAATGACCGAGTTGTTGGTGTGGAGACTCAAGCAGGCTTACGTTTTTCTGCAAAATCAGTGGTACTAACTGTCGGTACCTTCTTGGGTGGTTTGATTCATATCGGTATGGACAGTCATCAAGGTGGTCGTGCGGGCGATCCCGCATCTATTGGTTTAGCGCAGCGTCTACGTGCATTGCCCTTTAGAGTTGATCGGTTAAAAACAGGTACACCGCCACGTATTGAAACAAAAAGCATTGATTTCTCTGATTTGAATGAACAACCAGGGGATATGCCAACACCTGTATTTTCATTTTTAGGTAAGCAGTCCGATCATCCCGAACAAGTATCATGTTACATCACCCATACCAATCAGCACACTCATGAGATAATTCGTAATAATTTGGATCGCTCACCAATGTACAGCGGTGAAATTGAAGGTATTGGCCCGCGTTATTGCCCATCTATCGAAGATAAAGTGGTACGTTTTGCTGACCGAACATCACATCAAATATTCCTTGAGCCAGAAGGTTTAAATTGTGGCGAAGTGTACCCTAATGGTATTTCTACAAGCTTACCGTTTGATGTGCAGTATGAAATTGTGCGTTCGATGAAGGGCTTAGAAAATGCTCATATTACCCGACCAGGTTATGCGATTGAGTATGATTATTTTGATCCCCGTGATTTGCAGCCTTGGTTAGAAACCAAGCATATGGCTGGTTTATTTTTTGCAGGACAAATTAATGGCACGACGGGTTATGAAGAAGCGGCTGCTCAAGGTTTAATTGCAGGTTTGAATGCAGGTTTGCAAGCGCAAGGATTAGATCAATGGTTCCCACGTCGTGATGAAGCTTATATCGGTGTAATGATTGATGACCTGATTACATCAGGCACTAAAGAACCGTACCGAATGTTCACTAGTCGAGCTGAATACCGGTTGTTATTACGCGAAGATAATGCAGATCTGCGTTTAACACCTCAAGGGCGTGAGTTAGGTCTTGTGAATGATGAACGTTGGGCAATATTTAATACTAAGCGTGAAGCGGTAGAGAAAGAAACTAACCGTTTAAATAATACGATGTTTAGTCCCCAAAAAACTGATCCTATCTTAGCCAAACAAGTATTGGGTGAAGCCTTAAATAAAGCAAGTACAGGATTAGACTTATTGCGTCGTCCTAGCGTTGATTATCAAAGTCTTTTGACATTGATGGGTGAAGAAAGAGTATTGGCCGATGATGTGACAGAGCAAGTCGTTATTCAGACTAAATATGCCGGTTATATTGATCGACAACAAAATGAAATTGATCGGCTGCAGCGGCATGAAAAAACTGCTTTGCCAAACGATATAGACTATAAAGAGGTTCGCGGTTTATCCAATGAGGTCCGTGAAAAGCTAGAACATGGGAGACCAAATAGCCTGGGCCAAGCGGCGCGTATTTCAGGCGTTACCCCTGCAGCGGTATCGTTATTACTAGTGCATTTAAAACGCAGTGGCCAAGAACGTCAGAGTGAAGCAAGTTAATGAACCAAACATTATTGCAACAAATAAAATCAGGCTGCGATGCTCTCGGTATATCTCTAACGGATGATCAACAACTAAAATTAAAGCAGTATGTTGAGTTATTAGTTAAATGGAATAAGGTCTATAACTTAACCTCCGTGCGTCATGCTAGTGGCATGGTGAGCAAGCATATTCTTGATAGTTTGACTATTTTGCCGTACTTAAAAGGTGGCAGCTTATTAGATGTTGGTAGCGGCGCTGGTTTACCAGGTATTCCTGTCGCTATTGCCTCCCCAAACATGGCCGTTACTTTATTGGATACTAACTCTAAGAAAACACGGTTTTTACAACAAGCAAAAGCCGAACTAGATCTGGAGAATGTCACGGTTGTGCACGCGCGCGTAGAAGAGGCTGAACTCCCTAAGTTTGCCATGGTAACCGCCCGTGCTTTTGCTTCCATTGAAGATATTATTGATTTAACTGGCCAGCATTGCGATGATGCTGGCAGCTTATTGTTAATGAAAGGTGTTCGATCTGACGATGAGCTTGAAACTATCGGTAGCGGTTTTAAACTGCGCGATGTGCTGCCTCTAGATGTGCCGGGCTGTGAAGGAGAGCGGCATCTCATTCGAATTGTGAAAGGATAAATCGATGGGCGATATTTTCGCGGTTACTAATCAGAAAGGGGGGGTCGGTAAAACGACAACAACCGTCAACTTAGCTGCATCTCTAGCGAATATCGGAAAGAAAGTATTATTAATTGATCTTGATCCTCAAGGGAATGCCTCAACAGGCTGCGGTGTTGATAAAGACTCGCTGGAAGTGAGTAGTTACGATGTCATTATGACGGCTGTTAAAGCCGCTGATGCTATTGTAAGGCCTGAAGGATTAACCTTTGATGTTATGCCAACTAATTCTGATATGACTGCTGCTGAGGTTCAACTATTAGACGTTAAATTAAGAGAGCATCGTCTGCGATTGGCCTTAGAATCAACACGCAAAAAATATGATTATATTTTGATCGATTGCCCACCATCATTGAGCATGTTAACCGTCAATGCTTTAGTTGCATCAAAAGGCGTTATTATTCCTATTCAGTGTGAGTATTATGCTTTGGAAGGATTATCGTCGCTATTAAAAACGGTTGAGAGAGTCAAGCAGCGATCCAATCCTGCTCTGGAAGTCTCTGGTCTGATACGTACAATGTATGATGCTCGTAACAATCTGGCGACTGAAGTTTCACGCCAGTTGATCACTCATTTTGAGAAAAAAGTGTTTCATGCTGTGATCCCGAGAAATGTAAGGTTAGCTGAGGCTCCTAGCCATGGTTTGCCGGTGTTAAGCTATGATCGAACTTCGCGAGGCTCAATTGCCTATATGGCAATGGCAAGTGAATTTATACGACGTGTAGAAAATAAACAGTAGGAAATAAATGTGGCTAAGAAAAGAGGTTTAGGTCGAGGATTAGATGCATTACTAACAGATGTATCTCATGAAGATGATAACTTAGATGATAGTTTGCAATACTTTCCCTTAGATATGATCCAGCCGGGAAAATACCAGCCTCGCGTGGATATGTCGGAAGACTCACTCGATGAATTAGCAGACTCTATTCGTGCCCAAGGTCTCGTACAACCCATTGTTGTAAGGCCTATTAGTGGTGGACGTTTTGAAATTATTGCGGGTGAACGTCGCTGGCGAGCATCGAAATTAGCTAATTTGGACACAATCCCCGCATTGGTACGCGACGTGTCTGATCGCAGTGCGATTGCCATGGCATTGATCGAAAATATTCAGCGAGAAAACTTAAACCCTATGGAAGAAGCAAACGCTCTATATCGTTTGCGAGAAGAGTTTTCAATGACGCATCAAGAAGCTGCTGAGGCAGTGGGTCGCTCACGTGCTTCAGTTTCAAACTTGCTTCGCTTGCGCAATCTAAATGATGATGTAAAGTGCTTGGTTGAAAATGGCGATATTGAGATGGGCCACGCTAGGGCATTGCTTGCTTTAGAAGGTAGTTTACAGTCTGATACGGCAGCAGATATTGTTGATAAAGGACTCTCGGTTCGTGAAACAGAACAATTAATACGTCGGCTTCAAAGACCTATACAAGAAAAAGCAGCGCCATCTGATGCTTTATTAGAGGAATTGGATAAAATCGAAAAGTTAATTAGTAAAAAGCTCGGCGATCGTTTTGCTGTGAAACACCTTGCAAGTGGTAAGGGTAAACTGGTCATTGATTACACGGATGTAACAGATTTAAAAGACATCATTAAGCGAATAAAGTGAGGCTGAATCTACACTCTAGGTAATTATATGTACAGCAATGACGATCTTGATTCAGCACAAAAAGCCGGAGTGCTCACCCCCAAAGACGTGGCTGCTTTTCGCCAATATATTACTGACAAAAGAGTGACGCCAGTTGTCGATGAAGAATACTTTAGGTTAATAAGTGGGTTTAACGATATTTTTGTGGTGATAGCCTGCCTTCTATTATTGTCATCAATAATGTGGATTGGAAAGTCAGAAAGTGTACTGGTTGGTACGGTGTTGCAGACTGTTACAGCCTGGGGACTAGCGGAATACTTCACTGGTAAACGGCGAATGGCATTACCGTCTATTTTACTACTACTTGCTTTTGTGGGTGGAGTGCTAGGAGTAAGTGTCATAGTATTGTCTACTATGGATTTGACTAAGGAGCTGACTATAGCAATTGCCAGTGCTGCGGCTGTATTTTCTGCATGGCTACATTGGCAGCGCTTCAAAGTACCCGTCACGATTGCTGCGGGAACAGTGGCACTTGTTTCTTGTGTAATGATGGCGATATTTGCAGTGGTTCCACAAGTAAGAGAATGGATTGCACCAATAATATTTCTAGCAGGTGCTGGCGTGTTTGCTTTAGCGATGCGTTGGGATTCCTCTGATATTACTAGGCAGACTAGACGATCCGATGTGGCTTTCTGGTTACATCTTATTGCAGCTCCATTATTAGTGCACCCAATATTTTCTGCCTTAAATGTATTTGATGGCGAACTTCGGCTTTGGCAGGTCGGTGTCGTTACGGTGCTTTATATCGTAATAGCAATCATTTCGATCACTCTAGATCGTCGCGCAATGATGGTTTCCGCATTAATTTATGTTTTATATGCATTTAATTCCGTACTTGAGCAATATGGCATAGTAAGTTTAGGCTTTGCCTTTACAGCGTTTGGAATAGGAGCTGGTTTGCTAGTGCTTTCAGCCTTCTGGCAGCGATGTAGAAAGATCTTAATACCACTTTTACCTGTAAAGATCATAAGCAAGTTACCTGCATTGCAATAGCAAGTTTTAGCATATATTGCTTGTAAATCATGAAAACTGAGTAAAGTTACTGATATAAATTAATAATTGATTGACCGAATAAGTGACTGATCGCTATAATGCCGTGGTTTGCTTATAAGGCAAAGAGAAATCCAGCGAGTGATGATAGACAGCAGAATACGAGTTCAACCTATCAATCATCTGTTAAAAGTGCAGCTAGTCGTACTGGTGATAACAGTTTTAATGATCCTTTGGTGGCGTGGAAACAGTGCTTCAATAGCTTGTTTTTATGGTGGCGGCATAGCAATAGCCAACACCTTGTTGCAAAGGTGGTATCTGATTAGTGCGGCGATAAATGCCAGATCAGATGCTGGAATGAATTTACGCAAAGCGTATCGTTGTGTTCTAGAGCGGTGGTGTTTATCCATTGTTCTATTTGCAGTTGGATTTACGGTTTTGGCTCTTATGCCGATGCCATTGATGACTGGATTTATAATGACACAACTTGCTTTATTGTTTGGAAACAAGAACCGGGCTTAACTAAAAACATGGCTAGTGAAACGCTTACTTCCTCTGAATATATTAGACATCACCTCCAAAACTTAACGTTTGGTCAGCATCATGATGTTGCGCAAAATGGCGAGTTAATTCCTACAGGCAATTGGGGCTTAGCTCATACAGCACAAGATGCTGCAAATATGGGTTTTATGTCCATAAATGTCGATAGCATGGGTATGTCCCTTGTTCTTGGCGGCTTGTTAATGTGGTTCTTCCATAGTGTGGCAAAAAAAGTTGAGTCAGGTGTTCCATCTGGTGCTCAAAATTTTGCTGAATGGGTAATAGACTTTATCAATGATAGTGTCCGAGGCTCATTTTCAGGTCGCAGCGCATTAGTTGCACCGTTAGCATTTACCATATTCTTATGGGTTTTCCTGATGAACCTGATGGATTTACTGCCTATCGATTTGGTTCCAGAAATCGCTAAGATTATAGGCGCAAGCGTATTTGGTATGGATCCTCATGCCGTCTTCTTCAAAGTTGTTCCAACAACTGATCCTAATGTTACCTTTGGCATGGCATTTGGGGTCTTCGTCTTAGTATTATTCTACAGTATCAAGATGAAAGGCCTAGGCGGTTTCGTTGGAGAGTTAACATTACAACCATTTGGTAAATGGGCAATGCCAGCAAACATATTGTTAGAGGGCGTAAACCTAATTGCTAAGCCAATTTCGCTGGCATTACGACTGTTCGGTAATATGTATGCGGGCGAAATGATCTTTATTCTGATTGCAATTATGTTCAGTGCAGGTGCTGTTATGGCTTCACTGGGTGGCTTGTTACAGATTGGTTGGGCAATTTTTCATATCCTTATTATTACATTACAAGCGTTCATCTTTATGACCTTGACGATTGTATATCTAGATATGGCACATCAAGAACATCACTAATTTTTTACATTAATTTTACTTCGTAGGGGAAAAACATGGAATCAGCATTACTTTATATTGCAGGCGCATTAATGATGGGTTTAGGCGCATTAGGTGCAGCAGTAGGTATCGGTATCTTGGGTGGACGCTTTTTAGAAGGTGCAGCACGTCAACCAGAACTTATCCCAATGTTACGTACACAATTCTTCATCGTTATGGGTCTTGTTGATGCGGTACCTATGATTGCTGTTGGTTTAGCAATGTACATTCTGTTTGCGGTTGCATAATAAATAGTTAATTTTAAAAACTATTTTTGCAATAAATAATGAGGTACACACATGAATCTTAATGCAACAATTATTGGGCAAATGATCGCGTTCCTGCTGTTCGTTGCTTTTTGCATGAAGTATGTCTGGCCACCAATCATGGCTGCATTAGAAGAGCGCACTAAGAAAATTGCAGATGGGCTTGCAGCAGCAGAACGTGGTAGACATGAGCAACAATTAGCTGAAAAACGCGCAATACAAGTTATCCATGAAGCAAAAGAGCAAGCGAATGAAATTATTTCACAAGCTCAGCGCCGCGGTAACGAAATTGTTGATGAGTCTAAAGACAATGCACGTATTGAAGGCGACCGTATTTTAACGTCTGCAAAAGCAGAAATTGATCAAGAAGCTAATCGCGCTAAAGATGAGCTTCGGTCTCAAGTAGGTACAGTTGCTTTGGCTGGGGCGGCGAAAATTCTTAGTCGTGAAATTGATGATAAGGCCCATACTGATTTGTTAGAAGAATTAGTTGGCCAAATCTAGAGGAATAAAGCATGGCTGAAGCAATAACCATCGCACGTCCCTATGCATCGGCAGTATTTTCTATTGCAGATGAAAAAGGCGAATTGAAAGTATGGTCTGATTTACTTGTGTTACTAGCACAATGCGTTGCAGTGCCAAACATGCAGTCCGTGATAAGCAGTCCTTCAGTAAGTGATGAGCAAGTTGTAGGCTTGTTGGCTGAAATTGCTGGAGAGTTAATGAGTGAAGATGCTCAGAAATTCTTAGCCTTATTAGCTGAAAACAATCGTTTACAGCTGCTAGAGCATATAGCCGTAATTTTTGAAGAATTACGTGCAGAAGCCGAGCATACACTGATTGCTGATGTCACATCAGCACGGGCATTAACACCAGAGCAAGAAGCTAAGATCTCTACAGCGTTAAAAAAACGTTTGGACAGAGATGTGACATTGAATACCAGTGTCGATGACGCCTTGTTAGGTGGCGCGATTATTCGAGCAGGTGATCTGATCATCGATGGATCTGCCTTGGGAAAATTGAACAGACTGGCCAACGCTATTAATTAGCGGCCTGTTTATAGAGGAAACAGAAATGCAACTGAATTCAGCAGAAATCAGTGACCTAATCAAAAAGCGAATTGAAAGCTTTGATGGGGCAACTGAAGCACGCACAGAAGGTACTGTTGTTGGTGTAACTGATGGTATCGTACGTGTTCATGGCTTAGCCGATGTTATGGCAGGGGAAATGTTAGAATTCCCAGGCAATACATTTGGTATGGCTTTAAACTTAGAGCGCGACTCTGTCGGTGCCGTGGTATTAGGTTCTTACCAGCACATCACTGAAGGTGATAGCGTTAAATGTACCGGACGCATATTGGAAGTACCCGTTGGTGAAGCTTTATTGGGTCGAGTAGTTGACTCTCTAGGTAACCCAATAGATGGCAAAGGTGATATCGCAGCTGAAGGCACAGCGCCAATCGAAAAAGTAGCACCAGGCGTTATTGCTCGTCAATCAGTAGATCAACCATTACAAACAGGTTTGAAATCTGTTGATGCTATGATTCCGATAGGCCGTGGTCAGCGTGAATTAATTATCGGTGATCGTCAAACAGGTAAAACTGCGATTGCAATTGATGCGATTATCAATCAAAAAGGCACAGGCGTTAAATGTGTTTATGTTGCTATCGGTCAAAAAGCATCTTCTATTGCGAACGTTGTTCGTAAGCTAGAAGAGCACGGTGCATTAGAATATACCACCATCGTTGCTGCGTCAGCATCTGATTCAGCGGCACTGCAATTTATTGCGCCCTATGCCGGTTGTTCAATGGGTGAATATTACCGTGATAAAGGTGAAGATGCCTTAATTGTTTATGATGATTTAACGAAACAAGCTTGGGCTTATCGCCAAGTATCATTGCTGCTACGTCGTCCACCAGGTCGTGAAGCATATCCAGGTGACGTTTTCTATATTCACTCACGCTTATTAGAGCGAGCATCACGTGTTAACGCTGAATATGTAGAGAAGATCACTAACGGTGCGGTTAAGGGTAAAACAGGTTCATTAACGGCATTACCTATTATCGAAACTCAGGCAGGTGATGTCTCTGCATTCGTACCAACAAACGTAATTTCTATTACGGATGGTCAAATCTTCTTAGAAACTGATTTGTTTAACTCTGGTATTCGTCCTGCGATTAATGCTGGTTTATCAGTATCTCGAGTAGGTGGTGCAGCACAAACGAAGATCGTCAAGAAATTAGGTGGTGGTACACGTCTCGATTTAGCTCAGTATCGCGAACTAGCAGCGTTTGCTCAATTTGCATCTGATCTTGATGAAGCAACACGTAACCAGATTCAACGTGGTCAACGTGTTACTGAATTGATGAAACAGCCACAATATCAGCCGTTATCAATTGCTGAAATGTCAGTGTCATTATTTGCAGCAAACGAAGGTTTTATTGATGATGTAGATGTGGAGAAAGTAGGTTCTTTCGAAGCAGCCTTATTATCAAGCATGAAATCTAAGTATGCTGATTTAATGACTAAAATTAACGAAACCGGTGGGTTTGATAAAGATATCGCAAGTGCATTGAAAGCTGCGATTGAAAGTTTCAAAACTACAGGTAGTTGGTAATCGGAGCATAAGCCATGGCTAGCGGCAAAGAGATACGGACGCAGATAGCGAGCATTAAAAACACGCAAAAGATTACGCGTGCAATGGAGATGGTTGCTGCAAGTAAAATGCGTAAAGCCCAAGAGCGCATGGCAGCGACACGTCCATATGCGACTAAAATTCATAGTGTAATCCAGCATTTAACATTTGCTCATCCTGAATACAAACATGTGTATTTACAAGATAGAGCAGAAACTAAACGTGTAGGTTACATTGTTGTTTCATCAGATCGTGGACTGTGTGGTGGTTTGAATAATAACTTATTTAAAACGGCGCTAAAAGATATCAAAACTAAGATCGATAGTGGTCTTGAAATTGATATTTGTGCTATAGGCAAAAAAGCAGCTAGCTTTTTCGGTCGATTACCAGTGAATCTAACGGGACAAGCTGTTCAGTTAGGTGATGCGCCACGTCCACATGAATTGATTGGTGCAGTGAAAGTGATGCTGGATGCATACGATGAAGGTACGATTGATAGTTTATACATTGTCTACAATGAGTTCGTGAACACCATGACTCAAGATAATAAGATTTTGCAATTATTACCAGCCGTACACCAAGAACCAAGTGAAGAAATGTCGCATCATTGGGATTACATCTACGAACCAGATGCGAAAGATGTGCTAGATCACTTATTAGTTAGGTATCTTGAATCTTTGGTTTACCAAGGTGTCGTTGAAAACATCGCTTGTGAACAAGCCTCTCGCATGGTCGCAATGAAAAGCGCATCTGATAATGCTGGTGACCTCATTGATGAGTTGCAACTTGTTTATAACAAAGCACGCCAAGCGTCTATCACACAAGAAATATCTGAGATTGTTGCTGGTGCCGCTGCGGTATAAAGCAAATAACACGGGTCTTTTGGCCCAAACGTATTGAAAGAGGAAGCAAGATGAGCTCTGGAAAGATTGTACAAATAATCGGTGCGGTAGTTGACGTGGAATTTCCACGCGATAGCCTGCCAAAAATTTACGATGCTTTAATCGTTGATGAAAGCGCCTTAACACTTGAAGTGCAACAACAACTAGGTGATGGTGTTGTTCGTGCGATTGCTATGGGTGTAACAGATGGTCTTAAGCGAGACTCAGCTGTTTCAAACTCAGGCGATTCAATTCAAGTACCTGTTGGCCAAAAAACATTAGGTCGCATTATGGATGTATTGGGTAACCCAATTGATGAGAAAGGTCCTATCGGCGAAGAGACTAAAATGTCTATTCACCGCAAAGCACCTAGCTTTGATGAGTTAGCTGCAAGTAATGAATTACTAGAATCTGGTATCAAAGTAATCGACTTGGTTTGCCCGTTCGCTAAGGGTGGTAAAGTTGGTTTGTTTGGTGGTGCTGGTGTAGGTAAAACAGTCAATATGATGGAGCTTATCCGTAACATCGCGACTGAGCATGATGGTTTTTCAGTATTTGCTGGTGTAGGTGAGCGAACTCGTGAAGGTAATGATTTCTATCATGAAATGACAGATTCAAACGTAATCGACAAAGTATCATTGGTTTACGGTCAAATGAATGAGCCTCCCGGTAACCGCTTACGCGTTGCTTTGACTGGTTTAACAATGGCAGAGAACTTCCGTGATGAAGGCCGTGATGTATTGTTTTTTGTTGATAATATTTACCGTTATACATTAGCCGGTACAGAAGTATCTGCACTATTAGGGCGTATGCCATCAGCAGTAGGTTACCAACCAACATTAGCTGAAGAAATGGGTGTATTACAAGAACGTATTACATCAACAAAGATTGGTTCAATCACATCAATACAAGCGGTATATGTACCTGCGGATGATTTGACGGATCCATCTCCAGCAACAACCTTTGCCCATTTGGATGCGACTGTTGTATTGTCTCGCTCAATCGCTGAATTAGGTATATACCCAGCGATTGATCCACTCGATTCAACAAGCCGCCAGCTAGATCCTTTAGTTGTTGGTAATGAACATTATGAAATTGCTCGTGGCGTTCAAGGTACTTTACAACGTTATAAAGAATTGAAAGATATCATTGCGATTCTGGGTATGGACGAATTATCTGAAGAAGATAAATTGACGGTATCTCGCGCTCGTAAGATTCAACGTTTCTTGTCGCAACCTTTCTTCGTAGCTGAAGTATTTACTGGTAGCCCAGGTAAATATGTTTCACTTAAAGATACTCTTGTTGGCTTTAAAGGGATCTTGAACGGCGATTACGATGCACTACCAGAACAAGCCTTCTATATGGTTGGTGGTATCGAAGAAGCTGTTGAAAAAGCGAAAAAACTTTAACCTTTTAGGAGGTGCTGAACCATGGCAATGACAATTCACGTTGATATCGTAAGTGCAGACACCTCGATTTATACTGGTCCAGTAGAAGCTGTTTTTGCTTCTGCAATCATGGGTGAGGTGGGTATTTATCCACGTCATACACCTATGTTGACTCGTTTAAAGCCGGGTGAAGTACGCGTAATAGTTGATGGAAAAGAAGAACAGTTCTACGTTTCAGGCGGTATTCTTGAAGTACAACCAAGTATAGTTACTATCTTGGCTGATACGGCACTACGTACTGATAACCTTGATGAAGCATCAGCGTTAGAAGCTAAAGCTGATGCAGAACGTTCATTAAAAGACAGTGATGCGAAGCTTGAAAATGCAGAAGCTCAAGCCCAATTGGCTGAAGCAATGGCTCAACTACGCTGTATTGAACGCATGCGTAAAGGACACACTCACTAAGCCCTTATGTTTAGTGAACAAAAAAGGCTGTCAGGTGACGGCCTTTTTTTTGCCTGAAATTTGTTAGAATAGAATTACTCAATTTGGAAAAACCACTATGTCACTAAGCATCGTTATCCTAGCTGCCGGAAAAGGTACTAGAATGAAGTCTGCCATCACCAAAGTGATGCATAAACTAGCTGGCCGATCACTACTGGAACATGTCATTGAAACGGCAAAAGGCTTGCAACCGACTAATCTGACTGGTGTACTTGGTAATGGCGCGGATCAAGTAAGGCCATTACTCGAGTCTAAGAGCGTTATTGAAGTCATGCAGTATGAGCAACTGGGCACTGGCCACGCCGTGATGCAAGCTACACAGCAATTTGCTACTACATCCCAAGTGTTAGTGCTTTATGGTGATGTGCCGCTGACGCAACTTTCAACCTTACAACAGTTATTAGCGTGCGGAGGTGAAGATAGCTTAAGAATATTAACGACTAAGCTTGATGATCCAACCGGTTATGGGCGTATTGTTAGAAATAGTGCGGGTGAGGTTATCTGTATTACTGAGCAAAAAGATGCTGATCAACAGACCTTAGCTATTGATGAAGTTAATAGCGGCATTATGGTTTTGCCTGCAAAATGGCTTGCTGAATCAGTTGAAAAGCTAACGAATAATAATGCTCAAGGTGAGTATTACTTAACAGATATGGTAGCGCTTGCAGTAGCAGATGGCATTGTTATCAACACCGTATGCTGCGAAGATAATGCAGAAGTTGCAGGCGTGAACAACCGTATACAACTTGCCGATCTAGAAAGTCATTATCAATCATTAAAAGCTGAGGAATTGATGATAAGTGGCGTTACACTCGCCGATCCGTCACGTATTGATATTCGAGGAAAATTAACTACCGGCACGGATGTAACGATTGATATTAATGTTATCTTCGAAGGTAATGTAAGCCTAGCTAATAATGTTGAAATTGGTGCGAACTGTATTATTAAAGATGCAATTATTGGTGAAGGTACGGTTATTCTTCCAAATAGCATGATTGATTCTAGTACTATTGGTGCTAACGTTAATATTGGTCCATTTGCTCGCCTAAGACTGGGCACAGTACTGGCTGATAAAGCAAAGATTGGTAATTTTGTTGAAACTAAGAATGTCAATATAGGCAAAGGTTCAAAAGTGAACCACCTTAGTTATATTGGCGATACTGATATGGGCGCTGATGTGAATATTGGTGCGGGTACAATTACCTGTAATTATGATGGGGCTAATAAACATCGTACTGTGATTGGTGATCGGGCCTTTATTGGATCGGATACCCAGTTGGTGGCGCCGGTGACAGTTGAAGAAGGGGCTACAATTGGTGCCGGTACTACTTTACGGAAGACTGCTTGTGCTGATGCGTTGACGCTGAATAAGTCGGTGCAGAAGACTGTTACTGGGTGGCAGAGACCGGTTAAGAAGAAATAAATTAAAGGATGGGTTCATGGATGAATAACTTCGTAATCTCATATTTGCATAGCCAGACCGGTATACTAATAAATATAATCTTATTCCTTTCCTTTATAAATCACTTTTGGAGAAAAAACCAACTTCAACAGGAAAGCACTATACAGAAGGTAAAATCACTTGGTCTGAATATAGTTTTTTTGCAAAAGACAGATCTGGCCTTGTGGTTAAAGAAGCTCTGGTAAGCTATTCATATAAAGTAGATGGAAAGTTGTACGTAGGAGGGCTTGGAGCTAGTATTTTTAGACAAGCCCAATTAACACTGCAGAATCCTTAAGGTTCAGCTCTTACTGTGTATTACTCAATAGATGATTCTAGTTTCTCTACGGGGCATTTCCCGCCTAATCTATTAGATATTTTTGTCTTAATCTTATTACGGTTCTGCATTGTAATTTGTATGCTGAATATTGCTCCCGCATATATTTGGTGGTTAATTAGCCTCAACTAAAGCAAAAAAGGACATTTTTTTTTCCTGCTATTAAGCAAAACGGGGCAGATTTATTTTACCGCTATTAGTCAGTTTTATTATTGCAGTTTAAGGCTTGTTCATTTTTTGCGTGACCAAAAAACGAAGTAAGAAAGGCCAGTCCCATGTTGTTCCCTGCGCTCCTCAATATAACTGGGCACTTCGGAAACTGGCTACGCTCAAACACCCGAAGTACTATTCAAGTCATATTTCCGGTGCTCGGCTTCGCATAAGGGCATCCAAGGGTGTTTTTTAAAGCTCAGTTAAGCTTAAAGTCTCACCCCCTTTAATCCCCATGTTATCGCCGCCAAAAAATGAGTTATTTGGTGGGATAAGTGGGCGAGTGTTTGAGCGTTAGCGAGTTTTCGCCCACGCCACCACATAGCTTAGTTTTTGGAAGCAAGGCGATAAGGGTAGCCTTTTCTTTGGTTCGGTTTCTTTTGGCGAAGCAAAAGAAATGAACGCCCTGCGGCAGCATGGACTTTAAACTATAAAAACAGGTTATAAGAACAAAAAGCTAAAGGACATCCCCAGATAAGCTCAAAAGTTATTGCTGGATATTCAACGTCGTGAACTATTCCAGATGATTAGTATCAAACAAACATTAATGAATAAATGAGGTGATTATGTGGCGGCTTCTTATTATCGTGGGTCTGTTTATTGGTTTGTTACAGTTAAGTGTGGTGCAGGATGTGGTGGATCCGCCACGTGATTTTTCAACTTTAAACTATGAGCCTGTGGTTTTGTATTCAACATCGTGGTGTGGCTATTGCGCTAAGATGCGTCGGTTTTTTGAGCGGAATAAAATTAACTATGTTGAATATGATATAGAAAAATCAGCAACCGCAAAACGAGAATATGATGATCTAGGTGGTGGCGGTATTCCATTAGTACTTGTTAACCGTCAGTTGGTACGTGGATATAATTCAAGTTTAGTTGTCCAATATTTAGACGAAACTGCTGTAACAACGCCAAAAGAACCATAGCTATAAAAGAACTAATAAATGCCGTTGTCGGCATGATTGCTAATTAAGAAAAAGGGGGCTGATTTATTCGTTGCTATTAGTATGGCTCATTATTCTTGTTTAAGGCTTGTTCATTTTTTACGTGGCCAAAAAACGAACCAAAAATGCCAGCCCCATGCTTGTCCTAACGGGTTGCCTGCGCTCCTCAATATAACTGGGCACTTCGGAAACTCGTACGCTCAAACACCCGAAGTACTATTCCAGTCATATTTCCGGTGCTCGGCTTTGCATAAGGGCATTCGTAGTACTTTCAGTTAAGATATGGAGTCGTGTACTCTCACCCTCGATCCCATGTTTTCGCCCACGCCACCACATTGCTTAGTTTTTGGAAGTAAGGCGATGAGGGTGCCTTTTTATTTGGTTCTGTTTTTTTTGGCGAACAAAAGAAATGAACGCCCAGCGGCAGCATGGATTTTAAATTATAAAAACAGATTATAAGAACAAAAGTCTAAACAGCCTATGCCTAGCAGCATAAAACTACCCTTATGCGTTCAACCATCAGCAATACTATCTTAAAGAGTTAAGCCTCGTTCTCAACCAAATCTCGATACGCATGCCATGTCGCATGTGACAATAATGGATATATTACGATCATCCCCACTAGGTAAGTCGCAAAGGCTATGCCGGTAAGTAATGCGATGAGCGCCGCCCAAACAAACATAGTCGGTAGATTTTCAAGTGTTACTTTTGTGCTGACTGCCATTGCATCTAATGCGGGCATATTATGATCAATAATGGCGGGTACGGATACAGCGGTGACAACAAAGACAATACACGCTAGCAAACCACCAACAGCGGCATAGACTGCTATTTGTAGCGGTGTAATAGTATCAAACATATTACCCCATAACACCTGTTCAAGCGATGGAGCTATATCACCGACAGTTGCTAATAACACTAAAGCTGAAAGTAAAAACCAGACAAAACTTGCACCTAATAAGATGGCTGAAAAATGGATAAGTGGATCTTGCTTATCTTTTATGCCTTCTATGGAACTATCAAAACTCACGGCTTTGCCTTGTTCACTCTGATGAGATAGCTCGCACAAGGCTGCCGAGAAGATAGGACCTATGAGCATAAAGCCAGTAAGAGCTGCAGCAATAATATAGACATGAAAGCTGCTGATAACGAGTGTAACGAGTATTAGTAAGGTGACCATCAGGCCGTGAGATAGACTGGCTGCGGGGTGATGGTTGATGTCTTGCAATGCAAGTGACAGCCAATGAAAGGGTTTTAGAAGTGCAACATGATGCACTGAAACTTGTGAGGGTATATGTTGATTCAAGTTAGTTTGAATGGACATTTTGATCTCCTTGAAATTCATGGAGCATGCAATTTATCGAAAGCGGGTGACAGAGCAACGTATTTACCAACTTATTGTAGACCATCAAGGGATGATAATGTTACAAATTAATCTAATAACAGTGGGGTATGAGCAGCGCATCTAGCAGAGATATTAAAGCCAAACAGACAAGTACTGCATGTTTGGCTTTATATTACGAGCTTTTTAACTGATGCTACGGTTAACGCAATATCAAAAACATCGCACGTTGATTGCGAGTGATATTGAGCAGTAATTGCTCGCCGCCATTGTAAGCATACGGTTTAAATTCTTCTAAACTAGCAATGAGGTTTTTATTAACGGAAGTAATAATATCGTTGGCACGTAACTTCGCATTTGCTGCCGGGCTGCCGCGTTTAACAGAATAGACCATAACTCCATTAGTTTTTCCGTAATAAGGTGAACCTGGTTCAATATCACCAAAGGTCGCCCCTGATAACTTAGGGTGGACCTGACCTTGCTGCATGCGTCGTTTTGATTCCTTAACTTTAGCTTTTAATACTTTGTTTTTACCGTCACGGACAATATCTAATTTTATAGTTTGGCCCAACATAAGCAAGCCAATAGAGTTGCGTAAACTGTCAGCATTGATAAGTTTATCGCCATCAACTGCAGTAATGATATCACCGACTTTTAGGCCTGCTTCTTCAGCGGCAGAATCGGCAATCACATGTGTAACTACTGCACCTTGCTCAGACTTAATATCAAATGCTTGGGCTAATTCATGAGTGATATCTTGCATTTGTACGCCAAGGTGAGCGCGGCGTACTTCACCAAACTCGATCAGTTGATCAGCAATTTGTTTAACCATATTACTTGGAATGGCAAAACCAATTCCAATATTGCCGGCTTGTTGGCCCGGAGAGAAAATAGCCGTATTAATACCAATTAATTCACCACGTAAGTTAACTAATGCACCACCTGAATTACCAGGATTTATGGATGCATCGGTTTGAATAAAGTTTTCATAACCTTCAATACCTAAGCCACTACGGCCTAATGCACTAACAATACCTGATGTAACAGTTTGTCCTAGCCCAAATGGATTACCAATTGCGACAACAAAGTCACCGACACGTAGATTTTCTGAATCAGCAAGAGGTAGGGCAGTTAAATGTTCAGCAGGAATTTTGATCAAGGCTACATCAGTTGCAGGATCGCTACCGACGAGTTCTGCTTGAAAACTTCGCCCATCAGTAAGTGAAACGGTAATTTCATCTGCTTTTTGAATGACGTGGTTATTGGTTAAGACCAAGCCTTTTTTTGCATCAAAAATAACGCCCGATCCCAAGCTTTGTTTGGTGCGTTGGCGAGGTTTCTGTAGCTCAGGGATATTGAAAAAGTGACGAAAAAAAGGATCGTTGAGTAAGGGGTTATCTTGAATTTGAATATGACTTCGAGTCGCAATATTCACTACTGCAGGTTTTGATTGCTCAAGCATTGGTGCTAATGACGGCATTTCTCCATCATTAGCAAACCAAGCAAAAGGTGAAGCTGCAATAGCAATCTGGACTATCAAACCCAGCCCAGCCAGCCAAATAAATGCAGATTTAAACTTAGTCATATTTACTCCTTAGAGATAGAGTGCTTTTTCTAATGCTTCACGCGGGTTAAAAGCAAACTCCTCGGCCATCTGTTGGTAGAGCTGTGTTGCTTCGTCACTATTTGCTGGTGGTGTCATGATTTGTAATACCACAAACTGGTCGCCTGACTCTTTTGATGGAAGTCCTCGCCCTTTTAAACGCATTTTTTGACCACTTTTGGCGCCAGCTGGAATAGTTAGATTAATTTTACCCGCTAAGGTTGGAACAGTCACTTTTCCTCCTAATGCTGCTTCCCATGGTGCAATAGGTAGGTCGAGGAAAATGTTTTTATCTTCTAGGCGATAATGAGCATGGGGTGCAATCGCTATTTCTAAATAGAGATCACCAGGTTTACTGCCACCTACACCAGCTTTACCCTGGCCAGATAGACGAATTTTTTTACCGGACGTAATCCCAGAAGGAATCTTTACATTTAAGGTGCCAGTTTCGGTCGAACCACTAGGACGACGAATGGTCTTTTTTGCACCATTAAAGGCATCTTCAAGTGTGACGGTGATTTTTGCGTTTACATCATCACCAGATGCATAGAAGTTATCTCTGCCACTGCCACCGCCACCAAACATATTTTCAAAGAAGTTACTGAAGTCTCCTTGACCAGTGCCAGCACCCTGTCCACCCCAGCCGGGAGGGGGTGTGAATGATTGACCATTTTGATAATTAGAACCAAATTGATCGTATTGAGTACGTTTTTGAGGATCTTTCAATGCTTCATATGCTTCACCCACTTCTTTAAATTTCTCCTCAGCATTCGCTTCTTTACTCACATCAGGGTGATATTTACGTGCCATTTTGCGATAGGATTTTTTCAAATTTTCAGGTGATACATCTCGTGATACACCGAGAATCTCGTAATAATCTTTGTATTCCATTTGTATGAATTTCTATTAGTAAATTGATTTGGATTATATATGGGGGTAATAACGCTAGTTTTCAACAGTGTTCAAGGATTTTACTGATGCCAATATTTATATGAGTGAGATAATTCGCCCTTACAAATTATTAAAGAGACAAAGGTTTATAATATTGTCAGTGAGAAAGGTTTCTATTTTAGCTACATTAGCTTCTTGTTGTGCCACTCCGGTTATTGTAGCCGACAGTAATGTTGCGTTAGATTATTTAGTTGTTACAAGTACTCGATCGGATACAGCATTATTAGATCTAGCTGGTAATACAGGCACAATTCCTGAACAAGAGATTGATTTAGTTCGTGCGGATCATTTTACAGAAGTGATTAAGCGAGTCCTTGGCGTTATGATTCAACATGGTAATGGCCAAGAACACCTTACTTCACTTCGATCATCGGTCTTAAATGGCGGTGCTAGTGCAGGTTTATTTTAATACCTAGAAGATGGTGTACCTATACATGCTAAGGGTTTTGCTAATGTTAATGGTCTATTTGAAGCGAATGGTGAATAAGCGGGCGGTATTGAGGTGGTAAAAGGTCCTGGTAGTGCCTTAGATGGTTCTAATGATGTTCATGGTTTGGTTAATACTGCCAGTCGTGCGCCTTTTGCAGGTTTAGAACGGAGTGTTGATTTACCGCTTAGTTCGCATGACTTAGATAAATTTAAAGGCGCATTCCCTGAGACAGTTGATATCCTTGAAGTTGGCATTAGAAAAGTCAGTATGAAATAAGTACTTTTTATATGAAGAAAAAGACTACTTCTTCCGCACGCGGTTTGATAATAAGGTGCCAGATGGCAAAACAAAACATTACGGTGTTGAGTGCTTTCGTACCGTTGCTGAGAAGTTCGATTGGCTTGGAATTTGTGCTGAATTAGAGTGGGTTCACATAGGTCAATATTCTAGTGATGAAGGTAATGATTTGTTAAACCTAGGTTTGACAGATGCAATGTCTTCAAATGTTACTGTCTATGGACGAATCTCTAACCTTTTAAATACAGACTATGCAGAGAGAGCCGATTACAGTGGGTTTGTAGGTGATCGATACTTTGCTGGTGAACAACGAGGCGTACAGCTTGGCGCAAGGTACTCTTTACTAATATAGGAACATGTGTATTTTGAATGAAAAAGCAGCTTTTTAGTCGCTTTTTTTATATGTATTTCAACCACCGATAAAGTCATTAGAGAAGTGAGTGCTTAATTTTATTGGCATCAAGACGTAGTGGCCACACTTTAGTAGGCAAACCAGTATTTCTGATCTGCCGCGTGTGCTTGTGGATTCAACCGGTCGATGCAATATGCTAGTATTTTACGCCAGTAAATGGTGTGTTGTAGATGAAACAAAGACCTTGTATTTATTACTCAGAAAGTCCTGATGTGGGGTTGTTGGAGGAAAGATCGCTACAGCAAATTGCTCCGCTCTTTGATTGACACTATCCAGCAAAGACACGGGCGGGATAGGTCCGTCTCAACGACGTTGTTCAAAGCTGGCACTGATGTTACCCGAGCGTGAAGAAACTTCTCGAACAGTCGTGGCAGGCTATTCAAGCAGAACAGGCTGCTTGGGGCCAAGCTCAAGCACATCGCTCATATCAGCTACCTTATACCTCAACTTAAAAAATTTTTACCTATGTTTTACTGAAAGTTTAAATCGAATTAACGAAGAAATGCGTTAGGTTTTAGTATCAGTCTTCACGCAGTGATTCTGCATAGGCAATTGCACTGCGTACTTGATTTGGTGCTGTACCACCAAGATGATCGCGTGCTGCAACGGAACCTTCTAGTGTTAATACCTCAAACACATCGTCACTAATTTGGTCAGAGAAGGCTTGTAGTTCTTCCAAGCTTAATTCAGATAAATCTTTATTATGTTTAATGCCGTAGGCGACTGATAAACCAACCACTTCATGAGCATCACGGAAGGCAACGCCTTTTCGAACAAGGTAGTCAGCTAAGTCAGTTGCGGTTGCATAACCACGAAGGGCTGCATTACGCATATTGTTGGGTTTCAGTGTGATTGCTGCCATCATGTCTGCATAAACACGTAAAGAGCCTAATAATGTATCGATCGTGTCAAAAAGAGGCTCTTTGTCTTCTTGATTATCTTTGTTATACGCTAATGGTTGGTTTTTCATTAAGGTAAACAGATTAAACATATTGCCATAAATACGGCTGGTTTTACCACGAATCAATTCAGGAACATCTGGGTTTTTCTTTTGCGGCATAATTGATGAGCCGGTGCAAAAAGCATCACCTAAATCAACAAAATCGAATTGCGCTGATGACCAGATGATTAATTCTTCTGAGAAGCGCGATAAGTGCATCATTAAGATAGATGCGAAGCTAGTAAATTCGATGGCAAAGTCACGATCGCTGACGGCATCCAGTGAGTTTAAACATATACGCTCAAAGCCTAATAACTTTGCTGTTAATTCGCGATCAATTGGGAAGGTCGTACCAGCAAGGGCTGCAGCACCTAAAGGTAATGAATTAACTCGTTTTTCGCAATCTTCTAAACGTTCAGCATCACGTACTAACATTTCATACCACGCCATCATGTGATGACCGAATGTAACGGGTTGTGCTGTTTGTAAATGCGTAAATCCAGGCAGGATTGTTTCGGCCTCACGCTTCGCAACCATTAGCAATGAATCTTGCAGTCTGAACAATTCAGACTTTATAGGCTCTATCATATCGCGTAAGTAAAGCCTTACGTCGGTCGCGACTTGGTCATTACGCGAGCGGCCTGTGTGTAGTTTTTTTCCGACTTCACCGATCAATGCAATCAGGCGTGCTTCAATATTCATATGCACATCTTCTTGAGCAATTGACCATTCAAACTGGTCGTTATCAATTTCAGTACGAATGGTGTTTAAGCCTGCGATGATTTGTTCGCATTCATTGTCATTTAATACCTCGACACTGGCAAGCATGGTCGCATGCGCAATTGAGCCTTCGATATCTTGTTGATACATGCGCTGATCAAATTGCACTGAAGCAGTGAATTCTTCTACAAAAGCATTGGTCGGTTGTGTAAGCCGTGCGGAAGATAGCTTTTTGTTAGGCGTTGTCATAGTAAAGTGTCTTGAATAGTCAAAAATTAAAGGTGAATTATAACGCGCTTATTCGGCAATCATGGTAGAAATGATAGAATTCGACTAGTTAGTGTAGTGCCTATAACATTACACGTCTTCAAATACCTAAAATTGAAAGATAAATACATGACCAATAGAATTGTAAAAATCGCGACCCGTAAAAGTCCTCTAGCCGTGTGGCAAGCAGAATATGTACGCGATGAGCTAATCCGCTTACATCCAGACTTACAAGTAGAGCTGGTTAGGATGAGTACTCAGGGTGATAAGATTCTAGATGTGCCTTTGGCAAAAGTAGGCGGTAAGGGATTGTTTGTTAAAGAGTTAGAGCAAGGCATGTTAGCAGGTGATGCCGATATTGCGGTGCACTCGATGAAAGATGTGCCGGTGGCCTTTCCAGAAGGTTTGCACTTACCGGTAGTATGTCCTCGTGAAGATCCACGGGATGCCTTTGTATCAAACACCTACGAGTCTTTAGAAGATTTGCCGCAAGGTGCAAAAGTGGGTACTTCAAGTTTGCGCCGTGAGTGTCAATTACGAACTGAACGTCCAGATTTAGATGTATTGCCATTGCGGGGTAATGTAAATACGCGGTTAGCAAAGTTAGATGCGGGTGATTACGATGCGATTATTTTGGCATCAGCAGGTTTAAAACGTTTGGGCTTTGAAGATCGGATTCGCAAAGCTTTGACACCAGAACAAAGTTTACCAGCCATTGGTCAGGGTGCAGTAGGCATTGAAACCCGTGTTGATGATGATGAGGTTAATGCCCTGATTGCACCATTACGTTGCCCTGAAACATGGATTGTTGTTTCAGCTGAACGTGCTCTAAATAAGCGTCTTGCTGGCGGCTGTCAAGTACCTATTGCGGGTTATGGCTTATTAGATAATGATGAAATCTGGTTACGCGGTTTAGTGGGCCGTCCAGATGGCAGTGAGATGTTGCGAGCAGAAGTAAAAGGTAAAGCGATTGATGCCGAAGCATTGGGTATCGCATTGGCTGAAGACTTATTATCGCAAGGTGCTGATAAAATCTTAGCGGATGTCTATGGCAGTTAATTCCTCACTTACGGGTTGGAATGTGTTGGTAACAAGGCCTGAGCAGCAAGCAAAAAACCTGTGTGATTTGCTCTGGCAATCAGGTGGACAAGCAATTGTCTTTCCTACACTAAAAATAGTGCCGGCTAATGCTGCTAGAGCCGCTATTAATTTAGCTGAATTTGATGTCATTATTTTTGTTAGCCGCAACTCAGTTACTTATTTTGCCGATGAAGTAAAGGAAAAGTCATTACCTTCTACTTTATTGGTAAGCGTTGGAAAGGGATCGGCGGAGAGTATGCGCTTACATGGGCTACGCGTTGATGTTCAGCCAGATCAGTCAATAGGCAGTGAAGGTTTATTATTGATGCCTGAATTAGCTAATATGTCAGGTAAAAAAGTGCTAATTGTTCGCGGCAAAGGTGGACGAGAATTATTAGCGAATACTTTAGTTCAACGTGGCGCCGAAGTTGAATATATTGAAGTGTATGAGCGGACATTGACTTCACCAAGCCATGAGCAATGTCAACATGCACTGGCGGCAAACTGTATTGTTTGTACTAGTGTTGTTGGCGTTGAAAATTTGAGCTTATTGTTACCAGAAGGCTTGAAGATATTATTGGATAAGCCGATGCTTGTGATGAGCGAGCGAATTAAAAATCATGCGGTATCATTAGGCTTTAAACATGTTGTGGTAACGGATACCTCAAGTGATAATGCAGTTATCGAGCAATTGACTAAGATGGATATTGAGTAATGGAAACTAAAATAGAACCGCAGAAGGAGAGAGATGATACGAAAGAGGTGGTGCTTAAGTCACCATCGAGTATGCCTCGTCTTGTTTGGCTCGCTATATTTATTTTATTATGCCTTCATGGTGGCTTGTATTGGTTGTGGTATCAGCAGCAATCAGTTAATAGCCAATTAGCAGAGAATATTGCTACTTCAATGTCTAAGCCCTTTGATACCAAAAAGGTCGAGCAATCATTAGCGATGCAAGGACAGCAACTTCAAGATCAACTGGCAGATATTAAAGCCGAACAAACCGCTTTGCAAGATACTATTGAAGTTATGGAGAATAGTCAGCATTTAAGCAAGGGTGATGTTGAGTATCACTGGGCTATTGCCGAAGTGAGCTATTTGCTGAATGTCGCGAATCAGCAACTTTTATTGGCACATAATGTTCAGGGAGCAATAGAGGGTCTGAGCTTGGCTTACTCTCGAGTTGAGTCACTAAATGATTATCGACTCCACCCTCTGAAAGTGCTAATCACAGACGAATTATTAGCTTTATCTTCAGTAAATAAGGTAAATATTGATGGGTTGAGTCTACAGTTAGGGAGCGCTTTAAAGGCTATTAATCAATTACACCTTGTGATGGCTGAGCCTTTAACTAATGAGGATGATAGCCCATTGGCTGGTGAAAGCTGGCAAAGTGTTTTTGATCAAGCGTGGCAGGAAGTAAAGTCCTTAGTCGTGATTAGACATCAACAAGATGGTGCGGCAGCAGTATTAGTGCCTGAACAACGCTATTTTTTGTATCAAAATTTACAGTTGAAGCTTGAATCGGCGCAATTAGCACTACTTAATGGTAATTCGGTGGTGTATAAGCAGAATTTGGCTTCTGCTCAGCAATGGTTAGAGCAGTACTTTATCGGTAATAATCGTGATGCAATGCTTGAACTATTGGCAGCACTAAAATCACAAAATATTGAGACGACCTTACCAGATATTTCGGGCTCACTAACCTGGTTGCGAGGATTTGAGCAATGAAATCGTTGATCGTTATTGCACTTGCTTTAGTGCTTGGTGCAGGCGTGATCTGGATTGCCGAATTTGAGCCTGGTTTTGTCTTATTGCAGTATGGTTCATGGAGCTTAGAAACATCACTAATAGTGTTTGTGCTGGGCTTTATTTTGCTATTAGTGTCTGGCTACTTTGCATTGAGAAGTATGAGTTTATTACGTCAAGCGCCAAAAATACTGGCATTATGGAGCAAGACTGAGCGTCAACGACGTGCGGGAAAAGAATTAACAAGGGGGCTTATTACTTTTGAAGAAGGTCGTTGGGCCGAAGCAGAGCGTTTGTTAGTAAGGCATGCACCTAACAGTGAAACACCCTTATTGCATTATTTGGCTGCTGCCCGATCAGCTCAAAAACAAGAGGCGTCAGAGAGGCGAGATAATTATTTACGTTTGGCCCATGAGACAACAGAAGGGGCTGATATTGCAGTAGGTGTTGTACAGGCTGAACTTCAGCTTGCAGCAGGACAAAAAGAACGCGCATTAGCAACATTACAACATTTAAGAGAAATTGCTCCGAAACACCCGTATGTCTTGCAGTTGTTACAACAGCTTTATTTAGATCTGAATGATTGGCAAAGTGTTCAGGGAATTTTACCTGACTTACGTAAACGTCATGCTTTAGATTCAACGGCAGTATCAGCATTAACTCAAGGTGCAATTGTTGGGCAGCTGGAAGCAGCATTGGCAAAACAAGATTGGCAGGCAATAAGTGATATCTGGCAGCAAACACCGGGCAAGCTGAAACAGACAGAAGAGCTTTTAGAAATTTACATTCACAGTATGATCCAGCAGAGTGATACGGCACAAGCAATTGAATTAATCGAACAGTTTATGAATAAGCACTGGAGCGATTCATTAGTGTGTCAATATGGTTTAATTTTAGGCGCTGATGAGTTAATGCGTTTAGCAAAAGCTGAAAAATGGCTAAAAGGCCAGGCTGATAACCCAACTTTATTACTGACTCTAGGCAGATTGTCACATGCCAATCAATTATGGGCTAAGGCAGAAACTTATTTACGAAGTAGCCTTGAGTTTAGTGAGAGAGGCGAAACCTACCTGGTGCTAGCTGAGGTACTAGAGTCGAAAGGAGATGCGGAGTTAGCAACAACATTTTATAAGCAAGGCTTAACAACTATGTTGAGTAAAGTAATGACAAAATTACATTAGGATGAAACTTTAATGGAGCATGAAGCCGCTAATTATCTAATTGATATTCTCGCGATATTATTAGCGACCGTCGTTGTAGTGCCCGTTTTTCACGCCATTCGTCTTGGTGCCATTCTAGGTTATTTGACTGCGGGGGCTATTCTCGGCCCTTGGGGAATGGGCGTTATTGATGAAGTAGATAGGATCCGTCATTTAGGTGAATTTGGGGTTATTTTCTTACTGTTTTTATTGGGGATCGAGCTTAAACCTGAGAAGCTCTGGCAAATGAGAAAAATGGTACTCGGCCTTGGCTTAGGACAGTTATTACTGACAGCAGCTATTCTTTATGGCATCGTTATTTGGTTCGGTTTATCACAGAAAAGTGCGATTGTTATCAGCTTTGGTCTTGCATTGTCTTCAACTGCATTTTGTCTAAAGTTACTTTCTGAACGAGGCGGGATCAGTACGGCGATGGGGCGAATGTCTTTTTCGATATTATTATTACAAGATCTTGCTGTTGTGCCACTATTAGCCCTTGTGTCTTACCTTTCTGGTAGCCAGGCTGATGGGGTGGCAATAGAGTTCAATTTATTTTATTCCTTATTAATAATTATCGGCTTATTGCTTGCCGGTCGTTATTTATTAAACCCTATATTAGGGCGAATTGTTGCAAGCCAAGATCCTGAAGTATTTATTGCGGTAGCAGTTTTACTCGTATTAGGTGTGGCATGGCTGATGGAGTCGGTTGGCTTATCGATGGCTTTAGGTGCTTTTATAGCAGGAGTAATGATTGCCGAGTCACATTATCGTCATCAAATCGAAGCCGATATTTTGCCATTCAGAGGGATTTTACTTGGCTTGTTCTTTATGACCGTAGGAATGGGCATTGATTGTGGTTTGTTAGTGAATCAATTCAGCTTAATTCTTAGTTTAACGATTGGGCTGATGACTATTAAAACCTTAATTGTATATCTTTTAGCGAGAATAAGTGGAGCACGCCATGATCTTGCCTTACAGACCGGCGTTCTTTTGTCTCAAAGTGGTGAGTTTGGTTTTATTCTTTTTGGCGTTGCTACACTTTCAGGTTTATTAGCAGTGGAAGTTGGCCAGCTTCTGACAGTAGTGATTGCAATGTCGATGGTATTTACACCATTTGTAGTGATGGCAACTAATTCGCTTTTATTACGTTTTTATACACCAAAGTCAATGGATAACAATGCTTCAACCCAACTGTTTGATGATTCAAAAGAACATGTTATTTTGGCGGGATTTGGCCGCGTTGGCGCAAGGATTGGTGCAATATTAGGTGAGGCAGGCGTGTCATATATTGCACTTGATGTGAAGCAGGAACGTGTCACGAAAGCTAGAAAACAAGGTTTCCCTGTATTCTTTGGTGACGCTAGCCAGCTCAAAGTCTTACAAGCAGCAGGAGCCGAACAAGCAAAAATGTTAGTGATTGCACTTGAAGACCCAGAGCGAGTTAATAAATTAGTCTCTCAAGTTCGTCAGTTTTATACTGAAATGCCTATTCATGCCAGAGCAATAGATAGGAAACACTGTGCGATATTAATCAGCCATGGTGCAACGACCACTGTTTCAGATACTTTGGAAACAAGCTTACGATTGACGGAGGAAGTACTACTGAGTAACGGTGTCGATGCTGAAGAAGTAAAACGTATTACTGATGAGTTTAGAGATGACTACTACTTGGATGTTGTGAAGAAAGTCGTTGAGAAAAAAGTAGTAATGGGCGAATTAAGTCATTAAAAATCTTCCTGCGTTATTTTAGCCGACAGCCTTTATTTTCTCCAGGCGTATACAAGATAGATGGTTGAACCTTCTGAAATCTTACTTTGATAAGAGATCTTGTAGCGAACCCCTGCAAGTGCATATTGACGAGCAAGCAGAATTTCTTTATCACACGCTTTGCATTGGGACAGGCTTTCAGCTTTAGATAGTTTACTGTGTTAGTGAAGTACCATCTCAGGTACTTACTATGTTATTTTGAAAGGCATCGTCTGTCTATATAGGCTAAGCTCTAACCGCCCACGTACTTATCGTTTGTTATATTTATAGGCGCATTGGCATAACAACATACTGTCGTTCTAGCTTCTCATCAGCAGGTGTAATTAACACGCTGCTATTATCATCAGTAAAGACCATTTTGACTTGATCGTCTGGAATGGCATTGAGCAAATCCAGCAAATACGCGTTGTTAAACGCGATTTCTAATGACGTACCTTGGTAATCAACAGTAATTTCTTCTTCAGCGACTTCTTGTTCTTGATTGGTCACGGTCGCTTTGAATAAACCTGCTTCAAGATTGATCCGAACACTGCGATGTTTATCGTTAGATAGAATAGCAGCGCGAGATAAGGCTTGTTTTAATTCTTCGCGATTAGCTAAAACAATTTTGTCACCACCAAGAGGAAGTACCCGTTGATAATTAGGAAATTGGCCATCAATTAGTTTTGATGTGAAGTGTAAATCAGGCAATTCAACTTTAATTTGTTGACTGCTAAAAGCAAGCTTAACCGTATCGTCAGTATCATTTAGTAAGCGACCTAATTCCATAATCGCTTTACGGGGAATAATAATACTGTTCTTTTCGGCAACGGAGGTATTTGTTGTGATACTACCTAGTGCGAGACGGTGGCCATCCGTTGCAACTGCGCGCAGAGTTGTGTCTTCACGCTCAAGTAATAAGCCATTTAAATAATACCGTACATCTTGGCTTGCCATGGCAAAACTGGTCTCATCCAATAATGATTTTAGTGCTGATTGAGGTAGGCTGATTTCATCAACGTAATTGGCACCTTCACTATCAGGAAAGTCCTCTGCTGGTAGTGTCGCTAGTGAGAAGCGACTTTTGCCAGCACGTACAATGGCTTTATTATCTTGTGCCTTAAAGCTAATCGTTGCATTGTTGGGTAATGCACGGCAAATATCAAGGAATTTACGAGCCGAAACGGTTGTTTTGCCTTCTTTTTCAACGGCAACGGGTAAGGTTGCAATCATTTCCAGTTCCATGTCAGTACTCGTCATTGATAACTGGTTGCCATTGGCGCGTAATAATATTGTAGATAGGATAGGTAAGGCTGCACGACGTTCAACAATGCTACAAACTAACTGAAGTGGGCGGGAAATCGTTTCTTGGCTAACTGTAAATTGCATGATTAGTCTCTCGGCTTAACTCGATAAGGTTCGAAGTAAATTACGGTAGTCTTCAGCGACACGGATATCTGTTTCTTTCAATTCAGCCACTTTACGACAAGCATGTAATACCGTCGTATGATCTCGACCACCAAAGGCATCGCCAATTTCGGGAAGGCTATGATTGGTCAGTTCTTTAGCCAAGGCCATGGCAATTTGTCGTGGCCGCGCAATTGAGCGAGTACGCTTTTTTGACAAAAGATCAGTAACGCGAAGTTTGAAATATTCAGCAACTATTTTTTGAATGCTCTCCAGCGTGACTAACTTCTGGTGTAAGGCAAGCAAATCTTTGAGCGCTTCTTGCGCCATATCAATAGAAAGGGGTTGATTGGTAAAGCGAGCAAAGGCCATAATTCGTTGCAGTGCACCTTCCAGATCGCGTACATTAGATTTAATACGTTGGGCAATGAAAAATGCCACATCTTCTGGTAGAGAGATAAGGTTTTGCTGTGCTTTTTTTATTAAAATGGCAACGCGAGTTTCTAGCTCAGGAGGTTCAACAGCAATCGTTAATCCCCAGCCGAGGCGAGATTGCAGCCTTTCATCAAGATTTTGAACCTCTTTAGGAAAACGATCACAAGTAAGAATAATTTGTTTTTGCCCTTCTAAAAGACTGTTAAAGGTATAGAAAAATTCTTCTTGTGAACGTTCTTTTTTAGCAAAGAATTGAATGTCATCAATTAATAAGGCATCAGCACTACGGTAATGGGCTTTAAATTTATCCATCGAGTTAGTACGCATGGCGGTGATCATATCTTGCACAAAGCGTTCTGAAGATAAGTAAATAACGCGTGATTTAGGATTGGCTTTTAGGATCTGATTAGCGACAGCTAACATCAAATGTGTTTTACCTAAACCTGTTCCACCATAAAGAAAGAGAGGGTTATAGCCACTTGTTCCTGGAGAATCAGCTACGTGTAAGGATGCCGCACGCGCAATCTGATTAGACTTACCTTCAACAAAGGAGTCAAAGGTAAAGGCTGGATTAATTGGACTGCTTATGGCGGGTTCTGGTGCTGCCGGTGAAGTGTTTTCTTGCGCAGCTTTGTCAGGTTCACGTTGATTATGTTGTTGCGCTTGAGGTTGATTATTACCAACCTCGACCACGACAGAGGTGATCTTACCCTGACTTAGTGCGCCAATAAGCTGAATGATTTTTGTTTCAAGCTGTTCTTGCACCCACGACTGCACATACGGGTTAGGTGCGAGTAATCGTAGACTATCCTTTTCATCGATTGCTTGTAATGGACGTAACCATGTATTCAGCTGCTGAGCTGATAGCTCACCTTCGAGATGGGATAGGCATTTTTCCCATAAGGGTGATGACACGGCGACTCCTTAAAAATAAATAGATGATGGATACGCTTTAGTATACTGCTTGTCGCTGAGTGATTAAACTTATCCACAACATTAATTTATAAAATAGTATAATTGTGCTTCTACTAATAACTAGTGTTTGACTTACCTTTAATTAAAACAGTATAATTCCAGCCCTTTTGTCCGTGTTGAGATCTTTCTCGGCAAGGAGAAAACCAGAATTAATATAGTGGAGTTGGTGAAATGAAAAGAACTTTTCAGCCTAGTAATATCAAACGTAAACGTACTCACGGTTTCCGTGCCCGCATGAGAACTGTTGGTGGACGTCGCATTGTTAATGCTCGTCGTGCTAAAGGTCGTGCAAGCTTAACAGCATAATTTCTCTTAGATTTTTAAGGGGAGCATGACTTGGCAGCGTTCAGCCGAGCCATGAAAATGAATAACCCGAGAGATTATTCTCGGGTATTTCGTCAAGCTAAACGTGTAAGCGGTAAAGGCTTGACGATTTTAACGGTTGAAAACTCAGTCGGGCACCCGCGTCTGGGTTTAGCGATAGCAAAAAAGCATCTTAAGCTAGCAAGTCGCCGCAACCGACTGAAGCGGATTATTCGCGAGTCTTTCAGACAGCATCAATCCGATTTTGCCAATATAGATATTGTTGTACTAACTCGGCCTGATATTACGAAGCGTGAATCAGCTCAATTATGGAAAGCATTGGAGCAGCATTGGTTAACCGTGGTAGCGCAGTGGCAAAAATCATCTTGATGGGGCTCATTCGAGCTTATCAAATTCTCATTAGTCCTCTACTAGGCGCAAATTGTCGCTTTCAACCAACTTGTTCTCATTATATGATAGGCGCGATTGATCGCTTTGGCCCTTTAAAAGGTTTTTGGCTTGGTCTGCGTCGACTTTCACGTTGTCACCCTTGGCATGAGGGTGGTTTAGATCCTATTCCTGAATTAAAGAAACATACACACAATGGATAACTTAAGAACTTTTTTTATCTTCGGTTTGCTTATCATCTCATTACTATTATGGGAAGCGTGGCAAAATGATTATGTTCGCCCTCAGCAACAGCAAGCGGAACAACTTGCCAATGAATTACTAGCGAGTAATGAAGCGTCTCGATCAGACTTACCGGCAACAGTAGTTGAAAATAATCAGCGCGATCTACCTGAAATGCCCATTGCACAAACTTTAGATAATTTGCCTGCGATCACTCAAAGTAGCGAAGGTCTGGCGAGTAATAAGATACACGTGAAAACTGATATAATTGATGTGATGATCGATACTAAAGGGGGTGACATTACAGCGTTAAACTTGCTCGCTTATCCGGTTGAATCAGATAAACCAAATGAGCCTGTGCAATTTTTAGCTGAAACAGCATCACGATATTTTGTTGTCCAATCGGGTTTACGGTCAAATACCTCAGCTCCAACTCATTATGACCAATATCAAACGGAACAGATGGATTACCAGCTGACCGAGGGCCAAGACACGCTAATAGTTCCTCTATATTGGCAGACAGATGCAGGTTTAAAGATAACCAAAACCTATCGATTTCATCGTGATAGCTACCTTGTTGAGGTTGACTATCAAGTAGACAACAATGGTGGTGAACCATTCACTGCCTATCCTTATGTACAGTTTAATCGAAACCGTCCAACAGAAGGTTCTGGTTTTATCTATACCTATACCGGCGCAATATTTTCTACTACAGGTAATGAATACGAAAAAATCGATTTCGATGATTTAGATGATGCGGCATTCGCCCGTTCAGCGCCAGGTGGTTGGGCTGCAATGATTCAACATTATTTTGTCGCAGCGCTAATACCAGCTGATGGAGAGCAAGAGAATAGTTTCTATGGCAAATCAATTAATGAGCGTAATTATACGGCGGGTATGAAACTGCCCACTATTACTGCTGGCATAGGTGACCGCACGCAAGCTAACTATAGTATGTATCTAGGGCCGAAAGAACATAAACGTTTAGAAGCCGCTGCGAACAATCTCGATTTAACAGTAGATTATGGAATGCTAACAATTATCTCCCAACCATTATTTACGATTATGGAATGGATCCATAAACTAACTAATAACTGGGGTTGGTCAATAGTTTTTTTAACTGTTTTGATCAAGTTAGCGTTTTATAAGTTGTCGGCAGCGAGCTATCGCTCAATGGCTAATATGCGAAAACTAACACCAAAACTAGCGGTACTGAAAGAGCGGTATGGTGATGATAAGCAAAAATTCAATCAAGAAATGATGGGGTTATACCGTACTGAAAAAATTAATCCATTAGGAGGGTGTTTACCTATTCTAGTGCAAATGCCGGTATTTTTAGCCTTTTATTGGGTGCTGGTTGAGAGCATTGAGTTGCGCCAAGCACCGTTCATATTTTGGTTGCAAGATTTAACAGCAATGGACCCGTACTTCATTTTGCCAGTGTTGTTTGGTTTGAGTATGTTCTTCCAGCAAAAACTAAATCCTGCACCGCAAGATCCGGCACAAGCTATGGTAATGAAGGCATTTCCTATTATTTTTACAGTATTCTTTGCATTTTTCCCTTCAGGTTTAGTACTGTACTGGGTGGTGAATAACGGACTGTCAATTGCTCAGCAATGGCATATTACCCGTAAGCTAGGCGCACTTTAATAAGCAATGGAAACGATTGTTGCAATTGCAACTGCTCCAGGGCGTGGCGGAGTCGGCATTGTTCGGCTATCAGGCAAAACCAGTACAGAAATAGCCAAAACTATTTGTGGTAAGGTTCCGAAAGCCCGATATGCCCAGTTCAGTAATTTTCGTGATCATGATGGCGAGGTTATTGACAGCGGTATTGTACTTTATTTTCCAAATCCGGCTTCGTTTACAGGTGAAGATGTTGTTGAGCTTCAAGGGCATGGCAGTCCACTGGTTTTAGCTCGACTATGTCAGCGTGCTGTTACTTTAGGCGCTCGAATGGCAAGACCAGGGGAGTTCTCTGAGCGCGCTTTTCTGAATAATAAAATGGATTTGGCTCAAGCTGAAGCGGTTGCAGACTTAATTGATAGTGCAACTGATCAAGCTGCACGTAGTGCTATGCTTTCTTTGCAAGGCGTTTTTTCTGAACGCGTAAATACCTTATTAACTCAATTAACAGAATTGAGAATGTATGTTGAAGCTGCTATTGATTTTGCTGATGAAGAAATCGACTTTCTTGCTGAAGCCGCTGTTGATAAACAGTTACAAGCCTTATTAAAAACAGTTGAGCGCATTAGCAAGAGTGCTCAGCAAGGCCGCTTATTACGCGAAGGAATGAGTGTAGTGTTGGCTGGCCAGCCTAATGCAGGTAAATCGAGTTTACATAATCAGCTTGCAGGGCATGATGCGGCTATTGTGACGGAAGTGGCTGGCACAACTCGAGATATCTTACGTGAACAAATTCACCTCGGTGGTCTGCCGCTTCGTATTTCAGATACAGCAGGTTTGCATGAATCTGATGATATTGTCGAACAAGAAGGCATTCGACGTACCCAAACTGAAATAGCTCGGGCCGATCATATCCTATTGGTTATTGATGATAATCAAGGCATGACAGCCAAGGATGAGCAAATAAGAGCTGATTTACCTCAGCATATCCCATTAACGGTTATTCGTAATAAAATTGATAAGCAGAACAAGCAGGCCGCTTTACTTGAAAGTGATGATGAAGTAACGTTGTTGTTATCTGCTAAATCAGGCGAGGGTATGGACTTATTAGAAAAATACTTATGTGATGCTGTTGGTTATCACCCTGAAGATGAAGGAGTATTTATTGCTCGAAGACGGCATTTAGATGCCTTAGATCGCGCTCGTATAGCGATTGAAACGGGGTATGATTGTTTGGCTGGAATGGGTGCGGGAGAGTTACTAGCGGAAGAACTTCGCCAAGCACAACATGCACTTGGCGAGATTACTGGTACTTTCACCAATGAAGACTTACTTGATAAAATCTTCTCTAGTTTCTGTATCGGTAAATAATTTGGACTCAGTTCTAAGGTGAGAAAGAAGAACCACAGCCACAGGTAGTAGTTGCATTAGGGTTACGAATTACAAACTGTGCGCCTTCGATACCATCGGTGTAATCAATTTCTGCGCCGACAAGGTATTGGTAGCTAGCGGGATCAATTAATAACATTACACCCGCTTTTTCAACTTGAGTGTCGCCTTCATTGATTTCTTCTTCAAAGGTAAAACCATATTGAAAACCAGAGCAGCCGCCACCCGTGATGAATACGCGTAATTTAAGTTGGTCGTTGCCTTCTTCTTCGATTAGTGTGCTAACTTTTGTCGCTGCGGCATCGGTAAAATTAACTGGGCTAGGTATTTCACTCATAGTGAACTCCAAAATTGAATAGTTAACCCTACATTATCCAAAGCTGAGTGATTTAGTCAAGTATTAGTGCTAAAAAGAGGATTAGTTTTATTCTGGAGGTAATCTAAGGCTTGCTTCATCGGTACTCGCAACAGCTTCATGCTCTAAATCAAGAATGTCACTATGCTCTTCTGTTATACGAATTAGTTGGCCATTAACTTCAGCACCCATAGCCATTTCAAGCATAAGATAATAAACATTGCCTGTTACCTTTGCTTTAGAGGATAGATCAACATGCTGAGAGGCATAGATATTACCAGTAATGGTGCCGTTGATGAGGAGATGAGGTACTCTAAGCTCACCTTCAATATGACCTTCATTGCTCAGCGTAAGAACCGACTCTGAGTCACTGGCTGCAAAAATATTTCCAGTAATGCTACCGTCGATTCGTAGGCCACCATTAAAGTTGAGATCACCTGTAATATGGGTGTTTTGCCCAATTAGAGTGTCTAGGTGGGTGGAGCTTTTTTTACGCTTATTTTTACTGAACATGAGGCAGGCACCTATTATTAATGTATTGTTTAATCGGCTAGTTTCCAATCAAAAGTCTTAGAGAGCATTACTTTATTCTTTTGTATTAAATCGACTGATATTGTTTTAGGCAGGACATCACTTTCAAGTTTAATGTGGCCTTCAATGACTTGGACATGGCGTAAATTTAATTCATGTTCGTCTAATGCATGCTTGAATTTAGTACCATTTGTTTCAGTATTAACTATCATACTGATAGTGCCAGTAATGGGACGAGTAATTTTTTTACCTTGAGTGATAACTAAGCGATAGCGAATCGTATTAGGTTCATTTTCATCTACACGTAAGTTTAGGTCACGATATTGAAGTTCACTTGAATTATTGCCCTGAGTGATAGACTGATAAAAAATAATATCTTTAGTCTTATCATGTACTTGTTCTTGTAATTCATCAAGTTTTAATTGGAGTTGTTGATTGGTTACTTTCTCAATAGCCAGATCAGACTTGTCCTTAGGAGAGTCTTTAAGGAGGCGGTGATATTTAACAGTAAGCTGCGCTAGCTGTTGTTGTAGGCCAGTAATGTCTTCCTGAAGCTGTAGCGATTTTTCATTATGAAGATACCATTGAATTGAAATGGTGATGGCAATGACTAAAGAAACAATGATTAGCCTATGATAGGGTCTTGGTTGTTCGATAATATGTTTTTTTGAATATGGCATGGGTTACTTTAAGGCAATGTTGCAATTGTATTGATAGCGAGAGTTTCTTCAAAACCAAACATAATATTCATATTTTGAATGGCTTGACCTGAAGCACCTTTCACCAAGTTATCAATGACTGATAATACAACAACAGTATTGCTTCCTTGCGGCTGATGGACTGCTATTCTGCATACATTAGCACCACGTACACTGCGCGTTTCAGGGTGAGAACCTGCTGGAAGTACATCAACAAAAGGCTCATTGGCGTAACGTTGTTCAAATAGAGACTGTAAGTCAATATCTGCAGTAAGCTGCCCATATAGCGTGGCATGAATGCCTCTGATCATTGGGGTCAAATGTGGGACGAAAGTTAGGCTTATGGGCTGCTTACTGACAATATTTAAACCTTGCTTTATTTCAGGCAGGTGTCGATGACCTGAAACCGCATACGCCTTCATGTTTTCAGCTGATTCAGCTAATAGTGCACCCACATAAGCTTTGCGACCAGCACCACTTACACCCGATTTAGCATCAGCAATAAGCAGGCTTGGATCGATGGCATCAGCTTCCAATAAGGGTAAAAATCCAAGTTGAGTGGCGGTTGGATAACAGCCGGGTGCAGCCACTAATTGTGCGCTTTTAATCTGGTTACGATTTAGTTCTGGAAGACCGTACACTGCTTGCTTAAGCAATTCTGGACAAGTATGGGGTGTGTTGTACCATTGTTCCCATTCGACTGCATCTTTCAGACGAAAGTCAGCAGACAGATCTATAATGCGTGTTCCTAGGGCGATTAAGTCAGGCACTAGAGCCATGGCGACAGTATGCGGTGTCGCAAAGAATACAAGGTCACATGCTGCTAACTGTTCGACATTGGGTTCAGAAAAGGTGAGATCCACATGGCCACGAAGATTAGGAAATAACTCACTGACTGCAAGCCCTGCTTCGCTGCGTGATGTGATTACTTGTAAGCTGACTTCAGGATGCTGTGCTAAAAGTCTTAATAATTCGACGCCGGTGTAACCTGTTCCGCCAACAATACCAACTTTGATCATGAGTATTCTCTAGATAATGTTATTTAATGTCATATAATAAAAGAGCTATGCTGAAAGCGAAAGGGTTAGTCGTTATTTAATAAGTCTTCTAGCCGCTGTTTTTGTGTAATATATTGTCTAGAGTTAATGGGTTGTTGCTTTGAAAATGATAACTCACTGATATAAATAGGATATTCTTTTTTGCCGTTTCTTAGTTTTAATACCAATGCCTGTACCTTTTTAAATAAGGCCGGATTATTTACTAAGCCTTTTACGATGGTTGGGCCGCAATGAATTTCACATGTTAATGGTGAGATAGGGTTATCAAGTTCTATTTTTATTGGTAAGTATGCTGTTTTATTTTGTGGTGAAACATTTGAAAATTCAGATGCTGACCATAATCCATTTTTGTACTCTAATTGCGAAAAAGACAGTTGAACTTCTGATTCTTCAAGCAGACTTTTAGTAAAGAACTTGTGCAAGTGGCTCACGACAGTCTGTTGCTTCATCTTAGAAAAAGAATAGAGGTAAACACTGCCGAGCTCATCAACAATATAGACGGTAATTTTCTTTGTATCTTTGTATGAAAATAGGTGGATGGACTTTTCAGATTGCTGTCTAAGTAGCAGAGTGTAAAGACCTTCGTTATCAAAGAGCGGGTCAACAGTTGTTGCCGAAAAGTAGGGCTTGTATTCAGCTAGTAAAAAGTCAATATTCTGCTGTTTGTTTACTTTGATATAATCGGAACCATCTTCATGCCATTGTATCTGATAGAGGCGTTCAGATATCTCAACAATATAATTTCCGTTGCTAGGGTAATGGCGGTAATGGGTTAATAACTGTTTGCAGGCGCGTGTTAAGCGTTGAGAAATTTTAGTGCCAAGCATAGGTGTATGACACCAACTATCGATACTTTCATCGCTAATATCTGCTGGTTTCCACCTGATTAAGGTGCTTAGCATTTCAGCAATAGCACTCACGCCATCATAGCTAAAATAGTGGCACTGGCCATGAGAGTTTAAAGCTAAACATTCTAAAGTCTTGATTAGGTTGGTGCGTTGGAAGCCATAATTAAAAGCATCTTGTTGTCTCAGTGCTAACTTAAGATCTTGTCGTTTAAATGCTTCTTTAGGTATCGTTTCAGTATTGGAAAATAAAAGCCATGAAACTAACGTTTCTTGCTGTTCTATATTTGCAGTATGGGCCTGAGCAATAGGGGACTTTAATAAGTATTCGGTGATCCTTAAACACTGAGGTGTAGATACTTCACGAGCTTGATCTGTGACTCGAACACGGCTAGTTTTGGTTAGTATTTTATTGCAAACAGCCCATGCAAGTGTTCGAATTAATGAATGATGACTATACAAGGGAGCAATTTTTGGTGGCTTAGTATTGTCTTGTTCATAAATACTCCATTTTGCTTGTGCACCTGATCGCTCAAGAAAAAGAAACTCTTCTGCTACTTCTGCTAGAAAATTATGAGGGAGCGTTGTAATCATATCTGGTGCGCTATCGAAAAGCTCACGGTAAATTGACATCAGTGTCCGTTGTTGATTTTTCGCATCAAGTTGATGTTGCTTAGCAAACGATGTTAATAAATTATTAAATTTTCTTGCCAGCATGCCAGATTGATTAAATTCTTCAAGCCGCTCTCTAAAACTTGCCTTATAGCGATGATCAAGCGTATTAATATTATAGTGAGACCAATGCCATGAAGTAGGTAAAGAAGCGAGCGCGTTTCGGCGCCATGGATGAGGCACATTTTTTATATTAAAAGTAAGCTTCTCATTACTAAGTAGATACAGTGATCTTCTTGCTTGACCAAGTGATGAGTCAGGGAGTTGATCAGCTAAATAATGGATCTTTAAAACATTAGGATCACATAGAAAAGTATTGTCTTCTAACTTATAAACTTGTTGCTTATAAGAGGAAGAGAGCCTAGGTGCATTGGGGTATTGTTCAATGATTGTTCGCTGATAAATGAGCCCTAAAAATGCCGGAAGGCCATTTTTCATTGCATTGATACTCTGTCGACAACCCTCTTTGAAAAGAGAGTCAGCAGAGCAAGTATTTAGTGGACCAAAGTCTATGACATTGACTGAAATAGGCTGAGTAGATAATAAGTTCTGCGCTGCCTGTTGATACTTTTCTGGGCTATCTTGATCCGGAGGAATAAGCCACCAAAGGGGGATACTACCAGCTAAAATTAGACCATTGCAATAAAGACGGTCTAAATAATCACCCGGCAAAGGCTCAGTTATTGTTGATTCTTTATTTTTCAATAGATAAGAGAGTTTAATACCAAATGTTTGTGCCCACACAGCAATGCTTTCTAGCTTTTGTTCAAGAAGCTGGATTTGTTGTTCAGGTACTTTATTAGAATGGACCAGTAATAAGTCAAACTCAGGATCGGAAGGGTAATAAATAGATCCGTAGTCATTTATTAAGTAAAGACCTTGTAATGGGAATTCAAAATATGAATGCCGTTTATAGGAAAATGATCGCTGAAAGCCTTTAGCAATAGCAAATGCACGTGAACTTGGCTGGTAATCTGCTATTCCTTGCGGCGCATTTACAATAAAGCCAGGCATAGCCGGATCATTGGTATGCAATAACAGCGGTAATAATTGAAAAAAAACCTGTTTTGTAGGGGGTGCTACTTCAATAAACCGCTCAATCCGTGTGCGGTTATGGGTTTGAAAAAGCATTAGGACTGGCGATTCATCCATTAGCAGATCTTTTTAAAATAGTCGAAATATTAATGGCGAAAATGACGCATACCAGTAAATACCATTGAAAGGCCATGTTCGTCGGCTGCTGCAATAACTTCATCATCACGCATTGAGCCTCCTGGCTGTATTACTGCGCTAATGCCTGCTTTAGCCGCTGCATCTAATCCATCGCGGAAAGGGAAGAAGGCATCTGATGCCATAACGGCACCTGGTACGGTTAAACCAGCATCTTCAGCTTTAATACCGGCAATTCGACTACTGACTACGCGACTCATTTGACCAGCACCAATGCCTACGGTTTGTTGCTTATTGACATAAACAATAGCATTTGATTTAACAAATTTAGCGACACGCCACGCAAATAGCAAATCTAACATTTGTGCTTGTGTAGGCGCTTTTTTTGTAACAACTTTTAATTGATCCTGAGTGACTAAAGCACTATCACGATCCTGCACTAATAAGCCGCCAGTTACCCGTTTATAGTCTAGACCTACAACAGATTGTTCGGGGAAAGCACCACAGCAAAGTAGACGAACGTTTTTCTTACTGCTAACCACCAGTTTTGCTTCATCACTAATAGAGGGAGCTATAATGACTTCAACAAATTGGCGATCAATGATTGCTTGGGCCGTTTTTGCATCCAACTCTCTGTTAAAGGCGATAATGCCACCAAATGCCGAGGTTGTGTCAGTTTGATAGGCCAAATCATAGGCTGTTAATAAATCATCAGCTGTAGCAACACCACAAGGGTTAGCGTGCTTCACAATCACACAGGCAGGAGATTCAGGGAAGGCCTTTACACATTCTAAAGCGGCATCAGTATCGGCGATATTATTGTATGACAACTCTTTACCTTGAATCTGAACTGCAGCACTGATTGTGCCAGATTCAAGTTGTGCTTCAGTGTAGAAGGCGGCTTTTTGATGAGGATTCTCGCCGTAACGCATCTCTTGCGTTTTATGGAATTGGCTATTAAAGGTGCGAGGGAAGTTTGCCTTGTCTTTACCTTCAGTCAATGTGCCGAAATAGTTAGCGATAGCACCATCATAATGGGCTGTATGTTCAAATGTCTTAATGGCAAGATCAAAACGTGTTGCATTATCAATACCGCCATTCGCTTCTAGTTGTTCAACCACACGACTGTAATCTGCAGGATCAATCAACACCGTCACTGAGGCATGATTTTTTGCAGCTGCACGTAACATCGTTGGCCCACCAATATCGATATTTTCAACTGCCATTGCAAGCGTACAATCATCACGGGCAATAGTCGCTTCAAAGGGATAAAGGTTCACCACTACTAAATCGATAGGGTCAATATTATGTTCGGCCATAATCGCTTCATCAGTACCGCGACGGCCTAATAAACCTCCATGAATTTTAGGGTGTAATGTTTTAATTCGGCCATCCATCATTTCAGGAAAACCAGTGTGTTCTGATACTTCTGTTACTGGCAAGCCTGCTTGTTGGAGCAATTTAGCTGTACCGCCAGTTGAAAGTAGCTCAACACCTAAGCGAGTTAATTTTTGAGCGAGTTCTAAAACACCTGTTTTATCTGACACACTTAACAGTGCACGTTGGACTTTATTCATGAATTGTTCCTGATTTGACTGGCTTATAAGCCATAAGTTTTTAATTTTTTACGAAGCGTGCCGCGATTAAGTCCTAGTAACTCTGCTGCACGACTTTGATTGCCATTAGTATGTTCAAGCGTTGCTTTAAACAAAGGTGCTTCAACTTCAGCTAATAACATGTCATATAGATTGGTGGTCATTTGACCATTTAATTGCTCAAAATAATCTTTTAATGCAGTTTCGACGCATTCACTTAAGGGGGCATGTTTAAGTTTTTCATCTACCCCTAGACTAAAACAGGTGGTATGTTCCGGGTCGGTCTCAACATTTTTTGTCATGCGGCAACACCACCTTTTTGCTCAAGTTGAGTGAAGAATTGTTCAGTAAAATCTAATTGCTGTTGTGGCTGTTCAAGGGTGTTCATATGCTGACGGAAAGGATTGCCATTACGTAAACCTTTGCTATACCAAGCAATATGTTTTCGAGCCATACGAACCCCTGTGTAGTCTCCGTAAAAATCATACAATGTGTGCAAATGTTCGATCAAAATAGTACGAACTTCATCAACTTCAGGTGAAGCAAGTTGTTCACCATATTTTAGATAGTGCTCAATCTGCTTAAATATCCATGGATTGCCTTGTGCAGCACGACCAATCATCACAGCATCAGCCTGTGTATAGGCAAGTACATATTTTGCTTTTTCTGGGTTAGAAATATCACCATTAGCAATAACAGGTATTGAGATAGCAGATTTTATTTCAGCAATAGTGTCATATTCGGCATCACCTTTATAAGCATCGGCACGGGTTCGGCCGTGAACAGCTAAGGCTTGTATTCCTGACTCTTCAGCAATTCGTGCAATATTAACACCATTACGGTTATCTCTATCCCAGCCTGTTCTTATCTTTAGGGTAACAGGCACATTAACGGCGTTTACAACAGACGCTAATATCTCAGCTACAAGGGATTCATTTTGCAATAATGCTGAACCAGCCATTACATTGCAGACTTTCTTTGCGGGGCAGCCCATATTAATGTCAATGATATGCGCGCCCTCATTGACATTATGTTGTGCTGCCTCAGCCATCATTACAGGATCTGTGCCGGCTATTTGTATTGAGCGAGGTTCTGGTTCACCGTCATGATTAGCGCGGAGTAATGATTTTTTACTTGCCCATAATGATTTATTGGCAGTGATCATTTCAGACACCACCATACCGGCACCTAAACGACGACATAATTGTCGAAACGGGCGATCTGTTACACCGGCCATAGGTGCTAGGAATAGGTTATTGGGCAATGTGTATTGACCAATATTCATAATCGCTTTTGGCCTACAAGACGGATCCACTCATCTTTTAAGACGGGAGCTTTCATATCAAACCATGTTTGGTAACTTTGGCTCACATCTTCTGCTTGTACATCTAAAATCCCTGATAAAACAATCATTGCACCTGACTTGCTTAAGCCGGCTAAACGTTCAGACAGTGATTGCAACGGGCCTGCAAGAATATTAGCAAGTAATAAATCGCACGTTTCATCTGGGCAATCATCAGGTAAATAGGTATCGATTTTGACACCATTACGTTCGGCATTGGCCTGTGTCGCTTCAAGTGCTTGCGGGTCTGTATCAACACCAATCACTTTCTTGGCACCTAATAAGGCGGCTGCAATTGCTAATATACCACTGCCACAGCCATAATCAATCACGACCTTACCTTTGACATCAGATTGATCGAGCCAATTAAGACATAGTGCGGTAGTAGGGTGAGTACCTGTACCAAACGCCAAGCCGGGATCGAGCATAATATTAATAGCATCAGCTTGCGGTGGGGTGTGCCAACTAGGACAAATCCACAACTTTTCACCAAAGTTCATGGGCTGGAAGTTATCCATCCATTCACGAATCCAATCTTTATCTTCAACTGCTTCAATACGGTAACTTGGTAAGGCCTGTGGCGCCATCATGCCTGTTAAGATACCTATCAGCATGTCGGTATCAGTTTCTGCATCATAAAGCGCAATGACATTCGTCGCTGGCCATAAAGGCGTTGTGCCAATTTCAGGTTCGTAAATGGGCTGATCTTCATTATCCTGAAAAGTAACCGCACTCGCACCAGTATCTAATAGCTGATCTGATAATGCTTCAGCATCATCGGGCGTGCTATTAAATATCAACTGAATCCAAGCCAAGGTTACAGGCCTAGTTTCTTTTCAAGGTAATGAATGTTTGTGCCGCCTTCTTGGAAGGCTAAATCACTCATAATATCTTGTTGAAGCGCAACATTCGTTTTAATGCCATCTATACCAATTTCACTTAATGCTGTTAGCATGCGGGAGATAGCTGATTCACGTGTCGGACCATGCGCAATCAACTTACCGATCATTGAATCATAGTTAGGTGGCACGCTATAACCACTATAAATATGTGAATCCATACGAATGCCGATTCCACCCGGAGCATGATAATGAGTGATCTTACCGGGGCTTGGCATAAATGTTTTGGCATCTTCAGCATTGATTCGACATTCAATTGAATGTCCATTGAGTACGATATCATTTTGAGTAAATGATAACGGTTCGCCGGCAGCAATTTTAATTTGCTCTGCAACAAGATCAATGCCGGTGATTTGTTCGGTAATAGTGTGTTCAACTTGAATACGTGTATTCATTTCAATGAAATAAAACTGATCATCTTGGAATAAGAATTCAAAAGTACCTGCGCCTCGGTAGCCAATACGAACACAAGCATCAGCACAAATTTTACCCATTTTGGCACGTAGCTCTTCAGAAATACCTGGAGCAGGCGCTTCCTCAACTACTTTTTGGTGACGACGTTGCATAGAACAATCACGTTCACCCAAATGAACTGCATTACCATGTTGATCAGCTAATACTTGGAACTCGACATGACGTGGGTTTTGGAGGAATTTTTCCATATAAACCATGCCATTACCAAATAAAGCTTTCGCTTCACTTTTGGTTAATGCAATAGCATTAAGTAAATGAGCTTCGCTATGTACTTCACGCATACCACGACCACCACCACCACCAGATGCTTTGATAATGAGTGGATAGCCTACTTTTCGTGCAAGGCGAAGGTTGTTTTCATTATTGTCGTCAAGTGCGCCATCAGAACCAGGAACACAAGGAACACCTGCCTCTTTCATTGCCTTGATTGCAGACACCTTATCGCCCATCATGCGGATTGTGTCAGATTTGGGGCCAATGAATATAAAGCCACTTTGTTCTATACGTTCAGCAAAATCGGCATTTTCAGACAAAAAGCCATAACCAGGGTGAATTGCAGATGCATCAGTAATTTCAGCCGCACTAATTATTGCAGGAACATTTAAATAACTTTCTGTTGATGGGGCAGGGCCAATACACACTGTTTCATCGGCTAATAAAACATGTTTCAAGTCACGATCTACATCAGAGTGAACAGCTACTGTTTTGATACCTAACTCTTTACAGGCTCTTAAAACACGAAGGGCAATCTCGCCGCGATTGGCAATGACAATTTTATCGATCATAATTTTTTATCCGCTGGTGGAACGATTGCACAAAGATAGTATGTGCAAGAAATAAGGCTTATTCAATAATGATTAAAGGTTCATCAAATTCAACGGGATGTCCATTCTCAACCATAATTGCTTTTACAGTACCGCTACGATCGGCTTCAATTTGGTTGAACATTTTCATCGCTTCGATAATGCAGATGACATCGCCAGCATTAACTGATTGTCCAATTTCAACCAGTGAGGGTGCTTCAGGTGATGATGAGCGATAGAAAGTACCCACCATTGGTGATTTAACTGCATTTGCATTGTTTGTTGTGGCGGTTACAGCTTCGACGGCTATGGCTGGGGCAGGGGATGTTTGTTGTAAAGCAGGTGCAGCCATCATAACTGGAGCTGCAACGTTATTACGGCTAATACGAACTGATTCTTCACCCTCTTGAATTTCAATTTCTGCTATATCTGATTCTTGAATTAAGTCGATCAGTTTTTTTATTTTACGAATGTCCATTGAATTAACCCTGTTGAGAAGTATGTTTGATAGCGGCCTGTAGAGCGAG